>ERZ772882.1141-NODE-1141-length-30798-cov-9.244121_pt1 | contig 30798 bp, 23 predicted proteins | sample MGYA00580576_ERZ772882 | MGnify/ENA primary metagenome ERZ772882 (study PRJEB29015, sample SAMEA2737658) | human gut metagenome | biome: human gut; feature: human-associated habitat; material: faeces | place: China | collected 2012 ... | reverse complement strand
TGCTTCTTTGTTCTTCGTTGTTTAATTTACAAGGTACACGCTCCAACCGCGGAACGAATTTTAGATTACCACATCTTTCCGACCTTGTCAACACTTTTTTTGTGTTTCTGCAATTTTTCTTCACTCACGACGGAGGAGGGAAAACCGTTGTCGGAAAGCCGTCCGCTTTTCGCGAACAGGTCGTATCTTAGCACGCCGCCGGAGCTTTTGCAAGTCTTAATTTTGTATTTTTCGTTTTTCGGTCAAACGGCACAATCAGAGCCGCTTATGTCCGTCATAACTGCCAAAAATAGCAGGAGAGAGGCGGGCAAAGCCCTCCTCCCTCCGAATATTTGACGGCTTTAGCCGTTGCAGCCGACGCCGAGCATCTGGCACAGCAGCGCAAGCAGAGCAGCACAATTCATAGCGCGTGAGCCTCCTTATCGGTAGTTTCGTCTTGATCAAGGACGTCGTCTATGATACCGTGCAGACGGGCAGAATGCAAATGCAATGTCTTCCAGCGTTTTTTCTTGTCAGGAAAAGCGACGCGTGCTATACTATATATTTATTATGAGACCCGCCATTTCATCGACTGCCAAAGGAGCGAAGAGATGAATCCCAAACACACCTTAAAGGAATATGCCGACGCGCTCACGCGCGCCGGACTTTTGACCGCAACCACGCTGACGCCCGCTGCGGAGAATGCCGTCATCGACTGTCTGAGCTACGACACGCGCAGCCTGCACGGCACCTCGCTGTTTCTCTGCAAGGGCGCACACTTCAAAGCGGAGTACCTCTCTGCGGCGCTCGCGCAGGGCGCGGCCGCCTATGTCGCCGAAAAGCCCTACCCCGTGGACGCGCCGCAGCTGCTTGTGAGCGATATCCGCTATGCGATGGTCGTACTCGGCCAACTCTTCTACGATCATGTGACCGACAAGCTCACGAGCGTCGGCATCACGGGCACCAAGGGCAAGAGCACGACCGCCTACTACGTCCGCTCCATCCTCAATGACTGGCTCACGAGCGAGGGCAAGCCCCCATGCGCCATTCTCTCCTCCATCGACAATTATGACGGCGTCATCACCGAGGAGTCGCACATCACGACGCCCGAGGTGCTGGAGCTCTATCAGCATTTTCAGAACGCATACGATTCCGGCATTTCCCATCTGGTGATGGAGGTCTCCTCGCAGGCGCTCAAGGTCGGGCGCGTGCGCGGAATGACCTTTGACGTGGGCGCGTTCTTGAACATCGGCACCGACCACATCAGTCCCATCGAGCACCCGGATTTCGCGGATTACTACGCCTCGAAGCTGAAGCTCTTCGACAGCTGCCGCGTCGGCTGCGTCAACACCGACGCCGACCACGCCGCGGAGACCGTCGCCCACGCGAGGTCGGGCGGCTGCGAGCTCATCACCTTCGGCAGCCACGCAAGCGACACGGTCTTTTGCGAACGGGTCGAGAAGCGCGCCGACGGACTGTATTTCACCGTGCGCTCGCCGAAGTACAACGGTGAATTTTCCATCACGATGCCGGGTCTGTTCAATGTCTCCAACGCGCTCGCCGCGATGGCGATCTCCATGGCGCTCGGCGTGCCGGAGGAATTTGTCCGCTCGGGTCTGCGCAAGGCGCGGGCGAACGGACGGATGCAGGTCTACGAAAGCCGTGACAAAAGAGTGACCGTCATCGTGGACTACGCGCACAACCGCATGAGCTTCGACGCGCTCTACCGCTCGACAAGGGTGGAGTATCCCGGCAAGGAGATGATCTCCGTGTTCGGCTGCCCCGGCTCGCACGCGCTCCAGCGCCGCCGCGACCTCGGCGAGCTGAGCGGCGAGAACTGCGCCTTCGTTTACATCACGGAGGAGGACTCCGGCGAGGAGCCGTTCGCGCAGATCGCCGCCGACATCGAAAAGCACGTCAAATGCCCGCACCTCGTCTGCGAGGACCGCGCCGAATGTATCCGCCGCGCCATTCTCGACCATCCCGAGCCGCACGTCATCCTGCTCACAGGCAAGGGCGAGGAGACGACCATGAAGCGCGGCAGAGAGTTCGTCCCCTTCCCGAGCGACGTGGAGCTGACTCTCAAATATCTGGCAGAATATGACGAAAAGGAGGCGAAGGCATGAAGAAAAAGGACTTTCTGCCCATCATTCTCGGCAGCGACGAGAACGCCTACGGCACGGCGCGTCTCTTCCGCGAGGCGTACCCCGAGGTCACGCCGCTGCTCGTGTGCACCGCGCAGCTCATTCCCACGCGGCACTCGCGTCTTTTTGACTGCCGCATCATCGCCGGCTTTGAACGCGAGGATGTCTTTCCCGACGCGCTGCTCGGCGTACTGCGCGAGTGCTCCAAGGACTACGAAAAGCTGCTCGTCATCCCCTGCTCGGACTATTATACCGGTCTGCTCTGCCGCCATTATGACCACTTTGAGGGGCTGATCGCGAACCGCTTCATCCCCGAGCAGCTGCTCGAGACCTTCGACACCAAGGATCGGTTCTACGCGCTCTGCGAGCAGTACGGCATGGACTATCCCAAGACCGTCATCGCCGCGCCCGACGAGCGCATCGAGGTCGCCGACCGTCTGCCGTTTGACTTCCCCATCGTCGTCAAGCCGGAAAACTCCAACGCGCTTGACTACCTGCGCTGCCACTTTGAGGGGCAGAAGAAGGTCTTTTTCTTCGACACCAGGGAGGAATACCTCACGATGGTGCGCAGCATGAACGGCTCCGACTATCGCGGCAAGCTCATCCTTCAGGAGTTTATCCCCGGCGGGGACGACGCCATGCGTGTGCTCAACAGCTACTCCGACACGGACGGAACGGTGCGCGCGATGTGCCTCGGCCAGCCGGTGCTCGAATACTACGACCCCAAGAGCGTCGGCAACTACGCCGCCATCCTCTCGCGCGGCGACACGCTGCTCTACGATAAAATGCAGCGTTTTTTGCAGGCCATCGGCTACGTCGGCTTCTCCAACATCGACATGAAGTACGACAGCCGCACCGGACGCTATGTGCTCTTTGAGATCAACCCGCGGCTGGGCCGTTCGAGCTTCTTCTGCCGCGCGGCGGGCATCAACATGATGAAGCTGCTCACCGAGGACGTGGTCTACGGCCGCCGTGGGAAGTGCATCTACAACGAAACGACCGCGCTGTGGTCCAACGTCCCGCGCGGCATCCTGACGAGGTACGTCACCTCCTCCGCCCTGCGCGAGGAGATGAAGCAATACAAAGCCCTGCACACGCTCTGGTGCGGCGGCGACCTCGCCCCCGCGCGCGTGTACCGGCTGGCAAGGTATTATGCCGCACAGTACAAGAACTTCGCGCACTATTATTTTGATAAGAGCAAAGAGAAATAACGCAGAAGCGCCGGCACGGAGCCGGCGCTTTTCCTATTTCACAATGTCGTAAAGCTCCCGCAGATCGCGGATCTCGTAGTCCACGCGCAGACTCTCCGGCTTCGGCGCTTTCTTCGGATTGAACCAGCAGCACGCAAGCCCGTAGTTGTTCGCGCCCTGAATGTCGCTCGTGAGCGAATCGCCGATGACCAGACAATTTTCCCGCGTAATGCCGTCGATGTGGGCGAACACATAGTCAAAGTATTCCACGGACGGCTTCGCCGCACCCGCGGTCTCGGAGATGAACGCCTCCTCAACGTAGGGCGCGAGTGCCGACCGCCCCAGCCGCCCGCGCTGGACGGACTCGACCGCGTTGGTGATGAGATGGATATGGTGTGTTTCGCGCAGCTTGGCAATGACCTCCGCGGCATGTGGCATAAGATAGGTCGCATTGCTCAAGCTCGCCAGATGGACGCGGTTGCACGCTGTTGGCTCAAGACCGCGGATGCCCTCGGCGGCAAAGAAGGCGCGAAAGCGCTCGAGCACCGTTTCGTCCTTCGTCAGCTCCCCGCGGTCAAAGCGCTCCCATGTTGCGTTGTTGATGATCTCAAAGCGATCAAAAAGCGTCTGCGAAAAGGGCAGGCCGAAGGCGTCGCACACGGCACGAAAGGCATGGATATTGGCCTCGTCGAAGTCAAAGAGCGTGTTGTCGGCGTCGAAGAGCAGATAGGGATAACGTGTCATAGACGGGTCTCCTTTGATTTTTTGCCATGATACCACACTCTTTTGCGTTTCGCAATCAAATTTCCCCCGCCGTGCGCATAGAGTAAGAGGAATGGAAAGGGGGACGCCTATGGAAAAAATGATTGCCGTGCTCGGCGGGGACCGGCGCATGGCGCTGCTCGCGCGTCTGCTCGCGGAGGACGGTCATCCGGTGCGGACGTGGGGACTCGCCGCCTTCGGCATGGAGGACACGGCGTTGGAGGAAGCGGTGCAAGCCGACCGCGTCGTGCTGCCCGTGCCGCTCTCGCGCGGGAAAAATCTCAACTGCACCGCCGCGGCGCTGCCGCTGTGCGGATTGTTCGCGCTGCTGCGTCCGGAGCAGCGCCTCTACGCCGGCGGCGTGAAGACCGCCGACCGCGAGGCTGCGGCGGAATTCGGCCTGACGCTGACCGACTACCTCTCGCGCGAGGAGCTGGCGGTGCGCAACGGCGTGCCGACGGCGGAGGGCGCCATCGAGGCAGCGATGGCCGCGACGGACGTAACGCTCTGCGGCACGCCGTGTCTGGTCATCGGCTTCGGGCGCATCGGCAAGCTGCTTGCCCACCGTCTGCGGGGGCTGGGCGCGGAGGTCACGGTCAGCGCGCGGCGGCTGGACGATCTCGCGTGGATCGATGCCTTCGGCTACCGCGGTCTCCGCACGAACCGTCTCGCCGGACGGCTCGGGAGCTTCCGCGTCGTCTTCAACACCGTGCCGAACATGGTACTCACAGAGGAACTGCTGCGCGAACTGCCGCGCGAGTGCGTGCTGCTCGAGCTGGCCTCGCAGCCCGGCTTCGACCGCGAAGCGGCGGAGGCGCGCGGGCTGAAGTGCATCGCTGCGCCGGGACTTCCCGGCAGGGCCGCGCCGGAGACTGCGGCGCGCGCCATCAAGCTGACCTTGGAAAAAATATGGGAGGAAGAAGCATGAGAACCGAACGCATCGGATTTGCCCTCTGCAGCTCATTCTGCAATCACCCGAAAATTTTGATGCTCTTTGAGGAAATGGCAGAGAGCTTTGAGATGGTCCCCATTCTCTCCGAAAACACGGCGCGGTACGACACCCGCTTCGGGCTGGCCGACGATCTCATCGCGCGCGTGGAGCGCGCGGCGGGGCGTCCCGCCATCCGCACCATCGTGGAGGCCGAGCCGTTCGGCCCGCAAAACCTGGCGGACGTCCTCGTCATCGCGCCCTGTACGGGCAACACCCTTGCCAAGCTCGCCCACGGCGTCACCGACGGGCCGGTGACGATGGCGGCAAAATCCCATCTGCGCAACGGCAAGCCCGTGGTCGTCGCGCTGGCGACGAACGACGGTCTGAGCGCGAGCGCGCCGAATCTCGCCGCGCTCCTCAACCGGAAGAACTACTACTTCGTTCCCTTCGGGCAGGATGACCCACAGGGGAAGCCCACCTCGCTCATCGCTGACTTTTCGCAGCTCGTGCCGACCGTTGACGCGGCGCTGCGCGGCGTGCAGCTCCAGCCGCTGCTGGTGAAATAGGCGCAAAAAACGACCGCTCATGCGGTCGTTTTTTTCATTCCTGTAAAATGCTCAGATACTCCGCGACGCTGCCGAGGACAAATGTCGGCTGCACCGCGCTGCCGGCGAGGTCCGCCTCCTTCGTCTCGCCTGAGAGGACGAGCACCGTGTCGATACCCGCGTTCACGCCGCAGGCAATGTCGGTGTAGAGCCGGTCGCCGAGCAGCACCGTCTCCTCTGCGGAAAAGCCGCCGTGCGCCATCGCAAGGCGCGCCATATCGGGCCGCGGCTTGCCGATGACATAGGGCCGCCGTCCGGTCGCGCGGAAAAGCATCTCGCACACGCTGCCGCAGTCCGGCACAAAGCCGTACCACGTCGGGCAGACCCAGTCGGGATTGGTGGCAAGGTAGTCCGCGCCGCGGTTCAGGAGGATGCAGGCGTCCTCTAACTTCTGAAAGGTCAGCTCGGTGTCGAAGCCCATCACCAGGGCATCCACCGCCGCGTCGCGGTCGTCCGTCAGGCGCAGTCCCGCCTGCGTGAGCTGCCGCTTCATCGACTGCGTGCCGCAGACGTAGAGGAGCTTTTCCGCCATGCCCTGCGCGCGCAGATGCGCGACGAGCGCGTCCACGCTCGTAAGGAAGTCGGAGATCTCCGTCTCCACGCCGAGGCGGCGCAGCTTCTCCACATAGCTCTCCGCCCCGCGGGAGGAGTTGTTCGTCAGAAAGCGGTACGTCCCGCCGCGCGAGTGGATCGCGCGCAGGAAGTCCGCCGCGCCGTCAAAGAGCCGTTCGTCCAGATAGAGCGTTCCGTCCAGATCGAGCAGGAAGAGCCGCTTGGCGCGGAGCCGTGCAAAGTCGGGCATGGCTCAGGCCTTCTTTTTGCCGTCGATGGCGATGAAAAAGAAGGAGCTGACAGCCAGCAGGAACGGATAGAACAGATTCGGAATGATCTCAAACGCGGAGACCTGATACCCCAGCTCGTGCGCCGCGGCGATGGCGACGAGCATCTGCGCGCCGTAGGGGATGATGCCCTGGAAGATGCAGGAGAAGGTATCGAGGATCGACGCCGCCTTGCGCGGTGTGATGTCGTATTCCTCGCTCATTTCCTTTGCGATGGGATTCGCCATCACGATGGCGACGGTGTTGTTCGCGGTGGCGATGTCCATCGCGCCGACGAGCAGGCCCATGCCGATCTGTCCGCCGCGCTTGCCGCGGAACGCTTTTCTGATCCAGCCCAGCAGCGCCTCAAAGCCGCCGTACTCGCGGATGAGCGCGCAGATGGCGGAGACGAGGATGGCGACCATCGACGTTTCAAACATGCCGGCGGCGCCGCTGCCCATGTTCTCCAGCAACGCCTTGACCGCAAGCACGCCCGTCTGTCCGGTCGCGCCGGTGGCAAGCACGATAACGGCCCCGGACACAATGCCGATGAGCAGCACCACGAACACGTTGATGCCGATGATGCCGCCGACGAGCACCAGCACATAGGGGATGATCTGGATCAGGTGATAGCCCGGGATCTCCGCAGGGACGACGTCGGCGTTCAGCGTCAGCACGAGGATGAGCACGAGCGTCGCAAGCGCCGCAGGCAGAGCGATGTGGAAGTTCTCGCGGAACTTATCCTTCATCGCGCAGCCTTGCCCGTTGCAGGCGGCGATGGTGGTGTCGGAAATGAAGCTCAGATTGTCGCCGAACATCGCTCCGCCCATGACCGAGCCGATGCACAGCGGCAGGGAATAGCCGCTTGCCGCGGCAATGGGGATGGCGATGGGCGTGATGAGCGTGATGGTGCCGACGCTCGTGCCCATGGCGGTGGAGACGAAGCAGCTGACGACGAACAGCACCGCCACGGCGAACCTGGACGGGATGATCGAGAGCATGAAATACGCCACGCTCTCCGCGCTCGCGCGGCCCACCACGCCGACGAAGATACCGGCGGCAAGGAAGATGAGCAGCATCGTCACGATGTTCTTATCGCCGATGCCCTGACCCATCAGCGTGAGCTTGTCGTCAAAGCTCAGCGCGCGGTTCTGGCAGCACGCCGCCAGCAGCGCGACAAGAAAGATGACTACAATAGGGATGGAATAAAAGCCCATCGGGATCTTGAGCACATACTCAAAGATAAGTCCCAGCCCCAGGTAAAGGAGCAGGAACTCAAGGATCGGCAGCAGCGCTGCGGGATTGGCTTTCTTCTGCATGGTGATTTTTTCCTTCCTGATTTTCTCTCTCGTATTCTTAACACGCCCGTGTGCGGAAACGGCGGCTCACTCCGCCCAGCGGAAGCTCTCGCGGCCCGTGCCGAGCTGAAAATGGTATTTGACGATGCCGAGGTCCACATGGCTGTAGCTGCCGCCCCGGCTCTCCGCCCGAACGGTGTCGTCCGGCAGGAGCGTGAAGCGGAAGCGCTGCTGGTTCATCGCCGTGGGCGCGAGCAGCGCCGCCTTGAGGCCGCGGCCGAACCACTCGGGCAGCGTGCGGTCGGCACGGTACACCTCGCGCATCGGACGGCTCTCGTGCGCCTCGCCCTGCTCGGCCCCATAGCCGAACGCGATCACACACACGAGCCGCTCGTCCGGTGCGAGCACATAGCTCCTGCGCGCGACCGCTTTTGAAAAGGTCAGGCCCACCCAGCAGGTATTGAGCCCCAGCGTCTGCGCGAGCAGCACAAGGCGTTCGCCGAACCAGCCGGCGCGCTCGTCAAGATCCTTTGCGCGTTTTCCGGCAAGCACGATGTAGTTGCACACGCCGCGGAATTTCCCGTAGTGCGCAAAAAAGCCGCGGAACGCCATCGGCTCATTCATCACAAGCTGGATGTGCAGTCCGCCCTCGGCGTTGCACGCGCGGATCTCCGCGCGCAGCGCGTTCACGATCGCCGGCTCGACCGGCTTTGTCAAATAGGTACGCACGCTGTGGCGTGCGGAGATCGCCTCCTGCACGGTCATGGAATTTCCCTCCTGTTCCCATATTCCGATCAATTGAATATTTATTGTATCACAGGAAATTTAGAAAGAACAGCCATATTTTGAACTTTTTTCAATTTTTTGCCTCTCGGGGACGAAAAAAGGAGGCCGCCGCGCCTGCGGCAGCCTCCTGCGTCAGTTTTGGGTTTTCGCCGCCGCCTTGACGGGCAGCATGAGCTGCATGGAAAAGATGCCGCCCCGTGCACGGAACTCGCACAGTCCGCCGCGCCGCTCGGCGATCGTCTGGATGCTGCGGCAGCCGTAGCCATGTCCCGCGCGCTCGGAGACCGGCAGGCCGTCGCGCATGACAAGCCCCTCGGCACAGGGGTTTTGGATCTCCACGAGCAGCTTGCCCAGCCGCACGCCGCAGTAAAGCGTCACCCAGCGGTCCGCCTCCGGCCGATCGGACACGGCGCGCAGCGCGTTCTCCAGCGCATTGGAGAGCACGGCGCACAGCTCGGTGTCGGAGACCGACAGCTCGCGCGGGAGCTTCGCGTCCACCTCCAGCCGAACGCCCATGCGCTGCGCCTTTCCGGCGAAGGAGGAGCAGAGCAGATTCACCAGCTCGTTGTCGCAGTAGCGCTTGGGCGTGATGCGCTCAATATCCGAGCGCACCTTGCGGATATATTCCTCCGCCTGCTGCGGCTTTCCCGCCGCCAGAAAGCCGTCGATGGCGTTGAGATGGTGGCGCATATCGTGCTGATAGACGGCGGTCTGCACCTCGGATTCGTTGAGCATCGCGATACGCTCCTCCGACGAGGCGAGTCTTTGGGTCAATGCCGCCTGCTCCGCCTCGATCTCATGCTTCTCGCTCAAATTTCGATAAACGCTCAGCAAAAGGAAATAGAATACGAAAACCTCCAGTGACGGGAAATAGCGCACCAGCCAGCCGCCCGAGTCGATCAGCGAGGAAAAATCAACGCCGAGCGCCGAGAACACGTAAAGGTAATACAGGAACGGCACAGCGGAAAACTGCAGAAAGAGCCGATCGTCGCCGTATTTGATCAGATAGTTGAAGCCGCGCCGGAAAACAAACTGCACAAGCAGCAAAATAAGCGCATAGGAAACCAGGTTGCTCACGAGCAGCATCCACCGGCTGTTGCCAAAATGCCGCATGACAACGCTGCTCACCACGATGGTCGGCGCAGTAAACGTGAAAGCCGAGAGGATCATGAACGCCATTTTGATCACGCTGCATTTTGTAATATACAAAAACAGCAGGAAAAACGGAAGGTGCATCGTCAGCCACATCGCATGGCTGATATACTCTGAGCCCATGCGCTCACGAAGCACGTGGTTGAATACCGCCAAGACCAGGATCACCAGCGGCACCAGCCATCGTTGCACCTTGGTCAGATCCCGGAAGTGGATATCCATCATGATCCACAAAAGCGCCCATACGAACAAAAGCAGCAGGGCCGGTGAAAATGTTGTAAGGCTCATCGTCTCACTCCTCCCTCTGCGCGAACAGCAGCTTCATATAGTCCTTTTGAAGCTGGGGGTATAACAGGCGTGAGACCGGCAGCTCGCGGCCCGAAAAGGTGCGGAGCCCGATGGGTGAAAGCTCCTCGATCTGCAGCATATTGACGATGTAGGAGCGGTGGATGCGCATGAATTCCGGCCGCGTGAGCAGGGCGTCCTCGTATTCCTTCATCGAGCCGACGACCTCGCGCACCTGCCCATCGGCAAGGTTGAAGTAAAGGTGCTTGCCGTTGACCTCCACATAGGTGAGCTGCGAAAACGGCACGCGCACGATGATGCCGCCGGTGCGAAGCGTAAGCGCCTCCTGCGGGCGGCGTTCGCGCAGCTCCAGCCGGTCAAGGATGGGATAGAGCGTCTTGGTTCGAATGGGCTTGAGCAGATATTCCAGCGCCTTGACGCTGTAGCTGTCATAGGCGAAGCCGGGGGACGAGGTGAGGAAGATGATGTCCGCCGCCTTGTCAAAGCCGCGGATCTCGCGCGCGGCATCCATGCCGTTCAGCCCTGGCATCATGATGTCGAGCAGGTACAGCGTGAAGCGCTCATGGCGCGCCGCGTCCAGCAGCGCCGCCGCGCTGCGGAAGCTCTTCACGCGCACGGGCGTGCCGCGATCCGTCTCCCACGCACCGAGCAGCTCCGTCAGGTCTTTGAGCTCCTCCGTCTGGTCGTCGCAGACTGCGATGTACATTCCGCCGCCCCCTTTCCTCGCTTCCTTTTGCCTTATTGTAGCATACCATTCTTTTTCTTTCCAGCATTATCTCACATTTCAAGCCGCAAATCCATACATTTCAAGTCGATATGGGTCCCTCCTGCCGGAGATTCCTGCTATACTGCAGAAAGCAAGCGATCCTCGTTTATCATTTCAATTACAGGAGGGAACCATGAAAAAGAAACTACTCAGCGCACTGCTCTGTCTCGTTCTGGCGCTCACCCTGCTGCCGACCGCGGCCCTCGCCGCGCCGACAAGGCTCAAGAGCGTCGACCTCGTCATCGACCTGCCGAAGGCGGGCGACCCCAACGAGATGGAGACCGAGGTCACCATCAAATCCATGAAGAGTGGCAACATCGACCTGCTCGCCAACGGCGCCGGCATCCTGTACACCGAGTGGCAGGGCGACGACGTCGAGACCGACGACGGCTATGCCTTCCGCGCAGGCACGACCTATCTCGTCAACATCAAGCTGGCCTTTGACACCACCAAGGGCTATTGCGCCAACTACAAAACGGTCAACGGCGAAAACATCGTCGGCCCCGACACCTTCTCCGCCACCGTCAACGGTGTGCCCGCCACCATCCGCACCAGCGCCCAGTATTATCCCACCCTGCAGGTCAGCCTGACCCTTGAGGGCGAGCGCTATACCGAGCAGGAGAAAGAGGAGCTCAACGCCGATCTGACGCGGAAAACAGACCTCCTCCGGCAGGCCAAGCGGGCAATGGCGACGCCCCGCACGCAGGCTGTGGCAGAGTCCAAGCAGCTTGAAAACTTTGTAAACGGCGTGACCGTCATGACTGACGCCAACCACGTTCTGGAGAACACCGACAGCATCCGCACCCTCATTCTGGACACCAATGGGAAAATAACGGATGGAACGTGCTTTTTCATCTGCTACGCGAAATATTTGAAGGAGCTCTGGCTCAGCGATAAGGTCGATGTATATTCGTTCATTCAGGCGATGGATTCCTACCTCTGGCTGCCCATCGCCGGTGTCTATCGGTGGGAGAAACAGAGCGACCTGCCCTTCTACACCGCCGAGACCGTGGTGTATATCCCCGAATCCGCTGTGCCCGCGCTCAAGGCAGCCCAGGCCCAGCGCGGCTATAAGATCCCCTACACCATCAAGACCTACTCAGGCAATGACGTCTACGCCGCCCAAAAGGCGGGCGACGCCGCCGCGAAGGACAACTGGTGCACCGCCCACCAGTACACCCTGCAGATTCGGACGGCCGACCGTGTTTACACCTACGCGCAGGCCTGCCAATCTGCCCGGCGTTATTACTATTCCTGCGCCATCTGCGGCAAGTGCGAGTACAATGCAAAGCATGTCGCTCCCCATACCTCGGATACGGAGATCCTGCTCAAGACAGAAAAGCTTGCCCACTCGGATAACGGCGAATATCCCACGGCGGAGGCCTATATCGGCGTGAACGCCGCCGGCGAGCACGTCTACTGGCTCAGCTGTGAATACTGCGGTCATTCCCACCGCTATCTCCAGCAGCATCTGACCTCACGGGATGTTTACGCCTCCGGCACGGGAATGACCCTCGCGCAGTATCAGGCGGAAGCCAACGCCTCCCTGCAGTGGGAGGAAACGCAGGCGCTGAACACCACCGAGCTGTATCCCGGCACCTTTACGCTCTCGAAGAAGTCCGCCGCCAAGACCAGCTCCTGGGCTGAAAGCGATGTGAACCTCGCGCTCAACGACGATCTGCTCGATACAGCCCTGCTCGGCAGCGACTACACCAAGCCCATCAGCCGTCTGCAGTTCTGCTCCGTTGCGGTGCGTCTGGCGGAAACGCTGACCGGCAAGAGCATCACGCCCGCCGCCGCGAACACCTTCACCGACACGAACAACGCCTACGTCCTCAAGGCCTATGCCGCGGGCATTACCACCGGCACCTCGGCGACCACCTTCTCCCCCAACGCCACCCTGAACCGTCAGCAGATGGCGACCTTCCTCCGCCGCACGCTGCAATATGTGGAGAAGAACTCCGGCTATTCCTACACCAGCTACACCTCCAAGCTCGCCTCCTACACGGATAACGCGCTGGTGCAGAGCTGGGCGAAGGAAGCGATGGCGTTTATGAACGCGCTTGATCTTGTCAAGGGCACCACCGCCACCACGCTCAATCCCAACGGCACCTGCACCATCGAGCAGGCGGTCATCGTAGCGGAGCGCAGCGTCTACGCCCACCAGATCGGCTGGTATCAGGCCGCGCCGGTGACCAACGTCTATAGCTATAATGGCAGCACAGGGGAGATCGAGCGCGAGGACGGGGAGTACACCTCCTTCGACAGCACCAACGCCAGCCTCCACCCGGGCGATCTCGTCTGGGTCACGGGCAAGCTGACCGGTGTGAGCAATCTGCTGGCCACCGCCCCCGGCACCACCGTGGACCAATGCGTATACTCCGCCTATCTCCCCGGCATCAACCCGTACACCGGACAGATCATGTATCTCCACTATCGCGACCTCATCCCCGTCCGCGGGTAAGCAGGCAAAAAGGCGCGGAGGCCACGGCCTCCGCGCCTTTTTTCTCTTCGGTTTCCGGTCATTTCGGCGCAAATGTCGGGGAGGGCTTGCGGGATGCGCCGCGGGATGGTATGATTGAGATGGGCGCATCGCGCCCGCCCCTCCGCCGTCACACCGCGGAGGGAGAACCGACAAAGCCGAGGAAACAACACATGGCATTGAAAAACAGCACCGACCGCGGCGCTCTGGAGCGCCTGCTGCTCTCGCGCCTGCCGCGCAAGGAGATCAGTGCGCTCGTGCAGAGCTACACGCAGCCCTACCGCGAGCTGATGAGCTACTACCGCTGCGCGATGATGGAGGTCGAGACCAAGTTCAACGTCCTCAATGAGGAGCTTTCGCTCCAGTATGACCGCAACCCCATCGAGAGCATCAAAACGCGCCTCAAGTCCCCCGAGAGCATTGCCGAAAAGCTCCAGCGCCGCGGCTTCCCGCTGACGGTGGAGAGCATCGAGGAAAATCTCAACGACATCGCCGGTGTGCGCGTCATCTGCTCTTTCCCGTCGGATATCTACCAGCTCGCCGATGCCTTTCTGAAGCAGGACGACATTACGCTCCTCCAGCGCAAGGACTACATTGCCGCACCCAAGCCCAACGGCTACCGCAGCCTGCACCTCATCGTGGAAACGCCCATCTTCCTGCACGACCAGAAGCGCATGATGCGCGTCGAGGTGCAGTTCCGCACCATCTCCATGGACTGGTGGGCAAGCCTTGAGCACAAGATCCGCTACAAGAAGGATCTGCCGGAGCTCGATCACGTCAACCGCGAGCTGTTCGAGTGCGCGCAGATGAGCGCGCAGCTCGACGCGCGCATGGAAAAGCTCCAGCGTCTCGCCGAGACCGCCGCCGCGGAGCAGCACACCGACAGCCGATGGGGCGAGCGCCGGTCCGGTCCGCTCATGCGCTGAGCGCCGGACTCCGGCGCGGCAGCGTCTCCATACCCGTTTCCCGTTCCATAAACCAGCAAGGCTCCCCTGCCGAAGCAGGGGAGCCTTGCTGTTCGTTATAGCGTATATCGCGGGTCGATGCTTACACCGTCGCCTGTAGGAAGCGCATCAGCATGGCTGCGACCTGCCCGCGCCGGGCAAGATCCTGCGGCGTCATGCGGTTGCCGCCCACGCCGTTGAGGATGCCGTTGTCCACGCACCACCTCACGGCATCGCGCGCCCACGCGCTGATGCTGTCCGCGTCATCGAAGCCCAACTCGCCGCTGACGGCGGGGGAGCCGGCATAGCGGTAGAGCATCGCCGCCAGCTGCTCGCGGGTGACCGGCTGCTCGGGAGCGGTTCCGTCGGAAATGCCGTTCTCGACCGCCCAGACCGTGCCCTTGGCGTACCACGTCTCCCCGCCGGCCGTATCCGCTCCGGCAAGGCGCGCGAGCACGGTGCTGACCATGCCGCGGGTCATGGAGAGGTCGGGGCCGAAGGCGTCATTGCCCACGCCGTTGAACAGCTCGCGGGACGAGGCGAACTCCACGGCGTCCTTCGCCCAATGGTCCGCCATGTCGTTAAAGCGCTTGGCGTTGTCGATGATCTTGAGCCGCATGTCGCCCTCCGCGCGGAGCGCGACGCCGGTCTCGGTCACGACCGAACCCTTGACGATCTCCTCCGTGCCGTCGGGATGGACGATCACGGCGACCATGCTGCCGGTCGGCTTGCTCACGGGAATGTCCACACGGGTGCTGCCGACACTCTTGGGCACGCTGACGGAGGCAGTGATTCCGCCGCTCGCGGACTCGACGGTTTCAACGGTCGTGCCGTCGGCACGCTTCTCGACCGTCTCCACACGGCCATTGGGGGAAGTCTCGGCGGTGAGTGTGCTGCCGTCGCGCCAGGTCGTCGTCTCGATGACCGTGCCGTCGGGCTTCGTCTCGGTCTTGGTGACCGAGCCGTCCGCGTTGACGATCGTTTCGATCTTGCCGACCGCGCCACCCGAGGCCGGCGCGGAAATATCGAGATCGCTCTCCTTGGTGTAATCTGCGGTAAAGTACAGCAGAACCGTGTCGCCGCCGGACAGCTCGTAATCCGCAATGCCGACATTCGGCGCCTTGCCGTTTACCTTGTACAGCCAGCCGCTGTTCGGGCCTTCGTCAAACTGGCCGAGCGTTACGCTGCCGCGGGTGACCGCGCGCAGATAGCCGCTCTTGATGTTCAGAGACAGACCGGCGTCATCCGCCGCGGTGCGGAGCGCTTTCTCGACGGTCGCGCCGCTTGCGACCTTGACGCTGCCTTCATACCAGGCGCTGCCGCTGCTCGGCTGGATGGTGACGACGACCGAGATCCAGCTCTTTCCGCTGCCGCCGGTCGAACCGCCGCCGGTCGAGCCGCCCTCAGAGGACAGGATGCCGGAGCCGGTCGCCGCGCCGGGCTGGGGCTGGGGCTGCTCCGGGTTTTCCGGATTGTCCGGGTCGGTCGAGGACACCGGCGCGGTGGACAGTGTGTAGATGTTGAACGCCTTGGAGGTATCCTTGGCAAACTGCTCGAGCGTTACCAGCGCGCGGAAGCCCTGCTCGGTGGCGAGCGCCTGCGCTTTTTCGCCCTGTGTGCCGCTGACATAGCCGGTGGAGAAGCCGTTTTTCGTGTCGTTTACATACAGCAGCAGCGCATCCGCCAGCGAGCAGCTGCCCTTGACGAAGCGGGCGTCCGTGCCGGGGTCGATGCCGAGTGCCGTCAGACCGGCGATGACCATCGCATCCGAGTTGACGTTGCCGAACGAGCCGTTGTCGCGCTGAGCTGCGCTCAGGCCCGCGACCGCCTTGGTGATGAACGCCTGCACGGCGGGATAATCCTCTGTGTTGTATTTTGCGAGCGCCGCCAGCGCCGTGCCGGTGGTATCCGGGTCCGCGAAGGTCTCACCGGCCCACTTGGTAACGAACAGGCCGTCCGGGCCGAGGCTGCTCGTCAGCAGCGAGATCATGCTGCTGCGCTGCTTGTCGGACAGCTTCACCTGGCCCGCCTGCTCTGCGAGCAGCACCCACGGCGCGGTGTAGTGGCTGGTGCCGAGGTTCATCGCCGCGAGCTTGGCGGCGTTGCTGTATTCTGCGCCGTCCAGCGGGGTCAGCCTGGTGCTGTCGATGCCGAGCGCGGCGAGGATGATCTCCGCCTTGGCGCGGTCGGTGACGAGCGGGGAAGTGCCCGCCAGCTCGTTGATGGTGAGGTTCAGGTAGTTTTCCGTGTCGGTGGTGTTATCGCCGAAACCGCACTTTGCGTAGGCTGCCATGTCGAAAACGACCCAGTCCTCCGAGCTTTTCGCATAGGTGGCGGCGATGCGCTGCATCAGCTCTGTGCGGGAGCTTGCCGCGGGATAGATATTGACCGTCACCGGCTTGCTGAGGGACTTGCCGTCCTTGGACCAGGTGACCGTGGCCGTCGCCTCGATGACCTTGCCGGTGCTGTTCGGCTGGGCGAGCTGGAGCTTGCCGCCGACGACCTTGAGGTACGCCTTGTTGGTATCCCGGTCGCCCTGCGACACGGTAACGGTGATGGTCTCGTCCGCCGTCATGCCGCTCTTTAGCGACAGCGCGACCTCGTCGCCAACCTGCGCGGTGGCGGGTACGGCCAGCACGTCGTTGTATTTCCGGGACTCTGCGACCAGCACATCGGCCGATTCACTGCCGCCGGTGTAGGTGTTGCCGCCGCTGTTCGTAACATTGCCGCTGCTGATCGTGCCCTTGCCGTACAGGTTGTTGGTCTTGCCTGCCGCGCCGATCAGCGTGCCGTTGTTCGCGCTGTCCGCGATCGAGGGCTTGCAGTCGCCGGTCTGCGAACCGGCCTCGCCCAGCAGGCCGCCGACCGTGCAACCGGGGGCGTTGATGGTGCCGTTGTTCGTGCTGCCCTTGACCTGTACGCAGTTCGCGTTGGAACCGACCAGGCCGCCGACCATCGCGTTCGTGTTGTCGCCGGAGACCGAGATGGTGCCGTTGTTCTCACAGCTGTCCACGGCCAGACGGATATTCTTGTAAACGTAATCCACGCCGTCGTCGTAGCCGCCGACCAGACCGCCGACGCCCGCGCTGCCGCGCGCCAGCGAAGAGATGATGGCGTTGTTGACGCAGCTGCTGATCTCGACCTTGCCGCGGGCGCGCGCCGCAATACCGCCGACAAAGGTATACGGTTCGGAGCAGTAGATCGTGCCGTTCACGGTCAGGTTTTCGACGATGACGGTCGGCTGGTCGTCGATAGCCGCCGCGCTGTCGCGGTCAGGCTGACTGTCCAGGCAGCCGAAGAAGCCGAAGTAGGTAAGGTTCGGGTCGTTCACCGTGATGGTGACGCTGTGGCCGTCGCCGTCAAAATGGCCGCTGAACGGGGAAGCCGCGTTTTTGCCGAGCGGCGTCCACGAGCCGGGAACGATGATATTGTCCGTGAGCTTGACGTAAGCGTGCGCCGCTGCGGAGTCGCCGCTGTTTACCTTGTTGGCAAAGGCGCGCAGCTCAGCCGCCGTGCCAATGAGGATGGGAGATTCCTCCGTGCCGTCGCCGGAAGGCTCGGTGGTCTTGTAGGTCCGCGGGACCGCGATGGTCTTTGCGGTCTCGTCCTCGCTGACGGTGAAGCAGGTCTCGGGAACATCGTTATAGTCGGAGTCCGCGCCGAACGCGACCGAATAGCTGTAATCGCCCGCCTCGGAGAGCGTGTAGGAATAGTCGTCGCCCTCATTTGCGGTGAGCGTCGTCTCGCCGTGCTTCAAGGTCAGGTCGCCGCCCTCCGCGCCGGTGAAGGTGAGGGCGCAGGAGAACGCAGGCACGGGCGGGGTAATCGGCTCGGGCGCCGCTGCGGGCGTCCACACCGGGACGGGGTAGCCAGCCGCATTTTGTTCAAATCCGGTTAAATCCAGTTCCTTGATTTCTCCCGTGGTTTTAGGTGTAACTTCACCTGTAATGGTGACGCTGCCATATCTCTTCGGGAAAATGGGAAACGGCGTATCACTGCCGCCCCAAGCGCTTTTTTCAGGTGGATTTAAGGTGCTGTCATAATAAAAATTGTTTGCTGTTGTCGTGGGAGATCCTGTTGCATATGCAATTACGCCCTTTTTCGTGCCGGTGATTTTCCCTGCAACAATCGTGTTCTCGATAGAAAGCGTACCGCCGTAAGAACTGCCGAACAGGCCGCCGGCATATCCGTTGTAACCGTCTGAAACGACATTGCCCAAAACCGTGCAATTTGCGGCAGTCACATTGCAGCTATACTGCGTAACACCGACTAAGCCGCCTACATAGTTGGTCGCTTTGCAGTTCAGCTGTACGTCGCTGACGCTGTTCTTAATAGTGAGCGAAGCCTCGCTGGACTGCCCCAATTTACCAACCAAGCCGCCGATATATGCCGTGCTGCTTGTCGTGCTGGTGATGGTGCCGCCAATGCAGCAGTTGTCAATCTTACTGGTGCTGCCCTGAGGGATAAAGCCGACAAGGATACCAGCGTTGTTTCTGTTGCCAATGCCGGTGATACTCGCATCGGTCATTTTCAGGTTGATAACGGAACCATCCAATTGACCAATGAGGCCAGTATTGCTATCGTTGCCGCCTTCCAGCGCCAGCCCGGAAATTGTCTTACCATCGCCGTTAAAGCAGCCTTTCAAACTCTTAATGGGTGTCATTTTCGTGTTGGACATATCAATATTCGCCGTCAGCGTGATATTACCCTCAATGTCCTTACCGCCGAGCGCCTCCAGTTCGGCCGCCGTACCGACCGAAATATCGCCGTTCAATGTACTATCCGCTGCCCGGGCCGTGGCAGGCAGCAGGCTGACGACCATTACAAGGGCCATCAGCAGGGATAATGCGCGTTTTTTCATCTTTTCTTCCTCCTTTTGCATGAAAAAAACGTCTGTACCCGCCCGCCTACGCGAGCCGTACAGACGCGAAAAGGGCGCACTTCCCCCTTGGTGTCTCTCGGCTCCCGGTGTGGGCAGGAGCGTCCAAGGCCGTCCGGGCATTCTGACTCATCTCCTCGTGGGAGCTTCACAGTGACCCGCTCGCGGGGCTTTTCACCCCATTCCCCCGTTCCGGTTTTTCTCCGGCAGACGGCCTTGATCGCTATTCTTTTTCGCAGCGGAGCATCTCCCCCGCCGCCTGTCCTATCATAAAGAAATTTTATCCAAAAAGCAAGAGCAAATCGCGGGTCGGCGTCATGCGCGCCGCCTTCTCTGCATACTCACCGAAAAGCGCCGCCGGACTTTGCGCATTTTCCCGAAAAATTCGGGTGGGCAGCTTTCTCTTGCGGAAACGCTCTTTTTCTGTTAAAACGAAATCATGATCGCAAGTCCAATTTGAAAGGAGCGTGAACAGTTGTCATTGCGAGGGAAACAGGTCAACGGCCTTGTGACGCAGCAGCGGGTGCAGCGCGCCGCCGTAGCGCAATTTCTGGAGAAGGGCTACACCGGCACGACCACCGCAGACATCACCGGGGCGGCGGGCATCGCTCAGAGCTCATTTTTCCACGTCTTTCCCAGCAAGGAGGCGCTGCTGCTCGAGCTGGTGCGGCGGATGTTCGGCGGGCAATTCGACCTCGCCGGACAGCACAGCGGCGCGGCGGACCCCGTGTTCCCCTATGCGGTGGAAACGGCGCTTTCACTTTCTATTGCCACAGCGCAAAGGAAGGCAAGAAGCTTGACGTGATCCGCAAGAATGCCAGCGTTGCCTTTGAAATGGATTGTCAGAATGCCCTGCAGCACGGCGAAACCGCCTGCACGCACAGCTATTATTACGCCTCTGTTCTCGGCGAGGGCAAGGCGGAAATCCTCGAGGGCGACGAAAAGCGCAAGGGTCTGTCTGCTCTGATGCTTCATATGGCCGGCCGCAACAACGTATTCACCGCTGAAATGGCGGATAAAGTCGCAGTAATTGCGATCCGTGTTGATGCTCTGACCGCAAAAAAGCGTCCTCAGCCCCAGCCGTAAGCCAGATACTTCATTTCCCAATTCTGCGGCACTCCACGCGAACGCAATGTGCTGTACGCCTTAAACTGCATAAAACCTCCTATTACTCTGGTAATGCGGCCGCCAAGCCTTTACCAGCGCAATAGGAGGTTTTTTCTCTTGCCGAAGCTTTTAAGCTTCAAAAAACAGTCTGCTGTTTTTGTCAGAATACCCTGAACTCTCCCCGCGCAAGCGGGAGCTCTCCGCCGTATCGCTTGAAGTAGTCCAGCAGCAGGTCGGACATCTCCGTGCCGATCTCGCGCACGATCGGGCAGCCGACATAGCCGTCGTACCCGCCCGTGCCGCTGGCGCGGTAGCTGCTCAGGCAGGCGGTGAACACGTCCGTGTCCTTCACGGGCGTTCCGTTGAATGTCAGCTCGACCACTCGCTCGCCCACGGGCCTTGCAATGTCGTAGGCATAGGTCACGCCGGCGTAGTAATCGTAATTATAATGCTCCACCTTGGGCTCCAGGAAGCAGTCCGACACCCGCAGCGAGCCGTCGGCGTTTCGGGTGAAATATTCCGCGCTGCGCTCCATCGCCCTGCGCAGGACGGCGCCGGTGATCTCCAGCACCGTCAGCGTGTTGGTGTAGGGGTAGGCGTTGAGAATGTCCCTGCGGCGCACGGTCTGCGGCAGACCCGCCGCGTCGTTGGCAAGGCTCGTGACCGAGAGCTGCGCGCCGCTCGCGGCGAGCTGCACAGTGTTGAAGAGGTCGGCGAGGGCGCTGCCCTCGGCCGCCATCCGCAGCGGCGTATCCGGCAGCATCGGCGTCTCCAGATGTCCCACCACCTGGTCGAGCCAAGCCTGTGCGCCGCGCTCCATATCGGCGAACTCCGCGAGCCAGTCCGCCCGGCATTCGCCGTGGGCGGGGACCGTTTCGCTGGAAAAGCGCTTCCCGCTGCCGGACACGGCGGCCTCTACCCGCAGGAACTCCTGTCCCTTGTCGGAGGGCTGCACCACGAAGGTGCCGCTCACCATCTGCCCGGGAACGGACATATGCTGGTGTCCGGTCAGCAGGATGTCGAGATCCAGCTCCTGACAGATGCGGTAGGCGACGTTTTCGCGGGTCGCGGAGAGCACGCGCCCCGTGGCGAGGTCGCGCTCAAAGCCGCCGTGGTAAATGCCGACCGTCAGGTCGACCTGATCGCGCAGCCTTTCCAACGCGGCGGCCACGGCGGGGATCGGGTCGGTGATCGCAATGCCGGCGAGGTGCTCCGGCTTTTCCCAGATGTTCACATAGTCGGTCACGATGCCGATGATGCCGACCCGCAGCCCGTTTTCCAGCGTGTGGATGCGCGCGGGAAAGCGCACCCCCGCCTCGTCCCAGCGGACGTTTTCGCACACGCAGCGCGCTTTCAGCACGTTGAGGTAGCTGTCAAGGTACGGCATCCCGTAGTTGAAGTCATGGTTGCCCAGCGTCACATAGTCATAGCCGCAGCGGTTCATCATCTCGGCGAAGCGCGCGGCGCTGCCGATGGTATCGTGGCAGAATGCCCCCAGCGGCGAGCCCTGCAGGATGTCGCCGCCGTCGATGACGAGGGTGTTGCCGTCCTTGCGGAAGCGGCTGGCGCACTTGAACAGCCCCAGCTCCTTTTCCCCCTGCCCGCGGTAATCGGTCGGATAAATGTATCCGTGCAGGTCGGAGGTAAAATAAATCGTCAGCTTTTTCTCGTCCATCGCTTACCCCCGTGCCAGCTTCACGCGGATCTTCGCCGAGATCCACTCGATGATGAGCACCAATACGATCAGCCCCAGCAGGATCGCGCCGACCTCGTTCCAGCGGTACGAGCTCATGGCGAAGATCAGCGGCGCGCCGATGCCGCCCGCGCCCACAAGGCCGAGCACGGTCGCGTCGCGCAGGTTCATGTCGAAGCGGTAGATGATCGTGGAGGTGAAGTCCGCCGTCAGCTGGGGCAGGATGCCATAACGGATCTTCTGGAAGGTCGTGCAGCCCGCGGCGTCCAGCGACTCCAGGATCCGCTTGTCAAGGTCCTCGATGCTCTCAATGAACATTTTCGACACCATGCCGATCGAGCAGAGGGACATGGTCAGCAGTCCCGCGAACGGTCCGGGGCCGGTGACGCGAATGAACATCAGTCCGTAGACGAAGGCGGGGATGGTGCGGATGGCGGCGATGAGCACGCGGCCGACCAGCGCCACGCCCCGCGGCACCAGATTGCTCGCCGACAGGAACGACAGGGGCAGCGAGATCACCGCGCCCACGATCGTGCCGAGGAAGGCGATGCAGAAGGTCTCCAGCAGCAGGTAGGGCACGCCGTCCGTGCCGAGCGTAAGGAGGAGCTTCGCCGAGGGATGGAAGATGCCGGAGAGAATGTTCCCCGCCACCTCCAGCCCGTTGCCGGTGGAGCTGCTGACCCTCACCGCCGTGCCGGACCACGCCAGAAGGCAGGCGACGATGAACGCCGCCAGCAGCTGCCACACCCACGTCTTCGGCGCGGAGGCATAGGCTTTTTTGATTCGTTCGTTCATAGCCGTTCCTCCTCACGTCAGGCGCTTGCGCAGCGCGTGGCTGATGCCCTCGATGACCATGACGGCGGCAAAGAGGACGATCAGGATCATGCCAAGGCTGTCGTATTCGCGCCAACCGATCTTTTCATTCATAATGAGGCCCAGTCCGCCCGCGCCCACATAGCCGAGGATGGAGGCGTAGCGCACGTTGCCCTCCAGACAAAACAGGGACACGGACAGATAGGTCGGCAGCACCTGCGGAAAGACGGCGGTGGTAAAGGCGCGCAGGCGCGTAGCGCCCAACGCCTCCATCGCCTCGTAGGGTCCCATATCCACCGTTTCGATGATCTCAAAGAGCTGCTTGCCCACATAGGCAAAGGTGAAAACGGCGATGGCACAGGTGCCCGCCATGGTGCCGAGACCGAAAATGTAGGTGGCGATCAGGGCGCACACCAGCGTCGGCAGCGTGCGCACCAGACTCAAAAACAGGCGCACGAGAAACACCACGGCGCGGTTCGTCACGATGTTGCTGGCTGCGGCGACGGCAAAGGGGACCGCCAGCACCGCGCCGACGAACGAGCCGAGGATGGACATTTTGATGGTGTCCCACAGCGGCTGCCAGATCTTGCCGAGGTAGGCGGTGTTCGGCGGGAACATCGCCTTGAGGATGTCGAAGAACTTGCTGCCCTTTTTCACCAGCACAGCAAGGTCAAAGCCCGTGATGCGGACGGAAAGGACGGTCAGCGCGATCAGCACAAGCAGGATCAGCGGCGCACGGCTGCGCTTTTCCTCCACCGCCGTACCGTCCGCCAGCGTGTAGATACGGGGCTTGAAGATGCGGTCGTACAGGCTCATACGCTTGCCTCCGTCCCGGTATCCTCCCCGTAGATGGAATCGAGCACCGCCTGATCGACCTTATCAGACGGACCGTCGTAGACGATCTTACCGGCGCGGATGCCGATGATGCGGTCGGCATATTCCAGCGCCAGCTCCACATGGTGGATGTTGAGCAGGATGGAGATGCCCAGCTCCTGATTGATGCGCACAAAGTCCTGCATCACCTGCTTGGCTGTCACGGGGTCGAGCGCGGCGACCGGCTCGTCCGCCAGAATGATGCTTGGGCTCTGCGTCAGCGTCCGCGCCAACGCCACGCGCTGCTGCTGGCCACCGGAGAGCTGGTCGGCGCGCATATACGCCTTGTCCAAAATGCCCACCCTGTCCAGAGACTCCAGTGCCTTGAGCTTGTCCTCCCGGCGGAACGCGCCCAGCAGCACGCGCCAGAAGGGCATATCCGGCACGCAGGCGGAGAGCACATTCTTGATCACGGTGGTGCGGGTGACCAGATTGAACGACTGGAACACCATGCCGATGCCCCGGCGGAACTGCCGCAGCGCCTTGCCGGAAAGGGTGCTCACATCCGTGCCGTTCACCGTCAGCGTGCCGGCGGTGATCCGGTGCATGCGGTTCACGGCGCGCAGCAGCGTGGACTTGCCCGCGCCGGAGCGGCCGATGATGGCGACGAACTCGCCGTCCTGTATGGTCAGGTTCACATCGTCCAGGCCCACGGTGCCGTTGGGATATACTTTGGATACATGGTCAAATACGATCATACGGTTTCCTCTTCTTCCTGATATGAAACGCGGGGAGGACGGCACAGCGGAAGGTTCTTGCCTGTGCGTATCCTCCCCGCGTTTGGGAAAGTTCTGGCTTAGTTCGCGGCGGTCAGCTCCTGAATGAGCTTCTGCGCGGCGCGCTCGTTGTCATAGTCGGAGGACTGCGCCTTCTGGTAGCCGTTGTGGCTGTAGATGGCGATGACCTGCTTGCCCTCGTCGGTGTTGCCGATGTTGATGAAGGCGTTCTGCAGGGCGGCGATCAGCGCGTCGTCCATGATCTCGGAGTTCTTGCTCACGGAGATGGTGTCGTTGTAGATGGGGGCGGTGACGCCGATGACGTTGGTCTCCTCCCAGATGGAGGCCTCGCGGTTGAACTCGGTGTTCCAGCGCTCGGCATAATCGCGGCGGGCGTCGGCATAGGTCACGAGCACGTCGACCTGACCGGAGGCAAGACGCGCGAAGGCGCTGGCGTAGGAATCGGACTGCACGGCGCTGCTCAGGTCAGAGATGCCCTTGCCGTAGTGATCCTGCAGCCACAGGGCGGGATAGATGTAGCCCGCGGGAGAGGAGGTCCCCATGATGCTCCAGTTGGCGCTGTCAAGGTCCTCCCAGGTCAGCTCCTCGCCGCCGTTGACCTTGGCGGCCAGCTCCTGACCCTTATCGGAGGGACCGGCGATGATGAGCGCGCGGTAGGAGACCGCCTGCTTCTCGGACGCTTCGGTGGGCTGACCGTCGTTCCAGTCCTTGGCGTTGTCGGAATCCTTGCTCAGACCGTTGCGGGTCGCGGTCAGGATGACCTCGGCGCCGTCGTCATAGAGAACATAGGTGCCGCCCGGGATCAGACCGACGTCGATGGTACCGGCCTCAAGACCCTCGCCGACGGCTTCGTAGGTGGTGCCGACGGTGATCTCGACCTCGCCGACCTCATAGCCCTCCTTGGCAAGCTCGTCCTTGAGCAGCTGCTTGAGGGGCTCGGTCGCGGTGATGATCTCCTGCGGCTCGCGGGACGGAACGAACGCCACCTTCAGCGTTTCGATCTGCTTCGCGCCGCTCTCGCCATCCTGCTGGGGTTCGTCAGCGGTGGTGTCCTTGCTGCCGCAGCCGGCCAGCAGGCCGAGGCTCATGACCAGCGTGAGCAAAAGTGCAAGACTTCTTTTCATTGTGCTTTCCTCCATAATGTATCGTTTGCGTTTCTCCGCCGGATGCCCCGTCGGAGCCGATGATCGCGGAAAACGGCGTTTTCCGCCGCACCGCATTTTGAGTATAGCACAGCCGCGGAGGAAAAATTTTTCCGGTTGAGTAAAAAAAGTACCGATTAGACGCTCTCCTTTCGCTCAAAATAGCGCGCCATCAGATCCTCGAACACCAGAATGACGTGCCCGAAGAAGGGATTCGGCAGGCTGCCGGCGAGCGTCTGCTTTGTCCCGTCGAGCACGAATACAAGGTCGGAAAGCTGCGCGAGCTTGGAGTCGCCGCGCCGGGTAAAGGCTACGATCTTATGTCCGTGCTGCTTTGCGTGGCGCACGTCGTTGAGGACCGGCTCCGTCTCGCCGCTCTGGCTGACGGCGAACATGACCGCCGCCTCGTCATTCACCGCGCCGCGGTGCGCCTCCTGAAAGAGCATATAATCGTAAAAATGCACATTGTTGAACGCCATAAAGCCGCAGATCGACAGGCGCTGCGTGATATAGGTCCCCACAATGTTAGAAAAGCCCTCGCCGGTCGTGAACATCTTTCCGCTGCGGCGCTCCCGGAGCAGCGCGCAGAAGCGCTCGACCAGCGCATCGTCGTAATTGTCGATCAGGCTCTTGAGGTTTTCCGCCTTTCGGTCCCCCGAAGAGGCAAGCTGGCGGCTGAGGTGGTAATAGAGCTCGCTGTAGCCGTCAAAGCCCAGCCGCTTGCACATTTTGACGATGCTGGTCGTGGACAGAAAGTTTTCATTTGCGATCTGCTGGATGCCCACGCGCTTCTCGCCCCGTTCGATGTGCGCGGCAATACCGGTGATCACCTTGCGCTCATCCTCCGAGAGCAGATTCGTCAGCAAAAAATAATTGTCTCCCATGACGGGTCCCCCTCTCCTGTGATCTCAGCCGTGCCGCCCCGGCCGTCCGTAGCACAGCCACCATCCCAGCGCGCACACCGGAAGCGCGCACAGCACATCGAGGATCGAGTGCTGCTTCATGAAAACCGTGGAAAGGCTGATGCACAGCGCCAAAATAACAGACGCCGCCTGCCACCACGCCCGTTTCCGGAACCGCGGGCCGTCCCGCAGCGCGAACAGCGCCGCGGCGGAGCCAATGACGTGGAGCGACGGGCAGACGTTCGTGTTCGTATCAAAGGTATAAAACCACGCGACCGCCCGCGTGAGCGCATTGTCATGTGCAAACGCCTCGGGCCGCAGCAGCTGCTGCGTCGGGTAGATGAAATAGATGACGGTCGCGGCCGTATAGGTGACGATGACGAACCGCATCATCCGCCGGAAGGCGGGCACATCCTGAAAAAAGGTATACGCCAGCGCGCCGATCAGATAGACGAACCAGAGAAGATACGGGATCAGCGCCCATTCGCTGAACGGGATCGCATCGTCCAGAGCGCAGTGCATCACATGATAGGCCGCATGGGGACGGAAGCGCTCCAGCGCCAGAAACGCCAGCCCGAAAACCGGCCAAAAGAGCAGCAGCTTGATGTGCGAAAATTCCGGCGTGTTGAGCTTACGCAGGCGAAACTGCCGGTAGTCCGGCTTTATGACCGTCTTTAGGGCTCGCGCTTTCATTTTTTCTCCGCGCGGGCCATGGCGGCGATATCGCCCACGCCGTCGAGCACGATGCTCGGACGGTAAGCGTAGGTGCGGAGCGACTCGCGCGTCGAGACACCGGAGAGCACCAGCACCGTGGACATACCGCTTTCCATGCCGGAAATAACGTCGGTATCCATGCGGTCGCCGACCATCACCGCCTCGGCGGAGTGGCAGTTCAGCATTTTCAGTCCCGTTCGCATCATCAGCGGATTCGGCTTGCCGCAGAAATACGCCTGCTTGCCCGTCGCCATCTCGATGGGCGCGATGAGTGCGCGGCAGGCGGGCGCGATGCCGTTTTCGATGGGGCCGGACACATCGGAGTTCGCGCCGATGAGCTTCGCGCCCTGCATCACAAGGTTCGTCGCCTTTGTGAGCGTGTCGAGCGAATAGCTGCGCCCCTCGCCCACGACCACATAATCGGGGTTCACATCGTTCATCGTGATGCCCGCGTCGTAGAGGGCGTTGAGCAGTCCCGCCTCGCCGATGGCAAACACCGAGCTGCCGGGTGCCTGCTCCCGCAGGAAGGCCGCCGTGGCGAGCGCGCTCGTATAAAAGTGCTCCTCCGGCACATCGAGGCCCATGCGCGCGAGCTTCTGGTTCAGCTCGCGCGGCGTGTAGCCGCTGTTGTTCGTGAGAAAGAGATATTCCTTGTTCTCCTCATGCAGCCATTGGATGAACTCCGCCACGCCCGGCAGGATGCGGTTGCCGTGGTAGATGACGCCATCCATATCGCAGATGAAGCCCTTTTTCTCGTTGAAATTGATCGAAGCGCCCATATAGATTTCTCCTTCGTTTCTTCTTTCTGTTTGGTACGTTTTCCTGTTATATCATTGAAGGGAATGGATTTCCATATCTTTTCTGTAAAATCTACGATAAGCCGCCGGTAAAGTCGAGCACACACGCGCGCAGGCGCAATATCTCCTCCGGCGTATTCCGGCTCAGGTGCATTCCCATCCCCAGCTCGCGTCCCGCCTTCGGGCTGACCGGCAGCGTCCGCACACCCTGCGTTCTCCCCCGCATCATGATCTCCGTCATCATGGTGATGCCGAGCCCCTTGCTGACCATGCGGATCACCGTTTCATCGTCCACATGGCAGGGGCGGACCCTCGGCCTCACCTTTTTCGGGCTGAGCGCGGCATTCACATCAATGTCGAACCGCCCGTAGGGCATCAGGAACTCCTTCCCGTCGAATTCCTCGATGGGAAAGCTCTCTCTCCCGCCGACCGGATAATCCTCCGGCAGGATGGCATACATCGCGTCGTAATACAGCGGCGTCCAATCGCAGTTGACGCGGCTCTGCCGTGCGGCAAAGATGACGTCGGTGCGCCCCGCCTCCAGCAGCTCGAACGGCTCAAGCTCATGATCCACCATGCGCAGGTCGACATCCGTGTCCGGGCACACCCGCCGGAAGCGGTAAAGGATCTCCGGCATCCAGTGCATCGCGACGCTCGCATACGCGGCAATGCGGATCGTCGCCGTCCGCTTTTTCGTGATGGCCTCGATCTGATTCTCCAGCCTTGCCGTCGCGCTGAGATATTCCCGTATGGCGGGCAGCAGCGCTTCTCCGTCCTCGGTCAGCGCGATGCCGCTGTGGTCGCGCCGGATGAGCGTCATGCCGATCTCGCGCTCCAGCCCGTTGATCAGGTGCGTCAGTCCCGACTGGGTGTAGCCCACCACCTCAGACGCTTTGGAAAAGCTGCCGAGGTTGACTGCCGTCATCAATATTTCAAGCTTCTTGCTGTCCACGGGTCTGCCGCCTCCTGTCCATCAGGGTATTTCAATTTGTAATATAACTATTATAACCGGTCGTTTCTCTTTTTCAAGTGCAGGGTGTAAGATTCTCGGCACAAAGGAGCTGATTTTCCATGACGACCAAAAAATTAACACTCCGGCAGAAAATTCTTGTTGCCGGAACACTGTTCGGAATGTTCTTCGGGGCCGGAAACCTGATCTTCCCCGTCCATCTCGGCCAAATGGCGGGGCAGAATGCCTTGCCGGCGATCATCGGCTTTATCATCACGGCGGTCGGCATCCCCATTCTCGGTGTCGCCGCCATCGGCATCACACACTCCGACGGACTTCAGACGCTCTCCGGCAAGGTCGGCAAGGGCTACGGCATTTTCTTCACCTGCCTGCTCTACCTGACCATCGGCCCGCTCTTCGCCATCCCGAGATGCGCCACCGTTTCCTTCACGACCGGTATCACGCCCCTTTTGGGCGCGGATTCGCCGGAGCGGCTATATCTGCTCCTCTTTTCGGCGGTGTTCTTCGCCTTCGTGCTCTTCTTCTCTCTGCGTCCCGGTAAGATCACCGTCTGGATCGGCAAGATCATCAATCCGCTCTTCCTGTTCTTCTTTGCCGTGCTGATGCTTGCGGCGCTGCTCGCGCCCGGCGCGGCGGTGTCCGCGGTCGAGCCTGTGGAGGCCTATCGGAGCGACGCGTTCTTCCCCGCGCTCATTGAGGGTTACGGCACGATGGACGCCATTGCCGGCCTCGCCTTCGGCATCGTGGTCATCGACGTCATCCGCCGCATGGGCGTGGACAATGACGACGCCATTGCCGAGGACGTGCTCTCCTCCGGTCTCCTCACCGGCGCGCTGATGGCGCTGATCTATGTGGTGTCCATCGTGGTCGGCGCGCAGTCGAGAGGGCTCTTCGAGCTGTCCGAAAACGGCGGCATCGCCCTCACGCAGATCGCCGGACATTACCTCGGCGGCGTGGGACTGTTTATTCTTGCCTTCACCATCACCTTTGCCTGCCTCAAGACCTCCATCGGTCTGGTCACCGCCTGCGCGGAGACCTTTTCCAAGATGACGAACGGGAAGATCTCCTACCGCAGCTGGGCGATCCTCTTCACGGTGTTTTCCTTTGCCGTGTCGAACATCGGGCTGAGCGCCATCATTGAATACTCCATTCCCATGCTCATGCTCATCTATCCCCCGGCGATCGCGCTCATTCTTCTCGCCTTCCTCGGCAAATTCTTCGCGCATGACCGCACCGTTTACATCGCGACCATGATCGGCACATGGGCCGCCGCCATTTTCGACTGCATGAAAACGCTGCCCGCGCCGGTGCAGGCCGCGCTCCATCTGGACGCGCCCATTGCCTTCGCCGCCGCGCATCTTCCCCTGTTCGACAAAAACCTTGGCTGGCTGCTGCCCGCGGTCATCGGCTTTGCGGCCGGCATGGCGATCCGCGCGAGCCGGAGGCAGACGCCCGCAGCCCTTTCCTAAACTGCCGTCTGCATCCTTCTGATGAATAACGGAAATGCTCAGAATACCGCACGCGAAAATTTTTATGCAAATTTGTTTAAGGCAGCTTTTGCATAATGGAGTCGGAATAAGATATACAACAAGGGACAGGCACGAGCCTGTCCCTTATGTGTTCGTCAGTTATAATCGGCAGAATTTGTATATCTCCTGCTTGCCGAAACAATGACCGACCCAACTACGATCCCGAGTATAGATATGGATTGCGACAGTGATAAGCCATAAAGCATTCCGCGGTAACTATCACCTCTGAAAAATTCCAGAACAAAACGCAATTCTGTTGGAAACGGCTTATCCCATCACAACGGACATGGCAGCCAGAAGAATTGCCAGGAATGCAAAGCTGATCCCAGAAAAAAGAAAAAGGAACTGTTTTCCACCATTGGGAACGCGGCGCGTATATTCTCGAAACGTAATAAGGCTTGCCAGAGAAGCCACCAGCGTCCCTGCACCGCCCACATTGACGCCAACCAGAAGAGCACGGGCATCCTGCGTGAAGCGGC
>ERZ772882.1140-NODE-1140-length-30800-cov-4.142495_pt1 | contig 30800 bp, 33 predicted proteins | sample MGYA00580576_ERZ772882 | MGnify/ENA primary metagenome ERZ772882 (study PRJEB29015, sample SAMEA2737658) | human gut metagenome | biome: human gut; feature: human-associated habitat; material: faeces | place: China | collected 2012 ... | reverse complement strand
GAGGTCATGACCGTCTCGTGGATGTACCAGCGCGACGAGGTGGAGATCACCGTCCCTGCCGATACGGATAACCGCCCGGACATCACCCAGTACTCCATCACCTGCCCGCCGCTTGAAAAGGTCGACATGGCCATCCGCCTTATTCGCACGCTGGGACTCGAGCGGACGATCATTTTCTGCAACACGAAGGTCATGTGCCAGCGGCTGAGCGACGACTTAAGGCGCTTCGGTATCCAGGCCGACTGCATCCACGGCGATATCGCGCAGCAAAAGCGCGAAAAAACAATGCGCACATTCAAGGAGGGAAAGCTCCCCGTCCTCATTGCGACGGACGTTGCCTCGCGCGGCATTGACGTAGACGACGTCGACTGCGTCATCAACTACGACGTGCCCGAGGAGAACGAATATTACATCCACCGCATCGGCAGAACCGGCCGCGCCAAGAAAAAGGGCATTGCCGTCTCCATCCTTGGCACATTCCCCGAGCAGGCCAAGCTCTCGGAGATCGCAAAATATTCGCACTACCAGATCCAGCCCGTGAAATTTCTCGAGGACGGCACGCTCGTAGAAGAGCAGCCGAGGGAGAAAAAGCCCCAGCCGCGCCGGAGGTTCCGCCGGTGAGGCAGACAGAACGAGGCTTGCTCCTTCTCTGCTGTCCGTTGGGAGACCCCATGGCGGGCGCGCTCAGTCTCGCGCAAGCGCGGGAGCTATCGAGACGCGCGCGTGCGGCCGGAATCGGAGAAGAGGATCCTTTCCGCGATGTAACCGTCAAGGACGTGCGCAGGCTCGGGTACTCCGAGTACGAGGCGGGGCACATTGTCTCGCTCCTTGGCCGCGAGCGGCAGCTGGACGGATACTTGCTCGCGGCGGAAAAGGCAGACGTAGCGGTTATTACAAGACTCGACGCACGATTCCCGCAAAGGCTTCGCGAGCAGCTGGGCGCAAGATGTCCGGCAGCGCTGTTTTGCCGGGGCGATCTGAGGCTTTTGCAGCGCCCGTGCATCTCCGTGGTCGGTTCGCGGCATTTGGCTTCGCCCGGCGCGCAGTTCGCCGCGCAGGCAGGCCGTCTCGCCGCCAGAGAGGGCTTCACGCTCTGCTCGGGCGACGCGATGGGCGCCGACCGGACGGCGCAGGAGGCCTGCCTGCGGGGCGGCGGCAGTGTTCTGATCTTCCCGGCAACGGAGCTGGTCTATTGCCCGGCACGGGAAAACGTTTTGTATGCGGCAGAAGGCGGCTTTGAGCTCGGCTTTTCCGCGCAGCGGGCGCTTGGCCGGAACCGCTTCATCCACGCGATGGGCGAAAAAACGCTCGTCGCGCAAACCGGCTTCGGCAAGGGCGGCACCTGGAGCGGGAGTTTGGATAATTTACAGCACGAATACAGCCCGCTCTTCGTTTTCGACGATAAAAGCGAAGGCGCACAGGCCCTCTGTGCGCGCGGCGCGACCCCCGTACAAGCTCTCACAAGCCTGCAAGCGCTCACCCCCGCGCAGTTAAGCTTTGATATGCAGTAACAAAACCTCGTAGAGTTTCGCCATCCGCAGATGGCGAAATAAAATTTAAATTCATTTTATCCGGCGGCTTTGCTGACCGGAAAAATACCGCTCGCCTCGCAAGTGTGGAATTTTGCGCCCTTGGCGCAAAATTATGCGCGCAGTCGAGGCGCAACCCCTTTCTTTCTAAAAAGCATCAGCTTTTTAGAAAGAAAAAAGCCATCCGGCGTACCGGATGGCTTTTGCTTATAAACTCATGTAGTTTCTTGCAGCGTAGAGCCTTGCAAGCAAGGTCACGGCCTGCTCGCAGGTGAGATTTCCTGCCGGGGAGAAGCCGGAACCGGTTCCGCTGATGAGCCCTGCCGTCGTCGCGACCGCAACGCCCTCGCGCGCCCAATCGCTGATCATGGACGCGTCCGCAAACTGCCAGAGGACGCTCTCGTCCGATGCAAGCGCGTCGCCCGTCAGCCGCCAGAGCCTTGTGAGCACGACTGCCGCCATCTCGCGCGTCAAGGTGCCGTCGGCGTCAAAATTTCCGTACGCATCTCCCATCATCAGGCCAAGACGCGCCGCCTCCGTTTGCGGCTGGCTCAGATCCAGCCAATCGCCAAGACCGTAAGCCGTGTTCACAAGAAGCTTTGCAAACTGTCCTCTCGTGATGGCTGCGTTCGCGTTCAGGCTCGTCCCGGCCAGAAGGCCCCACTGCTTCGCGTAGGCTACTGCGCTCTGCGCCCAGTCGGACGCCTCGCCTGCCATAGCGCCGCTTCCAAGCACATCCGCCGCCGACTGATTTGCGGCCGTGCTCAAGGGTGCGGAGGGGAGCACGCCGGTCATCGCCCGCTGCTCATCCTGCCAGGCCTCCTCTTCGGTCGGCTCCTGCGCCTCGGGGCGCCTGCCGTCGTAGGAAGTGAGTGTATAGAACGTGTAGCAGCTGTCATAGGATATCGTGCGGTTCACGCCCGCCTGTCCGTTCCAGATCCAGTTCTGCTCAATAAGCGTGATCGTTCCGGCAGCTTCGTCTGCTTCCTTGCACAAAACGTAGTGCCCGCAGCCGCGCTCGCGCTCTTCGGCGGTCGCGTAGCCGATATCGCCGGGCTGGGGATCGCTTGTCCGCTCAAAATAATACGTATCGTCGTTCGTGATCCAGATATTATGTCCGACAGCCTGAAGCTCCAGGCCGTAAACCTCGCGATAATACCGCTGCACATAGTCGAGGCAGTCGGGAGAAGTGGTCGTCAGATTGTAGATGGCCTCCACACCGTCCAAGGCATCTGCCGCAAAGCCGTCGCAGGTAATTTCCACATAATCTGTATGCAGGCTCTCATCGCCCGCCAAAGCCGCTGTTGTAAAGCACGCCGCGCAGAGCGCTGCCGCCAGAAACGCACAGAGCCGTCTCTTCATTGAACCAGTCCTTTCTATCAAACACCTTATTATTGTAACCTTTTGTTATCGATCCGTCAATCTTTTTCTTTACCAGCGCTTATTCTGTGTGGTATAATCAGAAAAAACGAACCACATACGGGAGGTCTTCGCTTGAAGAACTACTTTTCTCTTTCCATGCGCCCGCAGGACATCGGCCAGATCAGCGCGCTCGGGCTTGCGCACTGCGGCGACGCGGTGTTTGAGCTCCTTGTGCGCAGCTGGCTGTGTGATAGTGGAAAGCTCACGACGAAGCAGCTGCACCGCGCGACGGTTTCCTACGTCTGCGCCCCCGCGCAGGCCGCGCGCGTCGACCGGATGCTCCCGCTTCTGACACCCGACGAGCTCGCCCAGTATAAACGGGGCCGCAACGCGCATGTGAGCGCGATCCCCAAAAACGCGACGCACGAGCAGTACTCCAAGGCGACAGGGCTCGAGTGTCTGTTCGGCGCACTGTATCTCGCGGGGAAATTAGAGCGCATCAACGAGCTTTTTATTCTGACCATGGAGGAACCCCATGCCGATTGACGCTGTATTTTTAGAGAGCCTATGTGAAGAATTGCAGGAAAAGCTTTTGGCCTGCCGGGTCGACAAGGTCCAGCAGCCTGAGCGCGACACGATTCTTCTTTCCATGCGGGGCGCAAGCGGCGGCGGAAAGCTGCTGCTCACGGCTTCGCCCAACCACCCGCGCATCCAGCTGACAAACTTATCGTTTGAGAATCCCGCCCAGCCGCCGATGTTCTGCATGCTGCTGCGAAAGCATTTAACGGGCGGACGTTTGGTCTCCATCACGCAGCCGCCCATGGAGCGCCTCGCCGAGCTGACGTTTGACTGCATCGACGAGATGGGAACGCCCTGCCAAAAAAAGCTCATTTTAGAGCTCATGGGGCGCAACTCGAACCTCATCCTGACGGGCGCGGACGGGCGGATTCTCGATTGCCTGCGCCGGGTCGATTTTGAGATGTCCGAGCAGCGGCAGGTTCTGCCGGGGCTTTACTACCATCTGCCGCCCACGCAGGGAAAGCGCAACCCGTGGGAAGCATCCGAGGACGAGCTGTGCGCGCTGCTTGTTTCGCAGAAAACGCAGCAGGCAGCGGACGCGTTCTTATTGGAGCGCTTTGGAGGACTCTCTCCCCTTCTTTGCCGCGAGCTTGCCTTCCGCGTGTTCGGTCAGGTCGATTTTGATCTGGCCTCCATGCCGGACGAAGAAAAGCGGCAGGCTGCAGGGCGGCTTTTTGCAGAGCTGCAAGCGCTCCATACCGGCGAAAAAACGCCGACGGTTTTGCTGCGTGAGAAAAAGCCGTGGGACTTTACCTGTGTGCCGATTCGCCAATATGAAGGTCTTGTCTCGCAGGAAACTGCACCGTCGTTTTCCGCGCTGCTCGACGGCTTTTACGCCAAGCGCGACCTTCTCGAACGCACACGCCAGAAGACGCAGACGCTTCGCAAAACGCTTACGAATCTCCACAGCCGCACGGCAAGAAAGCTCCAGAATCAGAAAAAAGAGCTTGAAGCGACCTTTGACCGCGAGCACCTGCGGCGGCTGGGTGATATCGTAACCGCGAACCTTCACGTGATCTCGCGCGGACAGGCGCGGCTCACCGCCGTCGATTTTTACGACCCCGAGATGAAGGAGATCGACATTCCCTTAAACCCCGCCATCTCGCCGCAGCAGAACGCCGCGAAATTCTACAAGGACTATCAGAAGGCGAAGACGGCCGAGAAGGTGCTCACCGAGCAGATCGCGAAGGGTGAGGCGGAGCTTTCGTATCTTGCAAGCGTTTTAGACGAGCTCTCGCGCGTCGAATCCGAACGGGACATTCAGGAGATCCGGCAGGAGCTGACGGACGGCGGCTATCTCCGCGAGACGGGGCAGAAGAAAAAGATGAAGCTGCCCGCGTCGAAGCCCATGGTCTTCCGCTCGTCCGACGGATTTGAAATTCTTGTCGGCCGCAACAACCGGCAGAACGACCTTCTCACCTGCAAGATGGCGCAGAAGCAGGATATCTGGCTGCACACGCAGAAAATTCACGGCAGCCACGTTATCATCGCCTGCGCGCCCGAAACGCCTCCCGACCGGACGGTGACTGAGGCGATGCAGCTGGCCGTCTATTTTTCGCAGGCGCGCGAGGGACAGAACGTGCCGGTTGACTACACGCGCGTCAAAAATGTCAAAAAGCCAGCGGGCGCGAAACCCGGCATGGTGATCTACGACCACTACATGACCGCCGTTGTCACGCCGGACGCGAAGCTTGTGGAAACGCTCCGGGAGGGTTAAAATGGAACATTGGCAGAATAAACACTATTCCTTTTTTCAGAACACCGCATGCGAATACTTCCCGTGCCACGAAACGAAGCACCCCGAGCGCTTCAACTGTCTGTTCTGCTACTGTCCGCTGTACGCGCTGGGACGTAACTGCGGCGGCAATTTCCGGTACACGCCGAGCGGCATCAAGGACTGCTCTGGCTGCATGATTCCGCACGAGAAGGACAATTTTGGCCGAATCACAGGCCGCTTTCAGGAGCTCTGCGAGCGCCTGAAGGAGCTGGAGCAGACGAAGGAATAAAAATCGCCCCGCCTCAAACACTAGCTTTGAGGTGAGGCAAATGAAGCACAAAAAGAGGGCCACGCCCTTCGAGCTGCGCGACCCGATCGTGCCCGAGGTGCGCGGGGTAGCGTCCGGCGCGCCCGACATTGTGGACGCAAACGGCGCACAGGCAAATCCAGCGGAATTCTGACACAAAATACGACCTTCCGTCATAGGATACTTCGGAGGCAATCTCCAAGACTTATTTCGGGAGGTCGTACGTTATGTGTAATAACAGTGTCTATGGCGGTATCGTATTCCCCAGCTTCGTCGCCAATTCCTGCTGCAACCCCTGCTGCCGGAACTCCGGCTCGGTGGGCGGAACGAGCAATTCTAATACCTCGAACCGCTGCACGTGCACCTGCACCTGCAACAATGGCTCGACCGGCTCTGTCGGCGGAACCAGCAGCGGAAATAACACCTCGAACACCACGTGCGGCTGCGGCTGCCGCCGGTGCGGGTGCAATTCCTGCTCGTCCGGCTTCGTTGCAGGCACGTCCACCGGCTGCTCCTGCGGGTGCAACAGCTGCAACAGCTGCAATTTCTGCCGCCGCTGCGGCTGCTACTCCACGACGTAACAACGGCGCCCTCGGGCGCCCTACATGGTGGCCTTCCGAAAACCGGAGCCGGCAGGATTTCCTGCCGGCTCTTGCCTTGTCAAAGCGGGTGCGCCATGGTATACTGATTTTGATTCAGAATAGGAGATGAAACGCCATGGGAAGCTTTATGCGCAAGCTCTTCGCGCCGTGGACAGCTGGGGACTGCTTTGACGATTTGGACGATTTTTATGATTTTTTGCTGCGGCGGAACAAGCTGCTCAATGCGGTGCGCGTCGTGCTTTTTGTCGTTGCCGCCGTGTGCCTGATGCTGGGCTACGCATTTGATCCTCAGCCGTATAATTCCGCTGCTGTCGGCGCGCTCATTCTGGCGCTGGGCCTGAGCCTCGTCATCATCCAGAACGAAAAGCAGCTCCCGCCGGAGCTTCAGAACCAGAAGTCCTGACAAACGTGTACTTCACAAAAATTGCGTCGGTTCCCAAACAGCGCGTAGGGGGCGATTGAGCACATCGCCCCAAGGGCAGTTACAAATTCGCCGCAGATTTAGCTTAAAACGGCCTGTTCTGCCGGGACGATGTGCTCAATCGTCCCCTACGTCAAATTTGGAGTTTTCCTGTAAAAAGCGAAGTGTTTTGCATTCTTCAGGCAAGCGTACCCGTAGGGGCAATGCCGAGCATATACTCGACCCCGATGGCGACAAGAACGACAAGCAGTGAGATGATGAACCCGTGGAGCATCGGCTTTGCGCCGGACTTGCAGAGGGCTTTAAAGTCGGTGTTGAGGCCGATGGCGGCCAGCGCCGCGACCATGAGGAACTTGCTGACGGACTTGAGCGCTGCGGCAAGATCTGCCGGAATGAGGCCAAGGCTCGTAAGGCCGGACATGGCCAAGAAGCCCAGAATGAACCACGGGAAGACGGACTTCATGTTGACCTTGACGCTCGCGCCCTCTGCGGATGCTTCCTTTTTTTTGAGCCGTAGGCTGATGGCGGCAAAGACGAGGACGGTCGGGATGATAGCAAGGGTTCTTGTGAGCTTGACCATGGTCGCAAAATCGCCCGCGGCCTCACTGAATGCGTATCCGGTAGCCACAACGCTCGAGGTGTCGTTGACTGCCGTGCCCGCCCAGAGGCCGAATGCCGCATCGGAAAGCCCGAGCTTTCGGCCGAGAATCGGGAAGACGACGACCATCACCATATCAAAGAGGAACGTGGCGGATAATCCGTAGGCAACATCCATATCGGTCGCATCGATGACGGGCGCAATGGCCGCGATGGCAGAGCCGCCGCAGATGCCCGTCCCTGCGTTAATGAGGCTGCTGGTCTTCCAGTTGAGGCCCAGCGCTTTTCCGATGAAGTAGCCGAGGCCGAAGCAGGTCGCGAGCGTAAAGAGCATGACCGTGAGCGAGAATTTTCCGACAGTCAGCACAGTCGTAATATTAAGGCTCGCGCCGAGCAGGATGATGGCAAACTTCAGAATTTTCTTCGATGTAAAGCGGATACCGGGCTTTGTCGTGTCGTTCGGCTTATAGAAGCGGTTGACGATCATGCCGAGAAACAGCGCGATGACGGACGCGCCGATGAGGTGCAGCCCGGCGGAAGCCTCCCAGCTTTCAAGCCCCTTTGCAATCGCAGCCAGCACCAGTGCGATCGCGCAGCCGGGCAGCAGCTTTGTGACGGTTTTCATCAAAATCTCCTCCAATGTATCGTTTTTTCTCTTTTGCGGCTTCATTATAGCGCAGATTTATGATAAAATAAAATCATAAAACGGAATCTATCGATTCTTAGTTGTTATCAGGAGGCCGACCATGGACCAGAAGCTCTTGACCTTTCTGACGCTCTGCCGGACAATGAATTACCGCCGCGCGGCAGATGCGCTCCATCTGACGCAGCCCGCCGTCACGAAACAGATTCAGTCTTTAGAATCGCAATACGACGTGAAGCTCTTTTCCTACGACGAGCGAAAGCTCCGTAAAACCGCGCAGGGCGAGATTCTGGAGCGCTACGCGATGGAGCTCCAGTATAACGACGCAGAGTTGGCGCGCCTGCTTGCCGCAAAGCCCAAGACGCTTCTTCGCATCGGGGCGACGAAGTCGATCGGAGACTATATTTTGATCCCAGAGATCCAGCGTTTTCTCGAAAGCCCGGAAAACGAGCTGTTTTTCACGGTCGACAACACCGCGCACCTTCTTTCTCAGCTGGAGGCCGGCGCGCTGGACTTTGTCGTGCTTGAGGGCATTTTTGACAAGCGACGGTACGACCATTTTCTGCTGCGTGAAGAGCCCTATATCGGCATCTGCGCGGCGGATCATCCGTGGAGAGGAAAAAACATCGATCTTGAGACGCTGTTTTCCGAGCGCCTCATTCTGCGAGAACCGGGCTCAGGCACACGAAATATCCTGGAGCGCGAGCTTACCCAGCAAGGCTATACCGTCGAGGCGTTCGAGCGCCGCGTGTGCATCAGCAGCTTTAAAATTATCCGCGAACTTGTTGCATCAGGCTGCGGCGTGAGCTTTTTATATGAGGCGGTCGTGAAGAGCGCGCCGCAGTTCGGGCACTTTTTCTGCCCACCGCTCACAGGGGTACATGAGCTGAACGTCGTGTTCCTCAAAAACACGGGTGCGGGCGCATATGCCCGGCGTTTTTTGCATCTGGATGCACTCGAAGACTCGCACGGGACTTGTTTCCCGGACTAGAATCCTGTAAAATAGGAAGAAACAAGCGAACAAACACGAAAGGATGACGATCATGAAACAGGCGCACATTTGTCTTGATGAAACGCTCGGCATTCGCTACGCGATTCTCCCGGGCGACCCGGCCAGACTCGACCGCATCGCAAAAGAGCTGGAGGACGTGCAGGAGCTGGCGTATAACCGCGAGTTCCGCAGCCTGCGCGGGCGGTACAAGGGCGTAGACGTGCTCGCGCTTTCAACCGGCATCGGCGGCAGCTCCGCCGGCATCGCGGTAGAAGAGCTCCACAACATCGGCGTGCAGGTGGCAATTCGCATCGGCTCGTGCGGCGCGCTGCAAAAGGGCATCGGACTCGGAGAGCTCGTTCTCGTCTCCGGCGCGGTGCGGGACGACGGCGCGTCGAAGGCCTATGTGCCCGCAATTTACCCGGCAGTCGCAGATTTTACGCTGTATGGCTGCTGCGTAGAGGCGGCCAAGACGCTTGGCGCAGTGACGCACGAGGGCATCTGCCACAGCCACGAGAGCTTTTATCATGAGGAAAACGAAGCCGAGAGCGCCTATTGGTCCAAAAAGGGCGTTCTGGGCGCGGACATGGAGACGGCGGCGCTGTTTACCATCGGCCGACTGCGCGGAATGAAGACAGCTTCGATTCTCAACAACGTCGTTCTCTACGGCGAGGACACGGCAGACTCCATCGGCGATTACATCGGCGGCGAGAGCGCCACGGCGAAGGGCGAGCGGCTTGAAATTCTCACGGCGCTGGAGGCCTTTTATCTTCTGGAAACGAGGGACGGCAAATGAGAAAATTACTGGTCGTTGACTGCTGCATCCGAAAAGAGGAATCGCGCACAAAAAAGATACTGGAGCGGTTTTTAAGCGCTGCACCGTCCGACTGCGAGGTCGAGCGCCTCGTTCTGACGGAGGAAAATTTAGCCCCGCTCATGGGAGATTTTTTAGACCAGCGGCAGCGTCTTCTGGAAGCGGGCTATTTGTCGCATCCGCGCTTTCGGTACGCAAAGCAGTTTGCAAATGCCGACCTTGTCGTCATCGCCGCCCCCTTCTGGGACTTGGCTTTCCCCGCGCTTCTGAAGCTCTACATTGAGCAAGTCAGCCTCGACGGCATTACCTTCGGCGCAAATGAAACAGGCCTTGTTGGCCTTTGCCGCGGCACGGATCTCGTGTTCCTGACGGCGCGCGGCGGATTTTACACGGACGACCCTATGGAGATGGGAAGCCGGTATTTAGACGCGCTGCATACATTCTTTGGCTTCGACCGGTACCACTGCGTCGCGGCCGACGGCATGGACGTTGCGGGCTTTGACGGAAAAGCGTCGTTGGAAGAAGCCTGCAAAAAGGCCGAAGCGCTCGCGGCCTCGCTTTGATTTTCAAAAAAGAAACCTGCCTGTTGAGAACTTCAGCAGGCAGGTTTTTGTCGCTCTTCAGATTTTTCGGATGCAGTCCTTTAAAACCCCGATGAATTTGTCCCGGTCGACGCCGAGGACGACCATGGCATTTTTCGTCTCAAACTGCTTGTCGCTGTAAAGATCGGTCACGGTCTTGCCGCGCGTGATGGAGCCTCTCGTCTCAACATACACGCCCGCCTCCTCCGCGCGGAAGAACTCTGGGTGCGCGAGATACATCACAGGGCACGCGTCGTGCATTGCAACGCCGGGAAGGCCGATCGATTTGCAGAACGCCCACGCCTTCTGTACGCAGGCCTTGGTGAACTTCCCAGCCTCGGTGCCGCTTGCTTCCAGCTCGTCCCAGTCCTCCGGGCGAAGCATCGCCTGCATCGTCACGTCCAGACCGCACATCACGACCGGAACGCCGGATTTAAAGACGATCTGCGCCGCGTCGGGGTCCGCGTAGATGTTGAACTCCGCCGCCGGGGTCACGTTGCCGCCGACTGCCGCGCCGCCCATGATGAGAATGGTGTGAAGCAGCGTCTTGAGCTCCGGGTATTTCGTGAGCGCAATGGCGACGTTTGTAAGAGGCCCGATGGCAATGAGCCGCAGCTCGCCCGGGTGCTGCTTCGCGCAGGCATACAGTGCGTCCCATGCGGGCGTGTCCAGCATTTTGGCATCTTCCGGCAGCGGAAGCTCCACGTCTCCGAGGCCGTTTTTCCCGTGGAACGTGTAGGCATACTGTGGCTGGACGATCAAAGGCCGGTCCGCGCCCTTGTAAACCGGGTAGTTCGTCTTCATGAGACCGTTCATCCGGTGCGCATTGGAAAACGTCGACGAAAGCGGCACATTGCCGCTCACGGTGGAGATGGCGAGAAGGTCCGTTTCTTCCAGCGCGTGCAGCGCCATGATGGCGATCGCGTCGTCTACGCCCACGTCGCAATCCAGCCAGACAGGGTATTTGTTCATTTCGCGCCCTCCCCATAAAATTTCATCGATTCGACCAGCCGGTCGGCAAAGGCCTTGCGGTCAACGTCCAGAATGACCTGCGCGTTCGGCGCTTTGCCCGAGAGGCCGAGCTGGTCTCCCACGGTGCAGCCGCGGCAGTATTCGCCCTGCGTCTCAATTTCGACGTGCATGGGACGCATTGTAAAGACCTCCGGATGAATGAGCGCCATTACCGCGCACGGGTCGTGCATGGGCGCACCTTCGTAGCCGATGGACTTGTGGAAAATATAGAAAAATTCCAGCCACTTTGCAACAATATCGCTCACGGGGTTTCCAAGCGCCCGAATGCGCTCGAAGTCCTCGGGCATGATGAGCGCTTTTTCCGTCACGTCAAGCCCCGCCATAATGATGGGAACACCGGACCCGAAGACGATCTTCGCCGCCTCGGGGTCGACGAGAATGTTGAACTCCGCCGCGGGCGTCCAGTTGCCGTAAGCAATGCCGCCGCCCATGAGGGAGATTTGCTTGATCTTAGACTTCAGCTCCGGATGCGCCAGCAGGAGCGCAGCGACATTCGTCTCCGGACCTGTGGGGATGATCGTGACCGGCTCGGGCGACTCGCGCAGCACCTTCGCCATGAGCTCGACCGCCGTGAGGCCGCAGACCTCCATCGCAGGTTCGGGAAGTGCCGGGCCGTCCAAGCCAGATTCTCCGTGTACCGACGGGGCGTTCATCACGTCCGCTGTCAGAGGGTGCGGGCAGCCTTCCGCGATGGGCGCGTCGATGCCAAGCAGCGTACAGACGCGAAGGGTATTGTAGGTCGTTTTTTCAATGCCGACGTTTCCGCTGCACGACGTGACGGCCAGAATATTGAACCGGCCGCTCCCCTGCGCCAGCGTCCAGCCAATCGCGTCGTCATGCCCCGGGTCGCCGTCTAAAATAACAGGAATTTTTTTCAGTTCAGACATAGTACCTCCATATTAAAACGCGCCCGCCCGTCCGGGCGGGCGCAACCAGTTTTAGCCTCGCAGAGTTTCGCATCCGCAGACGCGAAATAAAATGGAAATCTATTTTATCCGGCGGCTTCGCCGACCGGAAAAATACTTCTCAGCCCGCAAGTGTGTCATTTTGTCCCTTGGGACAAAATGATGCGCGCAGTCGGGCTGCAATCCATCCAATTATAAAGAAAGCTTTGCTTTCTTTATAATTGTGACGCTGCGTGCTGCTTTTTAATGCGGCTGCGGCGCACAAGTGCAAAGACCACAAGGCCGATGATCGTGACCGCGTAGGGAATCGGCGAGGCGAGGTTCGAATCGAGTCCTCTTGCCGAGAACTTGATGCCGAGCGCCTGCGCAAAGCCGAAAACCAGGCTGGAGAGCATGCCGCCGAGGCACTCGCCGGAGCCCATCGCCTGCGCCGCAAGCGCGATGAAGCCGCGTCCGGCCACCATGTCGAGGCTCCAGCCCTGTGCGTAGGACATCGACATGAACGCGCCGCCGAAGCCAGCCATGAGACCCGAGTAGGCAATCGCGGTATACTTGATTTTCAGCACCGACACGCCGACAGACGCCGCTGCGTTCGGGTTTTCGCCCACGGCGCGGATGTTCATGCCGAGGCTCGTCTTATAGAGCATGACGGACGTTAAGCCGCAGATGATGAAGGCGAGGTAGGTCAGCAGGCTGTGCCCCGAAAGAACGCCGCCCAGAAACGGAATTTTGTTCAGCAGGGGAATCGTGATGTTCGGAATGCAGAGCGTCGAGGTGATCAGACCCGTCGAAGACGCCATTGCCTTGCCCTCGGTGAGGTTCGTGATGACCTTGCACAAAAACAGCGTGCCGCCCGAGCCCATCATGTTGACGGCAATGCCGACGAGGGTGATATCCGTCTTCAGCTGGAAGGCGAAAAAGCCCATCATAAGGCCCATGAGCGTCCCCATTGCGATCGCGGCAAGAAGCCCCCAGAACCAGCTGCCTGCGTAGTAGCTGACGAGAGAACCGGTCAGCGCGGCAAACATCATGATGCCCTCTAAGCCGATGTTGCAGAAGCCTGCCTTTTCTACCACGATTGCGCCGAGCGTTGCGAACAGAATCGGCGCGGAGATACGCAGGATCGAGAAGAAGAATTCCGGCGTGAGCATCATTTTGAGAAAGTTAAGCATTTGCGCGGCCTCCTTCCTTCGCTTCGTCCATGGTCTTCTTGCGTGCGATCTCCTCCTCGGCAGACTTGACGACGAGCTTCTGCCGGTATTTGGACAGGAACTGCTCTGCCGCGAAGAACAGGAAGATCACGCCCTGGATGATATCGATCAGCTGCGCGGGGACCTTTGCATACGTTGCCATCAGGTCGCAGCCCTTGGAAAGATACGCCATAAAGAACGCCGCGGGAGGAACAAACCACGGATTGTTGCCGGCAAGGATGGCGATCGTAATGCCCGTCCAGCCGTAGCCGGGAAGAGAGCTCCAGGAGAAGGTCTTGTATCTGCCCAGCATCTCGATGCCGCCGCCGACACCGGCAAGGAAGCCGCCGAGCAGCTGCGAGACGACAATGATGGTGCCGACCTTCATGCCGGAATATTTCGAGAATGCCTGGTTGATGCCGATCATGCGGATGGCGTAGCCCCAGCGGGTGCGGTACATGAAAAGACCGCAGAGAATCACCGCCGCAATGGCAATGAGGAAGCCGACCGAGAGCTTCGAGCCGTCGTCGACCAGCTGCGCGATTTTGGATGTTTCCAAAAATTCGTACGACTGGATCTGTCCCTTCGACTTATCGGCAAGATAGGTGTTGAGGACAAATTTAATGAGGTACATGACGATGTAGTTGAGCATCAGCGAGCACACCATCTCACTCACTTCGAGTTTGCTCTTGAGAAGCGCGGGCAAAAGCATCATGATGCCCACAGAAATACCGCCGAGCAGGATTGCGACGATCGGGTGCAGCCCCGCTGCCATCGGCAGATAGATTGCCGCCATGCCGGTGACGAATGCGCCGAGCATGATGCCGCCCTCCGCGCCGAGGTTGAACTGGTTGGCGGAGAACATGATGCAGACCGAAAGACCGGTAAAGATGATCGGAATCATGGAGGCAAGAATGTCGGTCAGGCGCTTGGTTTCAAAGCGCGTTCCGTTTTTGCCCATACGGAAGAGCGGTCCGACGAGCATCTGCTTGAGCGCGTCGCCGGTCGAAGCGAGCTTCTCGGAGAAATTATCGCCGTTTGCGCTGATGAAAATGAGCAGCGTCGCAACAAGCAGCGCGATGAGGATCGCAAGAAGCCCGCGCACGATAGAGAACATGAGTTCGCGTTTTTTAGTCATGACAAACCCTCCTGATCTGCTCCGCCAGCTGCTGCTTAAGGCCAAGCATGTACTCGCCCATCTGATCGTCGGTGAGCTCCTTCGTGTCTTCAAAGTAGGCCGCAATGTGGCCTCCCTGCATGACGATCAGGCTGTCAGACAGCTCCATGACCTCGTTGAGGTCCGCCGAGACGAGCAGCACCGCAATACCAGAGCGCGAGAGCTCGACGAGCTTTTTGCGGATGAATTCCGTCGCACCGACGTCAATGCCGCGCGTGGGCTGGTCGGCGAGAATGAGCACGGGATCATTGGAAAATTCGCGCGCAACGACGACCTTCTGGATGTTACCGCCGGAGAGCATGCCGACCTGCTGCTTTCTCGATTTGCACAGGACCGTGTATTCCTGAATGAGCCGGTCGGATTCTTCGTGGATGGCCTTCATGTTGAACAGCGGGCCGTTATTGAAGCGCTTGTCCGCGCAGCGGTCAGACAGGATATTTTCCTCGATGCTGGCCGTGCCCGCAATGCCAAAGAGCATCCGGTCCTCCGGAACGAGGGACACGCCGAGGCCGCGAATTTTGCTCTGCGTGAGGCCGAGGATATTTTCGCCCTCGACCGTGATCGTACCGGCGTTCGGGGTGTTGAAGCCGAAGAGCATGTCGACCAGCTCCTTCTGGCCGTTTCCTTCCACGCCTGCGATACCGAGAATCTCACCCTTGCGCACATCAAACGACACCTTATCGAGCACCTTCTTGTGCCATTCGTTGACGTACTCCACATCGCGCACGCGAAGCACCGTATCGGTCGGCCGGGCTTCGTCCTTCTGGACGTTCAAAATGACGTCGCGCCCGACCATCAGCCGGGAGATATCTTCTTTTGTCACGTCGCACGTGTTGTAAACGCCCATGGAGCGGCCATTTCGCATGATGGTCAGCCGGTCGGTGATCTCCATGATCTCGTTGAGCTTGTGGGAAATGAAGACGATGGTATAGCCCTGATTTTTCAGGTGAATGAGCTCCTTGAAAAGCTCGGTCGTCTCCTGCGTGGTCAGGACCGCCGTCGGCTCGTCGAGGATCAGAATCTTCGCGCCGCGCACGAGGGCCTTGAGAATTTCGACCTTCTGCTTCATGCCGACCGGAATGTCGACGACCTTGGCCTCCGGCTCGACATGCAGGTTAAAGCGCTCAGCGTATTCCTTCGTGATCTCCACGGCCTTCTGGTGGTCGAGGAAGAGACCCTTTCTCGGCGCCATGCCGAGCACCATGTTTTCCGCGACCGTCAGGCTCGGAACGAGCATGAAGTGCTGGTGCACCATGCCGATCCCATGCGAGATGGCGACGGAGGGCGCGGTGAGGTTCAGCTTCTCCCCATTCACCCAGATCTCGCCGCTCGTCGGCTGCTCGAGGCCGAAGAGCATTTTCATAAGCGTCGATTTACCTGCGCCATTTTCGCCCATCAGCGCGTGAATTTCGCCCTTTCGCAGGGTAAAGTCCACGCCCTGGTTGGCTGCGACGCCGTTGGGATACACCTTCGTGATCCCTTTCATCTGGACGACCAGTTCCTCGTCCAAACGTCCGGTTTTCTCGTCTGGCATACGATGCGTTCCTCCTGTTTCTATGTACTTGCGCAAGCGCGCGATTATGCTTCCATGCGTTCTGCGGCGCATTTAAGAGTTTTAAGTGCACCGCAGGCAGTATGAAAAACACCGAAGGGGGAGCTCATGGGAGCTCCCCCCGGATAGCTCAAAGGATCTTAGCTTGTAGGCTTCGCTTACGGGCGAACAGCGTCACGCAGCTGAGTCGCAAGCTCCTGGTTGGTCAGAGCGGAGTCAACGACGACCTCGCCGTTCAGGATTGCGTTCTGCGCAGCCTCGACGGCAGCCTTCGTTTCGGCGGAGGCCAGCTTGTCGTAGTTCTTGTCGGTCACGATGCCGACGCCGCCTTCCGCGATGCCGAGCTCAACGGCCTGGCCCCAGTAGGTGCGGCCGGCATCCCACTCGTCGAACAGCCAGACGAGGGAGTTGCCGATGTTCTTCAGACCCGAGGTCAGCGTGATGGCAGCGAGGTCCGGAGAGAACGTCAGCTCCTGGTCGGAGTCAACGCCGATGAACCATGCCTTGCCGGTCTCGAGAGCAGCTTCTGCCGCGCCGTTGCCGGCGTTACCTGCGACGCCCCAGATGATGTCGCACTTGTTATCGTTGATCATGGACAGACCATATTCCTTGGCGATGGCGGTATCCACATAGTCGTTGGTGTAGCGGGTATCGACCTTGATGTCGGGGTTGACGGACTGCGCGCCCTCAATGAAGCCGATCAGGAAGTCGTTGATAACCGGGGAGTCAACGCCGCCGACGAAGCCGACGACTGCGTCCTCGTTGATGTTGGGGATGCTGGTGTCGACGGTCATGCAGGCCGCGTAGACGCCGATCAGGTAGCCCATGTCGTTCTGGCGATAGGACATGTTGACAACGTTCTGGTTCTCGCCGACATAGGTGGTGTCGTCAAAAATGGCGTACAGCTGGTCGGGATACTGGGTCGCAACTTCCTTTAGGTAGTCGGGCATCTGATAGGTGCCGCAGACGATGAGGTCGTAGCCGCCGTCTTCGGAGACGTCGTACAGCGTGGACAGCCACGTGGGCTGGTCTTCGTCGGTGCCGCCCATCTCAATGGTGGTCAGCTCGATGCGGCCGGCCGCTTCCAGCTCTTCCAGACCTGCTTCGGCAGAGTCGAAGAAGGACTTGTCGCCGAGGTTGCCGTTGACGAGGTACGCAACGTTATAAACCTTGCCCTCTTCGGCAGCGGGCTCAGCGGTCTCTTCCGCGGCGGGCTCGGTGGTCTCTTCGGTGGTGGTCGTTTCGGTGGCTGCGGGTTCTTCGGTCTTGGTTTCCTCAGCGGGAGCGTCGGTCTTGGCAGCGCAGGCTACCAGAGCGAACACCATGACCAGAGCCAGCAGAAGCGCAATGATCTTTTTCATTTTGGTTCCTCCATTTTGTGTATTTCGATAAAATCGGTATCCGAAGATACACGTTTATTGTACATACTTTCTACCTTTCTGTCAACACCGTACAAACGAAAAAAGAGCCCTCCACAAAAATATTCAGGGAAAACAGGCTTGACGCGGAAAGCCCCCGCCCAGTACAATGAAAGAAAGGAGAGATGAATATGGAGCTTTCAAGCCTTCCGATGATCGAGCTGCATCTGCATTTAGACGGCGCCATTCCGCCCGAGACGATGTGGGACTTAGCAAATGCGCAGGGCCTTCCCCTTCCCGCCGCGACGTTAGATGATTTCCGGCGCTGGCTGGCCCGGACCTCGGACTGCGCAGACGTGAACACATATCTGGCGCGCTTCGAGCTTCCCCTGCAGCTGATGCAGACGGAAGAAAGCATTGTTCGCGTGACTAGGGACGTTTTATCTGTACTCGCCCGGCAGGGACACATTTACGATGAGGTCCGCTTTGCGCCGCAGCTTCACAAGCGCGCGGGGCTCACGCAGCGGCAGGCCGTCGAAGCGGTTCTGGAGGGGCGCAGGCAGGCGCTGGCCGAGCATCCGGACTACGATGCGGGGATTCTCCTGTGCGCGATGTGCATTGGACCCGAGACGGTCAACATGGAAGAAAATCTTGAGACCGTGCGGCTGGCGAAGGACTTTCTGGGACAGGGCGTAGTCGGCGCAGATCTGGCGGGCGCGGAGGGCATTGTGCCGCTGCGCAATTTCCGGCCCATATTTGACTTGGCGCGCGAGCTGCATGTTCCGGCGACGTGCCATGCGGGCGACTCGCAGGGACCCGATACCATCCGGGACGCGCTCTCGTTCGGCGTGACGCGCATCGGGCACGGGCACCATATTTTTGACGACCCATCGCTCTGGGACGAGGCAATTTCCCGCGGCGTGACGCTGGAGATCTGCCCGACGAGCAACATCCAGTGCCACACGCAGCCGTCCTACCGCGCACATCCGGCCAAAAAGCTTCTGGACGCAGGGCTGCGGCTTTGCATCAATACAGATAACATGACGCTTGCCGCTGTGAATTTGCCGGAAGAGTACCGCCACTGCACGCAGGACATGGGCTTTACGTCGGACGATCTCAAAAAGACGCTCGTCTACGCCGCCGAGGCCGCGTTTTTGCCGGAGGAGAAGAAGAAAGCCCTCATCGCGCGCGTGAAGAACGCAGAATTATAAAAAACGCACCCCGGATATAGCTGGGTGTACGTAAGACAGTATTGCGCTAAGATTGACGAAGCGGCACGAAACCGCATGGAGCTGATCGTGCCGGAGCTGGCGAAGCGAAACGGCGTGACCGAAAAGCTGAAAGCCGAAAACCAAATGGAATGGGTGCGGCAGATAAACGCTTGCAAGGCACAGACAGGAGTTATAGTGAAATTTGAGCTGATTTATGATTGATACCGAAACCGCCCGGACAAAAATGTTCGGGCAGGCTTATCCTAACGGTAGATTTCTTCATAATTTTCTGGTATAATTTATTAAAAAAGTACTAGACAAATTTGAATCTGCGGAGGTGATAGTAGTGCTATTTAAGCCCTCGAAATCTATGAAAGTAACCGTTCTGCCTGAGCAGGAAAAGCAATTATCATCTAAAGAAAACATAGCGTCAGCATGCTTAAAAGAAAATGTGCTGGCATATGATATTTATTTACAAGATTTACTGATTGGTTTTGTGATGGTGCGGAAGTTTGACGAAGGCTCCTATTTTCTTTGGAATTATGCGATAGACCGTAAATATCAAAATCAGAATTATGGGACGGCTGCTCTAAGAGCGTTTATTCGTTTTATGAAAGATACCTATAATATGTTGGAGATGACAACGACCTATATTTACGGCAACGAACACGCAAAGCACATCTATGAAAAAATCGGATTTGTAGAAACAGATATTGTTGATGAGGTTGACTGCCATGAAGTAAATATGGTTTATGACTGCAGATAAATTCCAGTTTGTCGAGGAGAGAAGCAAACGGAAAATCCCTTTAGGAACGAAAGGGCGCACTTCTATACTCTCCTATTGAGAGTAGTGTGCGTCCTGCGGAGCTTCATTCTCCGTCAGCAGGCGAAAACTGCTTGACCCCGAATGTTGTGTCACTTCGTTCAGTCAAGGTGGCTGCCCCCCTTTTTTGCGCCGCTAAAGCGGCTATCCCCTGCGGACTTGCCGTCAGCAAGTTTGAAGATTAGACATAAACAATCCTCCGTATGATCTAAACCATACGGAGGATTCATTGTTTTACGACCACCCAGCTATACGCTTCCTCTTTTTTGTCGTTATCCGCCGTAGTAGCCCGCTTCCAGAAGACGGGTCAGGGCTTCGTTGGCTTCCTCGTCGCTGAACAGTGTTGTGAAACGCTTGTCCACGGCCAGAGCTTCCAGCGACAGGTCAAGACGGTGCTTTTCCCGAAGGGCGTTGAATCCGTCGCTGAGACGGCTACCGGACAAGGCGCGGTGCGCCGTTTTCATGGCTTCCCCGGCGGGGATGGGGCGCATTCGAACGCCGAGGCTTTCCGCCTTTTCCCGGTTCGCCGCCCAGACGGCAATGAATTTTTCTTCCATGGTGTTCTCCTTAAATCACTGCATAAAGATACATATAAACCAGCCGCAGATACAATGGTTTTCGTTCCAGCTGATGCCGGGCGTCGGTCAGATATGCCGTGAACTGTTCCAGTTCCTCCGCTGTCAGCGTGTGCTGGCTGAATTTGGCCTTCTGTGCCAATGCTTCCAGCGTTTCCGGGGACGGCTGGTGCAGAAGTCTGGACAGAAGCTCCGTCTCCTGCCACATGGCAAGTCCCCGGGCATTGGGGCGGGCGGTTTGCTGTCTGCCGCGGCGCAGGCGGATGCGGATACTCCGCTGGACTGTGACCACCAGGACCAGCATTCCAAGCGCAAGCAGTACGGTCAGAATCTTTCCAACGTTGTGCTGCTTTGGCGCATCCGGCTGAGGCGGCGCGGATTCGGTGGGGGGCTGCGGGTGGGAGGGTGAAGTTGCAGGCGGCGGGGTCGTCGACTCCGGGGAGGTCGGCTGGGCGGCCTCCTGCGTGGCTCCCGGCACGGTCTCCGGGGTTGGCTGCTGCGCCGCGTCCATATCCGATGGAGTGGCCTCCAATACCAGCCAGACGCCCAGCGTCGGCTCGTAATATTCCGCCCATGCGTGGGCGTTTTTCTCGGTAACGTCGGCGGGCGTGCCGGGGGCGGTTTTCACCAGATAGCCGCTGACATAGCGGGCTTCGATCCCCGCCGCCCGAAGCAGCACCGCCGCCGCCGTAGCGAAGTGGACGCAGTAGCCGGCTTCAGCGTCTTCCAGAAACCACAGGGCAAAATCCGTCTCCCCCTCGCCGATTCGTGAGGGGTTCAGGTCGTACCGGGCAGAAGCACGGACATAATCTCCGATTTTCTCTGCCTTCTCCACGGTGGAGGAAGCGCCGCCCAGAATGTCCGACAGAAGGACTTCCGCCCGGGTGCGGGTCGCGTCCGGGAGGGCGAGATAGGGGGAATTGAGGTCAGGCGGGGTTGCCGTCCCCGAAATCGCCGTTATCCGCCAGTCGTCCGGCAATCCGGCGCGGGGGATGACGTATTCGGTGTACGCCCAGGTATTGCTCATGTTTCCGCCGATGAGCGCCATGCTCCGGGCGGGATAATAAGGCAGGTATAATAGCGCCCGCTCGCCTACGGTGCGGATAGACACTTCGCCGTAGTCCTCCCCGGTGAGGGAAAAGTCCTCCGTCCGGTGCTGGGAGACCGTCCATGTCATGCCGTCGTAGCCGTCATAGTCCTGCCCACGGAGGTAAAGGGTACCGCCGATCTCCGCCGTGACCTCCATCACCGTTATGGGCGATTCAGTTCTGCGTCCCAGAGACGCAAGGCGCACATGATCCGGCTCCTGAGCGGGGACGGAAACGGTCACTTCCTGCCGGACGTTTTCCGCCACCTTTTCGGGGATGCTCTGGAACCACGACAGAATGGCATCCCGGGTCGCTTCCGAGCGGTTTACATAACTCTCCTGTGGGAATGCCAGAAACAACGCCGCCAGTGCCAGTGCCGCCGGGATCGCCGCCATGGCGGTCAGGCGATTGCCCTGAGGGGCGCTCTGTCTGCGGACGCGGCCGGTGAGGATCAGAATGATAAGGCCAAACAGCAGGCAGAATAAATACTGCACATCCGGGACGGTATCCGTCACCACCATGCAGGCGGAAAGGGGGATCAGTGACGCCGCCACCGGGAGGACTGCCCCCAGCTTCCGGCACACCGACCATGTCACGGCGGCGCTCAGCAGAATGCCCAGCACGGCCATGGGAATATCCACAGCCGCTGCGCCGTCGGCCAGCTGAACGGGGTCCCAGCCGTAGGCTCTGCTGTAAACGGAGGTCATGCGGTACAGCAGCCCGAACAGCTGCTCTGCTGCCTCGTCCTGCTTCCAGACATAGCCCGCGCCCAGCGCCAGCGCGCACAGCACCGCCGCGCCGCCCCATTTCAGGCTGAAGGCTGCAGCGCAGAAAACCGACGCCGCCCCACAGATCAGCACCACTTTGGCATAGCTGTCCAGAGGCAGGTCAAACCCGCTGACCACGCATCCCACCGCGCCGAAGGCGATCAGGAAGGCCAGCGCCGCCGCGATTCCGGCGGTGACCCAGATCTTACGCTTCATCCGGCTCACCTCCGATGTGGTACTGCCATGAGGCGGCGAAGCCAAAGTCCCGGATGGAGCCTTCTTTTGCTTCCCCGGCACACAGCAGCGTATCGGTGGCTTTATTCAGCTCCTGCTCCGTCTGCACCCACGATGACTGCACACCATCGGCGGTCAGGGTGCGGATCTCAAAACGCACGTCCTTTTCCACAAGATATTTCCCCAGCCACAACAATCGGCCGAATTTCCGGTCCAGTTCCTCCGGGGTGCCCCGGAGAGTCATGGTCAGCATCACCAGCCCCCGCTGGGGTTCCATGGGCTGACGGATCATCCATTTTCCGGTCTTGGCGGTGAGCTTCCAATGCACCTGATTCAGGCTGTCGCCGGGACGGTAGAGCCGAAGCTCATGGTTCTCCGCAAAGCCGCCGGATTTGGGTTTCCACGCCCGGGCAATATACCGGTCAAGGTCTGGGATGGCGGGGATGGGCAGGGGCTTCGGGCGGACGAGAATGGTTTTGGGCGTCACCTTCCCCACCGGGAAGGCAAACAGCCCCAGATAATCGCAGACCCGCGCCCGCGCCACCGTGACGACGATGCCGCCGCAGTGCTGCGTAGGCAGGCCGGTTCCCGGATGATAGCGCCGGACTTGGCCGGTGATGCAGCTGCGCAGGCGTACCTTCCCCTTGAATGGCGGGAGCGGGAACGCGCTGCTGCCCAGCAGCCATGTTTCCGCCTCCGTACCCATTGGGACGGCGTCCGCCCCGTCCGGGGACAGGCGGAAGGAAAGCATGGCGGGGATGCTGATAAGGAGCGACAGCCACGGAAGTCCCCCTACGATCATCAGTGCCAACCATGAAAACCACTCGCCGTAGGCAATATAAAATACCCAGCAGCCGAACAGCGCCGCCAGATACCACAATCTGCGCCCGGTCATGTCAGCGAAGCCGGGGGGCGGGGACGGCGGCAAGGATGTCCTGCAATACCGCCTGCGGCTGCTTTCCCTGTGCTTCCGCTTTGGGGGATAAAATCAGGCGGTGGGCGATGGTGTGGGCGAAGACCTCCTTCACGTCCGCCGGGGTCACGTAATCCCGCCCCCGAAGCCGGGCGACGGATTTCGCCATGGCGGTGACAGCCAGCGTCGCACGGGGGCTTGCGCCCCGAAGGATGTCGGGGCTGCTCCGGGTGGCGCCGATGAGGGATACAATATAATTGACCACGCTGTCGCTGAGGTAGGTTTCCTCCACCGTGTCCTGTATGGCGGTCAAGTCCTCCCGGGTCATCAGGGGAATCAGGTCGTGCAGGGGGTTGCCGCCCTGCCGGTTCAGCACCATGGCGGCCTCGTCCTTGGGGCTGGGATAGCCCATGGACAGCCGCACCATAAACCTGTCCATCTGGCTGTCGGGGAGCAGCTGAGTGCCCGCCGCGCCGGTAGGGTTCTGGGTGGCGATGACCGTAAAGGGCTTTGGCAGGGGGTGGCTCACCCCGTCCACCGTGACCTGTCCTTCCTCCATGGCCTCCAAAAGGGCAGACTGGGTGCGGGAAGTGGCGCGGTTCAGCTCGTCGGCGAGGAACAGATTGCACAGCACCGCGCCGGGCTGATAGCGCATTCCCCCGGCGGAGTCGGGCACGGAATAGCCCGTCACGTCGGAGGGCAGAACGTCCGGGGTAAACTGCACGCGGCTGCAGCTCAGGCTCAGCACACGGGAAAAGGCCAGCGCCATGGTGGTCTTCCCCACGCCGGGGATGTCCTCCAGCAGGATATGTCCCCGGGCAAGAATTGCCGCCAGCACCCACAGCAGCACGGGGTCCTTTCCCACGACCACGGTTTTCACCTGCGTAAGAATCTGCTGGGCGCAGCTCGCAACGGAATTGTCTTTGGATGGCATCCAACCACCTCTTTCATAAGCTAGTTTTTCCCCATTGTACTCGTTTTTTCTTAAAAAAACAAGTCGGAGAGGACCGAAGCGCCTTAAGATTTCCTTGCGGCGGGGCTGATTTGCGGGTTTTTGCGTAAGAAATGCAAATATGGAGGTGCACATAATGATTGCAAACTGGCCAAAATGTGGTATCATAGCGTCAGTTAAAACTACTTTGCTTGGGAGGCTGCCATGTCGATTCAAACCGCTTTAGATGAATACAACCTGGCGCTGAAACAGGGCCAGAAGGAATACCGGGAGCTTGTGATGGAGGGGCGGTCGCCCTACCCCGCCGTGCTGGATGATATTCTGCCGGAAAATAATACGGATTCCGTGGTGGACGTGGGGCTGGTAGAGATCCCCTCGGAACGGATCATCGGCACCAAATCCGCCGGGCGCATTACGGCCTTCACCGCCTCCTTCCGCCCCCTGCTGGACAGCAAATCCGAATTTGCCGTCAAGTGGGTCAACCTCTGCGCTGCCCATCTGGGGGAAACGGGCATCACCGACCCCATCCTGTGCTATGAATACTTAGGCAATTTCTACGTTCAGGAGGGCAACAAGCGGGTCAGTGTCCTGCGGCACTTCGGCTCGCCCCGAATTCCCGGCACCGTCAAGCGCATCGTGCCGCCCCTGACCGATGAGCCGCGAATTCAGGCTTACTACGAATTCATGGATTTTTACAAGGCTTCCCACCTGTACTGCATCCAGTTCCGCCACCCCGGGGACTATGCCCGCCTGCTGTCCCATCTGGGCAAGAAAAGTGACGATATCTGGGAAGAATCGGAACGGCGCACCTTCAACGCCTATTTCCACTATTTCCGGGACGCTTTCAGCGCTTTGCAGGTGCCGCCGGAGGAAGTCCTTCCCGAGGAAGCGCTGCTGCTGTGGCTGGATCTGTACCCGTTTCACGACTTGGGGCAGCTGTCCACCGCAGAGCTGAAAAAGAGCGTCGCCGCCCTGCGGGAGGACATGGTCGCCAACACAAAGAAGCAGGAGGCCGTCAAGGTGCAGACCAAGGCGGAGGATACCTCCAAGGCGTCCCTCTTGGAGCGGTTCATTTCCGCAAGTCCCGATCACCTGAACGTGGCCTTCGTCCACCAGATGAATCCCGGGAGCAGCACATGGGTGCTGGGTCACGAGGAGGGCAAGGAGCATTTGCAGAAGGTGTTCGGCGACCGGGTCACCCTGCGCAGCTACTTCGACGCTGCCAACCCGGAGCTGGCCGAGCCGATCATCGAGCAGGCGGTAGCCGACGGCGCGCAGGTGGTGTTCATCACCGCGCCCCCCTTAAGCCGCGCCACGTTGAAGGCCGCGGTGAAGTATCCCAAGGTGCGATTCCTCAACTGCTCCGTCGATCAGGCGTATTCCAGCATCCGCACCTATTACGGGCGTATCTACGAGGCGAAGTTCATCACCGGCGCCATTGCGGGCGCCATGGCTCAGAACAACCGCATCGGCTATATCGCGTCCTACCCGATCTTCGGCGTTCCCGCATCCATCAATGCCTTTGCGCTGGGGGCGCAGATGACCAACCCACGAGCGCAGATCGAGCTGCGGTGGTCCTGTGTCAAGGGAACGCCTCAGGCCGACCTGCTGGCGGACGGCATCCGGGTGGTATCCAACCGGGACGCGCCCACCCAAGCGAAAATGTATCTGGACTTCTGCAACTACGGCACCTACCTGATGAACGACCGGGGCGACCTGATTCCTCTGGGAACGCCCGTCTGGGTCTGGGGCAAGTTCTACGAATTCGTCATCCGCAGTATTTTCGCCGGAGGCTGGAAGCGGGACAAGGGAGAATCCACCGCCCTGAACTACTGGCTGGGCATGGACAGCGGCGTCATCGGCGTCCGGCTGTCCGAAAAGCTTCCGGAGGGCGTGCATCAGTTTGCGGAGATTCTGAAAAAGGGCTTGGAGGACGGCGTTCTCGACCCCTTCCGGCGGCGCATTACCGCCCAGGACGGTACGGTGAAGTCCGACGGTACCCGGGGGTTTGCCCCGGAGGAGCTGCTGCACATGGATTGGCTGTGCGACAACATTGTGGGCAGCATCCCCACCTTTGACCAGATCCTGCCGGTCTCCCAGCAGATGGTGCGGGAGCTGGGCATTTACCGAGATAAAATTCCCGCAGAGAAGGAGGGGAAGCCCCGTGAAGATTTTGACCGTATCCGATGAGGAATGCGCCGCGCTCTGGGACAATTACGTTCCCGGGCGGCTGAAGGAGTATGACCTGATCCTCTCCTGCGGCGACCTGAGCGCAAGGTATCTGAGCTTTCTTGTCACCATGGCCCGGTGTCCGCTGCTGTACGTCCACGGGAACCACGATACCAACTACAAGCAGGTTCCCCCGGAGGGCTGCGACTGCATCGACGACCACATCGTGACCTATAACGGGGTGCGCATTCTGGGTCTGGGGGGGTGCCGCAAGTACCACCCCGGCCCCCACCAGTACACCGACGGGCAGATGCGCCGCCGCATCCAGAAGCTTAAGTGGAAGCTCAAGCGCATGGGGGGCGTGGACATCGTGGTGACCCACGCGCCGCCCTATGGCCTCGGCGACGGGGACGACCCGGCGCACTGGGGCTTTGAATCTCTGGTAGAGCTGCTGGATACATACCACCCCCAGTACCTTGTCCACGGGCATGTCCACATACGCTACGGCGCACGGGAACGGGTGCGGGACTACAACGGCACGACCCTCATCAACGCCACCGAACGCTATACCTTTGAAATTCCCGACCGGCCGGTGGACGGAAAGCAGCTGGGTCAGGTGATCTACAAGACCCGCCAGAAGCGGGAAGATCCTCTGGAACGGCACTGCTGAGACTAGGGTCTATCTGAAAAAACTGACACACGAGGTGATTTCATGTTTACCGGCTTCACCCCGGAGACCATCGATTTTCTCTGGGGCATCCGCATGAACAACAACCGGGACTGGTTCCTGGAGCATAAAAAACAATACGTCAGTACCCTGTACGAGCCGATGAAGGCGCTGGGAAAAGACCTGTTCGCGCCCTTTATGGAAATTCCGGGGACGATTCTGAAGGTCAGCCGCATCTACCGGGACGCCCGACTGCACCATCCCGACCCCTACAAGGAAAGTCTGTGGCTCTGCATCCGACAGGACGTGGAGTGGTGGGCGGAAAATCCCTGCCTGTTCTTTGAGATCAACCCGGAGGGCGTGAGCTACGGCTTTACCCTCTGGCACCCCCGCACGGCGGCGATGGAGGAATTCCGGAAGTATATTTCCGCCTATCCCGATGAATTTCTCCGGCTGATTTCCCGGACAGAGGCGGCGGTGGGACAACCCGTCACGGCGCAGCTGTACAAGCGCCCCAAGGAAACGGACAATCCCGCGCTTGCGCCCTATTTCGCGTGGAAGGGCGGCATTGAGTGCATCCGCCACAAGGACGTGGGGAACGAAATGTTCGGCGCGGAACTGGAAAACGAAGTGGCGGACTTCTTCGCCAAGCTCACGCCGCTGTACACGTATTTCACCCGGTTTGGGGTGTAAAACGGCGCTTTAGACAAAATTTTGAGGTGGATTTTATGAAGGTTTACTATATGAACGGCGCGGGCAACGACTTTATGGTCATCGATGCCCGTGGGCTGACGCTGGACTATCCGGCGCTGGCGCGGAAATGCTGCGCGGTCACGGGGGCGGACGGGTTCATGGCCACGGACATCTCCGATAAGGCGGATTTCCGGCTGCATTTTTACAATTCCGACGGCACCCGGGGAGAGATGTGCGGCAACGGTGCGCGGTGCATCTGCCGGTTCGGCCACGACATCGGTCTGGCGGGAGACGTTATGACCGTGGAGACCGACGCAGGGCTTGTCCCCGGCTGGCGGCTGGGCGAAAATCTGTACCGGGTAAAACTGAACAACCCCTACGTGCTGGACTTGCACCGCAAGGGCGACGTGGCCTATCTGGAGCTGGGGCACCCCGGCGTTCCCCACGCGGTGGCGGAGTACAAGGGCGACCTGTGGGCGGATGCGGACAAGCTGCTGGAAACGTTCCGGGCGCTGCGCTTTGACCCCGCGTTCCCCAAGGGGGCAAACGTGAATTTCTATCAACTGCTGGGGGACGGGGAGATCCGCATCCTGACCTTCGAGCGGGGCGTGGAGGGCTACACCCGCGCCTGCGGCACCGGCTGCGGCTCCGTTGCCTCGGTGCTGTGGAAGAAGGGGCTGCTCCCCGGCGGCGTCCTCACCGCCCACAACATGGGCGGCACGCTGAAAATCACTGTTGACGGGGAAAACGGGAACGTCACCTCTCTGCTGCTGGAGGGGCCGACGGAAATTACCAAGATTTACGATCTGGACATTTGAGAAAACGCCGTTTTTGCGGCGGCTGATTCGCAAGGAGAATTGGGACTGCGTATAGAAGGGAGTTCTGTAAATATGTTAGGATATCTTATTCTCGCAATTCTCGCCGGATTTATCGCCGTGGACATCATTCGCTCCCGCCCCAAACCCCAGCCCACAGTCACCAAGAAGGAAACATTTGTGTGCGCAAATTGTAAAAGAGAATTAAGCAAAGAGTATTTGTTTACAAGAGGCTTGTGTATTAATTGCGTTATGGATTCGTATAAGCGCAACAGGCCAGAACCTGCAATTCCTACACCGGAAAAAGCACCGAAAGGAACGTTAAAGTGCGACAAACCGGAATCTGGAATTCCTGCACCGAAAGAAACATTTCTGTGCCCAAACTGTAAAAGAGAATTAAACAAAAAGTATTTATATAAACGAGGCTGGTGTGTTGATTGCTCTATTAACCCACAAAAGTACCACAAACCGGCCCCTACATATTCTACAACGGGAGAAACATTTCTGTGCCCGAGCTGTAAAAGAGAACGAAATAAAAAATATTTATATAAATGGGGCTTATGTGTTGATTGTGTTATTAATCCACAGATGTACCACAAACCAGCCCCTACAAGTTCTGCACCGGAAGAAACATTTGTGTGTCCGACTTGCGGAAGAAGATTAAATGTAAGGTATTTAGATCAGCATTTATATAGCTATGGCAGGTGTGTTGATTGCGTTGTTGATTCGCAAAGGGACTACAAGCCGACATTTACAACCTGCTGCTCGTGTGGTGCGCCCGTTGATACAAGGTATGCAGTGTCAAACGCATGTTTCCGTTATTGTAGAAAATGTGCTGAAAAATATTCCATTTCGCTGCGGTCAAGTAATTCAAAAGCGGGTCATCTCATTTTCCTTTTCAGGAAAGAGGAGATACCATATGAGGTAACATCGGATGTTTGCATGGAAACACTTGCGGGCAGGCCATGTATTGAAGAATCCAGAACCGTATTTCGAGGAATCGCTATATTTTCTGAAATATCATATTATCCAATTTCTTTTGCCGAGCTGAAAGAAATTGCAAAAAATGTTTCAGAAGAATTATATGAGAAGTACAAAGGTATGGATGAAACCAACTGGCTGGAATATATGTATAAATACCATAACTCGAATATTTATAAATTTAACGTGGGCGCTAAATTTCTCAAGGACGCTCCAAAGCAGCCAACCGGCAGTGAGAAAAAATAAAAATCACAATGCCGTTCCCTCAAAAATACATATATTATTGGGGAATGGCGTTTCAAGCGGACAGGGTTTATTGCTGCGGCCTTCTGATTCTCTGTTTTCTTCAAATAATCCTTGACATTTCTGCCGTTTTCCTGTAAACTAAACTGGTCTGCGAATGCGGACATATCCTTGCTCCCGGCGCGTCCGGGGGCCAAAAGTCCAAAAGGAGGTGCAATCAACATGGCTAAGATCACCGGTAAGTATGAGGTGCTCTACATCATCGACCCCACTCTGGGCGAGGAGGGTACCGCAGCACTTGTGGAAAAGTTCAAGGCAATGGTGGAGGCGGAGGGTACTCTCGCTTCTGTCGATGAGTGGGGCAAGCGCCGTCTGGCGTATCCCATCAACGACATGGCCGAGGGCTACTACGTCCTGATGAACTTCGAGAGCAAGCCCGAGTTCCCTGCGGAGCTGGAGCGTGTTATGAAGATCACCGAAGGCGTTATGCGCTGCCTGACCACCGCTGTGGAGGCGTAATTTATGCTGAACCACATTGTCATCATGGGTCGCCTGACCCGTGACCCCGAGCTTCGCCGTACCGGCAGCGGCATCGCCGTTGCCAGCTTTACCGTGGCTGTCGACCGTGACTTCGGCGGCAGAGACGGCGGCGAAAAGGAAACCGACTTCATCGATTGTGTTGCCTGGCGTCAGACGGGAGAATTTGTCTCCAAGTATTTCACCAAGGGTTCCATGATCGTGGTTTCCGGCCGGCTCCAGATCCGCAACTGGACCGACAAGGAAGGCAACAAGCGCCGTTCCGCCGAAGTTGTCGCGGACAACGTCTATTTCGGCGAAAGCAAGCGCGGCAACGAGGGAGCTTCCAGCTATAACAGCAGCTATGGCAATAGCAATGGCGGCTATAACAGCAGCCCCGCGCCCGCACCCAGCTACGGCGGCGGATATTCCGCCCCGGCCGCTGCTCCCGCATCCGACTTCGCGATGCTGGAGGACGACGACGCCCAGCTGCCCTTCTAAAATTTTCTTGACTTTTCTACTAAGACTTACAAGGAGGGAAACACCATGGCTAACGAACAGCGTATGCGTCCGCGTAAGCGCAAGAAGGTTTGCGCGTTCTGCGTGGATAAGGTGACCAGCATCGATTACAAGGACACCGCTAAGCTCCGCCGTTACCTGTCCGAGCGCGGCAAGATCCTGCCCCGCCGTACCACCGGTACCTGCGCTATGCATCAGCGTCAGCTGACCGAGGCCATCAAGCGTGCCCGTCAGATCGCTCTGCTGCCCTTCGTTACCGAGTAAGTTGGTCATCAAA
>ERZ772882.1126-NODE-1126-length-30979-cov-6.837764_pt1 | contig 30979 bp, 23 predicted proteins | sample MGYA00580576_ERZ772882 | MGnify/ENA primary metagenome ERZ772882 (study PRJEB29015, sample SAMEA2737658) | human gut metagenome | biome: human gut; feature: human-associated habitat; material: faeces | place: China | collected 2012 ... | reverse complement strand
CGAGGTCCAGCTGGTAGTTGTCCACGTCGAGCTGGGCCATCGGCGTTCCGTTGACGGTGATGTCGGCGGGCGGAAGCTCCTGCTCGCCCACTTTCTCGACGGTCAGCACCGCGGCCATCGTGCCGCCTGAAACGTCGATCGTGAAGCGGTAGATACCGCCCAAGTCGAGCGTCTTGCCCTCGGCAAGCCCCAGGTTGCCACCGTCGGAAATCTCGATCAAATCGCTGGTAGTGGTCAGGACCCCGTAGGGATTGGCAAACGAGGCATCCGTCTTACCCAGGAATTCGCCCTTGTCCCAGTCCTTCGGCCAGAAGAACTTGAAGTCGAAGTTCGAAGCGTTGATCGAAACGCCGGCCACCAGCGAGATCTGGAATTTCTTGTCCGCAACGCGAGCCAGACACAAGCCCGTGGAGCCCATATCCCAACCGTCGCCGTTCTTGATGACGGGTTTGCCGATACCGGCTCCGACCGTCCAGATCGCATTGCCCGAACCGTCGGCGGCGAGCGACGCATACTCCGTGGCCGACTTCATGGCCTCGATACGCAGGTAGCTGTGTTTGAAATTGGCCGTCACCTTGTACATGCCCGACATCGGCAGGAAGGTCAGGGCCTCGGGATTCGAAGCGTCGGCCCGTTCGAAGAAGTCGCGGTCGATGTCCCAGTCGGCGAAGTCCGAAACGCCCGTCAGCGTGTAGGTCCGGCCCTCGGTCAGCGTGGTGACGATGCTGTAATTGTCATTGTCGACCATCGTCATCTCCGTCTCGCCGAAGAGCAGCTTGATGAAAGGAGACCCCTCGAAGGTCAGCAGGTTGAAGGTGATCGTGAACTCCCCGGCATTCGAATTGGCGAAGGGAATGGCGTCGGTGGAATCGGAGACGATGCCGCCGGCCCCGGAGTCGTAGCCGAAGGTCACCACCGAGCCAGCGGCGTCGAGTTCGGGCGTCGCGATGTAGCCCTGCGGCTTCTGCGGGAACTCGTCCGTCACGGCGTATTCGTAGTCGTTTCCCGTAGGCTCCATGCGGTACTCCGCGTCATCGAGGAAGAACGTCAGGTAGGCGGGCTTGGGACGCGATACGGCGAGCGGCCGGTCGACGGTCGTCGTTCCGAAACGCACGTTCTGCCCCACAAAGCGCAGCGTGGCCTCGCCGTCGGGAATGTTCTTGTAGAAGGGAAGCGTCACAGCCCCCGTGTAGGTTCCGTCGCTTTTGGTGCGGATCACCTCCTCGGCGACCATCTCGTCGTCGAAGAATACCTGCGCCTTGAGCGTCGAGAGCGCATAGCGGTCGGTCATCGTCACCTCGAAGTCGACCTTGCCGCCGTAGACGCCCGACGCATCGGCCGAAACGACGGTCATCTCGGGACCGACGTCGGTGGTGAGCAGTTCGGGATCGTCCTTGCACGCCGTCGTCGAGGCAGCGACGAGCAGCGACAGTGCGATGTATTTCAGCGTTTTCATGTTCTGCGAATTTTAAAGGTTAGTTTTCGGCTCCGGCGCCCCAGCGGAACGAGGCGATCGACTTGGCCGGGATGGTGTATTTGAACGAACGGTCGGCGTTTTCATACACGGCGACGGTCTGTTCGCCGGCGCTCCTGTTGAGCGCCACGAAGGCTTTCGATCCGTCGGGATTCCGGAAGGCCAGGTAGGTCAGCCCCGACGCCGTGTAACCCGACGCGCCGATGCGCACGGCACCCGGCCGGATGACCTTGGCGCACTGGGCCAGGTCGTAATAGTGGCTGTTGTACTTGAGCGTCTTGTAATCCGACGAACTGATCTCGATGGCCCCGTAGCAGGTCGTACAGCCTCCGGGACGGTTCGGAGCGCCCTTGTCGTCGAGCATCAGGTTCCACAGCAGAACCCCTTTGCCGTAGCGGCTCAGCGTCCCCAGGAAGATCGACTCGAAGTCGTCGATCACGCAGCTCTCGAAATTGTAGTTCCACGTGCCGATCGAGGCCTCGGTGAAGTAGATCGTCTTGTCGGGCGCGGCGGCGCGGATGTTGTCCAGCTCGCTCACGCTGCCCCCGTAGTTGTGCCAGGCCGAGCCATCGACCCACTGCGCAGCATCGGCGTCGGCGTAGATGTTGAGCGGGTAGTTCTGCTGGCCGGCGACGTTATCGTAGTTGTAGTTGTGGTCGTAGCAGAGGATCTTGGTGTCGATGCCCGCCTTGCGGAATGCCGGGCCGAGCTTCTTGACGAAGGCCAGCTGGTCCTCCCACGGCATGTAGAGCGACATCGAATTGCCCTTGTTCAGCGGCTCGTTCTGCATCGTGATGGCGTAGATCGGGAATCCGTTCTCCTCCATCTCGGTCACCCACTGCACGAAATACTCGGCGTAATCGTCGTAATAGGCGGGATTGAGACGCCCGCCGGTCCACGAATCGTAGGGTTTCGAGGGGTCGGCGACCGTGCCCTTCATCCATTTGGGGCACGACCACGGCGAACCCATGATCTTGATTTCGGGATTGATCTCCAGAATCTCTTTCAGCACCGGAAAGATGCCATCCTTCTCCACGGCGGGAATGGCGAAGAATTCGATGCCCTCCCGGTCGCAGCAGGTGTATTCGTCCATCGAGAAGTCCGAGCCGCCGATATGCACGCGGATAAAGCTGAAACCGGCTCCGGTCTCGGGGTCGAAGCACTTCCGGAGGATCGCCGTGCGGTCGGCCTGCGACATTTGCAGCAGGTTGTAGCACGTGGCGCCGGTGATGGCCGGGCCGAAACCGTCGACGGTCTGGTAGGTCGTCGAGGGGTCGATCGTGACCCGGTAGGGCGACATCGAGACCTTCGAGTAGTCGAGTCCCTCCTCCGTGAACAGGCGGTTGCCGTCGGCCGAGGTGACGTAGGCGAGAACATCGCCCGTCACGGGCGAGGGATCGGGGCCAGGACCGGGAGCCGGCGTGTCGCCATCGTTCCCGCTGGAACAGCATACGGCTCCGGCGAGCAGCAGCGGGCAGGTCAGCAGGCGCAGGTTGTTATTGATCGTAAATTTCATGGCAGAATCGCAATTTTAAGGTTAATAGCCCAGGTTTTGTTCGATGTTGGTGTTATCCTCCAGCACTGAAGTCGGCACCGGCATCAGCACGCGGTTGTCGTTCATCGCGCGGCGGGTCTGGAAGTAGGAGTCGTAGGACGCCGAGCCTTTGATGTTGACGCCGTCGCAGATTTCGAACAGTTTCGAATAGTCGTCGCCGTAACGCATCAGGTCGAACCAGCGGAAGCCCTCCATGGCCAGTTCCAGACGGCGTTCGTGGAGCACGGCTTCGCGCATCAGGTCGGCCGACGCGCGCTGCGCCGCAGTCAGCTTGCCAATGCCGGCGCGGCCGCGGATCTCGTCCACGATGTCGGCGGCGCCTCCCGGATCGTCCGTATTGGCCAGCGCTTCGGCATGCAGGAGCCGGATCTCGGCCAGACGCATCAGGTAAACCGGGGTCACGTTGGTCGGGAACTTGTGCATGAAAGCGTATTCGTCGCTCGGATAGTGGTACGACCAGCCGCATTCGTCGTAGACGACCGACGCATTCTTGCGCTCGGTGTCGCCCTCGGCGTCGTAAGCCTTCGTCAGGTTACGCGACGGCGTGCACCACTTGGCCCACGAGAAACTGTCGCCCGGGACATAGGCGTTGCGGTGGAACATCATCCACATCCACGAACCCGAGGTCTGGCTGGTCCACTGCACCTCGAAAATCGACTCGCGGGTGTTCATCGCAGCCATGCCCGTATCGCCGGTGGTGTAGGCCCACAGGTCGCCGTACTTGTCGCAAAGGCTGTACCCCATCCCTTCGACCGCTTCGCAGGCCGAGACGACCTTCGACCAGTCGCGGAACTCGCGCATGGAGTAGAAACGGGCCATCAGGCCGTAGGCGAAACCCTTGGTGATGCGGAACTTGTTCGAAGCGTCCATGTCGGGGGCGTATTTGCAGGCATACTCCTCGATGTCCTTGACGATCTGCTCGCCGACGGTCTGCTTCGACACGCGGGCCGGGAAATAGAGCGGATAGACCTCCTCGACGTTCCCGGCGTTGATGGCGGGCGGGATTTCGGTCAGCATCGGGATTTCTCCGAAAAGCTGCATCATGTTCATCCAGATATAGGCACGCCAGCAGAGCGCTTCGGAGAGCCACTCCTGATACTCCTTGTCGGTGAGCGACGGATCGTTCTCCTTCACCAGATCGATGTTGCAGATGACCTGGTTGGCATAGTCCACGGCGTTCATCGAGTAGTTCCACAGGTTCGAGGCGAATTCGTTGTCGCTGTCGATGTGGTTCGACTCGACGCTGACGACCTTCGTCTCGGCCATGTTGCCGCCGTAGGCATTGTCGGCGCGCGCCTCGGCGAGCGTGGTCAGCTGATACCAGTAGGTCTGGAGATCGCCCTTCATGTAGTTGTACATGGCCGTAAGCTGGCCTTCGAGCAGTTCGCGGGTGTTGATGGCCGTCTCGCTGTCGCCCGTGCCGGAGGTGTTGTTCTCGGCATACATCGTCTCGGGGAATTTCTCAAGGCTGCACGACGTGGTGGCAACCCCCAGCGAGAGACCCGCGGCAATTAATAATATCTTTTTCATAATCGGTTCTTTTTTCAGCGGTTAGAAAGTAAGATTCAGACCCACGACGACCGTGCGCACGTTGGGATAGGTTCCCCAGTCGATGCCCATTTGCGTGGCGCTTTCCGACTGGCTCACCTCGGGATCGTAGCCCGAATAGCCGGTCCAGGTGATGAAGTTCTGGAGCGAAATGTAAGGCTGGATGCGCGTGATGTTGATGCGCTTGAGCTTCGGCGAGGTGATGTCGTACGACAGGGTGATGTTCTTCACCTTGAGGTAGGAGCCATCCTCGACCCAGTAGGACGAATTCTTCACGTTCCAGGCGGGGTTGTCCGAGCGGAACACGTCGGTCTGCTGGCCCGGAATGCGCCAGCGCCGCAGGACCGTGGTGGTCTGGTTGTTGGCCGAGGCCATGCCCTCGGTCTCGATGCGCGAGGCGTTGAAGATGTCGTTGCCGTAGGAGCCCGTGATCAGAATGTTCAGGTTAAGCCCCTTCCACGAGAAGTTGTTGGTCATGCCGAAGGTGAACTTGGGATTGGCGTTGCCGATCCAGGTCTTGTCCAGCGGCGTGATCTCGCCGTCGCCGTTGCGGTCCTCGTAAACCAGGTCGCCCGTCTCGGGATCGACCCCCTTGGAGACATAGCCCCAGAACATCGAAAGCGGGTGGCCCGGAGTCATGCGCACGACGTTGTCGTTGGTCGCGTCGGAGGTCGTGGCGTAGTAGTATACCTGCTTCAGGTTGAGTTTTTCGACCTTGTTGCGGTTGAGCGAAACGTTCAGGTCGGTCGACCAGTTGAAATCCTTCCGGGCGATGTTGACCGACGAAAGGGTGATCTCGAAGCCCTGGTTCGACATCTCGCCGTCGTTGCGGTAGATGCTCGGATAGGGCGACGGCAGCGGCACGTCCATCAGCATGTCCTTGGTGTACTTGTAGTAATAGTCGAGCGAGAGGCTCAAACGGTTGTTCAGCAGCGCGAAATCGAGTCCGACGTTGGTCTGCGAGGAGGTCTCCCACGTAAGGTCCTCGTTCTTGATGTTGCTGCGACCGCCGACCGTCGGCACGGCCTGCGCATTCTCGGTCAGCGTCCAGTCGTAGTAGTTGGTGCTGTACTGCTGCATCCAGCCGTACTCCGCCAGACCCGCCTGGTTACCGGTCTGTCCCCAGCCGGCGCGCAGTTTCAGGTCGTTGATCCACGACACGTCGCGCAGGAACTTCTCGCCCGAGATACGCCACGCGGCCGAGAACGAGGGGAAGTAACCCCAGCGGTGGCCGGGAGCCAGCTTCGAGGAACCGTCGGCGCGGAAATTGGCCGTCACGAGGTACTTGCTGTCGTAGTTGTACGACACGCGCGCCAGATAGGACATGATCGACCACTCCGATTTGCCGTAGCTCTGGCCGCGGACGCCGCCGTTGTTACCGCCGTTCAGGTTGGGAATGGCGTTGTTGTTGGTCGAGGAGAAATAGGAGCGCGAGCCGCTCAACTGCTCCCACACGGAGGTCGTGGCCGACGTGCCGGCCATCACTTCGAGGCCGTGGCGGTCGAACGATTTGTTCCAGGTCAGGATGTTGTCGTAAATCATGCGCATATCGTCGGAACGGGTGTCCGAGGCGGTTCCGTGCTGCGTCCGTCCGTAGGAGGTGCGGATCGGGTCGAGGAACGACGACGAGTGGACCCAGCGGCGGTCCATCGAAACCGTCGACTTGAAGGTCAGATCCTTGGCCAGGTAGAACGTCAGGCCGCCGGAGAGCAGCAGGCGGTCGGTGACATCCTGGTTGTAATCCGTGCGGGCCATGTTCTCACGCGGCGAGGTGAGGTTGGCGCCGTAAAAATTATTGTAGAACTGCTGGGGATTCTCGGGGTCCCAGATCGGCGCGTAGGTCGGAGTCGTGATGGCCGACACCACCACGCCGGCGCGGTTGGCGCCCTGACCCGAGATGATCGTGCCCTTGGTGGTGTAGTGCGAGAAAGTCGTCGAGGCGTTGGCCGAAACCCATTTGAAAATCTTCTTGTCGAAGCTGGCCTTCACGTTGTAACGGTCCGAAGAGGTGGTGTTGATGATGCCCTTTTCGTTGGTGTAGCCGCCGCCGAGGTAATAGGACGAGTTTTCATCGCCGTTGGAGACCGAGAACTGGTAGTTCTGGTTGACGCCCGTCGAGTAGGTTTCGTCGAACCAGTCGGTCCGGTCGGTCAGATCGGCCGGAAGCCCCGACACGGCGCCGTTCTCCTCCATCAGGTCGCGGTACTGCCGGGCATTGAGCACGTCGTAGCTCTTGGTCACCTTCGAAATGCCGACGAAGGTCGAGAACGAAATCTCGGGGCCCCGTTTCCGGCTGCCCTGCTTGGTGGTGATGAGCACCACGCCGTTGGCGGCGCGCGAACCGTAGATGGCGGCCGACGAGGCGTCCTTCAGCACCTGCATCGACTCGATTTCGTTGGGAGAGAGGTAAGCGATGGCGTAGTTTCCTTCGCCCACGGGAACGCCGTCGACCACATAGAGCGGGTCGTTGCTCGACGAGATGGACGAAGCGCCGCGGACGCGGACCACCATGCCCTGTCCGGGCGAGCCGTTGGGCTGGATGACCTGCACGCCGGCGGCTTTGCCCTGAAGGGCGCCCGAGGCCGAGGTGATCGGGCGGCGGGCCAGGTCGTCGGTCTTGACGACCGAAACGGCCGTCGTGAGGTCCTTCTGCTTGACCGTGCCGTAACCGATCGCCACCACAGCATCGAGGGCCACGGCGTCTTCGGCGAGTTTCACGTCGATCTTCGTGCGGCCGTTCACGGCGACCGTCTGCGAAACGAATCCGAGCGACTGGAAAATCAGGTTAGCAGAATTCCCCCCCCCTCGCAGTTTGAGGGAATAAGAGCCGTCCACGCCCGTCGTAGCGCCGTTCGTAGTTCCCTGCTCGATGATCGTGGCTCCGATAACGGGCTGTCCCGACTGGTCGGTGACCGTTCCCGTCACTGTCGGCGCCGACTGGGCGAAGGCCGCCGGCGCAAAGACGATCAGCATCGCCGTCAGTGCCAGCATCCACCCTCTCCGGCAGTCCGCTTGCAGTTTCTTGCAAAAATGTGCCATAGGAATTTAAGGTTTTTAAGTTTTAAGTTAATATTATAAATAGGTAAGGCGCAGTTCTTAAAAAATCGACACTTCATCGCCTTATTTCCGTTTAAATAAAAATAACTATCCTCCGCGACATGAAAAAAATTTAAACAGCAAATTGTAAACTCAAAACCCGTTTATAAAAATATACCTACTTGATATTCAATATATTAATTATTTGACGATTGCAAAAAAAAGTAGATTGATCGGAATTTTCACAACCGCCTCGGAACCCTGGAAACGGCATATAATAAAATATTTTAAATAAATCCGGCTCCCGGAGCACGTTCCGTTCGCCGGGCCGGCCGCCTGTCCTGCCGGGAAAAACGGCCGGACGGTCCGACCTGCGGAAAGCGCGCCGCCCGGCATTGATTTTCCCGGGATTATTCCTATCTTTGGTGCCGTAACGACACTTTTATCAGCCGGAAAGTACCGCACCGTACCCGATTCGGTCTTGGAACCATCCGTCCTTTTTCCGATCTTTGTCAGGAACAAACCGTGAACCGTCCGCACATGAGAAACCTTCTGTCAACCGTACTGCTGCTCGCCGCAACGCTCGCCGCCTCGGCCCAAAACGACCTGAAAAGCGTGCTTTCACAGCTCGACGCCACCCTTTCGCACCGGGACTCCTACATCGCCGGACGCGAACAGCGGATCGAATCGCTGAAAAACATCCTCCGGAAATCGGATTTCTCGGACGCCCAGCGCTACATCCTCAACCAGCAGCTGATCGACGAATACACCCCCTACCAGGCCGATTCGACCATCGACTACCTCTACCGCAACATCGCCCTGGCGACACGCATGAACGACGCGGGGCACCTCAACGAGAGCCGTATCCAGCTGGCCTACCTGTACAGTTCGGCGGGTATCTACCTCGAAGCGGCGAACATGCTGAAACTGGTCGACACCACGGCGCTGGACCGCAGGCAGCTGGTCGACTACTACATCGCCCGCCACAAACTCAACGACGAACTCCAGCTCTACTCCCACGACTCGGCGCAGGGACACGAATCGTGGCGGCTTACGGTGATCTACGCCCAGCTGATCGTGGAGAACACCGAACCGGAGTCGGTCACGCACCTCAACTTCCGGCTCCGCCAGGCGATCGGCGCCCGCGACTACCCGCAGGCCGTGGAGATTTCCGAACGGCTGTGCAGCACCCTGCAACCCCTTTCGCGCGAATATGCCGAGGCGTCGTACATGCGCGCCCTCGTGGCGGACCTGATGGACGACACGCCCACGGCGCAGGTGTGGTTCGCACGCTCGGCGATGACCGACATCCAGCTGGCGATCCGCGACAACGCCGCACTGAAAAGCCTCGCCAACACGCTGCTCGACGACGACAACATCCAGCGCGCCATGCGTTACATGCGGATCGTGATGGACGACGCACGGTTCTTCAACTCGCGGCTCCGCCCGTGGCAGGACGCACTGGCGCTGCACGTCATCGAAGAGGCCTACCGGGTCCGGCGGCAGCGGATGGACGCCATGTACAACATCTTCGTCGTGTCGATCGGCTGCTTCATGCTGCTGGCCCTCGGGGGCGTGGTCTTCGTCCTGCGGCAGAACCGCAAGCTGAACCTTGCGCGGCTCGAATTGCAGCAGGCCAACAACCGGCTCAACATCTCGAACAAAGACCTCCAGCACATCAACAAGCGACTGGCAGGACTGAACAGCCAGATTTCAGAGGCCAACGAAGTGAAGGAGGAGTATATCGGCATCTTCCTGACGATGTGCTCGGAGTACATCGACAAGATCATCGACTCGCGCCGCCACGTACGCCGCCTGCTGCGCGACGGCCGCGTCGACGAACTGCGGAAGGAGTACTCCCCGACCGACGGCGACAGCCGCGAACTGGAGGAGTTTTACCGCAACTTCGACACGACGTTCCTGCAACTCTACCCCACGTTCATCGAGGATTTCAACTCCCTGCTGGACAAGGAGGCGCGCATCGAGCCGAAAAAGGGCGAGCTGCTGACGACCGAGCTGCGCATCTTCGCGCTGATCCGGCTGGGCATCAACGACTCGTCGAAAATCGCCGCGCTGCTGCGTTACTCCGTGAGCACGATCTACAACTACCGGTCGAAGATCAAGGGGCACACGCTCGTCTCGCGCGACGATTTCGAGGAGCGGATCAAGACCATCGGGGCTTTCAGTCCGCAGCATCTCTGACCGTTTTCGCCCAAGGGGGGGGGCACCCTCCCGGAGCGATTCGAAGCGGCACAAAAAAGCCCGCGGAGCATCCCGCGGGCTTTTCCAATACATGAATCGGAGAGGTTCCGGCCGGGCGCAAAACACGGGCGGGAATTCACCGTCCCGTTCCGGGAGGCAAACAACCTCGGAATTTCCATTGCAAGGCGGTCCTCCGGGGTCTCTGTTGCGGGACCGTTCCGCCCCCCCCCGATGAATCGTCCCATGCGGGACCTCCTCCGGACGGGCGAAAAAAAGACCGCGGAAAGAATCCACGGTCTTCTATAACGGCGAGGTCTCTCTCCCCCCCCTCCGGCGTTCCGGACGGAGCGCGGAGGCTACTCGGCCTGCTGCTGCTCGGTCTGTCCGGCAGAGGGAATCTCGGCCTGCGGCATCGTAGCGGCGGCCTCGGATTCGATGACCCGCTCCTGAAGCGCCTTGGCGTCCTTCGAAATCTCCAAATTGCTGTCGGCGACCAGACCGCGGTCCATGGCCAACGTAGCCGCAAGGCTCAAAACCACGATGGCAATAGCCATCGACCAGGTGAATTTCTCCAGGAAGTTCGTAGTCTCGCGCACACCCATCACCTGGTTCGACGCGCCGAAATTGGCGGCCATGCCGCTCTTGGGGTTCTGCACCAATACCGCCAGGATCACCAGTACGCTCGCAACGAGTATCAGGGCAATGCAAATCGTGTATAACATATTACCTTAAATTTTAATATTGTTTTCTATTTTGCCAATAAGTTCGGCAAAGTAAACACTTTTTTCGGGATTTCGCAAACTTAATTTGCGATAAATCGCCACGGACTTGTCCCGAAGGCCTTGAGCGAGATAGATTTCGGCCAGCTCCTCGGTGACCACCTCGTCGTCGTCGTCCAGTTCGGGCTGCAGAACGACCTCCTCCTCGGGTTCGCCCTCGCCGGCGACGATGCGCAGGTCCTCTTCCTGCAGGAAACGGTCGATGATCTCCTCCGAGGAGAGCTGCGTGAGCGCCGAGGCGTCGACGGCGGCCCTGCGCAGCGAACTCTCGGCCCGCCACGGGGCCGTCAGCGCCACCCGCGGATCGGATTCGCCCGTAAGCGTCTCGCGCAGGATACGCCCCGGAAGGAACCACGGGAAGCGCACCGCAAGGTCCCCGGCTTCGGCAGCGGAAGGCGTCTCCGCCCGGCCGGGCGCCGCAAAGTATGTTTTCAGGTCGGACATCGCGCGTCGGAATTACCAGTTGGAGGCCGCGGCCTGGAAAATGTCGGTCACGATCTTGTCGACGATCTGGGGGATCAGCTCGCCTTCGACCTCCGTAAGCAGTTTCGTGGAGTCGTAGTCCTCGTAGGCCTGGAAGGTGCGGTTGAACGACATCTTCTCGTCGAGGGCGTTGGTGAAGCGCACCTTAACGGTGATCGTCAGGCGGTTGAGCAAGGCGTAGTCGTCGCTCGAAACCGAAGCCGTCGTCGAGGTATAGTTGACGATCTCGCCCTCGAAGGCGAAGTCGCCGCCCTCGTCGACCTGCATCAGGCGCGTGCGGCGCGTGAACATGTCGACCAGCGCCTCGGTGAGCGTGGAACTCAAAATCGGCGACACCATCGTGGCGTTGTTGGGGAAGTAGGCCACCGAAAAGGTCTTGGCGTCGGGCGGAATCGAGGCGCCCGACAGCGAGTATTTGATGGACACGCCGCAGCCGGTCATCACCGCGGCGATAGCCAGCAATGAAAAACGGAAAATGAAAAATGAAAAATTATCTCGGAATCTGCGCATTCTTTTAATTCTTAATTTTTAATTGGAGTCAGGAATTGTCTTCAATTCCTAACTCCTTTATCTTGCGGTATAGTGTGCGCTCCGACATGAAAAGTTCGGCAGCGGCCTCGCGGCGACGGCCGTTGTTGCGGCGCAGGGCGCGGATGATCTGCTCGCGCTGCATGTCGGCCTTGGTCATCTCGCGGGGCGGCTTGTCGGTCACCTCCTCGCTCTCGGCATAGACCGGAGGCTGGGGATAGGAAGCGACGGCCGGAACGTAGCTGCTCTGCGCCGTGGTCGGCAGCAGGGCCTTGACGTCACGGACCGGCTCGGGGCACGGCACGCCGCCCTTCATCAGTTCGGAGATCATCCGCTTGAGGTCGTTGATGTCGGCGCGCATGTCGAACAGCACCTTGTAGAGCAGTTCGCGCTCGGTCGACATCGTGTCGTCCATGCGCATCGTCCCGGCGGCCATCGGCGCGCCCCCGCCCTGCGGGGGCAGGTATTTCGCCAGCACCTCGGAGGTGATCACCCGGGTCTGCTCGATGGCCGAAATCTGCTCGGCGACGTTCTTCAGCTGGCGGATGTTGCCCCGCCAGTAGTAGTTCTTCAGCATCTCGCGCGCCGCATCGTCGAGCGTCACGGCGGGCATGCGGTACTGCACGGCCACGTCGGCGGCGAACTTGCGGAACAGCAGCGGAATGTCCTCCGGGCGTTCGCGCAGCGAAGGAACCGTGATGGGGACCGTCCCCAGACGGTAGTAAAGGTCCTCGCGGAAACGCCCCTGGGCGATGGCCTCCTGGAGGTTCATGTTCGTGGCGGCGACCACGCGGACGTTGGTCTTCTGCACCTTCGACGAACCGACGCGGATATACTCGCCCGTCTGAAGCACGCGCAGCAGGCGCGCCTGCGTCGGATGCGGCAGTTCGGCCACCTCGTCCAGGAAGATCGTGCCGCCGTCAGCCTCCTCGAAATACCCCTTGCGGGCCTCCACGGCGCCGGTAAAGGAGCCTTTCTCGTGGCCGAACAGTTCGGAGTCGATCGTACCCTCGGGAATCGCCGCGCAGTTGACGGCGATGTATTTGCTGTGCTTGCGCGCGGAATAGGCGTGGATAACCTGCGGGAAAAACTCCTTGCCCACACCGCTCTCGCCCGTAACGAGCACCGTCAGGTCGGTAGGGGCCACACGCAGGGCCACCTCCAGCGCCCTGTCCAGAAGCGGGGAGTTGCCGATGATGCCGAAGCGTTGTTTTACGGTGGTGATCTCTGTCATTTATTCGGGTTGTTCGGGTTGGGACGCAGCGGACGGGAGTTCCGCCGCCTGCGGAAGTTCGATGTATTCGTTTTCGGCCTGCTTCTCCCGGGCGTCGCGCCAGAGTCCGAAGGCGATGGCCGCCACGGCCAGCAGGGCGGCGATCACGGCGATCCAGATGAACCGGTCGGCGCGGCGGCGCGGCACGCGGTCGACGTAGCGGTAGGCATCGGTGTTCTTCGGCGGCTTGCCATAGCGCAGCCCCCGCACCGAAGGATCGGGATTCATCTTCGCCGAAGTCGACACGCGCGGCTCCGTGAAAGCCGTCTTGACGGCCTCGGCCACCTTCTCGGGTTGCAGCGGCTGACGTTTCCCGGCAGCCGGTTCTTGCGCGGGGGATTCCGACGCGGGTTGCGGCTCGTAGACGAAGGCGATGGTCGCATTGGGACCGGGTTTCATCACCCCGAAGCCCTCCAGGCGGTACTCCGAGCCATGCTCCACGGCGTGGCGGATCTCGAAAACGAAGCGGTCGATCTCGCCCGCGGCCTCCAGTTCGCCCATCCCCTCGGCGCGGAGAAGCCCCCGCAGCACGCCGTCGTCGCGCTTGAGCAGTTCCGAAAAGACGACGCTCCGGCCCGGCTCCTTGACGATGAACGTTCCGAGTTGGGGTACGACGAGCCGCCTGTGCGACTCCAGATATTGTATCAGGGTATGAATCAGCACGGTTGAAAATCCTTTAAATCCGGGTTCAAAATTACCCTTTTTCAGCGGAAAAAGCAATATTCCGGAGGGCTTTTTCAAAATAATCGGGCAAAGTGTTGGTTATCCGAAAAATATTCGCCTATTTTGCATCCCGATTTTTTCCAAAATCCGGGCGAGCTACTTTCGCCCGAAAATTGCAAAGTAACCGGGCCGGATTGTAAAAACTTTACCGAACGAGCCATGAAAGACAAGTACATCGACCTGATCGAACAATCGTTCGATTTCCCGCAGGATGAGTTCTCCGTCGAGGACAACGAGCTGAATTTCCACGACATTCCGCTGATGGAACTGATCAAACAGTACGGAACTCCGCTCAAAATCACCTACCTGCCGAAGATCTCCCAGCAGATCAACCGCGCCAAGCGCATGTTCAACGTGGCGATGGCGAAGGTCGACTACAAGGGTTCGTACAACTATTGCTACTGCACCAAGTCGAGCCACTTCTCGTTCGTGCTGGAAGAGGCCATGAAGAACGACATCCATCTGGAAACCTCGTCGGCCTACGACATCCACATCATCAACGCCCTCTACGACGGCGGCATCATCGACAAGGACCGCTACATCATCTGCAACGGTTTCAAACGCCCGCAGTACGTCGAGAATATCGCCCAGCTCGTCAACGACGGTTTCTCGAACACGATCCCCGTGCTGGACAACAAGGAGGAGCTGGAGCTGTTCGAGGACTCGTTCACCAAGAAGTGCAAGGTCGGCATCCGCATCGCCTGCGAGGAGGAACCCAAGTTCGACTTCTACACCTCGCGGCTGGGAATCCGCTACAACGACATCGTCGATTTCTACAAGGCAAAACTCCGCAACAGCAAGAAATTCCAGCTCAAGATGCTGCATTTCTTCATCAACACCGGCATCAAGGACACGGCCTACTACTGGAACGAGCTGTCGAAGTGCATGAACGTCTACTGCGAGCTGAAGGCCATCTGTCCCGAGCTGGACAGCCTCAACATCGGCGGCGGTTTCCCGATCAAGAACTCGCTCAACTTCGAATACGACTACGAGTACCTCACCGAGGAGATCGTGGCGCAGATCAAGAACATCTGCCAACGCAACGGCGTCGAGGAACCCAACATCTTCACCGAATTCGGCTCGTTCACCGTGGGCGAAAGCGGCGCGGTGCTCTACTCGATCGTCAACCAGAAACAGCAGAACGACCGCGAGAACTGGTACATGATCGACTCGTCGTTCATCACCACCCTGCCCGACACGTGGGGCATCAACCAGCGTTACATCATGCTGGCCGTGAACAACTGGGACAAGGAATACCAGCGCGTGCTGCTCGGCGGGCTGACCTGCGACAGCGAGGACTTCTACAACTCGGAGTGCCACACCAGCGCCATCTTCCTGCCCAAACTCGAAGCGGGCAACACGCAGTACATCGGATTTTTCCACACGGGAGCCTACCAGGAGTCGCTCGGCGGCTTCGGCGGCATCCAGCACTGCCTGATCCCCGCACCCAAGCACGTGATCATCGACCGCGACAAGTCGGACAACGAGTATTACACGCGCCTGTTCGCCAAGGAGCAGTCCTACCGCTCGATGCTGCGCATACTCGGGTACTAAATCCGAACGCCCCGACGGGGCGCGTGCAATACACCGCACAGACAATCCCCCTAAATCCCCCTTTGAGAAGGGGGACTTGCTCCGGGCGACCTGTGCGCCAGGGAGCAGTCCTACCGCTCGATGCTGCGCATACTCGGGTATTAAGCCGCATATTCCGCCACCTAAAAAATCCACCTCTCCCAAGGTGGATTTTTTAGTGGCATTCGGCCGGATCGCTACCGCAAATAACGCCAGGCGATCAGCAGTAATGCAATGACAAAAAACGAGAGAAAGACGACATTGCCCATCACCTCCCGGAAACGAACCGACCGGGCGGACTCCCGCGACAATTCATCACCCCGGCGGACACGGACGATCACACAGCCGATCCGGATCGCCACAACCAGCATAAGCCCCGTAACGATGAAATCAACCAAGAAATCCACCGTATTCCGCGGAACGAACCAACTCGCGATGAGCAGGAGAAACCCGACGCTCACGCCCCAATCGACCCACTTGTCCCCAAAAATGGCTTGCAGGTATTTATACGACTGCATAGTATCCGTCTCTTTCATCTTGCTTCCCGATATTTTGCACTGTATGAAGCGACACCCACGCCGATACATACAGCATATTTATCTTCTGTAAGAATAACTGTTAGCGGGATGTCAGGCTCGCCGTCTCCCTCCCGGTCTCCAGTTGGATCATCAAAACCCGTACAGGCGCTTATACAAATATAAATATTCAATTACACATTTCAACTAAAAATAATCCGTTATTTCACATAATAGATAAAAAACTTCGCGACAATTCCGGCCGAAACGGTCTCGATTCCGGGGAAAATTTGTATATTCGCCGAAACTTTCGAACTTCTACCCTGCTATGAAATTTGCCTTGCGGGCCCCGATTCTGAAATATACGCTCTTCGGCATGTTGTTTCTGAACAGCCCGGCACAGGCTTCGGAACCGCGTTCGGAGCGAATGGAAAAAACGGCGGCCGAAGTGATTGCGGCGGACAGCGCAGCGATCCCCAAAGGCTGGGACAACGACTGCCGCGCAAGCTACAAAGCCGGATACGAGGCGGGATACCGAGCCGGATACCTCCATGGGCGGCGGACAGCGACGCAACCCCACAGTTCCGGGCGGGCGTCAGCCACCCGCTACGCCGACGGATCAATCGTCCCGACCCGCGACACGACCGCTTCCGGGCGTCGTTTCATGCACCGCATCGGCGCGGAGTTCCGCCCTGAATACATCTTCCCGACCAACCCCTTCGTCGAAGGCGAGAACCGCGCCGGACAGCCCATCGACCTCTCCCTCTCGGGACACCTCCGCTACTCGTTCCAGTTCCGTCCCGGATCAATCCCCGACCAAATTTACGGCGGCGCCTATCAGGGCATCGGGGCCGCTTACTACGACTTCGGAAACCCCGACGAACTCGGAAACCCGATCGCCGTCTACCTGTTCCAGGGCGCGCGCATCGCACGGATCAGCCCGCGGCTGTCGTTCAACTATGAATGGAATTTCGGCCTCTCGTTCGGCTGGAAACCCTACGACGACGCCGTGAACCCCCTCAACAAGATGATGGGTTCGAAGATGAACGCCTATCTCAACGCCGATTTCTTCCTCGACTGGCGCGTCACGCGCGAGGTGGACTTCACGGCGGGCCTGAGCCTCACGCACTTCTCCAACGGCAACACCAAATTCCCCAACGCGGGACTCAACGCCGTGGGACTGCGCGCGGGCCTGACCTACAATTTCGGACGGAAGTCGTCCGAAATGGCCCCGCGGACGGTCTGCCCCGCATTCCCGCGCCATTTCAGCTACGACCTCACGTTCTTCGGCTCGTGGCGGCGCAAAGGCATCGAAGTGGGCGACAAGCAGTATGCCGCGCCGGATGCCTACACGGTTCTGGGATTCAACTTCGCCTCGATGTATAACTTCGGCTACAAGTTCCGTGCAGGCGTGTCGCTCGACGGCGTGTACGACGGCAGCGCCAACGTAGCCATCGCCGACCAGATCGTGGAGATGGGCAGCAGCGCCGACCTGACGGTGGAGAAACCCGGCGTCGACAGGCAGCTGGCGCTCGGCGTCTCGGCCCGTGCCGAGTTCGTGATGCCCTATTTCAACATCGGGGTCGGTCTGGGAACCAACTTCCTGCACAAGGGCGGCGACCTGAAAGCCTTCTACCAGATGCTTACCCTGAAGGTGGCCGTGACGCGCAGTTCCTACGTCCACATCGGTTACAGTCTCCGCGATTTCCACATGCCCAACTTCCTGATGCTGGGCGTCGGATACCGGTTCAACAACAAATACCCGCGGCTCCGCTGAACAATTCACAATTCACAATTCATAATTCACAATTATTTAGTTTGCTGACGTAAATATCGTGCAATTGTTTCAGCGAAGCCGAAATTGCGCATTTTACGTTCCCCCTAAACTCCGAAAAGAAAGACGAAGGGCTTGGCCGATTTCCGTAATTTCGCCGTGGCGTCGCCCGCATAGGTCTGCCCGCCGGCAAGCGTGAGGATGCGCTCGCCGCTGCCCTCCGAAAAGTCGATCGCCGCCAGGTCGACCCAAAAGGTCTCCATGGCCAGCGTCGGTTCGAAATAGTAGACCCGGTTCTTCTGGTCGCAGACCGTGCGCCAGCGCGTCGAGGCGATGTGCGGCTTGTCGGGCGTGGAGATGCCGTAGGGAACCGAGACGTTGCGCATGACCGACATCACGGCCGGCACGGCGATCTTCGGGTCGGAGGTCTGCACGACGGCGTCGATGTAGAACGACGCCCGCACGAAGCGGTCCGAAGCGCGGTTGGTCCCCGGCAGCATCGTCAGGCCGCCGATCTGCCGCCAGTAGCCGAGAATCGCCAGCTGGTCGTCGTAAAAGGGCGAATTGGTCATCACCTGACACTGCCGTCCGTGGTGGATTTCCAGTTTGCCGTCGCGATACTCGAAGATCGCGCTGTCGCCCGAAGGATCGGAAATCGCCAGGTGGAGCCGCGACTGCACGCCGTTGGGCAGGTCGGGAGCGTCGATGCGGAACTTCTCCTTCGAAAGTTCGGCCACGGCCTCGTCCACGGTGGCGAAATTGTCGAGCACATACTGCGTCCAGACGCTCAACCCCATGACGGGGCGCGTGTCGCCGGGACGTTCGTAGACCGACTCGGGCAGGAACAGCAGGTTGGCGACCAGCCCAGCTTCGTTCATGCCGTCGGTGATGCCGATGTCGTAACCTGCGGCCGAGAGCGACCCGTATTTCGAGGTCCAGAAGACGGTCTTGTCCGTGTTCGCACCGCGACGCACGACGCCCCGCGGGAAGATGTAGAGGTTGGTGAGCGGATCTTCGCGCCAGTCCATCGTCCGGCCCGTGACGGTCATGCCGTCGGGTCCGAGGTAAACGGCGCGGGTGCAGGCTTCGGCCTGCGGAGGGAAGACGGCCAGCGCAGCGGCGCACAGCATCGTCAGGAAGGGTGTTTTCATAGACTGCGAAAATTTTGGAATCACACGTCGTCCGCTTCAAATCGGATGCTAAACCCGCATTTCCGGAGGAAATAAATTTGATCTTTCGCGCAGGTTGCCTTATCTTTGTGGAAAATTGACTTTCCCGACATGAAACCCTTTCTGCGCATTCTCCTGCCGGCCGCCGTGTGCGGCCTGCTGCTGGGCGCCTGCACGCAGCGGCAGACGACCCTGAAATTTATGAGTTACAACATCCGCAACGGCCGCGGCATCGACAATGTTCAGGATCTCGGCCGCGTGGCGGAGATCATCAACCGCACGGCCCCCGACATCGTGGCCCTTCAGGAACTGGACAGCGTGACCGGACGCATGGCCGGACGCTTCATCCCCGGGGAGCTGGGTGAAATGACGGGCATGCACGCCCGTTTCTGCCGCGCCATCGACTACGACGGCGGCGCCTACGGCGTCGGCCTGCTGTCGCGCGACGAACCGCTCGCCGTGCGCCGCATCCCGCTTCCGGGACGCGAAGAGTCCCGCGTACTGTTCGTCGCCGAGTTTCCCGACTACGTGGTCTGCGTCACCCACCTCTCGCTTACGCCCGAGGACCAGCGCGCGTCGCTGCCGATCATCCGCACGGTCACCGACACCTGCCGCAAACCGGTGCTGCTGGCCGGGGACTTCAACATGAAGGTCGCCAAAACCGTCCTCGACGGGCTGGGCGGCGCATTCCGGCCCCTTTCGGACACCACGCAGATGACCTTCCCGTCCGACAAGCCCTCCATCCGCATCGACTACATCCTCGGCCGCGGACTGCCCGAATCGGCCGTCGTCACCGAGCGGCAGGTGGACACCTCGACCGTCGCCTCGGACCACTGTCCGCTGTGGGTGTCGCTCGCGTGGAAAAAGTAGCCGCCCCCTGCGTTACGCAAATCGCAGGCGCAATCCGGACTTTTCCGCGGCCTTAAGGAGGTAACGCCCCTTTTATCAGCCGGAAGGTTTTACGGAGCCGCACGCAACCCAGGTTTGCAGCCATCCGGCTTTTTCGTACCTTTGGGGTCGTAACGACCCTTTTAGCAGCCGGAAGGTTTCACAGCCCCGCACGCAACCCAGGTTTGCAGCCATCCGGCTTTTTCGTACCTTTGTATAAAACCAGATACCGATGCAGATCACCAAAGCCGAATTCAAATGCTCGTCCGAGCGCATTTCGCAGGTCCCGAAGGACGACCTGAAAGACATCGCCTTCATCGGGCGCAGCAACGTCGGAAAGTCGTCGCTCATCAACATGCTCACCGCCCGCACAGGGCTGGCCAAGGTGTCGGGGACGCCCGGAAAGACACGTCTCATCAACCACTTCCGCATCAACGACGCCTGGTATCTGGTCGACCTGCCCGGCTACGGCTACGCCCGCACGTCGAAAACACAGCGCAGCGAGTTTTCGAAACTGATCACCGACTACGTCATCAAGTGCGAAAAGATGCACTTCCTGTTCGTGCTGGCGGACATCCGCCTCGAACCCCAGAAGATCGACCTGCGGTTCATCGAGATGCTGGGCGAAAACGGCATCCCCTTCGGCATCATCTTCACCAAGGCAGACAAGCTCTCGAAAACCCAGCGCGAAAAGAGCGTGGAACGGTTCCGGACCGCACTCGCCCAGCAGTGGGAGGAACTGCCGCCGATGTTCGTCTCCTCGTCGGAAAAGGCCGTGGGGCGCGAGGAGATCCTCGACTTCATCGGCGAATGTCTGCGACAGAACTGACCCCTGCCGTCACGCAACGGGAAGAAACGTCCCGGGGCTACGGAATGAAAACCGGGCCGCAGCGGAAAAGTTTAACCGAATGTTGAAAAAACACGCCCGGGCGGGCGTGTTTTTTCATCGTATTGTTCTATATTTGCAACGTCAAAAAAATCCTCGAAATCTATGGCTATCCACAAAATCAAAATTTTCACCGGTCGCGATTCGGAGTATCTGGCCAAAAAGATCGCCGCGAGCTTCGGCACGACGCTCGGACAGTCGGAAGTCCTGCGCTTCAGCGACGGCGAATTCCAGCCCTGCTACAACGAGTCGATCCGCGGCTGTACGGTCTTTATCATCCAATCGACCTTCCCGCCCTCGGACAACCTGATGGAACTGCTGATGATGATCGACGCCGCGCGCCGCGCCTCGGCCCATCAGGTCGTGGCCGTGATGCCCTACTTCGGCTGGGCGCGTCAGGACCGCAAGGACCGTCCCCGCGTGCCGATCGGCGCCAAGCTGGTAGCCAACATGCTGATGGCCGCAGGTGTCGACCGTGTGATGACGATGGACCTGCACGCCGACCAGATCCAGGGATTTTTCGACGTTCCGGTCGACGCCCTCTACGCCAGCGGCATCTTCGTACCCTACATCAAGAGCCTCAACATCGAAGACCTCTCGATCGCAGCGCCCGACATGGGCGGCGCCAAGCGGGCAAACACCTATTCGAAACTGCTCGGCACGCCGATCATCATTTCGCACAAGGAGCGCGCCAAGGCCAATGTCGTGGGCAAGATGACGGCCATCGGCGACGTCGAAGGCCGCAACGTGCTGATCGTCGACGACATGATCGACACGGCCGGTACGATCTGCATGGCCGCCGACATGCTCATGTCGCGCGGCGCAAAGAGCGTCCGCGCGGCCATCACCCACCCGGTGCTCTCCGGCCCGGCCTACGAGCGCATCAACGAAAGCGCGCTGGAGGAGGTGATCGTGACGGACACCATTCCGCTCAACCCCAACAAGGACCTGCACAAATTCACCGTCCTGTCGGTCGCCGACCTCTTCGCCGACGTCATCGAGCGCGTGCACAACTACAAGGAAATCTCGTCGATCTTCTCCAAATAGGAGAACCGGCTTCCACCCAGAAAATTCCCCGGAACCTTTATGGAAAGGTTCCGGGGAATTTTCCGTTCACGGAAGAAGGACTACTCCGCCTTCTCTCCGCCCTTGGTGCGGCTGCGGACATACTCCGTGGGCAGGCATCCGACGCCCCGCCCGCCGAAAAACGGGTCCCGCGGAAAGGGTGCAAAAAGGCGGGAACCTTTCGTAAGTTCCCGCCCCTGTCATCCGACTTCCGGCTACTTGAAAGGCGAATCCGGCTCGCGGGACATCACCAAGTAGAACATCCGGTCGAGAAACGCCGGGGCGAACTTCTTGACGAAGTGCGTGGCGCGCCCCTCGCTCTCCATCAGGCAGAGGCGTTTGCGCCGGAGGATGCCCTTCGCCACGATGCGGGCCACCTCCTCGGGGGTCATCATCTTCGACTCGTTGCGCGGCGTGGCGCCCTGCTGCTTCCCGTCGGCCGTGAGGGCCGAGAAGCGGACGTTCGAAGCGGTGAAACCCGGACAGGCGATCATCACGTGCAATCCCTTTTTGAGGTTCTCAATACGCAGCGTTTCGAGGAATCCCGTCATGGCGTATTTCGAAGCCGAATAGCCCGTGCGGCCCGGCAGTCCGTGCAGCCCGGCGACGGAGGAAATGCCCACGACGGAGCCTTTCGACGCCTGAAGATACGGCAATGCGAACTTGCAGCAGTTGACCGTACCCCAGAAGTTGACGTCCATCAGCCGGTGCAGCACCCCAAGGTCCACGTCGTCGAAAATGGCGCGCATCGAAATACCCGCATTGCAGATCAGCACGTCTATGCCGCCGAACTCCCGCACGGCGGTTTCGATCAGCTCCCGGCACTCCTCGGGCTTCGTCACGTCCACCCCGCAGTAGGCCGCCTGCCCGCCCCGGGCGCGGATGTCGCCCGCAAGAAGCTGCAATTTCTGCACGTTGCGCGCTCCGAGCACCACTTTTGCGCCCTGCGCGGCGTATACCTTCGCCATCGCCTCGCCGATACCCGACGATGCGCCCGTAATGACGATTACCTTATTTGCCAATGTCTTCATATCTTTTTTATTCATGTTTTGCATCTCCGCCCGCCGTTTTCGCGGCGTTCCGCCGCATCTACAAGTCCGGCCCCGCCCCCGCCTTGACGGAAGCTTACCGCATGCGGCCGGAATGCGAGCCTAAATTTCCACCTCCAACCCGTCGTAAGCCAGGTGCACGCCCGGCGGGAGCGTCGCCTCCGTCTCGGCATGCAGGCCTATTTCGTGGGACATATGCGTGATATAGGCCTCGCGCGGCCCGACGCGGCGGATCAGCGCCAGCGCCTCCGCGAGGTTGAAATGCGACGGATGCGGGGCGAAACGCAGCGCATTGACCGCCAGCACCTCCGTACCGCGCAGTTTTTCGGCCTCGGCGTCCTCGATGGTCTTGAAGTCCGTCAGGTAGGCCAGCGGCCCGATGCGGAAGCCCGTGACCTCGAAGCGTTCGGAATGGTGGCCCGACACGGGCACGATCTCCACATCGCCGACACGGAACGGCCTTGCGGTGTCGATTTCGTGCAGTTCGATCTCCGGCACGCCGCGGTATTTGTCCTGCGCGAAGGCATAGTCGAAATCCTTGCGCACGCACTCCAGCGCCCGCGGGGCGGCCCAGATATGGACCTTGTGGACGGTCGGCGGGTAATCGACGAAATTGAAAGCCCGCACGTCGTCCAGACCGCCGATATGGTCCTTGTGCTCGTGAGTCAGCAGAATGGCGTCGAGATGCCGCACGCCCGTGCGGAGCATCTGGTAGCGGAAATCGGGTCCGGCGTCGATGACGATGCGCACGCCCCGCGTCTCGACCATCGCCGAGGTGCGCAGACGGTTGTCGCGCCGGTCCGCCGACGTGCATACCTTGCAGCGGCAGCCGATGACGGGTACGCCCTGCGAAGTACCGGTTCCCAGAAAGGTGAGTTTCATGGATGCAAATGTAGAAAAAATAGCGCAATTCCCGGCACTTTGTGATGCATTGCTTCATTTTTCGCACCGCATTGCCGCATACGTTTCAAATACGGCTTCCGGTCTCCGAATATCGCGGAACCGACGAAACCGGGATTCCGGTCCGTGCGGGGCAGATGCCGGGCGTCGTGAAAAACGGGGCGAACGGATCGTACCCGAGTACGATCCGTCCGCCCCGCCGGAAGGATGTGCGGCAGGTGCGCCGCAAGCAGCGGAATCAGAATCCGCTTTCGATATTCCAGACAAACGCCCGGGCCCCCTGCATCCTGGTCGCAGCGTCCATTTCGCGGAAGGCGTCCATCAGCGGAGCCACCTTCTCGTCGTCGACGATGGCCAGGATCGAGGCGTTCATCGAAGGCCACGCATGCGTGCCGTAGTGGGGTTCGCCGTCGACCGAGCCGCGGCCCTCGGTCAAGGCCCATTTGGTGAAGCCGCGGATACCCTGCTCGTCGAAGATGGCGTTCACCCGGTCGGTCAGCGCCTGGTTGTATGACAAAAATACTGCTTTCATAGTACCGATCAATTTTAATTCAGCTTTTCACTTTCAATGCTTGCTTGCCTGGTGTTCGGCCGAGAGGCGCGCCAGTTTCTCACGCTCCTTGCGCTGCGAACGGTTCACGAGGATCGAGTAGAGCACCGGAACGATGAACAGCGTGAGGATGGTCGAGAACGTCAGACCGCCGATCACGGCAATGCCCATCGGCTGCCACGTCTCCGAACCCGCTCCCGTGCCGATCGCCAGCGGCAGCATGCCCAGAATGGTCGTGAACGAGGTCATCAGCACCGGACGCAGACGGCTCTTGCCGCCGGCGATCACCGCGTCGAAGACGCCCGAGCCACGCTCGATCAGGAGGTTCATGTAGTCGACCATCACGATACCGTTCTTCGTCACGATGCCCACCAGCATGATGGCGCCGATCAGGGCGATCAGCGACAGCGGCGTGGAGGTCATCCACAGCGCGAGGAACACGCCCGTGAAGGCGAACGGAATGGTGAACATGATGATGAACGGGAATTTGAGCGACTCGAACTGCGTGGCCATCACGATATACACCAGAATGACGATCAGGATGAGCAGCGTTCCCAGGTCGCCGAAGGCGTCGCCCTGATCCTCGACCGTACCGCCCACTTCGAGGTCCACGCCGTCGGGCGCGGGATAGTCGGCGAGGAGCTTTTCGACCTCGGCCACCACGTCGCCCAGCGCGACGCCGGCCCCGAGGGTCGACTGGACCGAAATGACGCGCTGACGGTTCTCGCGCTCGATCATCGGCGCGGCGTACTCCTCCTCGACGGTTCCCACCTCCTTGAGCTTCACGGGACGGCCCTGCGCGTTGTAGAGCGTGATATTCTCGACATCCTCGATGCGGTTGCGGAACGGCTCGGCATAACGCACGATGATGTCGTACTCGTCGCCGTCCTCGCGGTATTTCGAGGCCACGAGGCCGTCGATGCGGTTGCGCACGGCCTGCGACGCCGTGGCGCTGCTGATGCCGTAGTACGACAGCCGGTCGCGGTCGAAGACCACGTTGTACTCGGGACGCAGGTCGTCGCGCGAAAGTTTCACGTCGCGAACGCCCTCCAGACGGCGCATCTTCTCCTTCAGGTCGTTGGCAACGGCGTTCGTCACGTCCATGTCATAACCGAAGACCTTGACGTTGACCGTCGCCGAACCGCTCATGCTGCCCGACTGTCCGCCGGGAGTGACCGTGTACTGGCGGATCTCGGGAATCCGGTCGAGATCACCGCGCAGCAGGTCGGAGATGACGTAGATCGACCGATCGCGCTCCTCCACGCCGGTCAGGCGCACGTTGTAGTTGATGATGTGCGAACCGGTGGTCTGCATCGCCGCGAAGGCGTTGTCCGACGAGTTGGCGCCGGCCGACGCCGAGACGAGCACGATCTCGGGGTATTTCGCATAGATGATGCTGTCGATCTGCCGGGCGATGCGCGCCGTGTAGTCGACGCCGACGTTCTGCTCCAGCTCGACCATGGCCGAAATGCGGCCGTTGTCCGAGGGCGGGAAGAACTCGGTGGGAACCCGCGTCAGCAGCCCCAGCGACACGACGAAGACCGACATCATCGAGAAGAAGGTGATCCGGCGGTGGCGTACGACCCAGTCGAGCGAACGGGCGTAGGCGTCATCGAGCCATTCGAGCGCCCGGTCGATCGGCTTGTAGATCACGCCGAGGCCCTTGTAGTCGTGCTGGCCGCCTTCGAGTTTCAAGAGGTAAGCCGACATCATCGGGGTCAGCGAAATGGCCGCCGTAGTCGAAACGCAGACCACGATCGTCACGATCCAGCCCAGCTCGCGGAACAGGATGCCCGCCATGCCCGGGACCATCGTCAGCGGCAGGAACACCGCGACGACCACCAATGTCGTGGCGATGACCGACAGCCACACCTCGTTGGTGGCGTAGATGGCGGCCTCCTTCGGGTTCGAGCCGCGCTCGATATGCGTCGTAATGTTCTCCAGAACCACGATGGCGTCGTCGACCACCATACCGATGGCGATGGAGAGCGACGAGAGCGAGATGATGTTCAGCGTGGAGCCGGTGGCGAAGAGGTAGATGAACGAACAGATCAGCGACACGGGGATCGTCATACAGATGATGAGCGTCGCCCTCCACCGCCCGAGGAAGGCCATCACCACCAGCACCACGAAGATAAAGGCGTACATGATCGTTTCCGAGAGCGACCCGATGGCATTGGTGATTTCCTGCGACCCCTCGAAGATCGTCTCCATCTTCACGTCGCGCGGAAGGCTCGCCTGGATGTCGGGCAGGCGCTTCTGAATCTCATGGACGATGTCCACGGTGTTGGCACCCGACTGCTTCTGGATCATCACGCGCACGCTCCGCTGCCCGTTGGCGCGTTCGTCCATCGTGGCCTTTTCGAGCGTATCGCGGATCTCGGCCACGTCGGAGAGCATCACCGTGCGTCCCCCGGCATTGGAAACCACGACCTTGCGCATCTCGTCGCTCAGCTTGAATTCGCCGTCGGCCTTGATGTTGAACGTGTTGTTGCCGATGTCGATCGTACCGCTCGGGATGTTGACGTTCTCGGCGGCGATGATCTGCCCCAGCTGCTCGACGGTCAGATTGTAGGCTTCGAGCTTGGCCGGGTCGACATTGACCTGCACCTCGCGTTCGGGGGCGCCCATGACCGTCACGGCACCCACGCCGTCGACACGGTTCAGGACGTTGACGAATTTATCGTCGAGGATCTTCTTCAGGGCCGGGTAGCTCTCGTCGGCCGTCACGGCAAGCATGATCACGGGGATCATCGAGGTCGAGAACTTGAAGATCGTAGGATAATCGATGTCGTCGGGCAACTGCGACTGGCTGCGGCTCACCACGTCACGGATCTCGTTGGCGCCCTCGGTCAGGTCGGATCCGTACTCGAATTCGACAATGATCATCGACACGTTGTCCTGCGACTTGGAGGTCAGTTTCTTGAGGTTGCTCACCGTATTGAGGTTATCCTCCAGGATACGGGTGATGTTGGTCTCGATATCCGCAGCGTTGGCACCGGGATAGAAGGTGATGACCGATATCTGGGGGATTTCGATTTCGGGGTACTGGTCTACCGCGAGGTTCATCAGCGAGAAGAGCCCGAAGACCATCACGCCGACGAACATGAGCACCGTGGAGACCGGTTTCCGAACCGCGCTTTCGTATATTTTCATATGTTTCGGGGCGTTTTATTCCTGTTTGATTTCCACTTTGGCACCGTCGTAGAGTTTCGAAAGGGCCGTGACGGCCACGGCTTCGTCCGCCCCGACGCCCGAAAGAATGTCCACGCGGTCGCCGACCTGGCGGCCTACGTCCACACGGCGGCGACGGGCAACGCTATCGCCCTCGATGACATACACGAAGCGCTCGGCAGTGCCGACCTGCTTCTGGACGGCCACGTCGGGCACCATGACGCCCTCCTTCTGCCCCATGTTGAAGATCGTGCGGGCGTACATACCCGGGCGCAGCGTGCGCCGGGCATTGGGCACCTTCACCTCGACCTTGAACGTGCGGGTCGTGGGGTCGAGCGCCGGATAGATCAGCGACACGGTACCCGTAAAGGTCTGGTCGGGGAAGATGTCCACCTTCAGCTCGACGGGCATCCCGACCTTCACGTTGGGGAAATACTGCTCGGAAATATTGGCGATGACCTTCAGCGGGTCGATCTGCATGATGTGCAGGATGGGCTGCGCCGAGAAGAGGTCGCCCGACTCGTAGTTGCGCGCCGTGACCACGCCTGTGATGGGCGAACGCACCTCGATGTTCTTCTTGAGGTTGGCGACCACCTCGCGCTGCACGTCCAGCTGCGCCTTGGCCTGCTGGATCTGCTGCGCCGAGATACCGCCGGCCTCATAGACGGGCAACAGGCGGTTGTAATCGTCCTCGACGGTCTTCAGCTGCACGAGCTGCTGGGTGTACTGCGTCGGGTCGAGCGTCACGATGAGCTGCCCCTCGTGCACGGGGTCGCCCACCTCGACCAGGATGCGGTCGATGTGCACGCCCGAAGCCGCCGGAGTGATGTCGTTCTCCCTGAAGGGCTCGATCTCCGAAGTGAACTCCTCGGTAAGCTGCACGGTGGCGGACTCCGCCGTTTCGGTTTTGGTCAGCACACGGTTGTCCTGCTGCACGTCGCCTGCCCCGTTTTTGCCTTTGCAGCCGGCGAGGGCGGCCGCGGCAAACAATATAACTGCTGTTTTCTTCATATGCTATCTTTGTTTTTCAATTTCCACGCTATTTTTCCTTGCCGACGATGCGGTCGTACTCGGCCTTGGCCGTCAGGTAATCGAAGATCGCCTGCGAATAGTTGAGCTGCGCCTGCGTCTGCGCCAGCTGGGCGCTGTTGAGCTCGAGGATCGTACCCGCCCCCGCACGGTAACGGGTGTCGGAGATCGAGTAGGCCTTGCGCGCCTGCTCGACGGTGAGCTCCTGGGCGTACATCGTCTCGCGCGCCGTCAGCAGGTCGTTCAGCGCCGAGCGAACCTGCACGTCGACCTGCTGCCGGGCGTATGTCCGCTGGAGGCCGATCTGCGAAATCTGGTTCTTGATCTCGCGCGAGCGGTTCATCTTCGTCAGCCCCGAAAAGAGCGGCACGGAGACGCGGATGCCGGCGGAAAGCGGGTTCTGCCAGAAATAGCCGTCCTTGACGCTGGTCATCGTCATCTTGTCCGGATCGAACGACACCGAGCCCATGTTGTTTCCGGTGAGGGTGAAGTTGCCGAACGCCCCGATGGTCGGCAGGCGGCTCGCATTCTCGGCCTTGAGCTGGAGGCGGAGCAGATCCTCCTGCAATTCGAGCGTGCGCAGGTCGGAGTTGTCCGAAGTGTCGGTCGTAAGCCCCTCGGTTCCGGCGAGCACCTTGTCGCGCATGGCGTCCAGCTCGCCTTCGACCTCGATTTCGACCTGCTCGGGGATCGAAAGATACATCTTGAGCATCAGCTTGGCGATGCGGATCGAGTTCTCGGTCTGGAGGATCGAGGGTTTCAGGTTGCTGAGCTGCACCTGCGCCGTCAGCAGGTCGTATTCCGAGGTCAGGCCGTTCTGGTACTGCACCTGCGTATCGTCGACCGTACGTTGTACGGTGGCCTCCGACTCGCGGAGCACGTCGAGCGACTGCTCGGCGAGCAGGATGTTATAGAAGGCCTTTTTGACTTCGGCCGTCAGCGTGATGCGCGACGAACGCGCCGCCTCGACGGCCGTGGCCATCTGCTTGTCGTTCATCTTCATCATGCGGTAAACCTGCGGCGCGAAGAGCGGCACCGAAGCATCCACGGCCCCGCTGAGCGTCGTATAGGGGTCGTTGCCCAGCGAGAAGCCCTTGGACATCTGCTGCACGATGAAGCTGTGGTTGACCTGCCCGGTCACCGATACCTGCGGCAGCAGGCCGCCCCATGTCTGGCGTTTCACATAGTCGTAGCGCTGCACCTCCATCTCGGCGACCTTGACGGTGGGGTTCTCGCTCAGCGCCAGGTCGAGGGCCTGGTCGAGCGTGAGGCGCATCTGCGCTACGGCAGCGAACGTACCCGTTGCCGCGAGGCACAATGTCAGAATCAATTTTTTCATAGTCATCTATCCAAATTCAATTTATTTCCCGTTTTCGACAGTCTGTACCGCTTCAGGTTGTCGTCGATCAGCTGCAGGCCCTTAGCGGTCGAAATGCCGCGGAAAAAATTGCTGATGATCTGCACGAAAGCCTCGCGCTCGGACATCCCGTCGGGCAGCATCAGCTCGCGGCGCGTCACAATGGCCGAAGCCGTATAGTAAAGCACCGAAATCGAGAGGTCGATGTTGAAATTATTGACGAACAGCCCGGCCTCGATGCCCTGTTCGAGCATCGAACGCAGGCTCGTGCGGTTTTTCACCATCCCTTCGCGCATCAGTTTGTCGTGTACGGCGGGATAAAACTTCTTGAGGTTGTCCATCATGCGGCGCGAGACCTCGGCATTGTCCATCACTTCGCCCAGCACCATGAACATGGCTTCGAGAACGTCGTGCGCATCGGCCGTGAGTTCGTTCCACCGCTGGCGGTTACGTTCGGAATAGCGTTCCATGGCCAGGTAGAGCAGGCCTTCCTTGTCGCCGAACATCTCGTAGAGCGTCCGCTTCGACACCCCGAGCTGCTGCGCGATGTCGTCCATTCGTACCGACTTGATGCCCTGCGAGACAAACATATGCATGGCCTGGTCGATAATGCGTTCTTTCTGAGGAGGGGTCATTGCATTCAAATATTTCGGATCCGGAGGCAAATATAGAAAGAAAACTTATGAAACCAAAAAAGTTTTCTATTTTCTTCCGTTTCATCAGCAAATAACACACCGAACGGCGAACAAAGCAGTAAAGACGAACAATGAGCGAGGTGTCCCGCCTCCGTTCTGGCCGATAGGGACAGTATCCCCAGAAGCGCCTGGAACACAGCCGGAATGCAGACCGGGGGGGGGCAGCGCACTACAGGTGCCGGGGCATGCACAGCAGGACATACCTGCCGGATCACGGGCGCAGCAGGGAACGCATACCATCGAGAGTCGCACCGGGCACCCACGTCCTCGCTCCCGCCTTGCGAAAAAACAAAAAAAGCCGCTGCGGACAAACCGCAGCGGCCATAAAGGAATATAACACGAGGTTATTTCGTCACCCGTTCGAGCCAGCGAACCATCGAGAGCATGACGAGCATCGACATGCCGCAGGCCGCGACGAAGACGCACCACGTAGCCCACATCGGGGTGTGCATGTAGAGCCATCCGCCGACGAACAGCAACGCATTGCCCACGGCTGTAGCAGCCAGCCAAAAGCCCTGCATAAGGCCCTGCATGTGCGGGGGCGCCACCTTCGATACGAATGCCAGCCCGAGGGGCGAGATGAAGAGCTCGGCGACGGTAAGAATGAAATAGAGGCCCACCATGACCCACGGGGTCACCAGGATCGACTGCACCTGGTCGGCCTTCATACCTGCAAGAGCGGCCTTGTCGGGCAGTGCGAACGAGAAGAACATCAGGAAGAGGTAGGCCGTGGCGGCGATACCCATACCGATGGC
>ERZ772882.1123-NODE-1123-length-31068-cov-3.899784_pt1 | contig 31068 bp, 41 predicted proteins | sample MGYA00580576_ERZ772882 | MGnify/ENA primary metagenome ERZ772882 (study PRJEB29015, sample SAMEA2737658) | human gut metagenome | biome: human gut; feature: human-associated habitat; material: faeces | place: China | collected 2012 ... | reverse complement strand
CGCCGCTTCTCCGATGCCGGACATCAACGCCAGGCTTCCCGCGATCTTCGCGCCGCCCGCGAGCACCGGATGCTCTGCCTGCGCCCGCTGCGCGTTTTCCATCTGCCGGTGATACTCGTCCTCGTTCGCGCCGAGCGCTTTTCCGACTGCAGCCGCAGCCGATGTCACACCCAGCCCCTCCTGCAGCCCGCTCGCAACCGCCGTCTGCTTGGAGTACAGTCTTGTGTAAAGAACATCGTAAATCTGCTGCCACTGCTTTGCCGCCTCTGTGTCACCCTTGCGCATCGCTTCCTGATACGGCGCAAAGGCCGTCACATTCTGCTCATAGCCAAGAAGCCCGCCGAACCCGTTCTGTGTGCCGATGATCTCTTCCGCCTCTTGATTCTGGTGTTTCGTCCAGATTCCCGGAACGCTGGCCAGCGCAATGAGCCGGTCTTTATATCGTCCCACATTTTTCGCGGTGTACGTCTCCGGCCGCTTCGTGCCCTGCATCTGGCTCTCGCTCTCCTGGCGGTCGATCTCGTCCTGCAGCGCCTGGATGCGCCGGTCTGTTTCGCTCTGCGCAGAGCCTGCCCGGAAAGTTGGCAGCGTCGAATCGCTGGCTTTGCCCAGCATGGAAAGAATACTGGGCTGCTGCGCCTGCTCCTGCTTCTTCTGGCTCTCCAAGATGGCGAGCGTCCGTTTCATACCCTGCAGCTGATCGTGCGCTACCGTTTCGTCCAGCGCCTGCTCGCGCTGCGTGGTGTAGTAATAATCCTGCGCATCATGCAGCTTTTCTGCGTAGCTGTTCGCAGCATCCACTGTGTCGAATACACCCAGGAACTCCCCGGTGTCGTAGAAGTGCTGCAGAATTTCGTCTCCGTCGCTGCTGCGGTATGCCTTCCCGTCTTTCATCCAGACCGACGGAAGCAGCACCTCCTTGCCCTGAATGTTGAAGCTCGTGCTGTCCACGGTCGAGATGCTGCCGTCGGCGTTCCGATACTGCGGCCGGTTGTAAAGGTCGATGTTGCCCACGCCATACTGGCCGATCTCCTGGTTGTATCGTTCCTTCTGCCGCTGAGAAGTTGGGGCCGATGCGCCGAGTCCTGCAATGCTGGCAGGCGTTGCCGTCCGGTCGAATCCGCTTCTCTCGCTCTGATGGGCCTTCTGCTCCTGCGCCTGGCGGCGCTGCTGTGCGGCGCTCTGCGCCTGGCGGATGAAGTCCTGCTTATTGAGGACGCCACCGGCCTCCTGGCCGGTGGTCTGTTCCCAGTTGCTCTGCTGCTTGTCCGCTTTGTTCAGGAAAGATTTCTTGGAAATAACGCTCATACTTTCCTCCTTACTTGTACTTCACGGAGTCGTCGATCTTGATTCCGCTCACCTCGTAAATCCGTTTCGCCACGTCAGACCACTGCTGCTTCGACATCTGCCCGCGTGCGCCGACGGCCACATCATAGGCCCTGTCATAGTTGCCCTGGCCGAGCAGTGTCGAGATCGTCCGCTGTACGCCGTTATACGAATCTCTCGCCATGGCCACGTTGCCGCTGTAGCTTCCGCCGCCGTTGATCTTCGAGCCGCCAGCGCTTCCGGAGCCGGAACCGCCGCCACTGCTTCTAGCGCCCTTGGCCGCCAGCGCTGCCTCGTATGCGGATGTGTCGATGCCCAGCTTCCGGAGATACGAATAGTCGCCGTACTGTGCAGCCAGCTGCGCCTTCTCTAGTGCCTCGCCGCGAAGTCCCGTCTGCTGGTTGATCTCGTCAAGCAGGTTCTGGTAGCTGAAACTGCGGTCTGTGTTGTACTGGTTCAGCTCGTTCAGATACTTCGTGTAGTCCAGCTGCTCCAGTGCGCTCGCCGTCTGCACGTCGTTTGCAATCCGGCTGTAAGCATCTGCCCATGTCTGGTAATCGAAGTTCCGGTTCGTGTTGTACTGCTGCAGCTCGTTGAGATACTTGTCATAGTCCGACTGCTCTGCGCCCTGCACGGCTCCCAGATCGCTGAGCTTCATGTTGTAGTCGTTCATGTACTTGTTGTAGGCCAGCTGGTAAAGCTCCGGAATCTTGTCTGTCATCTGCGCTGCATAATAATCTCCGGCCTGCGCCGCTGCCGTCGCTACATAGCTCGACGGGATGCCGCCTGACGCCGCCGCTGCCGCGCCGATGGCGTTCTGCTGTGCGCGGTCTCCCTCGCGGGTGTACTGCTTGCGGTACTGGCTGTAGAGCTGATCGCGCTCCGGGTCATAACTGAACGCTTCGCGGTTCAGAATTTGTTTTAGCAAATCCTGAATGGTCTCGTCGTACCGGTTCGTGTATTCCGGCTGTGCGACGTCATAAGAATAATTGCCATAGTTCAGCTGCTTGTTCAGAAGATCGTCCACCAGTCCCGTGCGGCTCGAAGAGTACGTCGGCTTTGCATCCTGCTGGAAGCTGTTCGGGAAAAGTGGGTCGAGGTAGAACTGTGAACCCGCTCCGCCGCCCGTGTAGTTTCCGTAGCTGCTGCGGATGCCTTCCGCGCCTAGGTTTGCCAGTGCCCGCTGCTCCGGCGTCGTGGCGTTGTGGTAGTCGCGCTTGTATTTCAGGATGCTCATTCCCGCATCCGGATTCTGCTGTGCCAGCTTCAGATCGGCCGACGAGAACTCGCTGCCGAGTCCGGAGTTCGTCAGCTCCCGCTGAAACTCATCGTATGTAAATCTCTGTGCCATTGTCGTCTCCTTTCGTGGTTACAGTTCGCTGCCCGTATAGACCTCGCGCACCATCGAATACAGCCTGCACCCGCCGCTGCCTGTCATCCGGATGCGGAAGTGATCGCACCGGCGCGGCACAATCGGCAGATAGAAGCTGCGTTTCTTTTCCGCCTGCAGCGTCTTCACCTCGCGCCAAACGCCGTCTGAGTCGAACTGCATCTCAATCTTCACGCTGGCCCCTTCGTCCAGCTCCAGCCGAACCAACAGCTTCCCGATGCCCTTCTTCTGCGGAATCGGCACCGATGCCGAGGAGTATGTCGTGTACTCGTAGAAGTCCGCCCACTCCGTCATCCAGGAGACCTCTGTCTCCCGAACCGCTGCGGCTGGCGCCGTCCTGGCATTTCCGTTCAGCAAAAGCCTTCCGTCTGCAGCCAGGAAATGCAGCTCCCCGTTCCAGCCCCAGCCGACAACCTCCAGCGCATCTTCCCGGTGCCACAGGCCCCGCAATGTGTCATACACAAAAAGATGCCAGGCGCCCGCCGTGTCCTTCATCGAGACGTAATACTTCGTCCCGTCGCTGCCGCCCACGGCGTTCCGGAACCGTTGCGTGCCGAACGCTGCGCCCACCTGCTGCGGGATGCCGCCGGAGTAGGCGACAATGCCCGTGCGGGCCAGATAGAAAAGCGTCTCTCCGGCAATGGCGATGGACGCATCGCTGCCAGCCTCCACGCCCAATGAAGCGCTGCCCATCACCTGAAAGTTCGACGGCTTGTCTCCGTAGACCTTGTAGATGTGCTCTTCTTTGAAAAAGCACGGATAGCCCAGGTAGCTGCAGCACGCCGTGAAGTCTCCCGCGCTGCCGACATTTACGCTGTAGCTGTCCGTGGCCACGCCGTCAAATACATTCCAGTTGAAGATGTCTCCGAGTTTGCTGGCGTAGATTGTGTCTTCCTTGCAGCCCCAGAGCCTGTTCTCATTCTCACATAGAAAGTCCATATCCGGCACGGTTCTCTTGATGGTCAAGGTCTCGGCGTCCCCGCCGCTTCCGATCGTGAAGGTGTTTTCGTAGAAGCGGAGGTAGTCGCCGTCGATTTCCCGGATGATCGGCGTTTTGTTGTTGCTCTCATGCTTCACTGCGCCGGAGATCGTCACAGCATCTCCGACCTTGAAGATAGAATCCCATGCCGCACCGGACGCATAGATCGTGTTGGCCTTTGCGTCCTCGCCTGCGTAGGTTCCGTCCTGAATCTTTGCGCTGCCGGTGAAGCTCGCTTCCATCGTGCCGAACTCGTCCGCCAGGCGGTTATAATACTTCTTGTCCGGCAGGATGATGATGTACGCGCCCAGGCTCGCGAACTTCTTTCTCCCGTTCGTGACGGTTCCCTTGAGCGTTCCGTCTGCGTAGAACCCCGTTCCGTCCACCCAGTACAGCCCGTCGTGCGCGTAGAACCCGTTCGGTTTTGTGAGTGTGCGTACCTTCCAACGCGGGCGCCTGGGTGCGAGCAGGGGATAGAAGTCGCTCGTCATGTTCTTCATGTCCCAGATGTCGCCGTTGTCTGCGCCGAGCGTGTGGTTGTATCCGCCGAACTTTGTCTGCCTGTATTTCTGGATACCGTCCTGGTTTGCCATTGGCGGCAGTCCGATCATGCGTCGTCACCTCCGAACCGGATGAACCCCTCCAGCGCTTCCAGATGGATGGGCTTGATCTTCTGCGGTTCCGGAACCGCCGCCGATTTCCAGTCGATCTCCGTCTCGACATTGGCCAGCTCAAACCGTCGCGTGTTATATTCCGGTGCGTCTGCCGGGTCTTTGAAAAGGAAGGTACCACGCTCCGTGAAGGCGACATTGCCTTTTTCGTCGAGCTGCCCGAACTCCTGCGTCAGCTTATTCTCTTCGCGGATATAGAAGTCCACAGATGGCTGCAAGGCCCGCCGCAGTCTTGCCAGCGTGAAGGCCGTCTTGTAGTCCCATTCCATCTGCGAAAGATAGTTCACCGCCATGCAGGCGTTGACGCATCGGATGAGTGTTGTTTTCATGCTGTGCTCCTTTCAGCTCGTGCTCAGCGGCGAATCGTTGATGTAGACCGTACCGTAGAATTTGATATTCCCGCCCGACGAGATCGTCACGCCGCTTTCGCCGTAGATGTAGATATTCTCGTCTGCCTCGATGGAGATGCCGCCTGCCGACTGCAGCTTCATGGCAAACGACACGCCGCGAATATAGTTCGTGTAGATGAACATTCTGTACCGGTTTTCATACTGGCTGCCTGCTCCGTTGGCGTCCAGCCGGATGCCGCCTGCGGTGTAGTTGCTGTTCATATAGCAGAACTCGATCTCACCGCCCCAGATGCCGTTCGACTGCAGGACGCTTCGGAAGGTGCTGCCCTCGATGGTGCAGCCGTAGATGTCGATGGCGTCGATCGTGCCGGTCGTGATGTTGCTGCCGTTGATCGTTGTCTGTCCTGCGGTGGACAGGTCTGAGAACGTGACCATGCCGCTGAAGCTGATCGACTTGCTGGACACCACCACGCCGTCGCGCATGAGCTTGATCGTGCTGCTGCTTTCTCCGTTGGAGACCGACAGCGTGATGCTGTTGACCGTCTGTGTCAGAGACGATACGCTGCCGTCCAGCGTCGTGATTCTGCTCTGCAGCGCCGTCGCCGTCTGCTGCAGCGACGAAACATCTCCTTCTGCGTTCGTGATGCGCGTCGTCAGGCTGTTGGCCGTCGCAGTTAGAGACGTGATGTTTCCTTCTGCATCTTCCAGCCTCGCACCCAGGCCCTCTGCCGTGACCTGCAGCGCAAGAATCTGCTTCTCGTCATTTTCTAGCTGCACATATACCGGCTCCGTGATGATGTTCACGATCTCATCAAATCCTGTCTCATTGAAGTTGTCTTTGTCCAGATTGCAGAATGAATACCGCAGCTGCTCCAGCAGCATATAGAGGTAGCTCGTAATCTGCTCGATCTTGTCCTTGTCGGACGTTTCTTTCGTGAACTGTGGAAACCCCGTGTCCGCGCTCAAAATATTGGATGGCACCGTATCGCCTCCTTGTAGCGTTTTCGGGAAGGGCCGTCTCCGGCCCCTCCCGTGCGTCTCACGCCAGGCCCGCGAGCTTTGCGAACCGGTACAGTACCGTCACAAACTGTTCTCGCGTCAGCATGTCCTGCCACATATAGTTCGGCTCGCCGTCTTCCAGCGTGCCGCCGCCGAGCACGATGCCCTTTTCCGTGGCCCACTGCCGGGCTTCTTCGCTGTACTGGCTGCAGTCGTTGTCCTGCAGGTCTTTGCGCATCTGTCCGAAAAGCTCTGCGAATCTATCCTTGTCCATGTTCTCGTCCTCCATTTCTCCGTCGTCTAATGCCATTACCGTGTGTCCCTGGGATACCAGGATGTCGCCGCGCCGCAGCCAGCGATCTTCCGTCAAAAACTTCTTCCCGCTCAGCATCTCGAACTGCCCGGTCGTCGGCCAGTCGTGCAGCATACAGTAGGTCGTGCAGCTGTTGCCCTGGCGCTTGAAGAGCTTTTTCAGTTCCGTCGCGCCTGCCGAGATCGCGCACAGCATCATAAATGCCGAGCAGTCTGTCTCGACCGGCTTGTTGATCTTCCCGAGTGCAAAGTCCACGGCTTCCGCAGCGGCGTATGCCGTGTTGCGCCCGTCCATGTCATAGCCGATGTTCCGGTTCCGTACGCCGTCTTCGCAGGCCTGCGCCGCCCGCTCCGACATGGCCGGGTCTTTGAACCGGAGAATCCCCAGCCAGTTTCCGTTGTACCAGTACGAAAAATTCAGCTCCCGGCCCGTCTGATTGCCGGGCTTCTGCCCGCGGCCGCCGGTCTCTCCGAGGCTTGCCTGGCCGATGCGGATACTCACTGCGAGTCACCTCCTGCCGGAAACAGCCCTTTTTTGAGGTCATATACCGCCGCTTCGATCATGGCGTCCAGGCGCGTCTCGTCGAGCGTGACGCCGTGTTCCGCCAGCCAGTTGATGACGTATGCCTTCTTCTCCTGGCCGCGCCCGGAGCCTACATAAATCTGCTCCGCTGCGCTAACCGCAATGCGCACCCAGGCGTTGATCTCCGTCTGCTGCTGCGCTGTTGTTTTCGAGCGGATGTACGGGATGACGATGGCGGTAATGACCGCCGCAATGAGCGCGAATACTGTTTCGATGATTGGTGTAATGTTCATGGTGATCTCCTTTCAGATTTCTTGATCGGTTTCTTCTGCTTCCTTTTTCCCGACTGCCCCGAAGCCCTTCCGCTTTTCAAACAGACTCTTCAGGCAGTACAGAGCGACAACGCCGACGATCTCCGTCACGGCCGTCTGGCTCAGCTTCTCGGCGATGGACTCTTTTCCGAGGTATGCCAGGATGTAGCTGCACCACACCCAGCCCACGCCGTTTCCCAGGCAGAACCAAAGCGCCCGCTTTGTGGTCGTCTTTAAGCTGGTGCGTTTCTGCTGCTTCATGTTCCGTGCTCCAAATCGTCGATGCGATGGTTTGCAACCTTCAGCTTTTCCTCGAAGACCGCCGCCGCCTCTTCCAGATGGTAGGTGCGCTCCACCAAACCGTTGTGCTTCGCTACTTTCTTCTCCAGCTGTTCCAGCCGGTATGCAATGAGCGCTGCGCTTTTCCGGTTCGCCAGGTATGTCCCGATGAGCGTACCGGCAAGGCTCAGCACGGCCACTACGATGGTCTCCGTCATGCCGTCACCTCTGTCCATCCATACACGCCCGGTTCCCACACGTTCGCATACACGTTGCTCGTCCAGCGCTTGCTGTTGTGGCTCACTTTTGCGCCCTTGGCGTAGGCATCCGTGCTGCCCACCGGCTGGCTCCACTCCGGCCATTCCTCTGCCGGGTCAGAGATGCCCACCCACAGCGACGGGCTGTCCTCCGGTTTCCAGTCCGCCTGCGAGGTGTGCGCCTGCAGGCATTTGTAGAGCTTGCCGCTGCGCTCCCTGATCTGCCCCGCAGTGTAGGCCACCGGGTATTCCCATGGGCTGAACAGCTCCGCGTGTTCACCGGCCGTCACGCCGTCGATACTTCCGTTCTCAGCCAGTGTGACAAATGCGATGGCGCTTGCCGCCTGGTTTTCCTGCAGGAATGTTCCAGTGTCACGTTTTACCAGGATGATCTGCGACAGCAGCATGGGCGTTCCGCCCACGGCCACGCCTTCGGCCTCATCCTCTCCGCATAGCAGCCAGAACCCGTCCGGATGCCTGCGGATATAATCAGGGGCTTCCGTCAGTGCAATCACGCCCCCGTCCTTCCGAATTTCGTACATTGATGGTCTCCTTTCTCCCCGAACAGCTTTCGATACAGCTTGTCCGTCTTCCGCAGCACCTTCCAGCTGTTTCCCCGTCGCATATGGCCCTTCCAGCTCTCATACGACGTGCGCACGTCTTCTTCCGTCATGCGTCCGTCATCTACCCACCGACGGAACTTCCGCAGCTTCTGCCGCATCTTTCTGGTGCTTTTGCGCTGCGCCTTCCGAATGACGCCGCCGGTCTGCGTCAGCTTGAACTTCGTCTTCAGAAACCGCACGCCCTGCCTGATCGGCAGGATGCGCGTTTTCTTCTCGCTCAGCTGCAACCCGATGCTGGCGCAGTATTGCCGGATGCGTGCGGCGCATTCCTCCAGATACCGGACATCCTCGCAGATGAGATACCCGTCGTCCATATACCGGCCGTAGCCCCGGATGTGCAGCTGCTCTTTGATGAAATGGTCGAGTCCGTTGGCCAGCATCAGCGCGTCGATCTGGCTCACCTGGCTGCCCAGGCCGAATCCTCGCTCGCCGAAGTCCGCCATGAAGATCTCTGCCCGCTCCCGGACGCGCTCGTCGTAGAGCCTGCGCCGGTTCTCCCGATGAATCGGTTCCTGCGGTGCGGAGTTGAAATAGTCCGTGAAGTCGAACACCAGGATGCCGCCCTGCATCCCATGCTTCCGGTAATGCCGCTGCAGGTGCCGGTTCATTCTGCCCATGGCAAAGTCGATGCCCTTGCCCTTCAGACTCGCCGCGTTGTCGTATATGAAGGCCGATGAGAACAGCGGCACCAGCGCATTGTCACATAAGCACCGCTGCACCACGCGCTCTGAGATGTGGACGCTCCGGATGTGCCGCAGCTTTCCGCGCTCCATGATGTCAAATTCGTGGAAGCCCATTGTCTTCCACGTTCCGTCCATCAGTGCCTTCCGCGTCCTGGCCGTGTTCTCAGACAAACTTGCCAGATACCGCTGCGTCGAGCACTTCCAGCGCACGCCCTTGCAGCACGCCAGCCCCGCTTTGTATAGGTTCTCGTAACTGAATACCTGCTCAAAGCTGCCACACGCTTCGCTCCTGGCCCGGCGCTTTGCTTCCCGCCTGGCGCAGCGTCTTTGATACCGGCCCTCTTTTCGCTCTTCGCTTGTCATGTATGGTTCTTCTCCTTGCCCGTTCGGGCACCCGCCGTAAGGGATGATTGTCGGGTGCGCGTTCTACCCTCGTGGCAGTCCGGCTATGAAACAGGCCCGCGCACATCGGCCTGCCATGCAAGCAGCGTCCAGCCGTCTGCACCGGCGGATTGTTTTGGCTTTTGCCGGGAATAAGCTCTCCTTCTGCATAGGTACTGCTTCGCCGCCTTCCAGCGGTTACTGCGTCAGACCGTGCTGTGCAGAATCCGAAGGCCACGCCATTCGCATTGCTCGCGTTGTTGTAGTTGGCGTTGCCGTTGCTGTTGACATTGCAGAAATTCGTGGAGTTGCTGCCATTCGGAGAGCGCTCCCACCAGTTGGCTGCAGAGCCGACGGCAACAAAAACAGAGCTTAACCCATGTTGTCTATTCTTCCGAAACTCCGGCAGGCCCGTCCGGCAAATCCTTGTACCGCTGCCGGTCTTTCTTCCGGACAGCTGCCAGCAGCTTCGCTTCCTCCGCGATCATCGCACCCCACTGCTCCATGGCCTTCCCAATCCATTTGCACCCTTCCGGGTTCTGCCGGGCCGCCTCGTATAGCAGCTGCAGCTTCGGGTCGAGATTCTGCAGCGCAATGTTTGCCCGCGTCAGCTCGTCCCGGCGCATCTGCGCCTCGTGCTGATTCGTCGGCCAGATGTTGTTGGCCGCTGCCGCGTGCTCGTGCACGTCGCTGGCCAGTTGCATAATGCGCGACGTGAGGAAGAACGTGTACCGCTTCGGTGCCTTCATGCAGCAGCTGAGCGTGAACGCTTCCAGTTTCTTCGCCGTGTCCACGAACTGCATGCTGCTTTCGCTCCGTTTGGATTTGTAGACTGCCATACCGCCTCGTCCTTTCTTGCCGCCTCCTGCCCGCAGCACACAGGCTGCTGGCCGGAGGCAGAGCTTTCTTCGTTTTGAAATCTTAGCTTTCCGGATTCTGGATTAAAAGCAGAAGCCGAAGGCCACGCCACGGGCAGTGCTGGCGCCGCTAAGGCCCGCGCTGCCGTTGCTGTCGACATAGCAGAAACGCGTGGAGTAGCCGGCATTCGGCGAGCGCTCCCACCAGATGGCTGCAGAGCCGTTCCGCTTCTTGACCTTGCTGTTGCCTGCCTTGTAGTAGTCATACTGCGTGCCTTCGCCTGCCTCCGAGTAGCTGGTCGAGCCGAAGACTTCGACCTCGCTCAGCAGAAACAGCTTGTCCGCCGTGGTGTCGATGGTGGCGCTCTGGCTGCCCGCCGAGGTCAGCTTATTCACCTCCCGGATGCCGTTCTGTATCTCCGTCGGCATCAGGGCAAGGATGGCGGGCAGGTGCGTGCTTCGCATGGCGCAGCTCGTCCATCCTCCGCTGTTGGTGTTCGAGCTGTTCATGGCTTTCGTGTCCGCGTAGCAGTCGTGCAGCTGGAAGGTCAGCGGTGCCTTCCCGCCTGCGGTGTAGGTGTCGTGGTTCTTGCCGATGATGTCCACCTGATAACTCGCGCCATTGATGGTCATCGTCTTGCTGTTGCCCACTACCCATGTGCTGGGCACGCTGCCGCTATGGCACGCCGCGATGATGGCAGACCAGTCATTATCCGCGAAGTTGTCCTTCAGGAAGCTCACCGTAACCGCGCAGGTCTTGCTCGTGGGCGCAGTGTAGTTTGCTCCTGCTGCCACACTGATGGTGATCGTCGCGCTGCCGTTGGCCTTGCCCGTCACCGTCACCGTGTTGCCCGATACGCTCACCGTCGCCGCCGCTGTGTTGCTGCTCACGGCGCTGATCGTGCCGTCGCCGCTGCGCGTCACCGTGATGGTCTTGCTCTTCGTCGTGGTGTCCAGCGTCATACTGGTGGGGGAGATGGAGAGGCTCCCTGCCGCCTTCCCGATACTCCAGCTCACGCTCTTCGCCGTCGTCGTTCCGTCTGCCCAGCGGTAATTGCTCTTCGGCGTGAAGGTTGCAGTGTAGCTTCCCGCGTTCGTGCCGGAGGTCGTGCCGCCGATGGTCAGCTGCGTCGTGCTGTAGCCCGTCCATGTAGGGGACTGGCTGCTTCCCGTGTAGGTCAGCGTCCCGCTCTGGCTCGGCACCGCAGAGATCGTCTTCCGGTTCACCGTCACGCTCGTCGTCGCCGTCTTCGTTACGCCGTTTTCCGTGTAGCTCACCGTGATCGTCTGCGTACCGACCGTGCTAAGCAGCGTCGGGCTGCAGCTGTAGCCGGTCACGTTGGCCGTGGCGCCGTCGGAATATGTGGCCTTTACCACCATGCCGGCGCTCTGGAAGCTGTCGCCGTACTCATAGGTAGTCTTCGTCGGTTTCGTCGTGATAGAGATCGACTCCAGCCGGTGCACCACCGTGATGGCCTGCTCCGCCGTCTTCGTCACGCCGCCTTCCGTGTACTCGATGGTGACGCTCGTCGTGCCGTCCGTCAGCGCCGTGTCTGGACTGAAGCTGTATCCGGTTGCCTTGAGCGTGGCGCCGTTGGAATATGTCGCCGTGACGACCATTCCTGCCGGATTGAAGGTCTCTCCGGAGACATAGGTCGTTTTTGCTGGCGGCGTTGTAATGGCGATCGACACCAGCTTCACCCCGCCGCCTACGCCGCCTACCATGTTGAAGACTAATCCGTTCATGCTCCCACCTCAATTCTTGTGATGTTCACCGTCAATGCTGCCGTCGGCGTCTGGCTGCAGTGGAAGGTCATCTTTCCTGCCTGCGTCACATTGTCCGCGTAGATGATCGCCTCGCTGTACGCGCCGAAGCTGGCCGGTGCAGGCGACACCACATACGCATACGCGCCCGTCAGGAAGTTCGCGTTGCTCACCGTCTGCGCTTTGCTGCTCCAGTTGGCAGCCGCCAGCGTCACCGTGAAGGAAACAGCCTTCCCGCTCTTTGCGTTCCAGGCCGTCCGCTCCGCCGCCGTGACGTGCTTCGTGGTATCGGCCTCGTGGTTGTCGAGGTTGCCCTGCACAGTTGCCGCAGCGCCTGCCGTTTCTTTCCCTGCAAGCGCGGTGCGGATGTCGCTGTGCGCCGCGCTGGAGCTGTTGTGTGCCGACACCGCGCTGGCCGCTTCCGACTTGCCGGTTCCTGCCGGGTCTGCGCCTGCCTGCGCTGCCGTTACCTGGTGCGGGTTGTCCGTGTTACCGGTATGTGCGCCCAAGCTCGTGGCGTTGGCTTTCTTGTCCAGCTCCGTCTTCACGCCGCCGCTGGTCACGGGGTTCGTGCTGTTCGCCGTCGGGGCTGTGTCGAAGGTCAGCTTGTCCTGCTTGCCGTTCCACTTGGTGCGCTCCGCTGCTGTGACGTGCTTCGTAGTATCGGCCTCATGGTCGTCCAGATTGCCCTGCACGGCGCCCGCCTTGGTCTCGGCGGTTCCCGCTGCGTCTGCGCCTACCATCTCTGCGGTATAGTCTCCTGCCTTCGGAACAACTGCGCCGCCTCGTCCGTTGAAGCTCGTCACGCCGCCGCCCGCGATGGCCTGTGCGCTGTCGCACCAATACTTCGCGTTGTTGGTGTTCTCGCCCTCGCGCGTTCCTGTTCCGCCCACAGCCCAGCTCTCAGCTGCTTTTGCGTTTGCCTCCACGCCCTGTGCGCTGCTCTGCGCAAGCTCCGCGCTTTCCTGCGCGTCCGTGGCCGCCGCCTGGGCATCCGTCTTCGCAGTCTCTGCCGCAGCCTTGGCTGCCTGCGCCGCCTGCTTGTCCTGGCCTGCGCTTGCAGCGGATGCAGCTGCTGCCGTCTTGCTGCCGACTGCCTCATCTCTGGCCGCTTCCGCAGCCGTCTGTGCGTTTGCCGCATCTCCAGCCGCTTTTGTCGCCGCTGCGCTGTCTGCCGCGACGGATGCCTCGCTTTTCTTCGCGTTCGTCTCTGCCGTCTTTGCTGCCGCCTCAGACTCTGCCGCATTGCTGGCCGCCGACTCTGCGCCTGCCTTCGCCGTGCGGGCGTCCGTGGCCGACTGCGCCGCCTGCGCGGCGTTCGTTGTGGTTGTCTTCTGCGCGTTCTCCGCCTTTGTGGCGGCCGCCTGCGCCGTGTCCGCTGCCCCGGAAGCTGTCTGCTCGGAAGCGGCTGCCGCTGCCGCCTTCGTGCTGGCGGTTGCTGCTGCCGTCTGCGCAGCGCTGGCGTCGGCCTGGGCGCTCGATGCTGCCGACTGCGCAGCTGTCTTCGCCGCTTCTGCCGCTGTCTTTGCCGCCTGCGCCTGTGAGATCGTCGCAGAAACCAGGTCTCCCTGCAAATCTGCAAGCGTCAGAATCTCACGCCACGCGCTGTCGTCTTCGTTTTCATACTTCCACTGCAGCTGCCCGTCGGTCTCGCTGTACCGGATGACGACCGGTTCGCCGCCGTCGCCCTTCAGACTGGCCAGCCACTCTTCCTCGGTTCCGATGAATCCGTGCTTCACGGCGATGCCATAAGCCGTGATGTAATACCCGCGCCACTCGGTTCCGATCTTCGTGTAGCTCATACATACACCTCCATGTGGGTGTCCGCCGGATGGTAGTTGAGCGCGAACCAGCGCATGAACTCGCTGAAAAAGCTGTTGAATACCTGCATCGTGTTCTGGTACTTGTTGTACTCGCCGTTTGCAAAGTCGATCATGGCCGTCAAATAGGCCCAGTAGATTTTGTCGTGCGGCGGCTGCGCCAGCAGCTCCTTGTCCTTATCTGCGTCATAGTGGTAGGTAATGATCTCTTCGCTTGCGAAGAGCAGAACCTCCGTCTGCACCAGCCCCTCGCACTCGTTGAGCCACTGCGTCTTGGCCTCGTTGGAGAAGGCGTTCGGCTTGATCTCATCTACCATGTCGATGACGCTCTTCAAGGTTGCCATACCCGGCACCTCCTTCCTTGAAAAATGCAAAGCGGGGCAGCGGCCTGCGCCGCCGCCCCGTCTGGTCTGTGTTCTGATTAGCCGCCGGTCGAAGCGGCGATGAGCTGCGTGCCGCCGGTCACGCCGCCGACACAGAACGCCCGCCAGTCGTTGAAGCCCGCGATGAAACGCGCATAGCCCTTCCAGACGTTGGCGTCGTTGCCTGCCAGCTCGCTGCGAACCTCCAGCGCCACACGGTCAAGCCACACGGCGCCGCCGTATTCCTCGTTGTACTTGCTGTCCAGCAGCACCCACGGCTTCGTGCCTGCGGTGATAAACTGGTTGAGGTACGGCCAGACGATGACGTTCCAGCGGCCAAAGTTGAAGTTGAAGCCGTTGTTGGCGGTGTTCGGGTCTTTGTCTGCGCCGATCGCGGCGAAGACATCCCGCTTGAGCGTGTACTCGTTCGGGATGAGGATGGTCGTCGGCGCCACGTCCAAAACTTCTTCGTTGTCGCCTCGGAAGTCCTGCATAGCAGACTCCGCTGCAGCCAGCGCGTCGTTGGAGAAACCGTCGGCAAAGAGGTTCGACTGTTTCTTCTTGCCCAGTGCAGACGGATGCTCCTTGGCAAACAGGCACTTGCCGTCCGCGCCCAGCGTAGAGAAGGTCTTGCCGTAGAACTTCGTGCTCGTTGCGCCGGTGATGGCCGCGCCGAGCAGCGCCGCGCCGAACTTCTCGCGCGTGCGGTAATACGACGTGATGAAGCCCGCAGGCTGCTTCTTGAGGTCCATCAGCTTGCCGTCTTCCACGATCTCGCGCGACAGCGAGAAGCTGTTCTTCCAGGTCATGTGCTCCAGGAACTTGCTGAAGCCTTCCTGCATACCATCCACGGGATAGTCGCCGTTCTCGCCGACCGGCTGGAAGCCCTCCATCGCGGTCATGGTCGTGAACTTCTCGCCCCAGTGGTTGCTGGGGGAGATGTTGAACAGCTCCGGCATCATGCTGGCCTGCTCGAAGGCCTCGCCGCGCTTCTCCAGGAACATCTTGATCGGTTCCTGGCTCTTGCCGAAAATGCTGTCCTGAAGGCCGGAGCCTTCGGTAAAGGTAATGTTAGCCATTGCTCATGTCTCCTTTCCTGGTATCAGAAGCGGACGCGGCACATATCGCCCGCCGCCGTGCCGTCCATATAGACGACCTCAGCCACGCCGCTCGCGGTCGTGCCCGTGACCTGCAGGCCGTCCGTGTGCAGCGTCACCTTGTCGCCCAGCTTCACGCTGGTCGCCGCCGCTGCAAACGTGGTCTCGAAGATCATGTCCTTGTTCACCCGAATCACGGGGATGATGTCGCCCGCCGTGCACGGGCTGTCCTTCTCGCACATGGAGATGTACGTCGGCGCGTTCGTGCCGGTTGCCAGCGCGAGGTTCCCGCCCGACTGGATGAGCGCCATGCCGACCTTCGGCGTGATGGCGCTGCACGGCAGATACTCGATGCCCGAAATACGGTTGTCATCGATGCTGTGAATTTTGAAACTCATGGGAAATGCTCCTTTCTCAGCCCTTGTGTGTCCGGCTGTAGTGTGCCTGAATCTCCGCGTCTGTGACGCCGGGGTTCATGGTGCGGTACAGCTCCTTCACGTCCGAAGGAACCGTCACGGCGCCCTTGCCCCGCGTCTGTGTCTGCGCCAGATGCTGCTTCGACTGCGCGGCATTGATGGCCGCCTGGCGTGCCCTAGCCGCTGCGCCCTGTGAAAGCGTCTCGAAGTTCGCCAGCTTAAAAGCGTCGAGCAGACTGTTGCCCTTCTTCACCAGTTCATAGAACTGCGGATAGTTCGGCATCTTTGCCAGGTCTTGCAGCTGGCGAATGTTGGGGTCAAGCTCGCTGATCTTCTTCAGCTGCTCGTCCACCTGCACCTTGGCCTGCGCCTCCTGGGCGTCCTGTCTGGCCTTTTCCGCCGCCAGCTTTGCCTCCCGCGCTTCGCGCACCTCCGGCAGATTCTGCACAAATTGATTGAACTCTTCGTCGCTCATCCCGCTCTTGCGGAGCAGATGAGACTTCTTCTCTTCCTCAAAGCGCTCCCGGTACTCTTCGTACTCCGCCTTTGAGGTGATGGGCTTCTTGGTGTACGGGTTCGTCATGCCGCTGCTTGCAAACGCCTCGTCGATGAACCGCTGCGCTTCCGCTCTGGCGTCCTCTCTGGCCTTTGCAATCGCCGCGTCCCGCTCTGCTTCCGCCTTCCGGCGTGCCGCTGCAAACTGTGCGTTGCGGGCATTCGCATCCTGCGCACCTTCGCTGCCCGTTTCTGTATTGCCTTCCGGCTGCTCGCCGCCTGCATCTTCTTCGGACGCCTGGTCGTCTGCGCCGGTTGTCTGCTGTGTATTGTCCTGGTCTTCTTCGGCAGGGTCGGCGGCCTCCTGCACTTCTTCGCCTTGCGCCTGTTCTTCCTGCGACTGTGCAGGTTCGGCGGCTTCCTGCTCTTTTCCGCCTTCGTCGATGCCAAACAGTGCGCCGTAGTCGATCTCGTTCACGTGTCCCTCCGGTACCCGCAGTCTGCGGGCCTTGCATTTTTACGCTATTGCTGCGAAGTTGTCGGGGCTGGCGGTGAGCGGCATCACTTGCCGCTCTTGCCGCTGCCGGAACTGCCGGTGCGAAGATCGTTGCCGGTCTTCACCTGGCCGTTGCCCTTCTTCACGTTCTGCGAGAAAGGCGCGTTGACCTTCTGTGCGCCGGTGTTCTGGATGCTGCCAGCGTAGCCGGGTCTCTTGTTGTCTGCCATGTGTTCGTCCTCCTTTCTTTTTGGATGCTCCTGCGTCACGGCCAGCTGCGCGGGTACCCCAATCCCGCGCAGCCTGCCGCTTTAGGAGGCCGGGCGATACCCGGATAAAAGAAACGATCAAAAGAATCAAACAGGGGCCGTCCCCTGGGGCTGCTGTCTCGCTGCGGCAGAGTCCCGTGCTGCGTCCTGTCTGGCCCGCTGCACGACGGCCTGTGCCGTCTGCTCGTCGATACCGGCTGGCTGCTGCGCCTGTTGGGCCTGCACGGCTGCCTGCTGTTGGGCCATCTGAATCTGCATGGCCATCTGCTGCTGGGCCTGCTGCTTCTTCAGCTCTTCTTCGAGATACCCGCGCGTCTCGCTGGCGCCCGGATAGTGCAGCATCTCCATCTTCGTCCAGAACAGGATGAGTGTCGGCAGCTGCGCCGGGTCTCCGAAGGCGCCGGTCTGCAGGTTCATGCGCGTCTCCTGCCACATGGCCTCGCGGTTCGACGCCAGCGGCGCGGATGTGTCGCACGAGAAGAGGAACTGATCGTTCCAGCACCATTCCCCGGCGTCGTCCTGCTCCAGAAAATCGTATCGGTTGAAGGTCTCATACTGCGCGTTTCCGTGGATGTCCGACGACACGACCGGCCGTGGCTCGTCTGTGTACGCCAGCTTGAACTTGAACATCGCTTCGAAGAGCGCAGCGTATGCTGCATCTTTCATCACGCGCTTGGATTCCAGACGCCCGGCCGACTGCGCCGCCGCGAACTCCTTGGCCTTGCCGCTCGTGGCAGTGTGGTCTGTGCGGCCCTGGAAGGAATCCGTAATTCCAATGACCTGCCGCGCCTCTTCGTAGACCTGTGCCAGATAGGTGAGGTCTTGCTGCACATTGCCCTGCAGATCGTAGACATCGATGAGTGCCTTCGTCGCGGCGTTGCCCGGCCGTATGACCTTCATGTCGTCTGCATCCACGCGGATGCTGGCCTCGTCCGGCAGCGTGATATAGCTTCCGGATTTGAGCAGCTTGTCAATGATTTTGGCCTCAACGCGGTTGGTGGTGTTCTGCTGGTCTGCAATCTTGTCGATGTCGCTGTCACCAAGGAACCTGCCGTACATGCTCACATTCTTCTGCAGAATGACAGGGAAGATGTCCGGCTTGTAGAACGGGATGCGCGTCGGTTCTTCCGTGACCGTGACGACCGGCAGGCCCATCTCATCCGTCTGCGTCTCGCTGGCCGTTTCTTTCGGAACGACGCCCGGAATGATGCTCCCGTCCGTGCGCTGAATCGGGAAGTAGACTTCCTCGTATTCCTCGGTGGACTCTGCCCACTTCGTTCCGCCGCAGTATGGGCAAGCCTTGCGCCCGCCGCGCTGCACCGCCGGTCTGGTTTCCCGCTCCAGCTCGTTCGCCGCTTCCTGGATGGATGCTTCCGGCGTCTGCGTTTGCGGAATCATCTGCGGCGGTGTTCCGTCTGTGCTCGGTTCATCCATCGGTTCTGCTGCCAGCGGCTCAATGGCGCCGCACTGAACGCACCGACGGAGCTTCCGCGCCTGGTAGTCGTCTAGGTCTTCCAGCTCCGTATCGTTCACCCAGCTGTAAAGGCCGATGCCGCCCTTGTCGTTGCGGTAATAGGCAATGTACTGCGTGACCAGATCGTCTGCCGTGGACGTGTCACCCGCGCCCTTGACGTCCGGTTCGCGCTCCGACTCGTCTGCCACGCTCACGCCATACTTCCGGCGGATGTACTCCTTCGTCTGCGGGATTTTGAGGATGATATAGTCCATGTCCTCCACGCCCGTGTAGACACCGTCCTGCGGCACGATCTGCTTCGGGTGCAGCGTAGACACAGCCAGCTCTCCGATCGTGAAGTGCGTCCGCTGCGTGTTGTCCCACTCGACCAAAAACGCAGCGCCGCCCTGGATGGGCACCGTGCGTTCCATCATGTCGTTCAGCTGTTCAAACGGCATCCTGTCCAGCTCGTTGCGGAGCATATCTTCGATGAGCTTGGCCTTCATCTCGTCCTTCTTCCGCCGGGCCGTGACCTTCGGCTGCGGGATGTTGCTGTCCGTCTGCGCTTCGATCAGCTCCGCGCAGATGTTCCGGACGTGCGGTGTCTGCGTTTTCCTCTCGCCCCGGACGATGGCCCGCAGCTGATTGACGCCTGCATACAGTGCCTCCCGCTCGTCCATCCGGCTTGCCTCGGATTCATAAGCGCTTTCGTTTCGAGACAGCCTGTCCTGCCAGAGCCGGAGCTTGTCGTTGTTCGCTCGTTTCGCCATGATCTTCTCTCCTATGTCGTCGGCTGCCTGTCAGGTAGCCGGGGTTCCCCATTTCTTCTTCAGCATCTCCCGCTCCGCAGGCGATGCGTTTTCGTAGTCCTCCCACTGGCTGCGCGACCACTTCACGCCCTGCGCCCTCGGCTCCTGCAGCAGATAGCTTTGCTGCGGCCGGATGTGGTGCGCAATGGCCAGCGACAGCACGCAGTCATCGTGTGCGCCCGGCTCCGCTTCCGGCTTCAGGGTCTCCGGATTGCGCACGAACGACAGCATCTCTTCCAGCGTCGTCTCGTCGTTCACGATCTCGATGTCATCCCGCACAGCCTTGATGAGTTCGGCGAGGATGACCGGCCGCGTCTTCGTGTTCGTAAGGAAGCCGAACGACTGCCGGACTTTGTGCGTGTAGTCGTCGATGGTCTCCCGCACATACTGGTGCGGATACCGCAGCCGTTCCAGTTCCATGACGGGGTAGGTGGAGAAGTTCGTCTCCAGACCGATGAGTGCCATGTTGTAGTGCAGGCCCAGGCAGTAAACCTGCCGGGCAAAGACGTCCTCGTCGAATTTCCCGCGAAGCTGTGCCACCTGCACGCCGGTTCTGTTATCCAGTACCTGCGCCACGAAGCTGTCGCTGCCTTCTCCGGCGGTGTCTCCGCCGATGACATACGGCACACCCGGCTCCGGCTCGCGGTAGATGCGGATGCAGCCGGTCTTGTCGTCCGTCCAGCTGATCGAAGACAGCTTCACGCCGTCGTCGTCAAATTCAAAAATGCCCGTGCCCTTCGGCGGCCGGATGGCCTGCAGCCTTGCTGCCACAGCCTTGCCGTCGAAGACCGTCTTGCCGGTCACGCCCCACATTCCCAGGCAGTAGACCTGGTAGTAATACTCGTCCGTCTCCTGGAAGCTCTCCAGCGTCCGGATGGCCGCGTCGTCCAGAAAGCGGTTATCCTTGTAGGTGGATTCATGCACCCGCGCCCGTGGGTCTTTTCGGTCGAAGAACCGTTTCTTCAGCCAGTGCTTGATGCTGATCGGGTTGAAGGTGAGGATGATCTGCTGATACTCCCGTGTCCGGCCGCGCAGTCGGATGTCCAGCTGGTTGAAATCTCCCTCCAGCAGTTCGCTCGCTTCTTCAATCCAGATGCCCGTGATGTTGTAGATCGACTTCAGCTTCTCGACGTCGTCCAGACCTGCGAAGATGATCTCGCTTCCGTTGCGGAACGAAATAGCAAGGTCTGATTTGTTGGCTTTGTATCCGCTGTCCGGATAGAAGTCTGCCAGCTGTCCGAGCAGCTGCTTGAAGCAGCTCTCCCGCAGCGTCCTGGCGACCTTCCGGCAGACCAGGAACCGGTGCCCCGGCTCCGTGATGGCCCGCTCCAGAATCTTTCGCCCCGCGAAGATCGACTTTCCGGAACCGCCGCCGCCCTTCAGAACCAGGTATCTGTGTTCGTCCCAGAACAGCGGCAGGAACGTGCGGTTGTTCGTCTCCCGGAGATTCCGGAACCACAGCGCACATTCGACCTTCAGGTCAAGTTCCTTCTGCGTCTGCTTCTTCGCCATCGTCTTCTCGCTCCGTCTCCAGCAGCGCGTCGCGTTCCTCGGCCAGCAGCGCCAGCTTGTCTGCAATGCGCAGCTCACCGGCGCCCATCGAGCTGCGCGTCTTTTCGCCCAGCTCAACTTCCTGCTTCTGCCGCCAGCCGTAGTTATTCTGCAGATTGAAGATGATGCCCTGCAGTCCCTTCTCCCGCGTCAAAAGCTCCTGCTCCAGATACGCTTCAATCCGCGCTCTGGCTTCGGCTGCCACGTCTGCCAGCTCCGGATGCAGCGCAGGGTCTGCGTAGTTCTGCCAGGTGCTGCGGTCAATGCCCAGCTGCAGGCACAGCCCGGCAATCGACGGCGGCACAACGTACTGCAAAAGCTGAATCTCATCGCCGTCGTCGTTCCGGATGATGCCGCCCGTGTCGTCTCTGGCCGGAATCGTTCGCGAAATGCTGCGGAAATACCGTTCCGTTTCCTCCCGCAGCTTCTTTTTGGTGTATTTTTTGGGCCTTCCTGCCGCCATCTGCGCCACCTCCCGTCCCGGCGCTCTAAGGTTCCCGCGCGTGCGCACCCGTATGCGTGCGCTTGTCGTGGGGAAAAATTCAAATATGCTCTCCGCACCGCTCAAATCCCGCCTAATGCGCGGCGCCCTCCCGCAGGGTCTTGCTGCAATATCGAGTGCATGCCCCGTCACGATGCCATGATACTGGAAAAGTCACGTCACGAAGTGTCAACTTTTTCGGCACCTTGCACAAAAAGCAGGGCTGCACGCCTGCAGTCCTGCTTTTCGTTGCCCGAATTATAGCTTTTTGGGGAAATCCTCGTAGTACCTTCGCACCATTCGGTGCAGCGTGGACTTGCTCAGGCAGTGCTTCATGCACACCGCCGTCGCCGTCGCGTCTGTTGTCACGAACTCAAACAGCGCCTGGTAGCTCTCCCCGCCATGTTCCAGGCACAGGTTGAGGATGACCCGCTGGTCTTCTTCCGGCAGGTCTTTGTAAAGGCGTGAGGTGAAATAGATATACCCCTGCCGGTTGTAGTCTACCTTCACGCCAGATTTGAAACGGAACATTCCCTCACGCCCTTTCTCTTACGCCGTCGTCTGTCTCATGCGCCTGCGAAGCTCTCGCGGATGACACCGCCGCGCACCCGGAAGCTGACGACGTGGTATCTCCTCAGTGGGTGGATGTACGTCACCGTCCCCGTGAATGGCTTGCGCTCCTTCTTCGGCTGCTTTCTGTCTTTTGCTTGGACGATCTCCGTCTCCCCGAATGTCTCCGGGATTCTCTGTACGATGTCTCCGATCTTCATGTTCATATCTCCTTGATCTCGATTCCGTATCTGTCCTGCATCATCTTCCGCTTGATGATATACTTCTGTGTCCGCGTCGCCCGGCTCTTAACGTCCTCGACGATCTTCTCCCAGCCGGTCTGCGTCTTCCGCTCATAGCAGAAGTCCGCGCAGTACCGGATGGCGCGGATGCGTCTTCCGTCCGGCGTGGTGTATGCTTCCTGCAGCGTGAAGTCCTGCTGCAGCCGCAGCTCGCGGATGAGTCCTGCCTGCAGCATGGCTTGCAGTTCCCGAAACCTTCCGGCCTCCTTCTTGCTGTCAAAGCGGATGCCCTCTGCCATCTCCGGCTCGTTCCGGTACTTCCTGGCCCTCTGTATCTGCGCTGTTTTGAGCTGAGCGAGTGCCTGCTGCTGCGCACGCAGCGGCAGGTCTTCCAGCCGTATGCCTATTGTCCCCACCTCCGTCTCATCTCGAAGTGAATATAAACGCCCTTGTTGACGGCGTTGCGGACATAGCTGATGGATGTCAGCTGATATTCCGGATACCGCTGCTCCAGCTGCACCCATGCGTTCTTTTCCTCGATGGCGTCTACCAGGCTTCCCACCTCGTCCAGCGTGATCTTCCCGTCGTACTGGGCAGGCTCCGGCTGCACCAGGTTCCGGCTCTGGTTCCAGTGGCGGAAGAACAGCTTATCCTTCGCGATATAGTGCGCAAGACCCGTTACGCCATCCGGCCCGAACTGCAGACGGATGCTGTTTGCATAGCCGCGTCCCCACAGCTTCTCGATCTCGTCGCGGTCGAGTCCGCCGCTGATGATGAGATGGTGGTGGATGCGGTTTGTCTTCTTTCCGTATTCCGTGCAGCTGATATACTTGAACTCCTTGCTGAGCTTTGTATATCTCCGCTTCAGACGGCGGATGTAATTCTGCAGATCGCGCTGAGCACCCTCTTTCGTCTCCGGTTCTTCTCCCGGCCGGTAGGTGAGATGCAGAGCGACGTCGTCTTCCGTGAAGTTCGTATGTACCAGGCGCGTGAGTCTCTTCTCTGCGTTCTTCTGGTTAAGTCTTCTCTGAATCTCGCTCGTCGGCTTGCAGCGGCTGCGTCTGCGGCCTGGTTTCTGAAACACCGGATATATGTCCGCGTCCATGTAATTGCCGCAGACATATACGCTTTCGCGGATGAAGGTGCGCCCCTGATACATGGCCCTGTGTCCTCCTTCAGAGAATGGTTGCTAAGTTAAGATTGCTTACAAGCCTTAATTCGCGCGTACGCGCGAATATATAATGTATATGGCCAGCCTGCCATCGTCAGTGCCGGGAGGCTGTCCCCGGCAGACAGGACGCGGCTGCGCCCTGTTTCGGCTAATGTTGTTTCTGAATGAAGTATCCTCGGCACCATGCTGGCGGCGTTCCGTCTGCGCAGCCGTCCATGCCCGTCGGAAATAGCTGGGTAATCCTTCCATAGCAGACGCTCGGCTGCAGCATCCGGATTCCGTCCGGCCTCGGAGGTGTTTGCTCCGCTGCGCCTGCGCGGTATCCGCAGCGAAGCGCCGTCATGCCGCCCGGCTGCTCTTCGCGGAAGGCCCGTGCGCAGCTGCTGCATCCCTGCTTCCTCGTCACGCTGGCCCCAGCTTTTCTGTCTCGCACGCTCTGGCAATGAGCGTCCATCGCTGCTTCCATGTCATGGCCGCTGCAATAATGGCCCGCAGCCGGTCGATGCCCTCGACTTCGACCGTTCCATGCGCTTTGTGTGTCACGCGCCAGCGAAAGTTCTGCGTCTGTTTCTGCATCGTGCGCTCCTTTCTGAGCCGATCTGCACGCACACAGGCGTGCAGATCATAGGTAGATTCCGGATTAAAGGCAGAAGCCGAAGGCCACGCCATACGCATAGCTCGCGGCGTCGTAGTCGGCGTTGCCGTTGCTGTTGACACTGCAGACATACGCGGAGTCGCTGCCATCCGGAGAGCGGAGCCAGTACCACCATGTTCCTCTTCCCGGAACTTCCTTCACGCGGCTGCGTTCCGAGTCAAACAGTTCAAACTGTTCATCTCCCAGATCGCCGGTCGTCCACTCAGCCGCCGCCTCTGCGCCGAACATTTCCGTAAACGACGGCAGCCACAGCTTGTCCTGCGTCTGCACTTCTTCGCCGTTGATCTTCTGCCGGATGGTGCGCGGCACGACCATCGCCTGCAGCTCTTTCGGCAGCCGAGGCAATACATCTTCGTTCAGCCACTTGCGCATCGCGCTGTCCTTCCAGCCGCCTTCGTTCGTCACGTAGTCGTTCATTGCGTGCATCTTCTCCATGCAGTCCTTCAGTACAACCATCACGCGGCCTTCCTTCGTGACGTGCACCACCTGCGCCGTCAGCTGCTCAAACACATCATTCTCATTGTCTGCGTCGGCCTCAAGGCAGATCGGGAACTCGCTGCCGACCTCCAGCATGATTTCCGCCAGGTTCATCTTCTCCTGCACGGTCCTCAGCTGCGCCCAGTCCGTCGTGATCGTCGTTCTTTTTGTGATGTCAAACATATCTTTTCCTCCTGAATCTGTCCGTCAGCCCATCGTCTCCGCCAGATCGAGCAGCAGCCCGATGGTCTCATCGTACTTTGCCTCCAGCCGCAGGGCACAGTCTTCCATGCTCTCGTCTCCGAACGGGCAGGCGAAGTGGCCGACTTCATCGCAAACCCGCCGCCCACATTCGTTCGCCAGCTCTACGATCTCCCTGGCCCCCTTCAGCCTTGTGCGCAGCTTCTGAAACCGTTCGATCTTCGCCGGGCTGAGAATCTGGTGCTCATACAGCCCCAGCTGCTGCACGAGGTCTTCTTTCTTCTCTGCGCTCCAGTACCCGCTCTTGATGCCGCTGCAGCGCTCTGCCGTCATAGCCTCCATACCGTCACTCCCACGCCGCATCCGCCTTCTGCGGCACAACCTGCTTGTGGTGCTCCCCGCATTTTTCGCAGTAGTAATACCGCGTGCTGCCGTCCGTCCGTTCCAGAACCCATGCGTGATTGTATTGGCTCCGGTCTGCGATCTTCGGCAGCCGCTGCTCCAGACGTTCCAGTTTCCGCCTGCGCCACTCGTCCACGGCGTCCCGGCAGTCATGCAGCAGCAGCATCTGCTCCAGCATGATCTGCACGTCCGCGATCTCTTCAGCGATTGCGTCTGCATTGTCCTCTCCGCGCACGCTTTTGCAAAGCTCCTTCTGCAGCTCAGAAAGTTCCTCCGCTGCCACGACGCTCTGCATCTCTGCGCCCCAGGCTCGCAGTGCCCTGCTGCAAAGCGTGCGCATCTCATCGAGCGTTTCGTCGTCCAGGCCCGGTGCCGTGCCTTTGCGGTTCGCCTTGTTAAAAACCTCCCACTGCAGCCGGTATCCTTCCAGCTCCCAGAGCTTGTTTGCGATATGCTCCAGGCAGATGCGCTCGCCCGTGCGCTTGTCGTAGTTTGCCGGGTCAACGCACGCGCTGTCGGCCGTCAGAACGAACCCGTTCTTCAGCTTCGCCGTTACCACCGTGCATTTCCCGAACAGTGTCAGTGTCCGGATGTCCGCTTCGCCGAGAAGCGCGTCAATTCTCTCCTTGGTAATCTTAATGTCGCTCATAGCGTATCCCTCCTTCACATTCCCGGCGCCTCAATGATGCGGACGCCGTATTCCTCTGCGCAGGTGTGCTCGATCTTGCATCCGCGTGCGCCTTCCCAACCTGTTGCAAAATATGCAATATCTGCTGTTGCGAGCAGCTTCAGGCTTTCGCCCAGGAACCAGAGCGGCCGGTTGCACACCGGGGCGTTTTCGAAGTAACTGTCGATGATCTCAACTTCGTCCCCGACGGCCTCTTTCGCCTGGCAGATCGCGCTCTTCCGCTCCGCGAGGATTTCCTCCTTGCTCTTGCCCTGCATGGGCTGTGATATGAATAGCTTCTTCATTCGTGTATCCTCCTTCATTTGTCTGTCAGTTCTACTGCGATCTTTGCCAGAGCAGCGCTAACCGTCCAGTCTGTGGCCAGCAGCGTTGCGCTCCGGCTAAACTCCTGTGCCAGTGCGCAGAAGGCGTCCGCGTTGTGGTCTTTGACTGCGCTCCACATTTCCTTGTGTACCTTCTCGATGTCACTGTGCATCTGCTTCAGGTTCTCCAGATACTCCTTCAGCTCTGCCCAGGCTTCATGGTCTGAGGCGTAGCCGCCCCCCCGATTCTCCACGATGTCTTTCAGCATCTCGGCCATTGCAGCCTGGATGTTCCCGGACAGCTTCGTCTTGGGGCTTAGGTATGCAGTTTCCATGTTCATTTCCTCCTGTATTCTCTCCGCCGTCTCAAGCGGCGGAGGTAGTTCTGCAGTTCTCGCTGGTCATCTCCAGTGCCCAGCGTATCCTCCGACTGATAGAGCAGGCGAACGGCAACGTCGTCTGCCGCCTGCGCTTCCGGTTTGGTGACTGGCTGCTTAAAATCCGCCATTGCCTGCACCCTCCTTTTCGTGTTCCATCTGCTTCTGCACCATGCGCTCCAGATGCTCGTCGCTTGCGACGGCCCACTTCCGACGCTTGGCCACTTTCGGGCGGCACAGGAAGTCTGCCCTGGCGTTCAACGTGTAAGCGGCTGGCGCACCCGGCTTCTTCGGTTTAGACATACTTCCGTTCCTCCAGCGCTCTCTCGGCTTCCGCGCGTGCGAAAAATACCGTCTCCCCGATTCTCTCCGTCTCCAGATCGCAATGGTAGGCCCTGTTAGTCTCCGGGTTATATGTCTCCCCGATGAAGAGCCATGCGCCTTTTTCATCAGTCTTGTAGCCTATGACTTCAACCTCAATGATGTATTTTCCATTCAGGTAATAGACCGTTTCTCCCACCTTGCGCGGCAGAATCAGCGCACGGCCGTCCTTGTCGGCAAAGTATAGCGCACGCAGGCGTTCGACCGCCGTCGTGTCGTCGGCGAAGGCGAGCTGAATAATATTCTTGGCTGCCTCGACCTGTTCCGGCATCAGATCGCTGTCTTCGTAGGCAGCAAGACGTTCGACCACTGCATTTCCATCCAGCTGTGAGCACCTTGCTTCGCCTGTTTCGAGCCTAATCGTGTATCGGTTCATCATACCCGTACAACTCCTTCCGCCGCGTCTTTCTCCCGTTTTTCCCTGCACCACTCTGCAATCTCCGGGCAGTTGAACCGCCCAACGCAGACATCCTCGTCGCACATCGGGCAGCACACCCATGGCGCCTCCCGCATATACGGGTCAACCTTCTGCTCCACGATTTTCTCTCCCTTCCACGCGGTACAGTCTGCCGCTTCGCAGCGCATACAGCCCGCCGACCGTCAGCTCCACTGGCCACGGCATGATCTCCGCCCGCTTCGACTCCCACGCAATCTCTCCGCTGTTTCCGATCTGCACGCGGCGCACCCGATACATCATGGTCTTTCCTCCCTAACTTTCGTATGGAGACGGCCAGCTCCAGTCCCAGTATTCGCCGCCGTCCCACTCGGTTCTAAATGTGTTGTGTTTCCCGTCGCCGCCGAAGAAGAGATATTCCGGCGGCAGCACACGGCCCACATCTGTCTCGCCCTGTTTTTCCCGCTGCCATCTGTCGATGACATCCAGCGCCAGTTCTTTGAGTACCGGAAGCACTGGGTTCGTCGGGTCGTACCCGTGATACTGTGCACTCTGCGTGACGACGCCGATGATGTTGTCCGGATAATACGGGTCATCGCTGTCTACACGGTTCAGGATGTTCCAGTAGATCGCGGCCCACTCCGTCTTCGACTGGCAAATCCAGCCCTCGCCGAAGCACGCCTGCGCCATGCACCGGGCCTCTTCGTCCCAGTCCTGCTCCGGCTCCGGTTCTTCTTCCGGTTCCGGATTCTGAGCGGGCGGCTCGACCGTCTTCAGCTCCTGTGCCTCCGTCTGCGCAGCTGCTGCTGCCGCTTCCTTCGCCTCCTGCTTGCTGCTGTGCTGCGCCGCGCAGACCAGCACTACGCCGGTTACCAGGATACACGCCGCTACCAGCAGCTGCAGCTGGCGGATTCTTCTCCGCCGTCTTCTGGAGCGTCTGTGTCTATGGCCTTGCTGCATACTGGAATCCTCCCGCCGCCCAGGTGAGCAGCACGCCAGCCGTGCCGGTTCCCATCACGCGCACCGTTCCGATGCCGAGCGCCATGGTTCCGTTCTCCATACCACCGACGACGCCCAGCAGAAGCAGAAAACAAAGCGCCGCCAGCACACCGCAAATCCTCCGTCTTGCCCGCACATCCTTCCGGCTGCGGTGCCGTGTTCGCCGCGTTCTTTCGCGCAGCACAATGATTTTCTGCTCCATCTTCCTTCGTCCTCTCTTTATAGGAATGGCAGCGGCTCGCTGCCGCTCAGCTCCGTCCATGCACCCGGCAGATCGTCGTCCGCAAGCGGCACGTCTGCGGCTGCGTCCTTCCGGCTGTCCGCAAAATACATACTTTCAACCTGAAGCTCTGTGCTCTTCCTGCTCTGATCGTGCCGGTCTTTCCACGTTCTGGTCTGCATCCGGCCCGCAGCCACAGCCACGCGCCCTTTGGAGAACCACTTGCAGATAAACTCTGCCGTGTTCCGCCAGGCAGTGCAGTCGATAAAGTCGGCGGCTCGCTGGCCGGTCTGCTCGTTCGGTTTTCCATCCCGCTCTACAGCCAGCGTGAAGCTGCAGCAGGCGACACCGGAGTTCGTGTGCCGCAGCTCTGGGTCTGCTGTCAGCCGCCCCATGATGATGCAGTTGTTCAGCATACGCCAAGCTCCCACTTCTTCATAATGTTCTGTGCAGCCCGCTCTGTCAGCCCGATGAAGTCTTCGTCCGTCGTCCCCAGGAGAATGGCGTTCCCGACGATGACGTCATTGTAGGCAGCCGACAAATCTGTCGCCGTCTGATTGACCGGCAGGTTCTGTAGCTTTCCTTCCTCGTTGACGATAAGAGCGAGGCCGACGCCAGACTCCTGGCTCCACCCCTGTGCCAGCGCTGTCGGCACCGCCTCGATGTGGCCCTCCACGATCTTCTGCAGCTCTTCCAGACTCAAGCAGTCTCCAGGGTAGCAGTGCAGCAGAACGCAGACCCCGTCGGTCTTAATGATGATGGCGTATCTTTCCATGTCTTCCTCCTATCCTTCAATCGCTGCCGTGATGTTGTCGATGGCGTCCTGCAGACTGTCATAAGCGTCCGACAGATTGCTGCAGGCCTCGTCTGCCCGCTCGTATTTCTCGCTGCCCTGAAGGTTCTCCGGCATATTGTCCCGATACTCTTCTTCCTGTTCCTGCAGTTCCTGGAGCAATTCCTGCAGCGTTTCAAGCTGGTCTGTGATCTCCCGCAAATCCTTGCGCCTGAGCTTGTTCATACCGTCGTTCCTTTCTCATTCGATACTCGCATTGCGGGCAAATGTACCAGCCCTTCGGGGCGAAGAGGCTTACGTTCCAATCCAGCCCGCATCCGATGCACGTCTCATACCTGTTGTCCGGAATCCTGTCGCGTCTCGCCGTCTGTGTTCTGGCCACGCCGCCTGCACCTCCCGTCGTTCTCCGGATTCTTGGAACCCTTGTTCCGCCGGGCAAGGGCGGCCTTGCGCTGCGCCAGTTCCGCGTCATAGACTCTCCGGCCCAGCTCGTCCATCTCACCTGTGTCGCCGCGCTTCAGCTCGCGGTAGATCGTGACGTAACACACGCCGATCTCGACGGCGATCTCTTCCGCGCTGTGCCCGGCGCTCTGCATCTGCTCAATGCGCTTGCGCTCAAACAGCTGCAAATCCTTCGCGCCGCGCCGGACATTTGCCTTGCTTTCCATGCTCTGCACCTCCTGTCTCACATTTCTGCGCATAAAAAAAGAATTGCAAGAAAGGCTTAAAACCTTTTCTTGCAATTCATTTTACAGGGCACGCGCTTTTGCCAAAAAGCCGTGAAAACGCGCGGCTTTGCGGCGGCGGACGTTATTTTTTCTGGGCGAGGGGCTTTGATTTCTGCTGCTGCTCGAGAAGAAGAACGATGATGGAGTTTGACAGCATAAAGCCCTTCGGCGTAAGCCGCCATCTTCCGGAGACATTTTTGCAGAGGTCCTGCTTCGCGAGCTTCTGGAAAACCTCCTCCAGTGGCTCAAACGGCAAAAGAAACGATTTTGTATACTCGCCTTCCTCCACGCCGTCGACCGTCCGGAGCCGGAGCATCAGATATTCGCCCGCGCGCTCGCGCATGGGGACCGTCTCGCACTCGGACAAAATCGCGCCCTTGTTCAAAACGCCCTCCATATACTTTTCGATATCCGGCGCGATCGTAAAGCGCTTTCCCGCGAAGTCGGACGCGGCACACGGGCCGAAGCTTAAGTATTCGTCTCCCGTCCAGTATTTCATGTTGTGCCGGCAGATGTAGCCGTCTTTGGCAAAATTCGAAATTTCGTACTGATGGTACCCGAACTGCTCGAGCGTTTCAACCGCGTAGAAATACATGTCCGCCTGCGCGTCGTCGTCCGGCAGGTTCGCGCACGAGCGGTACTCATAGAGCTTCGTGCCGGGTTCGACCTTGAGGCCGTAGCAGGAGATGTGGTCCGCCTTGAGGTCGATCACGTTCCGGAGCGTCTGCATCCACTGCTCGCGCGTCTGATTGGGAAGGCCGAACATGAGATCGACCGAGACGTTATTAAAGCCCGCGCGCCTTGCCATCGAGACGGCCTGCTGTGCCTGCTTGTAGTTGTGCGGTCTTCCAAGAGCTTTCAGCTGCTCGTCAATGTCCGACTGTACGCCGATGGAAATCCGGTTAAAGCCCGCGCGCCGCAGCTGCGTCAGCATCGGAAGCGTCACGGAGTCGGGGTTTGCCTCGAGCGTCACCTCCGCGTCGCGGCTCACATCAAAGCGGCGGTCAATTTCGGCAAAGATCCGGCTCAGGCCCGTCGCTCCGAAAAACGACGGCGTGCCGCCTCCAAAGTAGACCGTATCGACCTCGTAGCCAACGGCGCAGGGCGCGGACTCGCGGATGTGGGCGATGACCGCGTCCAGATATCTTGTCATCAGCTCCTTGCTGCGCGCGCCGGGGATGGAGTAAAAATCGCAGTATTCACATTTGCTGCGGCAGAACGGAATGTGGACATAGATGCCGAGGCTCTTTTTCCGGCTCTCTACAATCGGAATCCCGCCCACCGCGTGTACATTCTTATTCTTCATCGAGCTTCAACACCGCCATGAACGCCTCGGACGGCACCGCGACGGTACCGAACGTGCGCATGCGCTTCTTGCCTTCCTTCTGTTTTTCGAGCAGCTTCTTCTTTCGTGTGATATCGCCGCCATAGCACTTGGCGAGCACGTCTTTTCTGAGCGCCTTGATCGTCTCGCGGGCGATGATCTTGCCGCCGACGGCGGCCTGCACCGGAATTTCGAACATCTGGCGCGGGAT
>ERZ772882.1112-NODE-1112-length-31367-cov-5.542540_pt1 | contig 31367 bp, 17 predicted proteins | sample MGYA00580576_ERZ772882 | MGnify/ENA primary metagenome ERZ772882 (study PRJEB29015, sample SAMEA2737658) | human gut metagenome | biome: human gut; feature: human-associated habitat; material: faeces | place: China | collected 2012 ... | reverse complement strand
GAGACCTCGGTCATGCCCAATGCCTCCATTTCGTCGCGCAGGTCGGCCAGCAGGACTTTCTGTTTTTCGGTCGAAGGGAACGTCGTGCTCTCCTCCGACGACTGGGTGTCGTAGGAGACGTATTTCAGGAATCTTTCTTTTAAATCCATGACAATATCTGTTTATGGTTTATTCCTCTTTTTTTGCCCGGAGCGTGTGCCATGCGAAATAGCCGATCAGTACGAGGTACATTGCCAGCCCCGTCCACTCGGCGGCGTTCGAGGCCGCCCAGCCGCTCAGGAACCAGTCCACCTCGGCGAATTTCAAGAGGGCGCTCACCACACCCATCAGCGCGCCGCCGGCGATGAAGCCCGAGGCGATGAGCGTTCCGCGGTCGAAACGCGCCTTGTTGAGCCCCTCGTCCTTCGAACGGTTCGATACGAACCATGCCACCAGGCCGCCCACGACCAGCGGTGCGTTCAGCTCCATCGGGATGAACATGCCCAGCGCGAATGCGAGGGCCGGAACACCGATCGAGGTCAGCACCAGCGCCAGTGCCGCGCCGCAGAAGTAGAGCATCCACGGGGTCTGCCCGCCCGTCATCAGGGGCTGTATCACGGCGGCCATGGCGTTGGCCTGCGGGGCCACGAGGGCGCCTTCGCCCACGAACCCGTACGATTTGTTGAGGATGATCATCACCCCGGCTACGGTCGCCGCAGCAACGAACGTGCCGAGGAATTTCCAGGCCTCCTGCTTGCGGGGCGTCGTGCCGAGCCAGTAACCGATCTTCAGGTCGGTGATGAACCCTCCGGCCATCGAGAGCGCCGTGCAGACCACGCCGCCGATGATCAGCGCCGCCGTCATGCCCGTCGTGCCGCTCAGTCCGACGCTTACGAGCACCAGCGACGAGAGGATGAGCGTCATCAGCGTCATGCCCGACACGGGGTTCGTGCCGACGATGGCGATGGCGTTGGCCGCCACGGTCGTGAAGAGGAACGCGATGACGAAGACGATCAGGATGGCCGTGACGGATTGTACCCAGCCGTCCAGCAGCCCGAAGTGGAAGAATATGAAGACCGAGATGAGCGTGGCGATCAGGATCGTGAGGATCCGCTTCATCGTCAGGTCGCGCTGCGTGCGTTCTACCGCAGCCGGGGCGGTTTTGTTGCCCCCCCCCAGTTCCGATACGGCCAGCCCTACAGCCTGGCGGATGATCTTCGACTGCTTGACGATGCCGATGATGCCCGCCATGGCGATGCCTCCGATGCCGAGCGGTTTGCCGATGAAGGCGAAGAGGTTTTCTGCCGTGAAGATGCTGCCGGGGTCGGCGAGGATGTCGGCGCGCGTCACGCCCAGCAGCGAGGCCAGCGCCGCGGGGTCGATCGTGTCGGCCAGCGACCCTACGAGCGGTACGACGAGGAACCACACCAGGCACGAACCCGCCGTGATGATCATGGCGTATTTCAATCCGATGATGTAGCCCAGGCCCAATACGGCGGCCGACGTGTTGAGCGAGAATACCACCTTGAACTTGTCGGCTGCCACCTGTCCCCACGCACAGATGCGCGTCGATACCGACTCCGTCCACATGCCGAACGTGCCTACCGCGAAGTCGTAGAGGCCGCCTATGAGACCTGCCACGGCCAGCAGTTTGGCCTGGTTGCCGCCCTTCTCGCCCGAGATCAGCACCTCGGTCGTGGCCGTAGCCTCGGGGAAGGGGTATTTCCCGTGCATCTCCTTGACGAAATATTTGCGGAACGGGATCAGCAGCACGATGCCCAGCAGCCCGCCGAAGAGCGACGAGAGGAACACCTGGTAAAATGCCGCGTCGAGCCCGAGGATGTAGAGCGCCGGGAGGGTGAAGATGGCACCCGCGACGATCACGCCCGACGAGGCGCCGATCGACTGGATGATGACGTTCTGTCCCAGCATGTTCCTCTTACCCATCACGTTGCCCATGCCGACGGCGATGATGGCGATCGGGATCGCTGCTTCGAATACCTGCCCGACCTTCAGGCCGAGGAAGGCCGCGGCGGCCGAGAAGACGATGGCCATGACGATACCCATCGTGACCGAGTAGGGCGTCACCTCCCTGGGCGACGACGAGGCGGGCATGATGGGCGTGTACTCTTCGCCCGGTTTGAGTTCCCGGTAGGCGTTCTCGGGCAATGACGTAAGTTGTTTTTCCTGTTCCATTTATTGAGGTTCTTTGATGTACTTGTCCAGGTCTTTGAGAATGTAGTAGCGGTTCAGCGACGCCGGGGCTTTCTTTGCGTCGAGATAACTGTATATCGCGCCGACGGCAGCCGCGAGGCGCAGCCGTTCCGCGTGCTGCTCCGATGCGGCCACCATGTCGAAGAGCAGTTCGGCGAACTTGTCCAGTTCCTGGTCGCCGAACCCGTATTCGTCCGTAAGCCGGCCGATGAAATCCGCCTCATCCAGCAACGTGTCGATGTCGATGTCCAGTTTCTCGGCCAGCTCCGTCTTGGCCGTCGTCCGTATCTGCTCCGGGGAGGCCGATTGTCTCATCAGCCCGATTTTGGCCATCAGGGCGGCGATCAGCTCCCCGATCCTGTTGATCTCCCGTAAGATATAATCTTCCATGTCCTTAGCGGTTGTCGCCGCTGCCCGAGATGATGTGGCGTTGCATGCGCGAGCGGAGTTTGTCGACGTTCATCTGCGCCACGTCGTCCAGTTCGTACCCCAGGTCGCGGGCGAGCGTCGCGCAGTACCACAATACGTCGCCGATCTCCTTGACGATCTCCAGCCGCTTCTCGTCCGTGAACTCCTCGTGGGCGTCGCGGATGACCTTTTTGACCTTGTCGGCCACTTCGCCCGCCTCGCCCGTAAGCCCGAGCGTGGGGTAGATGATGCGACGATTTTCGGGATAGATTGCCGTTTCGAGTGCGTGCTGCTGGTATTCGTTGAGTGTCATGGTTTTGATTTTGAGCGTGAATATTGGGTGGTACCGAGGGCAAAAATAGCAAAATAATTTAAAAATACGCATAAAAAAGCCCCTGTTCCTATGGAACAAGGGGCAAAGGATTTTTTGAGGGGGGGGCTGTACGGGCATTCCGTTGCCGGACATTGCCGAGTGCCGCATGCCGGCTGGCAGTGGAGGCCGGACGGTCTGCTGCCGTCCGCGGCCGTGCCGGGGTACGGGTTCAGCGCCGGCGCCGGCTGTGCGGGCCCCCGGCATGATTGCCGTCCGCACGGCATTTCCCGTTATTTCAGCCTGCTGAGTTTGCGGTCTGCATCGGTAGCCTCGCGTATGGAGATTGCAAAGCCGCCGCCGCGCGCCATCTCCACGTCGAGTTCCGTGCGTTGTCCGACCTTCCCGGTGCGGATGACATACGCCTGCGGATTGGTCTGGTAATCGGCATCGGGGGCATCGGCGTAGAGCGTCGCCACGTACTCCTTGCCGGGATCGAGGTAGTCGAACGGGAGCGTCACCGTACGGCGGTTCTCGTCCGTCACGCCGCCCACGAACCACTCGCCCGTGCCTTTGGCCTTGCGCGCCACGACGATGTAGTCGCCCGGTTCGGCCAGCAGGTAGCGGCTCTCTTCCCAGTCTAGTGCGACGTCCTCGATGAAACGGAACGCATCCATGTATTTCTCATAGTGCTCGGGCAGGTCTGCCGCCATCTGCAGCGGCGAGTACATCGTCACGTACAACGCCAGCTGGTTGGCGAGCGTCGCGTTGACGTGCGAGTGGTTGCCGGGGTTGACCTCCGCGACGTCCATCACGAAGATGCCGGGCGTGTAGTCCATCGGGCCGCCCTGCAGGCGCGTGAAGGGCAGGATCGTCACATGGTGGGGCTTCGAGCCGCCGAACGCCTGGTACTCCGTGCCGCGTGCCGACTCGTTGCCGATCAGGTTGGGGTAGGTGCGGCAGAGGCCCGTCGGGCGCACCGCCTCGTGGGCGTTGACCATGATCTTGTGGTCGGCGGCCCGGCGGACGGCATAGAGGTAGTGGTTGTTCATCCACTGCCCGTAATGGTGCTCGCCGCGGGGCAGGATGTCGCCCACGTACCCGCTCTTGACCGAGTTGTACCCGTATTTGTCCATCAGGCGGTAGGCCGCTTCCATGTGGCGTTCGTAGTTGCGCACCGAAGCCGACGTTTCATGGTGCATCATCAGCCGGATGCCTTTCCCGTGCGCATATTCGTTCAGTGCGGCGATGTCGAAATCGGGGTAGGGGGTCACGAAATCGAAGACGTAATCCTTCGTGTGCCCGAACCAGTCCTCCCAGCCGACGTTCCAGCCTTCGACGAGCAGTTGGTCGAACCCGTGTGCCGCCGCGAAGTCGATGTACCGCTTCACGTTCTCGTTGTTGGCGCCGTGGCGGCCGCTGGGCCTGCATCGGGCGTAATCCGTCACGCCGAGCTGTACCGACGGCACGTCGCGCGTATAGGCCCAGTCGCTCTTGCCGGTGATCATTTCCCACCATACGCCCATGTATTTCACGGGCTTGATCCACGAGGTGTCGTCATAGGCGCACGGCTCGTTGAGGTTCAGGATCAGCTTCGAGGCGAGGATGTCGCGGGCGTCGTCCGAGACCGTCACCGTGCGCCACGGGGTATGGCAGGGCGCCTGCATGTAGCCTTTCCACCCCTGTGCGTCGGGCGTAAGGTGCGAGGTGAAGATGAAATTCCGGTCGTCCAGGTCGAGGTGCATGCACGCATAGTCGACCAGCGCCGCTTCGTGGATGTTGATGTAGAGCCCGTCGTCGCTCTTCATCTGCAGGGCCGTCTGTACGCCCGTGGGCGAGAAGGGCGTCTGCGACGAGTTGGGCGTGATGGCGCCGGGCATCAGCTCCCGTATCTGCGAGAGTTTCGACTCCGTGTAGTCGTACTCCTGCGTGTCGTAGTCGCCCGGGATCCAGAACGCCGTGTGGTCGCCCGCCATGGCGAACTGTGTTTTCTCCTCGCCGATGACGAAATAGGTCAGCGACTCCTGTTCGGGGAATTCGTAGCGGAATCCGAGCCCGTCGTCGTAGAGCCGGAAGCGGATTGTCATGTCGCGGCCTGTCGCGGCCTGCCGCAGCGTGACGGCCATTTCGTTATAGCGGTCGCGGATCTCGGCCTGCTCGCCCCATACGGGACGCCATGTCTGGTCGGACTCGCTGCGGGCCACCTGCCCGAGGGTGAACCCGTCGTAGAGCGATACCGGGCGCCCTGGTTCGCCCTTGCGGATTTCAGCCCCGAATTCCAGCTTCGGGGCTTCGCCGCGCAGTTCGAGCCCCATGCCGCTGGGCAGGATCACGGGGCGCTCCTTGTAATCGAGCGTATAGGTGGGGCGGCCTCCATCCGCCAGGCTGAATTCCAGGCGGAGGCGGCCGTCGGGCGAGAGGAGCGTCTCCTGTGCCGTGCAGGCTGCACCGGCCAGCAGCGCGGAGATATATAAAAATATTTTCTTCATGGTTCGGTCTTGTTATTTACGTTTGAATTCTACGATCAGCGCCTGCCGCGGGCCGACCGTGGTGGTATCGTCCACCTCCGTGGCTTCGCCCGTCAGGACGTTGCGCCCGTCGCTCAGCCCCGAGGCGATCTCGGCATAGTGCGACCATGGCACCTGTTTCTTGCCCCGCGAGTTGTTGATGAAGACGAATACCGCGTCGGTGTCGTCATAACGGAAATAGGCGTAGGTGTTGTCGCGCGAGAGGAAGTGCATCGTGCGGCCGTTGTGGATCACGGGCTTCGACTTGCGCCATTGGAAGAGCCGCTGCGTGTAGTCGAAGAGCCCCGCCTGTACGGCATCGCGCTGCGCCGGGTCGAACAGGTTCACCGCGTCGCCCTCCCAGCCGCCGGGGAAATCCACGCGCAGCCCGCCGTGTCCCTGCGAGAGGTCTTTCGAGGTGAACATCATCTCGTCGCCCGAGAATATCTGCGGGATGCCGCGCATCGTGGCCAGCATCGCCATCGAGAGTTTCAGCCGGTCGGGGTTTCTGCGTACGATGTCGCCGATGCGGTCGGTGTCGTGGTTGGCGACGAAGATCATCATTTTCGACAGGTCATGGTAGACGAAATCGTGCGACAGGCAGTCGTAGACGCGCGTCATGCCCTCGCCCCAGCGGAGCGAGTCGGTGGGCAGCGCCCGGCAGATGGCCTCCTGCAGCGGGAAATCCATGATCGACGGCAGGTGCGAGTCGAAGCCGTCCTTGTTGGGATTGCCGCCCTGCCAGTATGCCAGTTGCGGGATCGACGACGTCCAGCATTCTCCCACGATGTTGAAACCGGGGTATTCCCTGCGTACGGCCGCGCACCACTCGCTCATCGGCACCTTTTCGTTGTAGGGGTAGGTGTCGACGCGGAACCCGTCCAGGCCGGCATACTCGATCCACCACACGGCCCATTGCTTGAAATATTGCAGCACGTAGGGATTGTCGAGGTTCATGTCGGGCATCGACGGCACGAACCAGCCGCTCTCCTGCAGGTCGAGGTCGTAGCGCGAAGCGTTGGGATCCATGTTCGTCGAGAAGCAGACGTTCGTCCCGGTGTATTCGGGGAACTGGTGTATCCAGTCCCTGAAAGGCAGGTCTTTCATCCACCAGTGGCCCGTGCCGCAGTGGTTGGTGACGATGTCCATAATCACCTTCAGCCCGTGGTCGTGGGCTTTGCCTACGAACTCCCTATACAGTTCGTTCGAGCCAAACCGGGGGTCTATGCGGTAGTAGTCGCCGCAGGCGTAGCCGTGGTACGAACCTTCGGGTTCGTCGTCCAGCAGCAGCGGCGTGGGCCATACGGCCGTGGCGCCCAGCCCTGCGATGTAATCCAGGTGGTCGATCATCCCCTGCAGGTCGCCCCCGTGGCGGCCGAAGAAGGCGCTGCGGTCGGCGCGCTCCCGCGTGTGGGGCGTCGAGTCGTTCGACGCATCGCTGTTGGCGAAGCGGTCGGGCATCAGGAGGTAGATCATGTCGGCCGTGGTGAAACTCCTGCGTGCGACCGAGCCTTCGGCGCGTGCCGCGATCTCATAGGGAACCTTGAACTGTCGTTCCCCCTGCGAGAATACGAGGTAGTAGGTGCCCGGCTCCGCGTCGGGTTGCACCTCCACGTCCACGAATAGGTAATTAGGACTGTCGGCCTTGTGGCGGGCCTTCACCCCGACGCCCTGTCCGCCTTCGATGCGGACGTCGTATGCCGCGATGCCGGCCCCGTTGACGAGCAACTGGAGCGGGGTCTGCATTCCCGTCCACCACGAGAGGGGTTCGACGCGGGTAACCTCGCCCGAGGCGTCTGCCACCGAGGCGGGGTCAAATGCGGACTGTCCTGTCCCTGTGCAGGAGAGCAGTCCGGCTGCTGCGAGTGTCATGAAAAATCGGTTCAAAATATTGTCGTTTGTAAAGTTAGCAAAAAATCGGTTTCCAGCGATTCCCGTTTCGCCCGGGGCATCCTTGTGCTTCTCATGCGCATCCCCGTGCTTCTCTGATGGTTTACTGTCTATTCCCGTCGGGTGCTATCGGGTTCCCGGCGCTGTTTCCGCGCATCCCCGGCGCATGTCCGCAACCCTTATCTCCTGTCTTGTGCGAAGACCAGCCACTGCCATGCGGGAAGCACGGTGCGGGTGCCGCCCGTGTATTCCTTCCCGGTGAAGAACTCGCGGCGCGAGCCCTCGAACGGCAGGTCGAATGCGACCTCCTCCGCGCTGAGGTTCGCAGCGACTGTCACCTCGTTGCCGCCGGCCGTACGGGAAAACAGCATCAGGCCGTCGGGTGTTCGTTCGCCGAGCGGGTATGCGGCCTGCCCGCCGCGTTCTCCGGCCGCGAGCGCCGGGTTCTCGTGGCGCAGCCGGATCAGTGCGGTGTAGAAATCCGTAAACCCGTTATGTTCCCACGCGGGTACGGGGTCTTTCTCGAAGAACTCGAAGCGGTGGTCGAACCCCATCTCCTGTCCGGTATAGACGAGCGGCTGCCCGTTGGGCAGCGTGAAGGTCAGGAACGCCATCACGCGTGCCGCGTCGCCCATGCGCTCGAATTCCGTCCCGGCCCACGAGTTTTCGTCGTGGTTCGAGGTGAACATCAGGCGGAACGCCTCGCGCGGCATGGCAGCGGCATCCCTGGCGACGTAGGCACGCAGGTCTGCGGCGCTTTTGCGTCCCTGTGCGATGTCGTTCAGCAGGTGGTGCAGTTCCCACGCATACGAGGCGTCGAACGCCCCGTCGTGCAATGCGGGGGCTTCGCCCTCGGCGAGCAGGTAGATGCCGGGGTACTCCTTCCGCAGTGCGGGCAGCGTCTGCTGCCAGAAGTCGATGGGTACCTCGCACGCCATGTCGCAGCGGAATCCGTCGATGCCGCGGTCGAGCCAGAAACGCATGGCGGCCGCCATTGCGGCACGCATGTCCGCGTTGCCGTAGTCGAGCTTGGCGATGTCCGTCCAGTCGTACTGCACGATGGTGTTGCCCAGCGAGTCACGTACATACCAGTCGGCCGGGCGCTCCTCGATCCAGCGGGCATCGGGCGAGGTGTGGTTGGCCACCCAGTCCAGGATCACGCGCAGCCCGAGTCTGTGGGCTTCGGCCAGGAACCGGTCGAAATCCTCCAGCGTGCCGAATTCGGGGTTGACGGCTTCGTAGTCGGAGATGGCGTAGTACGAGCCGAGGGTTCCCTTGCGCTCCTTGACGCCGATGGGGTAGACGGGCATCAGCCAGACGACGTCCACGCCCATCTCTTGGAGCCGGGGCAGGTGGCGTGCGGCCTCCGCCAGCGTCCCTTCGGGGGTGTACTGGCGCACGTTCATTTCGTAGACGACCGAGTTGTAACTCCAGTCGGGGTGGGCGGCCGGTTGCTGCGGCCGTGTGCCGCAGGCAACCAGTACCATTGCGAGAAGTAATGCGGGCAACCGTTTCATGGCGAGTTGTTTAGAGCGCGAACACTACCGACGACCAGGCACCCATGAGCAGTTTCGACGAAGCGTCGCCGCGCTGAAGTTTCACTTCACCTGAGACGCCTACGGCCTTGTCCGGTTGGTCGGTAAGGGTCAGTATCTGTGTCTCCTGGCCGAAGTTGTGCACGACGAGCATCCGTTCGCCGTCCAGTTCGCGGTACCAGGCCGCGATGGATTGCTGCGAGGTGTTGCCGTCGTTGTAGACCGGGTGTTTGACCATCTTGCCCTGCGCCAGCACGGGATAGGTGTTGCGCAGCCGGGCGAACGTGCGGTAGAGGTTGAGCAGCGAACCGTCGTCGTCGGCCTGTGCCTCGACCGAGATCGCCGGGGTCAGCATCTGCATGTCGATCTTGCCCGAGAGGCTTCCCGAAGCCAGTTCGTTGCCCGCCTTGTCCCACAGGATCGGGGTGCGGACATATTCGTCGCCGTTGGATTTGGTGCCCCAGTACCCGAGCTCTTCGCCCTGGTAAATGTAGGGTGCGCCCTGCGCCGTGAGCAGTACGGCGGCCGCCACCTTCATCTTTTCGACGGACTGCCCCAGGTCGGAGCCCGTGCGATCCTCGTCGTGGTTCGAAAGTTTCGTGGCTTCGATGTAATCGCTGCGGTACTGTGCGTAGAGGGGCTGCACGTCGAGGATGTCCTTGACGAAATAGCATCCGATGCCGTTTTGCAGCGCCCATTTGAGCTTGTACCAGAACGTGAATTCGAACAGTGCCGGCAGCCCCCGGTAATAGGGTGCCGCCTTGTCCGCTTCGTCGAGCATCTCGCCCACCATGTAGAAATCGCCCTCTCCGCCGGCGGCCTTGTAGGTCTCGTTCATGCGGTCGTAGAATTTCTTGAGGAACGTGGGGTTCTCGTCGTTGTAGGCGTTGTGGTAGATGTGCTTCACGGCATCGAGGCGGAACCCGTCCACGCCCATGCGTACCCACTTGTCAGCCGCTTCGGCGACGGCCTTGAACGCCCTGGACTGCTCGGCCTCGGCGGCTTTGCCGTAGTTGAGGTCGGCGAATGCCGCCGTCCAGAAGTGCGAATGGTACATCGTCGGCAGCGAGAACTGCACGTTGGCCGGGTCGGCCGAGCGGTTCGACATCAGGGTGAAGGGCTCCCCGAACCGGATGATCGTCCGGTTGTCCGGGGCGCCGTATTTGGTGCCTGCGGCCCACGACGTGGTCGAGGTGCGGACGAGGAATCCCCAGTCGGAATCGAAGTCGAGCGTCAGTTCGTAGCTGTTGCCGCCCCTGGCGTAGAAGCGTTTGCTCGTGCCGTTGCCGAAATAGAGGTACTTGTCGTCCGGGCCGCCCTGCGTGTTGTCCGCGTCCGCGGCGTCGGTCGTTTCGGTAACGGTCACCGTCGGGCTGTCGGCATTTGTCCAGTCGAGTACGAACTTGAAGCGCCCGGCGGCACCCGCCCCCGTGTCGGTCGAGAACCATTGCCCGGCATCGTAGCCTGCGGCGCCTTCCGTGGCGATCTGGTCGATCCGTCCGGCTGCGATGTCGGCCTGCGGGTCTTCGGAGAAGATATAGCGGTCACGGTAAGGGCTCCCTTCGGACGCGGCGGCCGATTTGAACCACGGGTGGTCTTTGCCTGTATGGTTGAGCACGTAATCCAGGTAGACCCGGATGCCACGGGCATGGGCCGCGTCGATGAATGCCCTCAGGTCGGCGTCCGTCCCGAAGGCGGGGTTGACCGCCTCGTAGTCGAGCACGTCGTAACCGTGGTACGAAGCCGCCGGATGGATCGGCGAGAGCCATACGGCCGAGGCGCCGAGTGCGTCGATGTAGTCGAGCCGCCGGGTCAGCCCCGGCAGGTCGCCCACCTTGTCGCCGTTGCCGTCGGCGAAGCTGTATACCAGCAGCTGGTAGCTTATGTCGGCGCGTTTGCGGTTGTCCCACGCATCGGGCTGGGCGACGACCTGCTCGCCCTCGAAATCCTGGGAGGCATCGCCGCTCTGTGTCACGGTGACGACGACCGGATCGCAGCCCGGGGCGGTGAAGGTAAGCGTCGCGGAGCGTTTCGACGACTCGTTTGCGGTCGCCGTGACCGCGAACGACGTGGAGGTTTTGCCCGATGTGAGGGCCGGTGTGCACCATGCGGTATTGTCGCTCTGCGTCAGCGACCACGCGCCCGCATCGGTGCGCAGGTCGAGCAGCCGGCTGCCGCCTGCGGCTTCGAATTCTATCTCCGTGGGGGTCACGGAGAGCATACTGCCGCCGGTATCGCCGGTCTTGTCGTCGCTGCACGACACGGATACGGAAAGTACGAGTGCCAGCAGCAGGAAAAGAAATTTTTTCATAGCGGAATCTCGGTTAAAGTTCGTTTCGGGGCCTGCCGTCCGGTCAGGGACGGCAGGCCAGAAACGGGACGGCAACCTCTGTGTGCCGTCCCGTGAAAGGGTGGCCGTTATTCGGCCTCTGCCGGGGTCTTGCCCTCGGACATGATGTATATCTGCGAATTCGCGAGGTCGAAATAGATGTCGTAGGTGCCGTCGAGCTGGACTTTCATGTTCTGCGAACCGCCGCTGGTGATGATGTCTACGGCCTTGTTGATGTCGACCGCACCGCCCGACGCCGTGCCGTAGTTCTTGGAGTCGTCCCAGGCGTTATTGAAGCGGATCTTGAATTCGCTGGCGGTGGTCAGGGCTACGCCTTTGCGAACGAGGTAGGCGCCCTCCTCGCTCATGGAGAAATCGCCCAGGTCACCCCATCCGGTGATGTTGCCGACCAGTCCCCATGTGTCGGCGACCAGCTCGGGCTTGGCGCCTGCGGCCATCACGTAGGCGCGTCCCGCCTCGGGCAGCAGCCAGTAGTCGTACGTGCCGGCTTCGGCGATCACGGCATTGACCTTGTCGGCGGAAACCTTGAAGGCCGAGCCGATCGTGCAGGTGTAGGGGCTGCTGCCGGCGAATGCGGCGTCGGCCCCGATCCACTGCGACTCGTCGCCGCTCTTGAAGAGGAATTCCGAGTTGGCGGCTACCTCGACCCCTGCGGCCTTGTAGGCCACGATGTTCGAGCTGGCGCTCTCCATGGCCGTCGGGCCCCAGTCGGGGGTTGCGACGGTCTGGCCGTGGATGTACCAGTCGGCCTTTTCCGGCCCCGGGTCGGGTTCTTCGCCGCCGCCCGTGCCGTAGTCGCCGGCATTGAGTTCGTAGGTGATCTCCGCAGAGTTGTTCAGGGTTGCGTATACGCGGTAGTTGCCCGCCGTGGCCTTGATGTTGTCGCCGTTCTGCGAAAGGCGTCCGTCCGCCCCGCCGAAGTTTATCGCCCAGTCGTTGTCCGCACGGAATTTGAATTCCCCGGCGGTCAGTGTGACGTCGACCCAGAAACGCTGTTTTTGGGTGTCGAAATTCATCTCCGTGTCGGTGTCCCAGCCGCCCGGAGTGGCATCGCCGATAATACCCATCGAGTTGAACGACAGCTTATTGCTTAACGTTAATGTCGAACGGTCGAATACGAAGCGGTAGAAGCGCTTGGAATAGACCATGATGTTTCCGGAACCGCTGCTGGAGATCAGCGTGATCGACGGGGCTTCCGTTTCCGGAGCCGCAGCATCATCGTCGGTGCCCCAGTTGCAGGCATCGTTCCAACCGGCTTCGCCGCTCAGTTTGAAGCCGTTGGCGGCTTTTTCGCCCAAGTCAACGATAGCTTCGTAGGTGACCTCGTCGCCGGAGAAACAGAACAGTCCCTGTGCGTTGTCGAAATTCCAGCCGCAGTAATCGCCGATTACCCAGACCTGGGGATAGGTACGCTCGGCCGTTGTCACGGTCATGCGGACGGTGGCGGGGGCGGAGTAGAATTTCTCGAAGTCGGTGCCGATCGTGGCGCTGATGTAGAAATCCACGTCTGTAGGTTCGCCCGAGGGAACCCCCAGGCCGCCGTCTTCCACGGACAGCGCAAGGATGTTGTTGAGGCTTTCATAGGTCTGTTCCGACGAGGTGCCGTTCATTCCCGTGAAGAGCACCAGTTTCGCACCGTCGTTGTACGAGGCTTCGATCGAGTAGTTGATCTGGGTGCGGACGCCGAAGTCGGCGGCGTCCCAGGTGAAGGTCTGCGTCGAGCCCATGTTGTCGGGCGTAATGACGATCTCCCCGGGCAGCGCATGCAGCACGGGCGCCACGACCTTGTCGGGGTCGTAGGCCTTTACCTCGTCGAGCTTTTGGCAGGCGGAGAGGAGTCCCGTCGCAGCCGCCAGCATCATCGCATATCGTGTAATTTTCATAGTCGTACGATTTTTAGGGTTGGTTATTTATCGGTTGCGTTTCCGTAGCCGGGATTCTGGTGCAGTTCGGGGTTGGAAGCGAGCTCCGACGAAGGGATGGCAAAGATTTTCATGTAATCATCGAACCCCTGTCCGGTGAAGGTGCCGCCCTTGTATGTCCAGAGGAACGACGGGGTGGTGAACTTGCCGTAGCGGATCAGGTCGGTGCGGCGGTGCCCCTCCCACATCAGCTCGCGGGCACGCTCCTCGAGTAGGTAGTCGGCCGTGACCGACGAGGGGGCCGATACCCCGGCACGGTTGCTCAGCTCCTGGAGTTTCGGCAGCGCGGTGTTGGCCTGTCCCAGGTTCATGCAGGCCTCGGCGTAGATCAGGTAGATCTCGCCCAGGCGGATCATCGGGAAGTCGATGTCGCTGTATGCCTTCGATGCAGCCGTGGCAAGGAATTCGTCGTTGGTCATGTCGTGGGGGATATTGTTGAACTTGAGGCAAGTCCACCCGTTGAGGAAGACATAGAGCGCATCGTTCATTGACTCCTGGCGGCCTTTGATGTAGAACATTCCGCCGCGTTTGTCACTGACCGTATATTCGCCCGTGGTGTAGTCCGCGTTGCGGGCGTTGAAATATTTCTGCACGTATTCGTAGGGTACGCGGATGCCGGCCCAGCCGTTGTTCACGCCGTTGATCTTCTGTTCGGCCGTCACGTCGGTGGCGGCGATGGCTGCCAGCGTCAGGTACGACGTGCCGCCGTAGGACTGCGTCTGCTCGGCGTCGTATGCCACGCCGAAGATGATCTCCTTCAGGGCGTCGGCGTTCTCGCCGTTGTCGCCGCGGAAGAGGTCGGAATACTCCGGGCAGAGCGAGTAGCCCATGCCGAAGATCGCTTCGCAGGCGGATTTGGCCTCCGTCCACATCGGGGTGCCGGCATAAACCTCGGCATTGAGGTACATGCGGGCCAGCAGGCCGTTGACCGCACCCTTGTCGGCACGCGGGTAGTTCGAGCGTGCGGCAGGCATCGCGCTTTCGTCCGAAGCCAGGTCGGTCAGCTCCGAGATGCAGTAGTCGAAGACATCCTTGCGCGAGGCCTGTTTGGGGTTCACACCGCCGCCGAAGGGCGAGGTCTCGGTCGTAAACGGCACGTCGCCGAACACGTCGAGGGCGATCCAGTAGAAATAGGCGCGCAGGAAACGGGCCTCGGCGCGGAAGCTCTGGATCCTGGCGGCCAGTTCGCTGCTCACGCCGCGGTCGGAGAGTTTGTCCGAGGCGGTCTGGCGCAGGTACTCGTTCACGTAGGCGATGCCCTGCAACGTACGTACGTAGACGGCGTAGGTCGCGTCGTTGTCGGCGTCGGACCACGTGTCGGTATTCATGGCGCGTACCCAGGCGTCGTTCTCCCAGGCGCATTTGCAGGCGTCGGCCGTAACCTCCTGGATCGTCCAGAATGCGCGGATGAGCTCCGAGGCGCCGCCGTCGCTGACCTGCAGGTCGGTGGTGTCGTTCGAGACGAAATTGAAATAGAGTTTGGTGAGCCCGGCCAGGTAGCCGTTCTCGTCTTTCCCGTAGACGGTCTCCGAGGTCGAGTCGGACGGGTTGAGGGGCAGGGTGTCGAGATCCCCGATGCACGAAGTGAGCAGCATCGTTGCGCCTGCCGCCGCCAAGGCGAAATGTTTTATGTCGATTTTCATGGTTCGTTCGTTTTTAGAAGTTTACATTCAGACGCAGCGAATAGGTGCGCGGGCGCGGCCAGATCGAGCCGTCGATGCCGTTGACACCCGGTATTTCGGGGTCTACGCCGCTGTAATCGGTGATGACGAATACGTTCTGCACGCCGAAGGCGACGCGCATCGAACCCTTCCAGTTGCCGATCTTGTTGAACGTGTAGCCGAGGTTGATGTCGTCCATGCGGAAGAACGAGGCGTTTTCGAGGAACATGTCCGAATACCACTGCTCGCCGCTGTTGGCCTTCGTAAAGCCGGTCTTCTTGACCAGCCGTGCGAAGTTGGGCAGGTTGCCGGCGTTGATGTCGATGTTGGACGTCGAGTTGGCCGAGGCGAAGTCGTTGAAGACCCAGTTGCCCGCCGAACCGTGGCCGTTGAAGCCGAAGTCCCAGTTCTTGTAGCTCAGCTTGAGGCTGATGCCGTAGAAGAAGTCGGGGTTGGGGCTCTTGTCGGTCACGTAACGGTCGGCCTGTGTGATCTTGCCGTCCTTGTCACGGTCGACCAGCGCGTTCTGGATCGGATTGCCGTCCTGGTCGTATACCTGCTGGAAACAGTAGAAAGTGTAGGGCGCATAGCCTACCTTGTGGATCTGGAGCAGGTTACCCGTGCCCTTGGTGATGCTTCCCGTCTGGATGTTGTAGTCGGGGTCGTCGGTGTTGTTGAGCTTGGTGAACTCGGTGTGTTGGAACGTGCCGTTGAAGCCGACCGTGAGGTTCCAGTCCTTGGTCTGCACGGGGATGAAATTCAGGTTGAATTCCACGCCCTTGTTCTCCATCGAGCCAATGTTGGTGAGCACCGTGTTGCCGAAGTTCGAGCCCATGGGGGTGATGACGCTGTTCAGAAGGTCGTCCGTCTGGCGCAGGTACCAGTCGACGCTACCGTTGATGCGGCCGCCGAGGAACCCGAAGTCGAGTCCGACGTTGTAGGTCGTCGTGGTCTCCCATTTGATGTTGGGGTCGTAGGCGCCCGGCGTGAGGTAGAACATGTGGCCGGCGCTGCCCATGTAGTAGGTCTTGTAGACGTCGGTCGACATGTAGTAACGCGCCAGGTAGGGGTAGTTGGAACCGATCTCCTGCTGGCCGGTCTGTCCGACGCCGACGCGCAGCTTGAGGGCCGAGACGGCACGCGAATCCTTCAGGAAATTCTCCTCGGCGATGTTCCACGCAAAGGCGCCCGAAGGGAAGAGGCCCCAGCGGGTATCCTTCGAGAAACGCGAAGAGGCGTCGTCGCGCAGCGTGAAGGTGAAGAGGTATTTCGAGGCGATCGAATAGTTCAGGCGTCCGTAGAACGAGAGCAGGTAGTTCTCCTGGCGGTTGAACGGGTAGCGCGAATCCTCGCCCTTCTGCTCGTGCGTCTCGTTGAAATAGGATACCGAGTGGTCGGAGCTGTAGAAATGCTGCCACGAATAACCGGCCATCACGTCGAGGTGGTGGATGCCCCACTCCTTGTTGAAGTTGGCGTAGAATTCGAGCAGCTGGTTGCGGCGGAAGTTCGTCGTCCACGAATACTGTCCCCAGCCGCGGGCCTCGGTGTCGGTGTATGCCTGGAACGAGCCGGGGTTCACGCCGTCGTAGGTCTTGGCGCTCGATACGTCGAGGCCGAGGTTGAGGTTGAAGCGCAGCGCCTCGAAGCCGTGAACCTTATAGTCGATCTGGGCGTTGCCGATGAAACGCTTGGCACGCGCCGTATTGTCGCGGTCGTAGAGCTGCGAGAGCGGGCCCGCACCCAGCAGGGTGTTGGGCGTGAAGTCCTCGCCGCGGCCCGATCCGTAGTTCCAGTATCCGTTGGTGGTCGTGTAGTCGATCGAGCCGTCGTCGTTGCGGAAGTAGGGGTCGATCGTGGGGTTGAAGAAGGCAGCCGAACCCACCACGCCGCCCGAAGCGTAGCGCTGCGACGTGACGACGCCCTTGGCGTTGAGGTTGACCGTGAGGTGCTTGTCGAAGAAGTTGGGCGAGAGGCTCAGGTCGAGCGTCCCGCGTTCGTATTTCGACGTTTCGAGCGTACCCTGCTGGTTGGTGTAGCCCACCGATGCACGGTAGGGCATGCGGTCGTTGATGTTGCCGATCAGGCTGACGTTGTGGTCATGCGAAATGGCGGTGCGGAAGACCAGATCCTGCCAGTTGGTGTTCTTGTCGCCGAGCATCGACTGTACCTTGTCGCCCGTGGTCGTACCTGCGGGATACACCTGGTCGATGTAGGTGCGGAACTCGCCGGGCGACATCACGGGCAGCTCGTCGGAGTTGGTCTGGACGCTCACGCTGCCGCTGTACGATACGCGGGGCGTGTTGCCGCGCCCCTTCTTGGTGGTGACGAGGATGACGCCGTTCGAAGCACGCGAACCGTAGATGGCCGCCGCCGAAGCGTCCTTGAGCACGGTGAAGGATTCGATGTCGTTGGGGTTGATCGTCTCCAGCGGGTTGGCCATACCCTTGCCGCCGTCGACTGCGATGGGTACCCCGTCGATCACGATCAGCGGGTCGTTCGAGGCGTTGAGCGAAGCCGCACCGCGCACGCGGATGGTGGCGCTCGATCCGGGGCCGCCGTCGCCGGGGATGATGTGTACGCCCGGAACCTTGCCCTTGAGCATGTCCTGCGTGGAGACCACGGCTCCGCGGTTGAACTCTTCGGCCTTGATTGCCACGACCGAACCGGTCATGTCGTTCTTCTTGACCGAACCGTAGCCGATCACCACCACGTCGTCGATGCCCATGGCATCCTCTTCGAGCGTGAGGTGTGCCAGCAGCGACGAACTGGCCACCAGGCTGACGGTCTTGTAACCGACATAGCTGACCTCGATGACCGACTCGGGGCCGGCGGCGCGGATGGCATAGTCGCCGTCGATGCCCGTCGAGACGCCGTTGGTCGTGCCCTTTTCGACGACGGTAGCGCCCAGGATCGGCATTCCGGACTTGTCGACAACTACGCCTTTAACCTCATAACCAGCGTTTTGCGCCAGCGTGAGGGGGGGGGTAAATTGACATATGAGCAAGATACCCGCACACATAGTTAAAAATCGTTTCATAAGAATTTTGGTTAGTTTATAAGTTGATTTTATGGATTGTAGGTCATTGGGCCTTGTGTTCTTTGACCAGGAAGACCGACACGGCGGCCAGCAGCATGAAGACCCCGGCGAGCGCCAGCATGTCGGCCGCATCGGAGGCGAAGCAGTACTTGACGATGGCACCGCCGGTCAGTCCGATGACGATCTGGGGGACGGTGATCGTGAAATTGAAGATACCCATGTATACGCCCATGCGGCGTGGCTCGACTGCGCGCGACAGGATGGCGTAGGGCATGGCGAGGATGCCCGCCCAGGCGATGCCGATCCCCACCATCGGGAGCATCAGCGCGTACTGGTCGTGCAGCAGGCACAACCCCGCGAAGCCCAGCGCCCCGGCGAGCAGGCAGGCCGCGTAGACGGGTTTGTTGCCGTAGCGCGCGGCGACGCGCCCGAGGAACAGGGCGGCGATGCAGGCGGGGATGGGGTAGGTGCCGTTGAGCACGCCGACCCATGTCTGCGTGGCGCCGGCCGAGAGCACTTCGCCCGTGGCATGGTCGGTGACTACACCCGTGATGGCGGGTTTGAGGTAAGTCCACATCAGGAAGAGCGCCGCCCACGAGAAGAACTGCGTGACGCCCAGCCGCACCATCACGCCGGGGACGTTGCGCATGAGGCCGACGAAGCTCACCGGTTTGGCGTCCTCCTCGGAGAGGTTGTTGTAGCGGGCGAACTCCCCGGGCGGATATTCCCGTGTCTTGAACGAGGTGACGAGCACCGTGAGCAGCAGGATCGCGCCCCCGGCATAGTAGGAGTAGGCGATGTGCGGCGAAACATGCCCCGGAGCGGCCTCGTCCGACACGCCGAGCCATGTCATGACGAGCGGCAGGATAGCGCCGACGACCGCACCGAGGTTTATCAGGAAGGTTTGTACCACGTAGCCCTGTGTCTTCTGCGAATCGTCGAGCATGTCGGCCACCAGCGCTCGGAAGGGCTGCATCGTGACGTTGAACGACAAATCCATGAACAGCAGGATGAAAGCCCCCATGGCGAGCGGGGCGAAGGCGAGCAGTTTGGGGCAGTTGGGCATGAGCACTAGCGCCAGCGCCGAGATCAGCGACCCGCCCAGGATGTAGGGGATGCGGCGGCCCCAGCGCGTCCAGGTGCCGTCGGAAAAAAGCCCCACGATGGGCTGGACGATCATGCCGGCCAGCGGTGCCGCCAGCCAGAAGTAGCTCAGGTGGCTGACATCTGCCCCCAGCGATTCGAAGATGCTCGACGTGTTGGAATTCTGGAGCGAATATCCGATCTGCACGCCGAGGAAGCCGAAGCTGAGGTTCCAAATCTGCCAAAATGAGAGTTTAGGTTTGGTCATTTCGGTTTTTCGGTTGGTTTTCAGGTTATACAAATTTTAATAAAAAAATCCGGATGGCGAACCGCCGGGCGACGAACGGGGGGATCAGCCGGATGAACGGGCGGATTTTTACGACGAACGGTAGCCCGAGGGGGACGATTTGGAATTTACGCGGAAAAACACTACCTTTATTCATAAATAAACGAAACCCGTATATACTTAATACAGCCTCAGTCAGCCTATATGCGATCGCTCAAAGTGTCCGGAATCATCCACCTGTTCGCCGTGCTCCATGCCGTGGTCGCCCTTTCGTGCCATCTGGCGGGGATCAACGACGAGTTGGTGCTGACGCTGCTGACGATCGTGCTGATCGTGCTGATCTGCCTAAAACGGGGCCTGAACGTGGAGTTCACCGCTGCCAGCGTGATCGTCGTCAACGTGATCGGCTACCTGCTGGGTACGGGCGGTGCGCAGCTGATCGAGCTGTTATTGCACGCCCCGCCCGTGGTGCATGCCGTGTCGACTTTCATAACCACCGAGATTCTGGGCTGGAGCATCGTGTGGTTCACCAAGTTGTTCCGCCGCGGCGACGACACGGCGAGCCGCTCCTCGGCCTGGACGCCCCGCATCGGGTTGCTGCTGCTGGCCGTGGGGGTGATTTTCGTGCTGAGGCTGGCCTATGTCGAGCTCTTCTCATCGCCTTCCTTCTCCACAGACCGCCTTTACCACATGGCCGACTTGCTGGCTTCGAACTCCGCGGCACTGATTATCCTGCTGTGCGTCAATATCATCTATGTCCGGCATACGCGCAGGCGTGAAACCCGGCACGGTCTGATCGCCGAAATCGCGGCGTTCCTCCTGTTCGTGCTGTTCACGTCGGCCTGCGTGGCGCTCATTACGGGGTTGCACCTGCCGTTCGCCTTCGACCGCTCGTTCTCCGCACGGGAGTTCCTGCAACTGTGGATCGTCACCCTGCTGGTCGAGGTAACCCTCTATTCGGTCGTATTTATGGTCGATTACGCCCTGGTCGCGCGTGCCGTGCTGCGTGCCGAGCGCGGTAAGGCGCACCAGGCGCAGTTCCGTTACATGAAACTCAAACAGCAGGTCAACCCCCATTTCCTGTTCAACTCGCTCAATATCCTCGACTGCCTGGTCTGCGAGCAGCGCACGGAGCAGGCCAGCGCCTACATCCATAAACTGGCGGGCATCTACCGTTACATGCTCCAGAACGAGGAGGAGACGCTCGTGCGCCTGCGCGAGGAGATGGCCTTCGTGGGGATGTACGTCGACCTGTTACAGGTGCGTTTCCCCGAAGGGTTCCGCGTGGAGACCGACATTTCGGATGAGGCCATGAACCGCCATGTCCTGCCCTGCTCGGTGCAGCTGCTGATCGAAAACGCCATCAAGCATAACTCGGTGGGGGCCGACCGGCCGCTGGTGATCCGCATCGTCGCCGGGGCCGGAGCCGTGACGGTGTCGAACAACCTTCAGCTGAAGGTATCCGGCAACCCCTCGACCCGTGTGGGGCTGAACTACATCCGCCAGCAGTACCTCGACCTGTCGGGCATCCCGATCGGGATACGCCGTACCGATACCGAATATTGTGTCACCTTACCGTTGCTGTAATATGAACGTACTGATCGTAGAAGACGAAATGATGGCCCAGGCAAACCTGGCGCGAGCGCTGACCCAGCATTTTCCCGACGTACGGATCGTCGGGACGACCGGCTCGGTCAGGGAGACGGTGCTCTGGCTGCGCACGCCGGGGAACAGTGCCGATGTGATTTTCATGGACGTGGAGCTCTCCGACGGGGATTGCTTCGAGATATTCCGCCAGGCGGACGTGACGGCGCGGGTCATCATGACCACCGCATATGACAATTACGCCGTGCGGGCGTTCGAGGTCAACAGCATCGACTATCTGCTCAAACCGATCGACCCCGCAGCGCTGCGGCGTGCCGTGGAGCGTTGCCGGGTGCGGAGCGGGGGCATCGACCCCGACGTATTGCTGAACGCAATCCGCAGCCCGCGCGAATACAAACAGCGCTATGTCGTGCGTTTCAACGACCGGATCGTCCCGGTGCAGATCGCCGATATCGCCTATTTCTACTCGGAAGAGAAAAACACCTACCTCGTCACGAACGACAATAACCGCTATATTGTGGATCAGTCGCTCGACGTCCTTTCGGACGAGCTGGATCCCGGGCGGTTTTTCCGCATATCGCGCGGCTGCATCATCGCCATGCCGGCGATCGTCAGCATCGTGAAATACCTGGGCAACCGGCTGAAAATCACGGCCCGACCGCGTCCGGAGTTCGAGATGGTGGTGAGCCGGTCGCGGGTCGACGACTTCCTGAAGTGGTTGGAGGGGAATGGCTGAGCCTTGGTCGTGACGGCATGATAAAAGGGGTACCCTGCTCAGCGGAGTACCCCTTTTTTGTGGCCGGGAGCTACGGTGCCGCAGTACGCCCGTCAGCGGCGCCCGCTGCAGGCGATCATGTCGTGCAGCGATTCGTTGAAGGTCTCCTTGCGGAGCAACTCCTCGAGCGGGAGGTGCATCCGGTAGCGCCAGTGGTAGCGGGGGATGGACGGGACGTTGATGCGTTCCTTGGCCGGGTCGGGGTAGCGCAGTTCCCCGTCGGTCGAGAACCAGTCCTGCAACGGCAGGATGGTGAGCATCGCCGGGGAATTGAGGTGCATGTCGAGGATGCGCCGGCATATCCACGGCTCGCAGAAATAGGGAACGTCGCCCCCGATGCCGAGTGCTTCGTGGTAGAAGCGCGCCGTGAGTTCGCGGTCTTCCTCCCACCATGCCCGCAACGGGTTCATGTCGTGCGTCGAAGTGGTGCAGACCGAGAAATAGGGGTAGTGCGCCGGGTCGGCGAAGAGTTCCCCCGGCGTCTTGGGCATGCGCTGGATTTCGAGCGAGAGGATTTGCAGTTCGTGCATCGTCTCGGGGACGCTGTCGGGGATCATGCCCAGGTCTTCGCCGCAGGTCAGCATCTCGGTCGCCGAGAGGAGCACCGGGAGCTTGCGCAGGGCGGATTCCTGCCAGAAACGGTTGTGCCGGTGGTAGAAGAAGTCGGTATAGAGCCGGTCGAAAGCTGCACGGCGCTCTCCGTCGAGCCGGCGGTAGGCGTGCGTCGAGTGGGGGGCGATGCGGGGGTGGAAATAGCCCTTGCGGCGCGGGTCCTCGATGAAGAGCACGTCGTCGAGCAATGCCATGAGCCCTTCCCGCAGCCGGGTCTGGCGTTCGTCGTCGCCCGGGAAGCGGGCTGCGACCTTGCGCTGGGTGGCATAGGCGGGCAGTAACCGCCCCTCCTTCATGCAGGTGGCGCGGACTTCGCCGGCCAGGTCGCCGAACAGTTCCCCGAGCATGTGTTCGTCGGGCACCGGGGTGGTGTAGCGTCCGTCCTGCGTGTCGAAGCCCATGCCGCGCAGTTCATCTGCGGAATAGGGCAGGGCGGGGTTGAAATAGCCCAGCAACCCGTGTACGGCATGCGTGGGAATCTCCCAGATGCGGAAGAACCCGAGGATGTGGTCGATGCGGAAGGCGTCGAAGTATTCGGCCATCTTGGCCATGCGTGCCCGCCACCAGGCGTAGCCGTCGCGTGCCATGCGTGCCCAGTTGTAAGTCGGGAATCCCCAGTTCTGCCCGACGGCCGAGAATGCGTCGGGCGGAGCCCCGGCCTGCGAGTCCATGTGGAACAGGTGCGGGTAGAGCCATGCGTCGACGCTCGTGCGGCTGATGCCGATGGGCAGGTCGCCCTTGAGGACGATGCCGTGGTCGCGGGCGTAGGCGCAGACCTCGGACAACTGCGTATGCAGGTGGTATTGGACATAGCAGTGGAATGCGATGTCGCGGCTGTGGCTGCGGCAGTAGGCGTCGACGGCTTTGCGGTCATAGCGGGCGAAGCCGCCCCAGCGGGTAAAGTCGGGCGTGCCCGTTTCGTCGCGCAGCGTGCAGAAGGCGGCATAGGGGATGAGCCAGTGTCTGTTGGCGGCGATGAAGTCCTTGTAGTCGCGGCGTGCTGCAGTGCGGGTTCCGTGGCGTTCGAACGCCCGGCGGAGCAGCCGCAGTTTGTGCCGGTTGACCCGTTCGTAGTCTATTTCGGAGAGGGCGTTCAGTTCGTTGCGCAGGGTGCGGTACTCGTCGTCCTCCACGACGCCCGCGGCCGGCAGCCGGATGAACTGCGGGTGCAGGGCGAAGGTCGAATTGGCGTTGTAGGGGTAGGAGTCTTCCCATGTGCCGGTCATGGTGGTATCGTTGATCGGCAGTACCTGGATGACGCGCTGCCCGGTGGCGGCCGCCCAGTCGATGAGCCGTTTCAGGTCGTAGAACTCGCCGACGCCGAAATCCTCTTCCGTACGGAGCGAGAAGACCGGGATCGCCGTCCCGGCGCCCCGCCACCTGCGCTTGGGGAAACGCGGGGATGCCGCGGCGTCGAGGGCGTGTTCGCCGGCGCCGGGCAGCTCGCCCCAGGTGCGGTTGGCACCCTCCTCCCACAGGATGGGGGTGAGGGTCTTGCGGTCGGCGATCAGGAATTTGTATTCGAACCGGTGTGCGGTATGCAGCGTGAGTTCCCATTCCGGGAAGCGGCTGTCGTCCATCGGGACGATCCGTTTCCAGCCGCCCAGTTCACGGCCGCTGCCGGCGACGGCGAGCGTTTCGTCCGGCCGCAGGGTGGGCAGCACGACGCGCAGCGTGATGTTGCCGGCCGCTTTCTTCGGATTGCCGGTTTTCCCGCGGCCGAAGATGCCCCGGGTGAATGCCGAGGAGTAGAACGGCGTGTCGGAGGGCATCTCCTGCCAGCGGTCGCGGATGCGCAGCGTGCGCACCCCCTCCCGGGACGGGAGCCGCAGCGTGTGCGGCCGCCATTCGCTGCGGATGCATGTGCCGTCGCGTTCGATTTCATAGCGGTATTCGGTATCATCCCTCTGGGTATAGCGGTCGATGGCGCCTGTCCAGATGCCTCCGTCGGCGTATTGCAGCGCAATGCGCCGTTTGCCGATCCGCATGACGAGCTGTTCGCCCCAGCGGGTACGGTATTCGATGCTGATCAGGAGTTTCATGGTTCGGTATGTCGTTTGGTTCGGAATCGGTTTATACAAAATTAAAAAAATAATCCGGTTTTGTCTTTCCGGCAGGGAAAAATCAGAGCCCCCGGATGAATTGCGTAACGACGGCCACGAGGTCGGGGTCGATCGGTAGCGTGCTGTCGCCGTAGGCTCCCGTCTGGTCGATGCGCATGCGTCCCGTGCATTTTTTGAGCGGGTGGGTCATCCCTGCGATGATTGCCTTCCGGGCCCGGGGCTGTGCCTTTGCCAGCGCCTCGGCATTGTCTGGTGGCACCTGCAGGTCGTTGTCCCCGCCCACGACGAGTATCGGAACCCGCACCTTGCGGATCTCCTCGCGCGGGTCGTAGCGCAGGCTGGAGATCCAGAACGTCTGTACCGAAGGGTGGAACAGCGCTTCGAGCTGCGGCGGGCAGGATTCGACCCGTTCGCCCCGTTTGAGGGCGGCGGTGATCGCGTTGGCCTGCAAGAGCAGATCCATGTTGTCGGGCAGGAGTTGTGAGGCCAATTGCAACTGGAGTATCTCGTCGAGCGGGTAGCCGGCGCCGGCCAGCGAAACGACGGCGGCGACTTTCGGGGTTTGCTGCGCCGCGCAGAAGGCGATCAGCGCCCCTTCGCTGTGGCCGATCAGTACGACGCGGCGGAAACCTTCGCCGGCGAGGTAGTCGGCCCATGCCGCGGCGTCGCCGATGAAATCCCCCAGTACGGCGTCGGCCATTTTTTCCGGCTCCGTGAACCGGCTCGCACCGATGCCGCGTTTGTCGTAGCGCAGCGAGGCGATGCCTGCCTTTTCGAGCGCCTGCGCCAGGTAGAGATAGCTGTTTACATTGCCGTTGCGCGGAGTGGGCCCCGAACCGGCGATGATGACGGCCACGGTTTCCGTACCTGCATCGGGGGTGAGCAGCGTGCCGTAAAGCGTTCCGAAATCGCGTTCGAGCGAGACGTTCCTTTCGCCGGCGGCGGTATGCGCGAAGGCCAGCAGGAGGATGGCTGTCAGCAGGTGTTTCATGGCTTATGGGTTTCAGGTTGTTCTCAGTCGGTGTTTTTTTGCCTGTGCGGCGTGCCCTTCCGGTTCGTTTACCGGCGTTTTGTTCCTGCGTATCGTGCCTGTACCGGGTTGGTGCCCGGCGGGTCGTGGCGGCGGGGCTACAGCTCCCCGACCGCTTTTTCCAGTCCGATGCCGCGCGAACCCTTGATCAGCACCAGCGCGTTGTCCACGGGGTGTGTGCGGAGCGCCGCGATGAGGTGTTCCCGATCGGCGAAGAGCGTGATCCGGGCGGGTTGCGGCTCCATGTCGGCACGGGCCTTGGCGAATTCCTGTCCGACGAGCATCACCTCCGTCTGCGGAGCCTGTGCTGCGAGGCGGATGACAGCGGCGTGTTCCTCCGCCGACCAGGCGCCCAGTTCGAGCATGTCGCCCAGGATCAGCAGGCGGCGGGTGCGCATGCCGGGCGGCTCGGCGAGGAAATTCGCGACCGATGCCCGCATACTCGAGGGGTTGGCGTTGTAACAGTCCACGATGAGCGTGTTGCGCCCCGTCTCGGTGCGCTGCGAGCGGTTGTTGTCGGGGACATAGCTGCCGACAGCATGGCGGATACGCTCGTCGGCGACGTCGAAATAACGTCCGACGGCCACGGCTGCGGCGATGTTGAACCGGTTGTAATGCCCTTCGAGGTGGTTTTCGAGGTCCTCGGCCAGCGTGATGCTGTAATACTCCGCGGCCAGCCCGTCGCGTTCGGCGGCCATGTTCGTCAGCATCTCGTCCTCGCGGGGTACGAAGGCGCGGCCGCCGTTCGCGGCCAGGTAGTCGAACAGCTCGCCCTTGCCGCGGCGCACCCCCTCCGGGCCGCCGAAGCCTTCGAGGTGCGCACGGCCGATGTTGGTCAGGATGCCGTAGTTGGGCTCGGCGATCGAGGCCAGCAGGGCGATCTCGCCGCAGGCGCTGGCTCCCATTTCGACCACGCCGAACTGCGTGTCGCGGGTCATGGCGAGCAGCGTGAGCGGCACGCCGATGTGGTTGTTGAGGTTGCCGCGCGTGGCGTAGACCTCGAAGCGTTCGGCCAGCACGCGGCTCACCAGTTCCTTGGTCGTGGTCTTGCCGTTGCTGCCCGATATGGCGAGTATCGGGATCGCCAGCCGGCGGCGGTGTTCGCGTGCCAGCTCCTGCAACGCCCCGAGCGTGTCGCCGACCAGCACCATACGCTCGTCGGTGACGGCTGCCGGGTCGTCCACGACGGCATAGGCCGCGCCTTTGTCCAGCGCCTCCGCCGCGAAGCGGTTGCCGTCGAACGTCGCGCCGCGCAGGGCGAAAAAGATGGAATCAGCCCCGATGTTGCGCGTGTCTGTGGAGATGTGCGGGTGTTCCCGGAAAATATCGTATAGTTCGGACATATCAGTTCGCGTGTTTGGGTGTCCCCGAGGGCATGGGGTAGGGCCCCGGCTCTGCGGGCTCTCCGAAGCGGGGGTTGCCCGTGGCGTCGAAGTCGAAGCGTTGCAGGCGTACGTCGCGCCCCCAGTTGTGTACCGTATCTTTTTTCGAGTGGTAATAGATCCAGTATTCGTTCCCGTCAGGCGAGGTGGTGAAACTGGCGTGGCCGACGCCGTGTATGCGGTCGTTGCCGGTGAAGATGGGGCCGCTCTTGATCCATGATGCGGGATTCAGCGGGTCGCTGTCGGGGGTGCGCAGGCGCAGCTGCCCGAGCTTGTAGTGGCGCGACCACGAGCCGCGCGTGGAGTAGACGATGAAGAGGTCGTCGCCGTGCCGCAGTGCTGACGGGCCTTCCTGCAGGGCGATGTGGTCGCCCTGTTCCCACGGCTGGTCGGGTCGTGAGAGCAGGATGCGCGGCCCGATCCGGGTCGGCGATTCCATGCGGGCGATGTAGAGCAGCTGGTCGGTGGCGTCGGTATCGCGCTGGCGCTCCCAGCCGGACCATACGGCATAGAGCTCTCCCCGGTGTTCGAAGATCGTCATGTCGATGGCCCAGATGTTGTCCGTCTTGCCGTCGGGGTTGTCGCCGGTGTAGAGCATGCCGCGGTCGCGGTAGTCGCCCAGCGGCGTGTCGCACTCCAGCACGCCTGTGCGCTGCCCCGTGAAGGGGCTGCCGGGGACGGGTGCCGCGGCGTAGTAGATGTACCATTTGCCGCGGAGGCGGTGCAGCTCGGGTGCCCAGATGTTGAAGCTGTTCCACGCCCCGCTGTCGGCGGGCTGCCAGACAACACGCTCGCGTTCGAAACGCGTCATGTCGTCCGATTCGGTCACGGCGATGCCGCGTCCTGATTTGAAGCAGGTGTAATAGCGCCCGTCGTATTTGGTGATCCACGGGTCGGCGCCGTCGCGCAGCGGGTTGGTGAAGGTGGCCTGCGGCGCGGAGCACGAGAGCATCCCCGCCACTAAAAAAAAGCCCGCAGCGAATCGTCGCAGCAAGGCTGTGGTATGGAACGGCATGCGTTTCATAGGTGTCAGATATGTTTGTCCCCGTTATGGAACTTTACTTCGTCGATGAATTTCTTGATGTTCTGTTCTTCGGCGCGGGGGCATATCATCAATACGTCGTCGGTGTCCACGACGATGTATTCCTTCAGGCCGCTGATGACCGCTACCTTGCCCTTGGGCAGCGAGACGATGCTGCTGCGCGTGTCGTAGACATAGCACCCCTCTTCGGGGACGGCGTTGGCGTAGCGGTCTTTGCGGGCGTGCTGGTAGACCGAGCCCCATGTGCCGACGTCGCTCCACCCGAAGTCGCCGCAGCGGACATAGACGTTGTCGGCCTTTTCCATGATGCCGTAGTCGATCGAGATGGCGCGGCACTCCGAGAAGACGATCTCCACGGTGGTCTTCTCGGCATCGGTGCCCAGCGCCTTCATCACGCCGCTGAACATGGCATGGTGCTCGGGCAGGTATTTGCGGAAGGCCTCGACGATGGCCTGCACCTTCCAGATGAAGATACCCGAATTCCAGTAGAACTCGCCGGTCTGGAGGAAGGTCTGCGCCAGCTCGAGATCGGGCTTTTCGGTGAAGCACTTGACTTTGCTGATGGTGTGGTCGTCCGAAACCTGGATGTAGCCGTAACCCGTATCGGGGCGTGTGGGTTTGATGCCCACGGTCAGCAGTGCGTCGTGCCGGTCGGCGAATTCGAGGCACTCGCCGATGATCGTGCGGAAATCGTCCTCGTTGAGGATCAGGTGATCCGACGGCGTGACGATCATTTCGGCGTCGGGGTTCTCCCTGAGCAGCGTATAGGCCGCATAGGCGATGCAGGGGGCCGTATTGCGGCCGATCGGCTCGCAGAGCACCTGTTTCTCCCCGATTTCGGGGATGTGCTGCAATACCAGATCCTTGTATTTGTGGTTCGTCACGACGAGGAAATTCCCGGCGGGGACGATTTTTGCAAAGCGCTCGTAGGTGTGGCGGATAAACGATTTCCCGGTTCCGAGGATGTCGAGGAACTGTTTTGGCATCGACTGCCGGCTCTTGGGCCAGAAACGCGATCCGATGCCGCCGGCCATGATGACACAATATTTATTGCTTGCCATAAGTTATAATATGGAATTAAGTGAGACAAAGATAAAAATATTTTGTAACTTTGCCGCCTATTGCAGGAATAATATTTTTGTACTCCCGATGAAGATAAGACTGTTCACCATACCCAACCTGCTGACCCTTGCGAGCCTGCTTTGCGGCTCGTTCGCGGTGGTTTCGGCACTGGTTTACGGCGATCTGGCGCTGGCTTTCTGGCTCACGATCGCCGCCGGTGTTTTCGACTATTCCGACGGTTTCGTGGCCCGGCTGCTCAAATGCCCTTCCGCCATCGGCGTACAACTGGACTCGTTGTCCGACATGGTCTCGTTCGGCTTCGCCCCGTCGGCCGTGCTTTTCGTCTTGTGGAACAATTCCCTGCCTGCGGATGCCGAAGCATGGCTGCGCTACGGCGGCAGTGCACTTTGTTTCGCGGTGGCGGCCTTCTCGGCGCTGCGGCTGGCGAAATTCAATATCGACGAGACGCAGCATACCGAGTTCTGCGGCCTTCCTACTCCAGCCAATGCGCTGTTTTTCATATCTTTGGGGTGGATTAAGGTGAAGACGGGTTTCGACTTGGGTTACTGGTTGCTGCTGCTCATCCCTGTGATGTCGTGGCTGCTCGTTTCGCCCGTGCGGATGTTCGCCTTCAAATTCCAGCACTTCGCCTGGAAAGGCAACGGGGTGCGTTATGTTTTTATTGTATCGGCGGCGCTCCTGCTGGCCGTGCTGGGTGTCCGTGCCGTGCCGGTCGTGATCGTCCTCTACATCGCAACCTCGGTCGTACGCTGGTTGTCGATGAAGGCAAAAGGCTGTGGACAAGCCGGATAGTTGTGTATTTTAAGAATTTTTATTAATTTTGCCCCGGATTAGCGTTCCATGTCGAGGTTGACGAATAGAATATTGCTGGCAGCTTTGCTCGGTCTGTTCCTTACAGCGCCCGGCATCGTCCGTTCGCAGGGTTTCAACGCCAGGACGCTGCAGCGTGCCCAGCAGCGCGGGGAGACGGGGAACCTTTACGGTACGAACCCTTACGAGCAGACCGGCGAGGAGGGGGAGGAGGGCCAGGACGGCCAGCCGCAGGATACGACCAAGAAGGAACGCCGGATCCGCAAGCCGCTCGAATCGTATTTTTTCAGCGATTCGATCCGCGCCCTGAACAATTTTCGCTGGAGCGTCAAGCGCGACTACAACCGCGTGGAGATAAGCCCGCTCGACACGACGCTCACCGACTGGCGCATCGACTACCCCTTCTTCCGCGAGGAGGTGGGCGACATCGCGCAGGGCGCCCTCGGGCAGACATCGCTGCCGATGAACTATTTCCGGCGGCCGCAGTTCTTTGATTTCAGTTTTGCGAGCCCCTACTATGCGTATACGTACGACATGGAGAACGTTCCGTTCTACAATACGAAGAAGCCCATCATCCGCATGACGTACCTCGAGTCGGGGCAGAAGCGTTTCCGGGAGGAGAACTTCAATATCATGCACGCGCAGAATATTTCGCCCACGACCGGGTTCAACGTCGACTACAAGGCACGGGGAACGCGCGGACAATATGTCTGGTCACGGACGAAGAACCACAACCTGTCGGTCGCCTTCAGCCATACGGGCAAGCGCTATTCGGTGCATGCGGCCTATTACAACAACCACATCGAACAGCAGGAGAACGGCGGCGTGGTCGGGACATGGGCTATCGCAGATACGACGTTCCAGATGCCTTCGGGCGTGCCGATGAAGCTGTCGGATGCCGAGGCGCAGAACACTTACCGCAACAACGCCTTTTTCATCACGCAGTCCTACGCCCTGCCGTTGCAACGCGTGACGGAGAACGACTTTTCGCTCGCCGACCTGTCGGCGGTCTATATCGGCCATTCGTTCCAGTACAGTTCGTGGAGCAAGGTCTATTCGGACAAATATGCGCGGTATATCGACGAAAGGGCGCACCGGGACGAACAGGGCAATTTCGTGCCCGATACGCTGGACTACTACCAGAACTGGTATATCAACCCCGACCAGACGCGCGACTCGATCTACGAGCGTGTGATTTCGAACCGCTTCTTCGTGCAGGCACAGCCTTGGGATCGTAACGGCGTGGTAGGCACGATTGATGCAGGCATCGGTATCGACATGCATACCTACTCGCAATTCGAAATGAGGGATTACCAGACGGGAAAGTATACGAAGGTCAACAAGACCAGCTATTTCGCATACGGTTCCGTCGGAGGCAAGATAAAGAAATATGTCGACTGGGATGCGAACCTCAAGTTCTACCCGTCGGGATACAGAGGCGGAGACCTCACCATCGGCGCCCACCTGGCGCTGACGGGGTACCTCCGCGGACACCCCCTGATTCTCGAAGGCCGGTTCACGATGGATCGGCGTTCGCCCAACTACTGGCAGGAGAATCTGTTCTCGAACCACTACGTGTGGTCCACTCCTTTGAATAAGGAGAATGAAACTCGGTTCGAGGTGAAGTTTTCAGTCCCCGATTATGCGTTTGAAGCGGGGGCATGGCAAGGTGTGGTCGGCAACAAGATTTTTTACGACAAGGAGAGCCAGATCGCCCAAAGCAGTGACAACGTAAGCCTCACGAGTGTGTACGCTCGCAAAGATTTCCGCTTAGGCGGACTTC
>ERZ772882.1105-NODE-1105-length-31441-cov-12.636175_pt1 | contig 31441 bp, 37 predicted proteins | sample MGYA00580576_ERZ772882 | MGnify/ENA primary metagenome ERZ772882 (study PRJEB29015, sample SAMEA2737658) | human gut metagenome | biome: human gut; feature: human-associated habitat; material: faeces | place: China | collected 2012 ... | reverse complement strand
GCTTTTTGGCCTTTTCCCGCTGGAGCTGGGAGAAGTGTTCCATCTGCTCCTTGGTGAATTGCACATGGGCCACCGGCTCGATGCGGTTGTTGCCAGCGATGGCCAGCAGGCCCTCATAGGTAACGGCGGTATGGTCGATCTGGATGTGGGAGAGTTTGGGGATGGAGGCCGCCTGGAGTAGTCCGGCATCATCCAGCCCGGTGCGGTTGAGGGTCAGAAGGTCCAGCTTGCAGCCTTGCAGGGCGGACAGGCCGCTGCCGTGGATGGCGGCGTTGCCGTCCAGCATCAGATAGCGTAGCTTGGGCATAGCGGAAAAAACGGGGAAACAGGCATCAGTGAGCGCGCCGTCCTCCACGCCGAAGTTGACCATGCTTTTATGTCCGGCAAAGGTGGCAAGCAGTTCATCCGTCACCGGATAGCCTTTCACATGAAAGCCCACCAGGGTGTAACCGGCCAGCTGCTCCATGATTTCTGGGGTCAGCTCCGGGACTTCAAATCGCTTTTCTCCGTCTAAGATCAGAACACCGCTCTCCCAGTTCACTGTCCGCGCCCGTTTTGGCCATGCCATCGCTGTTTCCCTCCTTACGCCTGCTCCTTATAGCTGGCTTCAATGTCGATGAAGCGCACATACACGGCGCAGATTTCACCTTTCGCTTCATAGCCGAAGTAGACCGGATAGTAGCCGTCCCCCCAGCCAGAGGCAAAGATGGGCAGATTACAGTCCGTGTCAGGCACCGTCCAGTTGAGCCAGTCGCCGTAGTCCCCCTGATATTTTGGGTGGGCTTTGGCGTTTTCCTCCAGGAGATCGCAGAACAGGTCGTTATAGGGGTCAATGTCAGGGTCCTCCTCCAGCCGCTTGGCCCAGTATGCCTTGAAGGCCGCCTGGGTCTGGATGTCCGTAACGCAGCCCATCCCGGCGTCTACGCCAAAGCCAAAATACTCGTCCTCGCCCAGTTCCTCGTCCAGATCCTCTTTGCCGGTCATGCCCAGCTCATAGCGGACAGGCTTCTCCCGACTGACCTCCACCTTGACGCAGGCATAGCGGTCGCCGTATTTCTCACTGGGCACCACACAGATCTTTACGGGATAAGTCCCGGCGGGGATCGTCTGTATAAAGGGCGGTGTATCCTCCAGCTCCACCAGAGGATCGCAGGCGAAAATCGTTCCTGTGGGAAAATGGACGACACCGATGTCCAGTACATCCACCGCCATGTTCCCAATCACTTTTTCTGTGAAATGGCCTTCCAAGTCATCTTTACAGGTCAGTTTATCCTTGATTGCTTCGTATTTGTTCAGCCATTCAGTTGTAGGCATAGCAGTTTCCTCCTGTTGATTCTGTTTCTTGATATACGCGCTCTTTGAGCCATCCCAGTAGCAGTTCACACACCGGCCATCCTGAAAATGATGGTCACAATTCGGGTAGCCATAGAGAACATGGGCACATTCCGGGCACAGCCCCATCATCTGTGAGGAGCCTTTGAAAAACAGGCTTCCGCACTCATCACAAAGGGCCAGTTCTTTTTCTGCCATAGGGCTCACCAGTCCCGTTCCCGGATAGCCTCCTCGGTGTCAATGGGGATGCCAAACCACTCCAGAATGTAGGCCACGGTTGCCGCAATACATTCCCGCGCCACCGTTTCGATCTCGCTGTCGTTCTCGTCAAACTCCTCCTGGAGATCATTGATGCCGCAGACTGCCTCGTCCAGCGTTTCCTGCACCACTTCGGTGTCGGTTTCGCCGCTCTCCAACAGGTCGATGACCTTCTGAAGCTCGTCTTTTACCTTGTCCACCAGAAAAGTGGGATAGTAATTGTCCTGATACATCTCGTCCAGCAGTTTGTAATTGGGGTCAAATGTTTTCATAGGGATTGCTCCTTTCTTCGTGCTCGGCAGTCATGCCCAACTCGATCTCATCGTCGCTGTAAACTAAGTAGAGTCCATGAGGAGCCTTTCTATCGAAATACAGTTCAATGTCACAATATTTGAGGATCAAAGGTTTCCCGCTGCTTCTCATGGTGGAAACGGCATCGGGATTCCCGAAGATTTCTATGACCTCATCCTGTGACATTCCGAATTTCAGCGGTGAAATATCCCACGGATTCTGCAATATTTGATTGCGCCAAATCGTAAAGTCCTGTTTCATCGTTTTCCGTCCAGTGCCTCCACAGTTTTCATGGCAGCGGAATCAAATTTGCACTGCCGCAGTTCCCGTTCGATCAGGGCAAACACATCGGGAAAGCACTCAATCTCATCCTGATACTCATATTTCGCATACAGTTTCCCATACTCGGAGATCCAAACTTCTGCCGGGTAGTAGTAGCCAATATGACCGATAGGCTGGCATTTTTCACCGACAGCCTGTTCAATCTCTGCCAGTTCACAGCCGGACATATCCCGAAAATAGGCTTCTTCCAAATGGTTTTTGATCCCGTTGACCAGGTAAGGAAACAGAGCGAATTGGAAGTCAGCCGCCCAGTTCAGTTTTTTCTGCTCCAGATACCACTCACAGCACAGGCCGAAATACTTGCGGTAAAACCGCTGGGTAGTCTTCATCATAGGGACACCATGATCGGCGTAATACTTCTCCGCAATGGAAATGTCCACTTTTCGCCCTTCCTGCCATCCGGCGTACTCCATCAGCTGCTTGACCTTGCTTTTGAGATCGCCGGAGATGGGGATGCGTTCTTTGATCATGGTCTCACCTCTCATTCGTAAGCTGATCCTGCACCTCTTTGGGCAGGTCATTCCACAAAATATCGTATGTAAAATCCCGAATCTCCGGGTAACACTCCCGTGCGGTCTTTTCCGCAATATCTCTATTCAGGTAGTGCATCTCTTGGTGGAAAAACCAGTTGAGTTTTTCCATCAGCCGATAGAGTCGGATCTGTTCTTCTTGGGTCATGGGATTGCTCCTCCTATTTCAACTTTAGCACAAATCCCCAGATGCTCACCACGATCAGGAGGACACCCAGCAGGAAGAACACCACACGCCGGTATCCTCTGCTGTGGCGGTGGGCATCCCGCGTACCGGTATTAAAAGATTTGACCCAAGAGCAGTTGGCGGCGCAGGTAGGCGTGCGGCGGGAAACCATCATGCGGCTGGAAAAGGCACAATACAATCCCTCACTTAAACTGGCGATCGATATTGCAAGGGTTGTCGAAGCGCCGATCGAAGAAATCTTTGTTTTCAAGTGATCTGTGCGGAACTAACCGGCCGGCAGTAAATGACGGTGTACTGCACGGCATGAAATGAGATAGCTGGCTTCTAAGCGTCAGTCCGCCAGTTAGCGTCTGGTCGGGGATGCCAAAAGGCCCTGGAAGCGCTGCTTCCAGGGCCTTTTTATTTTCTCTTATTTTATCGCACTGGGCGGGGCTCACGCCTGCATATCGGTCTGTCTGCGGTAGCTGCGCAGGAACAGGAGCGACATGACAAGGCACAACGCTTCGGAGAAGATCGGCGTATACCACACTGCGTCGCCTCCGAAGATCGCCGCGAGGAGAAGAAGCACAGCACTTTGCAGCGCCAGCCCGCGGCCGACCGAGATACAAATAGCGGGCACGGGGCGCTCGATGGCGGTCATAAACCCACCGATGACGATGTTGAAGCCCAGCAGCAGATACGAAACGCTGTAGCGCCGGAATGCACCGATGGAGTAGGCGATGAGCTCATCGCCCGCGTGCGAAAGGTACGTGCGCACGATCTGCGGCGCGAAGAAAAAGACGAGCAGAAACAGCGCCGGCGCGAAGATGCAGACGGTCGTGAGCGCGTAGCGCAGAAGTTTTTGACAGCCCGTGTGATCCTCTTTGCCGTAGTGATAGCTCACAAGCGGCTGCGAGCCCTGCGAGATGCCGACCATGAGGTTAATGACAATGGTCGTCACGTAGGCGATGACCGTGTAGGTCACGACGCCGTCCGTGCCGATGCACTTGAGCACCGTGCGGTTGAAGAGGAAGATCATCAGCCCCGTGCACAACTCTGTCACGCCGTCGGACAGGCCGATGGGCAGGATGCGCGCGTAAAGGTGAGGGTCGAAGCGAAATTTGCACAGCCGGAACGTGCACTTCTTGCTGAAAAAGTGGACAAAGTACGAGATACAGGTCACGAGCTGCGAGATGCCCGTGGCGACCGCCGCGCCGAACACGCCCATGTCGAGGTGAAAAATGGCGATATAGTCAAGCACGCAGTTCGTCAGGCATCCGCCGATAACCGTGAAGAGCGCGTAGCGCGGATAGCCGTCTGTCTTGACGAGCACTTCGAGATTGTAGGACACCAGATAGCACACGCTGAACGGCGCGATGCCGAGAATATACTGCTTGACATAGTCAAGTGTGATCTCGTCTGCGCCGAGAAGGTACGCAAACGGCTCCAAAAAGAGCAGCACGAGCGCAGTGATGACCGCGCCAAGGGTCAGCAGCGTGGCAAAATTCTGAGAAAAGAGGGCGTTGGCCTCGCGCCGCTTCTCCTGCGCGATGAAAATGGCGATGAGCGTCGACGAGCCGACGGCGAAGAGCACGGCGATGGAAAAAAGCGCGTTGGTGAAGGGAATCGCGAGATTGACGGCGCTCATGGCGTATTCGTTCACACCGATCGAGACCATAAGCCCGTCGACCATGGAGTAGAGCGAGAACACGACCTGTGAGGCCATCGTGGCGGAGACAAAACGGATGAAGTCATGTTTCAGACTTTTCCCCGAGAGTAACAAAATAACACATCCTTAAATTATAATATTTTATTATGCGTTGATCTGACCGATCCCAAAGCTCCCTGCGCGGAGGGCCGCCGCATCATAGACGGTGTGCGCCATAAGCGTCACCGTCCGTTTCCGGCGCTGCAAAACGCGTGCGGTCATGTCCTGAAGAAGTGACTCACCTCCATAGAAAAAATCTCCTTCCAGCATTTGGTGTGATCTGAAAACGCCGTCTGCGGCAAAAAGCGGCCAAATATAAGAAAAGCAGCCGCAAAAACGGCTGTATCTTCGACGCCAAGGCGGCTTTTGATCGGTCTGTAATTTTATTATACCATAGGTTTGCCGGTTTTGCAATCACCTGTGCAAAACCGAAACACAAACGAAACACCTGCTCTCACCGCTGTCCTGCTCCCCGCTCCGTCCTTGTCAAGCGGCAGAGGAGGCGGCCTGCCGATGCAGGCCGCCTCCTCTGTTTCCTTTTGGGCTTATCGCACGCTTCCCTCGCCGCCCATGAGGGCGGTCATCTCCTCGATGCGCTCGAGGGGGAACGGCGGCGCGCTGAGCGGCCGCATGGCGATGCTCATGAGCTTCATCGGGTTGTCGTCCGCCGCCACACGATTCGAACTGAGCGCTCCGCAGCGCTTGCAGCGGTGGATGATCGCCCACTCGCCGCCTCTTCGCACCCAGACGGCCACGGGCTCCATGATGCCGCCGCAGTCGCTTTCGCGGTCGCCCGGCTCAATGTCCACGTGCAGGCTCGATAAGCAGTTCGGGCAGTGGTTGCGATGGTCGCTGCCGGCGTTTTCCGGCGTGCAGAGCCGCCCACAAACCTTGCAGGTGAAGGTGTCGCGGCAGGCGTGGGTCTTGTAATAGCCTTTTTCAAAGGTTTTGCGTTTGTTTTCGCGGTTCATGTTGTCCTCCTGAAAAGCATGGCTCTCGGGAGGAACGGCGTGTGTCAGTAAATTTGCCGACCCTCCCGGTCAGCGCACACGCTCCAGTAACATCGTTTTAGACTTCAAAAAACGGCTCCTTCATTTTAAAAATTCCGGCAGCCTGGAAAGGCTTGCCGCAGCTATCGTAACGCCGGAACGCCCCGTTGTCAAGCGCTCCGCGTTTTTCCCTCATTCCGCCGCACGCAGCAGCAGGACGGTGACGTCGTTGACGTTCGTGCCCGTCGCACCGGTTTTGAGAAGTCCGCCGACTGCGCCGAACGCATGGTAGGCGTCGTTATCATTGAGCGACTGCACAGCGTCAACACCCTTTTGGCGCATCAGCTGCGCGGTCTCGCCGTCGGCGATGCCGCCCGCGGCATCGGTCGGTCCGTCCGTCCCGTCGGAGCCGGCGGAGAAGACGAGCACGTTCGAAAGTCCCTCAATGCCGAGCGCTGCGGAGAGCGCGATCTCCTGATTGCGCCCGCCGAGGCCCTTTCCCCTCAGGTGGACGACCGTTTCGCCGCCCATGAGGAACGCAAGGTTTTTCCCGTCACGCGCATGCGTGCGCGCAATGGAAGCAAGCATGCTCCCCGCCTCGCGCGCCTCACAGCAGAGGCAATCGGTGAGGATCATCGGCTCGTAGCCGAGCGCTTCGCACGCCGCGGCGGCCGCCGCGCAGAGCTCGCGCACGCTGCCGGTGATCTGCGTTTCGACATTTTCGAGCGTCTTCGGCGTCTCCTGTGCCAGAAGCGCCCACGCCCGCTCCGACAGGCGCAGGCCGTACCTTTTCGCAATATCGAGCGCCTGCGCACAGCTTGAGCTGTCGGGATACGCGGGGCCCGAGGCGATCATGTCGAGCGGGTCGCCCAGAATATCGCTCAGCACGACAGCGAAGACCTGCGCCGGCGCGCAGTGCCGGGCGAAGCGTCCGCCCTTGACGGCGGAAAGCCGCTTGCGGATCGTGTTGATCTCCACGATGTCCGCACCCGCGGCAAGGAGCTGATTCGTGACGTCCTGCAATTCCGCAAGCGGAAGCAGCGGCTTTTCAAAAAGCGCGCTGCCGCCGCCCGAGAGCAGAAAGACGACCGTGTCGCTTTCGGTCAAATCTTCCGTCAGCGCGAGCGCGGCGTCCGTGCCGCGCAGGGAGTTTTCGTCCGGCACGGGATGCCCGCCCTCAAAGCACGCGACATTCGCGATCTCACCTTTCACGTGACCGTACTTCGTCACGACCACACCGCCGCAGAAATTATCCTGCAAACACGCGCGGGCGGCGTGCGCCATCTGCCACGCGGCCTTTCCCGCCGCGACGAGGTACACCCTTCCTAAAAAGGTCTTGCCTTTCAGCGCGCGCTCGACCGCCGCGTCCGGCAGCACCGCCGCGATGGCGCGCGTGATGATCTTCTCCGCGTCCGCGCGCAGGTTATCCACAGGTTTCGACTTTTCCTGCATAAGCGCCCCTCCTTTTGAAAAAAGCTGCCGAAAAGCGGCAGCTTTTTCGTTATCTTTTGATTTTACCATGCCCGTCTTACGGACACAAGCGGAATTCTCAGAATTCCAGCTTCTCCATGCGGTCGAACGCCTGCTTGAGCTGGTCAATGCCGACGGTGCAGGCGATGCGGAAGTGGTTTGCGCCGGTCTTGCCGAACGGGCTGCCCGCGCTGACGAGCACGTGCGCGCGCTCAAGTAACTCCTTGCAGAACTGCTTGTCATCAAGCCCCGTCTTCTCCACGCCGGGGAAGAGGTAGAACGTGCCCTTCGGGCGCACGAGGCTCAGATACGGGATCTTCTCGATGCGGTCGGCAGAGTAGAAGATGCGGTCGCGGTACGCGGTCACGTACTTCTCGCGAATTTCTTTGCGCATTGCGAGCGCCTGGATGCCCGCGCGCTGGGAGATGGACGGCGCGGAGTAGACGAGCGAGCCATTGATACGGTTCATCACGTCGAGGAATTCCGGCTCAGCAATGATGACGCCCACGCGCCAGCCGGTCATCAGGAAGTTCTTGGAAAAGCTGTTGAGCGTGATGGTGCGCTCGGCCATGCCGGGCAGCGTGCGGATGGGGCGGAAGTCGCCCTCGTAGATGTAGGTCGTGTAAATCTCGTCCGCCGCGATGAGAAGATCATATTCCTTTGCCACGCAGGCAAGCATCTCCATGGTGGACAAATCGTAGCCCATGCCGGTGGGGTTCGTGGGGTTATTGAAAATGATGGCCTTCGTGCGCGGCGTGATGGCAGCGCGCAGGCGCTCTTCGCTGATGGCATAGTCCTCCTCGGCGTAGGTCGGCACATCGACGCACACGCCGCCCGCCAGCTCGATCTGCGCGCGGTACAGCGCGAAATATGGGGAAAAGACGATGACCTCGTCGCCGGGATCGAGAATGGCAAACATTGCCAGCGACATGCCGAGGCAGCTCGACGCGCTCACGAGCACGTGGTCACGCGGAAGGGTCTGGTCAAAGTCCTCCTCCCACGCCTTGCAGACCGCGGAAATGAGCTCGGGGTCGCCCTTGGGGTCGCCGTAGTGAGTGTGGCCGGCCTTGGCGTCGCGGAAGGCCGCGTTGATGATGGCCTCGTCGGTCGTAAAGTCCGTGTCGCCGATGCTCAGGTCGACAATGTCCTTGTATTTGGCCAGCGCCGCGGTGTCGAGCGTCAGGCCGGTGCCCGCGCTCTGGAAGCGCTTGGCAATAAAGTTTCGCTTCATGGGTGACTCCTCCTTGCAGATCGCCGCGGCAGCCCAATTTTTCAAGCGGCGCGTAGAAATGCTGAATTTTATTGCAGTATATGGCAGATTCCGACAGAATGCAATCGGTAATGTCGATAGAATTGCAGGCCCGCGGCCCTTTCATTTCGTTAACATGATAAAGCGTCATCGAACAGTGAAAACAGAACCGGCGCAAAATGCGCCGGCTCTGCCGTTTTTCTTTACCACGGGATGGTTTTGAACTGCTCGATCTCGTCTTGATGCTGCACGCAGCACACAAAGCGCTTGCGGTAGATCGTGTAGCAGCCGTTGCAGGCAAGGCATTTGCTCCCGTCCTGCGCGCCGCTTTTGAGCTTTGCGGCAAAGTCCGGCTCGCAGATGAGCGCGTCCAGATAGAACGACGTCTTCTGCCCCGCGCGGCGGTTGAAGTCGATACCGCTGACCTCCGCTCCGTCCACGCCGCGAAGGCAAACTGCTCAACCAGACGGTCGAGCTCTTCCCGAGTGAAATCCTCGGGGTGCTTCAGCGGCGCGCCGTTCACGCTCTCGACGCCCTTGATGCCGCTGTGGCTGAGCTGGAAGAAAAGTTTACCGCCGTACCGGTGCACGCCGTCGCAGGCGCGGCGGAGAAGGGACTCGTCCGTCGCCTCGTCCAGCACGGGCCGGCCCGCGTCGGCACGCTGCATCTTGTCGACGCAGAAATGGCCGGTGATGACAAGGCCCACTTCGTTTTTCACAAGCTCGATGAGCGTATCCGCCCAGAGCGGCGTCACCTGACCCTTTTCGTCAGACAGATGCCCGTTCGTCGCCGAGCGGACGATGCGGTTTTTAAGCTCGCACGTGCCGAGCTTTGCAGGGGTAAACAGAAGGCCATAATCGTCTCTCCTTATAAGATCCGTTCGGCGATGAACATCATCAGCGGCATCGTGACCGGCAGCAGCAGATTCGATTGCAGCACGCTCTTGCTCGCCATCTCGGGCGAGCGGTCATAGCGCACGCCGAAGATACTGATGACCGTCGCCACGCTGCACCCAAGCACCATCACAATGCACAGGCACGTCGTACGATCCCAGCCGGTAAAACGCAGCAGCACTGCCGCAACGAGCGGCATGACAACGCCGCGCAGCAGCGTGATGAAATACAAAATAGGCTTTTTGAGCACATCAATGAGCGGGCTGCCGGAAAGAAGGCAGCCGATAATGATCATGGACGTCGGCAAAACGCAGTTGGCAAGACTGCTCAGGAATTGCAGCGGCGCACCGGTAAATTTCCATCCCGTGGCCAGCATGATGATCATGAGAACAGCTGAAATGTTCATCGGCGTAAGCATGCTCTTGAGCTGCTGCTTGAGATTATGATCTTTTTCGCGCCGGAAGCTCTGCATAATGAAAAGGAACATGTAGAGTGTGGCGCAGGGCACGGAAAGCGAGCCCAGTACCGTTCCTTCCGTGCCGAAAACCGCCGTGCAGAGCGGGATGCCAACAAAGCCGTTGTTTGGATAGGCCACGCTGCGGGTGAAAACAAGCGAATCGTCCTCATTCAGCCGGAGCAGTTTTGCGATCGGCTTGGCCAGAAGTGTAAACAGAATGAAGCAGGACATATAAGCCAGTGCGATCTTAATGACCTGAGAAAACGGCATATCGCCGAAATCCCCGCTGGCCGCCGCCAGAATATTACAGGGAAAAAATACATCCAGCAGCAGCATGGAAAGGAGGTCTGCCCCCTTGCGATCCACTTTGCCCAACTTGCCCAGCAAAAAGCCGAGCATCATCATCGCTGCGAGAATCAAAACCTGCTGCAAAACCGTCTGTGCCATGTTATCCTACATCGTCCTTTATCTTGATCTAAATTACTTGAAATTCTCCCGCGCGTACTTCATCAGCTCCTCGCGGAAGTCGGGGTGCGCGATGGAGGCCATCGCCTCGGCGCGCTCGCGCAGCGTCTTGCCGGAAAGGCTCGCGATGCCGTACTCGGTCGCGACATACTGGATCATCGTGCGCGGCGCGGAGATCGTGCTGCCGCCGGGGATGGTGGCAAGGATGTTGCTCTTGCGCTCGCCATCCTTCGTAAGGCGCGAAGAGTTGATGCAGATGAAGCCCTTGCCGCCCTTGGAGCGGTACGCCCCCTCGAGGAAGTCCATCTGGCCGCCGACGCCGGAGAGCTGGCGCGTGCCGGTGCTCTCGGCGTTCTCCTGACCCATGAGGTCGAGCTGCACGCCGCCGTTGATGCTGATGACGTTGCTGAACTTTGAGATGCGCTCGACGGAGTGGATGTAATCGAGATCGCCCGGGTGGAAGAGCTGGGGTTCGGCGTCGAGCCAGTCATAGAGCTCCTGAGAGCCCATGGCAAGGTTCCACGCGGAAAGGCCGGTGTCGAGCTCCTTGTGCGCGTTCGTCAGCTTGCCCGCCTGGTAAAGCTCAAGGAAGGCGTCGGAAATGGTGCCGGTGTGGCAGCCGAGGTCCTTCTTGTCGGACTCGGCGAGCATCTTGGCGACCGTGTAGGGCACGCCGCCCACGCCGAGCGACAGCACCGCGCCGTCGGGGATCTCATTCACCACGATCTTGGCGATGGCGATATCGGTCTCGCTGGGCGCGCGGTAGGAGCGCACGGGCAGCGGCTCATGCTCGCCCTCGACGATGTAGTCCGCTTCGGACAGGTGCACACGGTGCGAGCCGTCCACGCCCTGGAGCTTGGGATAGTGCTCGTTGATCTCGAAGATCACGGTGCGGGCGCTCTCAAAGATCGTGCGCCAGGCATAGTTCGAAATGCCGAGGCCGCAGTAGCCGTTCTCGTCGGGCTTGGAGACGGGAACGAATGCCACATCGCAGCGGATGTGCTTGTCGCGATAGAGGTACGGCAACGAGCGCAGCATGACGGGCATGAATTTCACAAGGCCATTCTTCTGGAGCTTGCGCTCATAATCGCCGACGTGCCAGCTGTAATAGCTGAAACTCTCCTGCTCGGGGTCTGCTTCGACAACCTCGATGCGCGGGCGGATCACAAGACCGCCGCGGACCTTGACGTCCTTCACTTCACCCTTGCGCGCGGCGAGGGCCTTGTCCAAAAGCTCGGGAAAACCCGCACCGAAGCCGTAGTCCACCCAGTCGCCGGACTGCACAGCCTTGACAGCCTGCTCCGGCGTAACAAATTTAGCCTGATAGTCGTTCATAAAAAACAGTCTCCCTTGGTTCGAATCGCTTTTAATGTAGCAGAATTTTCACCGCTTGTAAATCGTTCCGAAGCGGAAAGCGACCTCAAATCTTGCCGTTTCGCGGCGCGGCGCATTTTTCTGTTGCGCCTCCGGCGCGATTCTGCTATGCTTGCCTTAGTCTGATATTCCGTGCCTGAAGGAGGCTAACGCATCATGGTCGAAAATTATCAGGAAATGCTTTCGAGCGAGCACAGTGGCTTTATCCGTCACAACGGCATCCGCGTCGTTTCGGTCGACGAGGAAAAAAGCGTGCTGACCGCCGACGTCACGCCGGAAAATTCCAACATCTGGGGCGGCGTGCACGGCGGCTTTCTCTACGCGATGGCTGACACCGCCGCGGGCGCGTTCGCGCGCATCAACTACAGCCAGCACAACGTCACGCTGAACGGCTCGATCAACTATCTGCGCTCGACGGTGCAGTCCAAAGCGCTCACCGCCGTCGGCCGACCGGTCAGGGTCGGCGGCCACATCGGCTTTTTCGAGGTCAATATCACCGACGACACCGGCGCGCTGATCGCCCGCGCCGAGATCAACATGTATTTTCTGAAAAAGTAAGAAACGCGCTAAAAGGGAGCGCATCGGGCAAGGCCCGATGCGCTCCCTTTTTCATTCTTGTGCTGTAGCCGCTCAGTTTTTCTGACTTTTGCCCTTGATCAGCGCCGTCACCGCTTCGGCGACGGGCTTGCGGTCCGCGTCAAGGAAGAACACCTTGACCTTCGCCGCCTTCGACCAGTCGGCGTTCGCCCACTTGAGCGTCACGGTTCCTTCATCCCCCGCAGCTTCGCTCGCGGCATAGGCCAGGAATCTGCCGTCCTCGGCGTAGAGCGCCGCAGCGTAGTAAACCGCGTCCGCCTGCTTTTGGACTGTGACCTCGTTCTCGCCCATGCTCACGATGCCGCTGTCAGGGTCGTTCGCCTTCACCACGATGGCATAGGTCGAGAAGTGCTTGAGCGTCAGCACGGCGTTTCCGTCGCGGTAGGCCACCTCGACCGGCTCCTTTGTGCCGTCATCGGCAAGATACCAAGCCTGCAGCACACCCTGTTGCGTCCACGTAAACGGAACGGAGACGGTCACTTTGCCGTTAAAGCTGTGAATTTCCGTTCCGTTTGCCGTCAGGCTCACATCAAGCACCATGCCCTGTTCGATATCGCCGATGATCTCGGTCTGATCGCTGCTCAGTGCATCGCCGGTGCTGACATGCAGCTGAATATCGTTGCCGTCCGCTGTTTCGACGACCGACTGCATCGCCGTCTTGTCCAGCGTGATCGCCGCGTCCGCCATCTTGATCGACAGCGCCTTCGCTTCCAAATCAAGGACGTCGTTCACGGCGCTGACGGGCAGCGTCACTTTTTCCGCTTCCAGCCCGGACACATCGATCTGCGCCGTGCTGTCAGTTTCGAGCTGCTTTTTAAGCTCGTCCTGATCGACCGACTCGATCTTCACGGTACCATCGTCCGCCTTAGTATAGTAGGCGGAGCTGTCCTCCGTCTTATTGCCGATACGCTCCCACTGGGCGGTGCAGATCGTCGTCTTGCCTGCGTGCAGCTGTCCATCGTCAAACACGGTGGAAAGCTTATGCAGATCGCTGAGCGTATAAAGCTTATCTTCCTTGCTGTCCGGATCAGGGCCCACAAAGCCCGTCAGTGTAAAGCCGTCGCGGTGGAACACGGTCTTGAGCTCGTCCGCGTACATGTAGCGCCAGCTCGCCTGATTCGGCAGAAGGACAATGCCATCGCTGCAGCGCGCGCACCGTGCGCCGTTACCGCGCCGTTGCCGTCGAGGAAGATTTACCGCTTACGCTCACGGTTGTTGAGGCGGCATCGGTGCTCCGAATCGGGCGCACGTCTGCGTATAAGCTCATCCGATGTGGGCGGTTGAGATGTATCCGCTGCGGCAAAGTTATCCGCATCCCGCGTGAGGCGATTTTCGAATTCTTGAATTCATAAAAATTTTTGGGGGGAGGGACAAGTTTCTCTCCCCCTTTTCTATTTTACAATGTGACATCAATTAGGCAATAGGAGGAAACGCTATGCCCCGTAAATCAAATTCCCGCGCCGCACAGGGCGCGGGTACGATTAGAAAGAAGACCGTCACACGCAATGGGCAGACATACAATTACTGGGAGACCCGCATCACGACGGGCTATGATCCCGGCACCGGCAAGCAGATTCAACGATCGATAACTGGAAAGACACAGAAAGACGTTCGCGAAAAGATGCAGGCAGCGGCTGTCGAGCTCAACACTGGAACATACAAGGAACCGCTAAAGATGACCATGGGCGAGTGGCTCGATATTTGGGCAAAAGATTATCTAAACAACGTCAAGCCTCGCACACGAGAGATTTATGAAGCCTCGATCCGCAATCATTTAAAGCCCGCCTTGGGTACCATTCGCTTAGAAGCACTCGACACACCGACGATCCAAGCATTTTATAATGGACTCAGCTCACCTTGTAAGACACGCGATCATGCTCTCTCTCCTAAAACAATAAAAGACTTGCATGGCATTCTTCACAAGGCTCTTAATCAAGCTGCTGCTATTGGCTACTTGAGATTTAATCCCGCTGATGCCTGCAATATCCCCAAGGCAGTCCGTAAAGAGTTAACGCCTCTCGATACCGAGGACATACAGAAATTTCTCACTGAAATTCGAGGTAATCCGTCTGAAATTCTACTGTCGGTGACTCTTTTTATGGGATTGCGTGAAGGTGAGGTACTGGCCCTCAGTTAGCACAATATTGACTTTGAACACGGTACGGTTCTTATCAACTGCCAGTTACAGCGCTTTTGCGAGGATAAGGGCGTTTACCGCATTGTGCCCACCAAAAACAGCAAAGGTCGGACTATCAAACCTGCCACAGCCGTAATGGATCTGCTCAAGCGCCAAAAAGCAATACAGGCAGAAATGCGGCTTAAAGCCGGTACAGCTTGGGAAAATGCCGATTTTATCTTCACAAATGAGTGCGGACACCACTTTGATAACTCGACCATTTACCGCGCTTTCAAAAAGGCTACAACAGCAATTGGACGCCCTGACGCTCGCTTTCACGACCTGCGTCACTCTTACGCAGTCGCTGCTATCCAGTCTGGTGATGATATCAAGACTGTGCAATCAAATCTCGGTTATGCAACTGCTGCCTTTACTCTCGACGTTTACGGTCATGTCACAGAGCAAATGAAGCAAGCAAGTTCAGAACGCATGGATAACTTCATTAAAAGCGTGTCTGGTGGTGAAAAATGAGTTCTTTTCACTCTCATAAGGGAAAACTAAAGGGAAAACCATTCCTTAAAGGCAAAAGAAAAACCCTGTAGCCATTGAAACTACAGGGTTTTTACTTGGAGCTGCTGGGCAGATTCGAACTGCCGACCTCATCCTTACCAAGCGTCGTAGAGCCTTCCAGCCCTTGCAGTATAAGGCTTTCCGGCGGTTTTTTGTCCAAAAAGGATGAGGTCACAGCCTGCTTGTTCCATTGTTTCCGTCCGCTCATTTCCCCGTGTGGGTCACGGTGTGGGTCAAAAAACGTTTTCAGAAAATATAGCGCTCAACAGATCGGTCATGCCCTGTGCTGACTGAATGGTAGCGATCATCAGCAGAGCTGTATCTATGTCAGCAAAATTGATATCATAACCCGCATTACGGATCAATTGGGTCAAAAACGCTCGCTGAGTCCTACCATTCCCCTCACGAAAAGGATGAAGAGAATTGGTCACGCAATAAAAATCTACGATTTCCATCACAAATTCATCGCGCGGCAAGCCTTTGAAAAACCGGTGCTCCTTCAGCCGCTTGAAAATCTGTTTTGCCTGGCTCCCGACCTGCTCCGCAGGCGTGAGCTGTGTACCCTTTTTGCTGATATTGACCGTACGCACCTTTCCTGCCCAGTCATACAGGTCAGAAAAAAGGAAGCGATGGATTGCCTTGTAATGTTCAAAGTCAAAGTCTTCGGCTTTCGGTGCACTCAACCATTCAACATAGCCTCTTTTGGGGCGAATAAAACCAACAGCTTGCTGGTGATTATGACTCTGGAAATCGAAAGGGCTTTTCCAAAGACGGTCCTCAAAGGAGAGCAAGAATGGAGGACCTTTTACAGTGAGCAAAAAAAGCAATCCACAAAGGCTACGCATATTTTGTGTCTGGGAGCGCTTTTCCTGACATGATTGCTTTTTTTCAATGCGGTTTTCTTTTGGGCAGTGTTAGAAGTCGGTATTCTATGCTTTTCTCAATCACTGGAAAAGTTGGGAAAGAGTCCTAAAACCGGTAGATTTCAGGACTCTTTCCAGATAGCGCGCGGCCACATTCCGATTTTGAAATATCGGCGAAAGTAGCGACAAGGGGAGAGCGCCACTATCTTTGTCGCGCGGCCTTCTTTAAAATGGCTTATCAGTTCTTTCACCGCTGCAGAACGGTTTCGGCTGTCTGCGCCAGTACGGCGGCAGCCGGTATGATCGCAGCGTCGGGAAATACATTTTCCGCCACGTGCAGCCCAAGTGTGCTGTTAAGGATATCATCACTGCCGGTACCGATGAGAAACTGGATACCCTCTCCGCCGCACGCGTCAAGCAGACAGGAGAAATCATCGGAACCGAGCGAAGGTGCCACGGACTCATCCACGGCCTCCTCACCGAGCACCTGTCTTGCAGCATGGATCACGGCGTTGGTGCTGCTTTCTGTGTTGACCAGCGGCGGCATACCTTTTTCAAACCGGACCTCACAGCGTCCGTTCATGGCGCGTGCACAGCAGTCGGTAATGCGCTTCACGGCTTCCTTGTGGGCAGATCGCACCGGCTTGCTAAAGGTACGCAGCGTCCCCTGAAGAATAACCTCATTGGGAATAATGTTCGGCGCGGTCCCGCCGTGGATCGAGCCGAAGGTCAGCACAGATGGGGCGGCAGGGTCCTTCTCGCGGCTGATGATCGTTTGCAGTTGCGTGAGAAGATACGCCGAGATTGAAACGGGATCCACGCAGGCGTCAGGGTGCGCTCCGTGCCCGCCTTTTCCAATCACGCGGAGTACCACAGTATCACAGCTGGCGTTGCTCGCACCGCGGCACACTCCGACCTTTCCGAGCGGCAGAGACGGCGCACAGTGAAAGCCGATGATGCGCTCCGGGCGGTATACGTCGAACAGGCCGGCGTTCAGCATGGTCTCAGCGCCATCGCAGCATTCCTCCGCGCATTGGAAAATCAGCATGACGGAGCCGTGCAGTGCTTCGCGGTGGCAGCACAGATACTGCGCGCAACCCAGCAGAGCTGTTGTGTGAATGTCATGTCCGCAGGCGTGTGAGACGCCTGCGTTGCCTGAGGCGAAAGGCAGCGCTGTATTTTCTGTGATTGGCAGCGCGTCGATATCCTCACGCAGCGCCAGAAGTGGACCGTCTGCAGCGCCGTGAACCAGCGCTACGACGCCGGTATCGCAGCGACAGGGAAGAAGCTCTGCACCGTATGCTTCCAGCCTTTCGCGAATCAGGTGTGTGGTCTTGTACTCTGCGTGTCCCAATTCCGGCTCGTGATGGAGCCGATGGCGGATCAGAGTCAACTCGCGTTCCTGCTGCTGCATCCATTGCAGAATGCTGTTTTTCGGCAATATGATCACCTTCAGTTTCCTGTCACTATCTTCATGATTTCGCGGTCAGTATCACGCATACCGACACGGCCGAGACGACCGACATTCTTAATCGTGTTCTCCACGCCGTCGGCCAAGATGCCGTCTCCGGCATGGAAATTATTGCCGGTCAGACACATTTCATAGCCCATGATACCGGCGTCCACCGCAACGGAGATCTTGCCTGCACAAGAGGCCTTTGCTCCGTCGCACACAATCCCTGAGGTCACGGCCACCGCGTTGATGACGGTATGTGCCACAGTTGCATAATCCGCGCCACAGAGAAAGGCAATGCCTGCGCCCGCGCCCGCGCCCGCACTTACGGCGCCGCAATAGGCACTCAGTCGGCCAATGCCAGTCTTCTGGTGTAGCGTGACGAGGTTCGATACCAGCAGCGCGCGATACAGCTCGTCCTCCGATGAGCCGAGTTCCCGTGCGTATTCGATGACCGGCAGAGAGGCTGTCATGCCCTGGTTGCCGCTGCCGGAGTTGATGACGACCGGCATTTCGCAGCCATTCATTCTCGCATCGGATCCGGCGGCTGCGGCGGCACGTGCACGGATACGCACATTGCTGCCATAGGCGCGTAACAGTGTGCGGCCGATGTTCGCGCCATAGTCACCGCGCAGGCCTTCGGCGGAAATAGCGCTGTTGTACCGAATCTGCTGGGAGAGCACATCTCGCACATCGTCCAGATCTGCGGTCTTGGCAAAGTCGTAAATATCGTGGATGTTCAGCAATGCGCGGTTTTCGTTCTCCATGGTCTCGGAGGGATGGCGGTTCAGAAGCACCTGAGCGTCCTTTTCGATGCGAACAATGTTCGTATGCTCATTGACTGCGCGTACGAGCGCATAGTGCTCTCCGCTGCGCGCGAGCACGGATACGTCAAGTACATAGTCGGAGTTAGCCGGACGCACCATGATCGGCGTTGCCTCCAGATAAGGCCCAAGCTGTTTTTTGACTTCTGAGCTGATGCTTGCAATCACCTCGTAACCCTTGTCCGCATCGCCGCCCAGTACGCCGATGGCAGCGGCGGCTTCCAACCCTTTTCGGCCTTCGGTATTGGGAACGACGACGCTCTTTACGTTTTTGATGATGTTGCCGCTTGCCTCCACCTCAATCGCGTCCGGAAGAGCGCCGAGCATCGCACGCGCCCTTGCGGCGCAATAGGCGATGGCAATCGGCTCGGTGCAGCCCATTGCGGGAAGAAGCTCTTCTTTCAGGATCTGCACATAAGCCTGATAGGTCGTACTGTTTGGATTCATGTCGTATTCCTCCTACAATAATAATTACGGTTTAAGGCGCGGTAGGATACCGCCGTCAACTGATCATATACGCTCTCAGAAATTCCATAAACAATTCGCGGCTGTCCAACTCGCACGTAACAGGTAACATCGGGGAGATCATCCTCGCCTTTTTCAACGGCTTCATTATAGGCCGCGACTTCCTCCTGATTGTGGGAGAGACGCAACAGCAGGTTCCCGCTATCCCCCCACATTTCCGTCACCGCTCCTTGTGCTGTACGCCATCTTGATTGTCAGCTCAGGGTCATTCAGCCCGAAGGCTACAAACTCCTTGTCGGTCACGTTGTAGCTGATATAGTTTATCAAGCTCAGAGATTGAACTGCGCCCAGGATGGTATCCACATTGTCTGTAGCCTGCAACGACTATCTCCACTAAGCTTCTGTATGCAGTTCTCCGAGGGCGGTCGCCAACCTACTGCCAAGCATTGGCAAAAATGCTATTCTGCTGCTCAGGCAAAAGAATACCAGCCTTACTTAAAACACACATCGATAAAAGCGGAGTGCAACCACTATACCGAAGCAATAAGATATTTGCAATTACCCGCTACAAAATATTCCCCGCTATCAGCAGGCAGGAAAAAACAACTGCCACATTCCATTTGAAAGGTCTCGCCCTCACTTGCAATCGTGCCACTGCCAGATATCGGTAATACTACAACGAAGGATTCTTTTCCACAGTATCCTTGTGTGCAGCCCATTTTCTCATCTACTGTGAAATACTGGCAACATATCAAATGGCCTCTAAAGTCATTTGTTTGGCAGACGGGGGTCAGATTGACAACTTCACACGCTTTTTGGATATGTAATTCCCGCGGCCGCCCCCTATTATCCCTGCGGTCATAATCGTAAACACGATAAGTCACATCTGAGCTTTGCTGTATCTCAGCCAGCAAAATCCCCTTACCAATCGCATGGATCGTACCCGCTGGAATCAAATAGGCATCCCCTGGTTTGACGTATTGCTTATGCAAAAGATTTGGCAAGGAATGATCCTCTACGCTTTCAGAGAATTCCTCTTTTGAGATTGTATGCTCCGGTCCGATGAACAGGTATGACTCCGGTTCAGCATCCAGAATATACCACATCTCTGTTTTTCCCCACTGTCCTTCGTGTTTGGCCGAATACTCATCATTTGGATGGACTTGGATCGACAGGCCTTCCCGCGCGTCGATGTATTTGACCAAAAGCGGAAAATGAGCGAGCGCTGCACAGTGACTTCCAAGCACACGGTTTCCTTCTGCAGCAATATAATCTGCCATCGTTTTTCCCGCATACATTCCATTTGTAATAATAGATGACTTACCATTTTCACAGGAAAGCATCCATGCCTCAGCCAAGTTATCCCCTTCGCAATTTAGGCCGAATTCATCGCGCAGCCTTGTTCCTCCCCAAAGCGCACTACGGCAATATGGACTCAATCTTAACATTTTTCCCTTTCTAAAGAAGAGGGGGGCATCATATGACGTCCCCCTCTTCACTCAGTTTAATATTTGTTTTACCTGCTCACTACTGGTGCAGGCAAGCACCTTATGCACAAGTTCACGACACGCATGATCATCGCACGATGCAAGCACCATTCGCGCACGGGTGATTGAACCAGCGGACATGGACAGCTCATGGATGCCCATGCCCCAGAACACCGGCAGCAGCGCGGGATCCGCCGCTGCTTCGCCACACATTCCGCAGAAAATACCATTGTCCTCTGCCGCTTTCGCCGCCATGGCAATTAGTCGAAGCACCGCTGGTTGATACGGCGTGTACAGGTATTCCACCGACGCATTGCCACGCTCGGCAGCCAATGTGTACTGAATCAGGTCGTTCGTGCCGATCGAAAAGAAGTCCACTTCCTTGGCCAGGCAGTCCGCCAGCAACGCGGCCGACGGGATCTCGATCATGATGCCGACCTTGACCGGCGCGACATGCTCACCCTCGACCAGCAACTCTTCCCGCGCCTGCGCGAGCATGGCCTTGGCCTCCCGCAGCTCCTCGAGCGAGGAGATCATCGGGAACATGATGTGCAGGTCGCCATAGACCGACGCACGCAGCAGCGCCCTGAGCTGGACGCGGAAGAGATCCTTTCTCTGCAAGCACAGCCGGATCGCGCGGAAGCCGAGGAACGGATTGTCCTCTTTCGGCAACGCTAGCGCGGGCAAGTCCTTATCGCCGCCGATGTCCAGCGTGCGCACGATCACGGGCCGCCCCGCCATCGTCTCAAGCACCTCGCGGTACGCAGCGAACTGCGTCTCCTCGTCCGGAAGCCCCTCGTGATCCATATAGAGGAACTCGCTGCGCATCAGTCCGATGCCCTCGGCGCCTTTCTGCATGGCATCCATGGCATCGGCCGGCGTACCGATATTAGCGCAGATACAGCCCTCGACGCCGTCGGCCGTACAGCTCTTCCGGGTACGGTACTGCTCCAGATTCGAGACGACGCGCGCAAGCTTCTCCCGCTCGCGCAGGAACGCCTGCCGCTCCGTCTCACTCGGCGAGAGGATGAAGCGTCCCGTCTCGCCGTCCACAATCGCACACGCGCCGTCCTCGATCGCGTCGAGGTCGAACTCCAGCCCGCTGACCGCCGGTATCCCGAGGTTGCGGGTGATGATGCCGGTGTGGGAATAATAGCCGCCGGTCTCCGTTGCGATGCCAGCGATGTGCCGCAGATCCAGACGGATCGTGTCGGATGGCGTCAACTCCACCGCGACAAGGATCGTCCCCTCCGGCAGCGCGTCGAAGTGCACACGCTCCTGCTCAAGGATGTGCAGCAGCAGCCGCTCGCGGATGTCCTTGACATCCGCCGCCCGCTGGGAAAGATACTCATCATCCGCTTGTGCAAACATCGCCGCGATTTCCGAAAGCACGCTGTCCGCCGCATGCGCGGCGTTGCAGCGCTCATCCCCAATTTTTTCGAGAATCGGCTCCACCACGGAATATTCATCCTGCAAAAGTGTCAGCTGCGCGTCCAGTATCTCCGCCTGCCCCGCACCGTTCGACGCCTTTGCGCTCTCCAGAAGCGTCTGCGTCTCCTCCACAGCGGCGGCGTGCGCCGCACGGAAACGCGACTTTTCTGCCTCAAGCTCCTCCGGAACAAAATCCGGAATCACCAGAGTTTTCTTTCTCATGACCGCAATATGCCCCATCGCTACGCCCGGGGAGATTGCTTTTCCTTGATATACCGACACCTGTTTCACATCCTTATTCTCCCAGGCCGCTTTCGACCGCCTGGACAATGGCAGCGAGCGCTTCTTCCTCGCGCTCTCCGTCGCAGATCACCTCGATCATCGTACCGCACTTGACGCAGGCTGACAACACGCTGACCATGGATTTTCCATTGAATAGCTTGCCGTCCTTGGAGATGCGGACATTGCAGGAAAACTGCGCCGCCGTTTTCACAAACACATTTGCCGGGCGGGCATGGAGGCCCGCCTCATTATGTACATTCACTTCCTGTTTTACCATTCGTGCGTTCCTCCCAATATCATTCTCTCGCTGTATTCTCTTCCAAAAACAGGATCACATCCGCAAGCGTGTCGAACCGCCGCGTCAAAAGCGCGGAGATTTCCTCGTCCGGCTCGCGCAGGTCGGGCACCATGCAGGCGATGAAGCCGCCGGCGTGCGCTGCGCGGATGCCGTTGTAGCTGTCCTCCAGAACGACGGTCTCCGCCGGAATCGTTCCGATCTCCTCCGCCGCGCGCAGGAAAATCTGCGGGTCCGGCTTGCTGCGCTCGACCATGTCGCCGCAGATGCGGCAAGGGAAGTCATCCAGCATCCCCGTCAGGCCCAGATTGCGCTCCGCAGCCTCCCGCGAGCTGGAGGTCGCCATGGCCCAGCGGTAGCCGTGTGCGCGCAGGTACTTGACCAACTCCCGCAGACCCGGCTTGACTGGCAGTCCATACTCGCGGATGTATTGCCGCGTAAACGCGATCCGCTTTTCGCGGATGCCGTAGAAATCGTAGTCCGGGCCGTACTTTTCCCGGTAAAGCCGCGCGATGTCTTTCACGCTCCTGCCCGTCATGTCCGGCATGCCGCTGCGCAGGTCAATCCCCAGCTCCTTTTCCACATGGTCAAAGGCGAGACTGCTGATCCGCTCGGTGTCAAACATGAGTCCGTCCATATCAAACAGAATACCGCGAATCCTCATATCTCAGACTCCTGTGGGCTTGAAGCGCTCGTAGTCCAGCGCGGAGACATCCACGCTCGTCGGCTCGCCCATGACGATCTGCGTCACGATCTTGCCGACGGCGGGGCCGATGGCAAAGCCGTGACCGGAGAAGCCGCAGGCAAGCACCAGACCGGGCACCTCGGGGATCTCCTGAATGATGGGCAGACGGTCAACCATGGAGTCCAGCCAGCCCGCCCAGTGGCGGACGACCTTGACGTCCTTGAGCGCCGGGATGAACTTGCCGATTGCGCGGCACTTGTCCGGCGACTGCTTGCCCGTGTTGATGGGGCGGTCGTCGTAACACTCCTCATAGCGCTCGAGATTCGTGTTGCCGCCGAAGATGAACGAGCCGTGCTTGGTCTGGCTGCCGTAGAAGTTGCCGTCCGCCGAGGACAGGCGCACCTTCGTCATCGGGGGCTGGACCTCGGTGACGAGGCACTCGTCCACACGCTTGAGGAACGGGATCCAGAGCCCGACCGTCTTGGCGATGCGGCGGGAGTTGAAGCCCGCGGCCAGCACGATGTGCTCGGCCTCGTACACATTGCCCGCTTCGGTGAGCACCTTGCGGCAGCGGCCTTGCATCTTTTCCAGTGCGACCACGTTCTCGCCCGTGATGTAATCCACGCCCAGACGGCGCGCGGCGCGGTAATAGGCCAGCGTCGTCACCATGGGGTTCGCGTGGCCGTCCATCTCGCTGTAGAGCGCCTGCTCGACGTAATCCGAAAGGATGGGACAAATCTCGCGCGCCTCGTTGCCGTCCACGATGCGGGAGGGCACGTTCGCCTTGAGATCCTTTGCGAGCTTGACCTGCAGGCTCTTCATCTGCGACTCGGAATGCGCCATCGTCAGGCTGCCGCCGACGACATACTCCAGATCCGCGTCCAGCTCCTCGCCCAGCGTCGGCCAGATGTCGTAGATTGCCATCGCGGCCAGCTCCGCTTCCGGAGAGACACGTCCGGCCAGACGCACGCCTGCACCATTTCGGCTGGACGCGCCGTCGCCGACGTTCGGGTACTTTTCCAGCACGAGCACGCTCTTGCCGCGCTTGGCCAGCTCATAGGCCGTGGCGCTGCCGACGATACCGGAGCCGATCACGATCACATCCGCTGTTTTAGTCATGGTCGAACACCTCATTTCCATATGAACTCACCGTCACGGGACGCGCCGGCCCGCGCGCGGTGCAGTCATCCAACTCCGCAGGGCGCTGACCAAGCTCGGCCGCGATCACGCCTTTTACGATCCGTCCGCAGGTCTTGCCCTGACACAATCCCATGCCCGGGCGCAGGAAACGGCGAACCTCCGTCATGGTGAACATGCCCTCATGCACAGCCTTGCGGATCTCACCTTTCGTGATCTCCTCGCAGCGGCAGACGATCAGATCGTCGTCCGGCCGGGACACAAACGGCCCAATGTCTTTATTTCTATCGATGACTGCCATTTTACTTCACCTCTCTGCTAAAAAAGCGCGCTTTCATCGCCGCGTCCTTGGGGACACGGATCGTCAACAGTCTCGTCTGGTCAAAGGCAGGACTCGTCCTGCACTCCACGACCTCCGCCTCGCACACCGGTGCGCCGCTGCGCCCGAGCGCAACGCCGCGCTCGCCCTTTTGGGGCAGGGGGAGAAGCTCGTAGGGCATCGTCACAGTCGCCCAGCCGTCACCGGCATCCTCGTTCACCAAGAAGATCGCCTGACCGGGGCAAGAGGCAACACACATGCCGCAACCCACACACTTGGCCGTCTCGTCCACCTCGGGGAGATGCGTGATCGTGCTGCCGACCTTGATGCAACCGAACTTACAGGCATCCTGACAGGGGTTGCAGGGGATGTTCTGCGTGCACTCGATCACGGGATGGACACCAGCGCGGTGCGTCACGCCGGGGAAGCGCTCGATCTCGTCGTCCGCCACATAGCCCTTTTTGAGCAGGGTTTGGGAGAGCTCGATGCCCTCGTCCGTCACCGTCAGATCCGTGCGGCCCTTGTTGGCTGGGCTGAACATACCCTCGTGGAGCTGCTGGAGCGACGCGCGCAGACGGGTAATCTCCTCTTCCGAGGCTGCCTCGTCCAGATAGCCCAGTTCGGCGGCCGCCGCCGTACCGGCGATTCGGCCGTTGATCATGGCGGAGCTGGCCTCCTCGATGCCAGCCGCGTCGCCGGCGGAGTAAATGCCGCGGATTGAGGTCTCACCGTGGCCGTCGACCACGGGCAGCGTGCCGCCGCGGTCGGTCATCCTGCACTTGATCATGCTCGTGAGCTGACTCATCGGGCTCAGGCCGACCGCCATACAGACGGTATCCACATCAAAGTGCTTCTCCGTGCCCGGAATGGGCTGGAAGTGGTTGTCCACCTGCGTGATGACCGCGCCGGTGACGTGATCCGTCCCCTCCGCTTTCACGACCGTGTGGGAGAGGTAGAACGGCACGCCCATGCGCGCGACCTTGGCCGCGTGGACGCCGTAGCCGCCCACACGGGGCGCGGCGTCGATGATGGCCTCGAGCTTCACGCCAGCCTGCATGAGCTGATAGCCGACGACGAGACCGACGTTGCCGCTGCCGACCATCAGAACGCGCTGACCTGGTTGCACACCGTGCAGGTTCATCAGCGTCTGCGCCGCGCCCGCGCCCATGACGCCGGGCAATGTCCAGCCGTCGAACGGGATCATATTTTCCATCGCGCCCGCTGCGACGATGATCGCGTCGCCCTTGTAGTGCGCCGTCTCGCCGTTGGAGTTGACGAGAATCTCCTTGTTGCCGTACAAGCCCATGACCACCGAGTTGAGGTGGACGGTGACGCCAGCAGCCTCCGCCTCTTCGAGCAGCTCCTTGCCGATGTTGAAGCCGCGGATCTTGGCGTGGTGCTCCTTCGAGCCAAAGAATTTGTGGATCTGTTTGAACAGCTGTCCGCCGGGGGCGGCGTTCTCATCGAAAACCGCGACATGTACGCCGTACTTTGCCGCCTGAATGGCCGCCGACAGTCCGGCAGGGCCAGCGCCCACAACGATCAAATCATATCTTTTCATACCGCTTACTCCTTTGCCGAAACGCCGTACTGCGTCTGTACCTTCATGCCCGCATGAAGCGGCGTCACGCAGGTGCGGACATTGGGCTGCCCGTCCACGATCATCACGCAGTCCGTGCAGCGGCCGATGGCGCAGAAAATGCCGCGCGGCGCGTCGTTTTTCAGTGTGTGGCGATGGACCATGACGCCCGCCGCCTTGAGCGCCGCCGCGATCGGCTCGCCCTCACAGCCCTGCATTTCTTTTCCGTCGAGAGTAAAGGTAACGGTCTTTCCCTTTTGATAAGTGCCTAAGATGGGGTGTTCTTCAATTCTCATAGCTTCTTTCCTCCTGCCTGAGTTTCAGCGCAGTGCGATTATCATTTGCCGGAGCGTGACGAGCACACGCTCCATTCTCTCCATATTGAGCTCGTCATCCCTGCCGCTGCGGGTGCCTTTGACCACCGTGGCATCGCCGATCCGGCTGCCGCCGGTGATGACCATGCCCCGCGGGAAGAGCGACAGGACCGCGTTTCCCTCCGATGCGGCCTCGTGCCACTGAATGTCTCCATTCCGCGCCGCCAGCGCCTCGATGCGCTCTCTTGTGCAGTGGCCGTGCAGCTCGCTGCCGCTCATGACGCAGTCGAAGATCACGACGTTCGCCTGACGGGCGCGTCCGCCGAGGTAGTCGGCCAGACGGGCGTAGCCGCCCAGACCCGCACAGGCGTTGTCGAGCAGCGCCACCGCAACGCTTCCGTCCTGCAGCCCGTCAAAGATCTCCAGCGCCAGCGCCAGCGAGGCGCTGTTGCGCGAGTAGTTCTTTGCGTTTGCGCTGCCAAGCACCAGATTCACCGCCAGCAGTGCCATGAGCAGCAGCCCGAACAGCGCCAGTCCCCCGGTCAGCCCTCCGACGCTGAAGCAGCGCCGGAAGACTGCGAACCAGTACGCGGCCAGAAGCACAGCGGCGAGAGCGAAGTTGAGTGCCATCACCAGACTCTCCTGCCGTGCGTTCCGTCTCGGATCCATCGGGTAGTAATGGAACCCCGGCCACCACAGCCGGCTGGGGGTATCATAAGAGACGGCCAAAATCGTCTTTGCCCTTTGGGTCGGACCTAAATAGACGTTACAGCCGGATTTTCCGGACGCTTCCCCCTCATCCAGATACATCTTGACGCCCTTTTCCTGCGCCGAGCGTTGGACATAGCGGAGAAAACGGATCTTCTGCTTTTTGCTGTATCGTTTCCCAAAAATGCCGGCAAGCGCTACCATCCGATCTTTCAGCATGACTCACAGCCCTCCCGTTATGTTAAGTGGTCTTTGCTCTTTGTCTGATCCGATCAGACAAGGCCGAGCAGGGCCAGCAGCACGCCGAGCACGAGCAGACCGACAACGACCTTACCAAACTTCTGGTTGCCCTTATTCTTGCTGAAGTAATAGCACAGGCCCATGATGAGGGCCAGCGGCAGCAAGCCGGGGACAATGCCGTCGATGACGCTCTGGATGGTCTTTTCCGTGCCCGCGCTCATGTAGGTGCCCGTCAGGCTGAGGCTGACATTGCTTGCTGCAAGGCCGCCGACAATGAAGAGGCCGAGGATACTCGCGCCGGAGATGATGCGGTCGATCCAGCCGGAGGATATCATGCTGCTCAGCGCGTTCTTGCCCAAGCGATAGCCCATGAGCATGAGCGCCCAGCTGTAGATGCCGGCCACGATGGCGAACAGGAAGATCATGAACCAGCCGATCGGCGAACCGTCCGCGCTCGCGAGAACGGCCATGGTGTACATAATGGGCTTGAGCGTGCCCCAGGTGATGGTGTCGCCGATGCCGGCGATGGGACCCATGGTGGCGGACTTGAGGGCGATGATGCTCTCACCGGTCATCGCGCCGTCGCTTGCCACCTTTTCCTCTTCCAGAGCCACCGTCATACCGACGATGACTGAGCCGATCGTACCCTCAGTGTTGAAGAACACGAGATGACGCTGGAGCGCCTCGACAAAATCTTCCTTGTTGGGATAGAGCTTTTTGAGTACGGGGATCATCGCGAAGCAGAACGCGATGGCCTGCATGCGCTCATAGGAGTTCGCCATTTCGCAGGTAAACTGCCAGCGCCAGAATACCTTGGCAATGTCGCGCATGGTGATCTTGGAATTTTCTTTCACAGTCGTAGCCATTGATCGATCCTCCTTATTCGTCATCGTCGTCATCCGAAGCCGTCGCCGCCAGGGCGCGCTTCACCGTAGCGTCCTCAGAATCCTTGGTCATCAGGACGATCGCGATCGCCATCGGGATACCAAGGCAGGTCAGCTGCAGAGCCGAGCAGCCGAAGATCTTCACAATGAAGAAGCCAATGAAGAAGAACGGAAGAACGCTGCGCTTGCCGATCACGTTGATCAGGATGGCGAAGCCGATCGCGGGCATCATGCCGCCGGCAACGGAGAAGCCGGTCATCACCCACGCAGGCAGAACGTCAACGAGCTTGTCGATAACGGTGGTGCCGTAGTAAACGGCCACGAACATGAACGGGAACTTGGTCACGATGTTCATCGCCAGCGGCCACCAGATCGCACAGTTGCGGATGCCCTTGGTATTGCCCTCGAGCGCGTACTTGTCCGCCATGTGCGCAAAGCGCGCATTGATGATGCGGCGCAGCGTGTTCAGGAACACGCCGAGCACGCCGAACGGAACCGCGATGGCGATTGCTGTGCCGGTGTCCGCGCCGATCGCAAGGCCGACCGCAACGCCGATGATACCGGCTGCGCAACTGTCCGCCGAGATCTCAGCGCCCGGCGCGATCAGGCCGACATAGAGCATGCTGATCGCCGCGCCGAGGATCATAGCGCCCTTTACATCGCCCATGAGAAGGCCGATGGGGAGTGCGGAGGTCAGCGGGAAAAGCCAGATAGAATGGGTCAGGTACAAGGGTCTCCACCCTGCAAATGCGTAATAAAGTCCGCAGAAAATTGCCACGCCTAACATATTGTGTTCCATTTTGCGCTTATTTCCTTTCTCTTTATTCTTGCTTCGCTCTGTTTGTGCTTACTTTGCGCTGTTGTAGACCTTGACGATCTCGTCGTAGTCATATTTGCTGTCCTCGGGGATGAGCTGCGCCGTAATTTCGACGCCCATGCCATGCAGCTCCTTGAGTTGTTGCATTTCCTTTTCCCCCAGGAACACGGCCCGCTTCACCGCACGGCGGTCGCCCATCTGCGGCACACCGCCCAGCTGCACGGACTTCAGCTCCATGCCGCCCTTGATCATCGCATAGCAGGTGTCGATGTCCTTGAACAGGATCAGAACCTTGGACTTTTCGCCGAAGCGGTTCTTTTCCCACAGGCGCTTCGCTTTCTCCTGACTGTACGACTTCACCACGACACCAGCCGGTGCCGCCGATGCATAGATCTGCGACATGAAGTCATCGCTTGCGACCACGTCATCGATCACAACGATCTTGTCCACATCACATGCCTTGCACCACTTCACCACGATCTGGCCATGGACCAGGCGGAAATCGACTCTCGTCATTTTTATCTCTGCCATAATTTTCTCCTCTCTTGTGTTATTCGTCGTCCTCATCTTCGCACGCAGCCTGTGCAAGCTGTTCGCTGACGATCACAATGTTAGATGCCGCCGTTTCTTTGCACTCCCGCGCAAGCTCCGTAAGGCCGCAGAACTCTCTCTGGTCGAGTGCGGTGAGGAGCATGCTCATGTTTAAGCCGGTCAGGCATTCCGTGTGTACGCCGTCGATGCACATGGCTGCCGCGTTGTACGGGCTGCCCCCCAGCAGGTCAGCAAGGAGTAGCACGCCGTCGCTGCTGTCGACCGCCTTGATCTCGTTTTCGATCTTCTGCTTGAATGTGGAAAAGTCGTCCGAGGGCTCAAGCGTCACGTAGGAAAGACCCTCGCTTTTGCCGACCAGCATCTCCGAGCTTTCGATGAGTCCCTTTGCAAAATCGCCGTGCGTAACCAGTACAATCGGTATCAATTTATTGTTACACCTCCTCCCCTTTTGGGCCGCAGAGAAAAAGAAAACTTGATTTTTTCGTTTTCTCTGCTATCATTGTGTCTAAAAAGGGCAAGCAAACAGGCCTATTTTCTTGCCCTTTTGTCTTGTTTATAGTTTTTAATACAAAACTTTACATTTTTCAAGAGTGAGGGTCCCAACTGTTACAAGAGGTGAGAAATTGTATCATGAAAACCCATGTCAGCCACCAGAATCTGCTCGTACGCACCTGGATGCAGCAGGCGCTTCTGCGCCTGATCGAGACGAAAAGTCTTTCGGACATCACCGTCACGGAGGTTACAAAGCTCGCCGGCGTATCCCGTATCACTTTTTACCGCAACTATACCGAGCTGGTCGATATTCTGTTTGACTACCTCGAGATGCAGCAGTTCGGCCTTGCGCAGAACCCAGCCGCGGAGGAGTATCTCCCGCAGCTCATCCGGAGCTATTTCATTTTCTTCCACCAAAACAGGAGCCTCTTTCAGTGCATTCAGACGTACAATCTCCTCCCCCGCCTGTACGCCGCGTTGGAAGCACATCTCAGCTCAAAGGCTTATCTGCTCATCTCCACCTACGGCTTTGAAAGCCCCTACGAGGTGTCGGCGCTGACAGGGATGCTCTCCAAGATTCTGATGGACTGGATCCGCAGCGGCATGCGGGAGAGTGTGGAGGAGATGTCCTCAATCGTCTACAACATCATCACGAAGTATAACTGCATTCTCATCCCCTGAGGGCACGCTTTTTGATACAATCCCGCACCGTTTGTCACAGCTGCCGTTTCCCCTCTTGCTTTTGCGCCGGCGGCCCGCTATAATGCTTTCAAACTCAAGGTCATCGAGTGAGAGAGAGGGAGGGACGTGTCCATGAACATCCGTATTTACGACACCTACGACCAGATGAGCCGCGCGGCTGCCGACTTTGTGATCGCCCAGCTGCTGCTCAAGCCGGAGAGTCACATCGGGCTGACGGCCGGCAAAACGCCCGTCGGCATGTTCGCCGCACTGGTGGACAGCTATCGCAGCGGTGCGGTCGGCTTTGGTCAGGCAACGTTTTATAACCTCGAGGAAAAATTCGGCCTTGCCGCCGACGATCCCGCCACCTGTCGAAATTATTTCCACCGCCACCTGCTCGATCACACGGACATCACGGACGATCAGCTCCTGTTGCCGGATCAGCCAGCGGACGATCTGGCCCAGGCCTGCGCGGCCTACGATGCACTTCTGGAGTCGCTGCCCGGCCACCGGCTGGATATGCAGATCCTCGGCATCGGCGAAAATGCACACATCGGCATGAACCACCCCAAGGAGGCCCTGCCCCTTGGCGTCCATAAGGAAACGCGCGGTCCGGTCGAGTATGCGGCAATGGGCCTGCGGAACATTCTCTGCGCCGAGCGCATCCTGCTGATTGCCAACGGCACCAGCAAGGCGCAGGCGGTAGCGGACATGTGCCGCGGCGACGTGGTCACGACCGCGATCCCCGCGACGCTTCTGCAATTGCACCCGGATGTCACGGTTCTTCTTGATTGCGAGGCTGCCACCTTGCTCTGATTTCTGTCACCTCATCTTTATCTCTGCATATTGGGCAAGGTGAATCATTTGTACAGATGATTCACCTTGCCCGCTTTGATAGTTAATCCTTGGCAGTACTGTATCTCTTTACAGCATTTCCTACTTTTCTTGACATTTCTTTTCGTTCACTTTATACTAATAATAGGCTAAAGTCAAATCTCGCAGCTTTCCGGTGAGGTCCACACCCCGGTGTGGCCTCAGACATTCATGGGCCCCGTAGGGCAATTATGACCACCCTGTACGCAGGAAGTTCCATGAAGGTCGACAGTTTTTGGCGCTGTACCGGCAG
>ERZ772882.1089-NODE-1089-length-31679-cov-9.877719_pt1 | contig 31679 bp, 25 predicted proteins | sample MGYA00580576_ERZ772882 | MGnify/ENA primary metagenome ERZ772882 (study PRJEB29015, sample SAMEA2737658) | human gut metagenome | biome: human gut; feature: human-associated habitat; material: faeces | place: China | collected 2012 ... | reverse complement strand
GCTGTCCGCCCCGCCGGAGACTGCTGCTGCCAGATGCTGCGGTGCGCCGGGCTGCTTTTCCGGTGCAGGGGCCGCCGGGGCGGTGGGCGCCTTGCCGGTCTGCATGGCGGCAAGGGCGGCCTCGATCTCGGCGCGGGAGGGGCCCTTCTCCGCCATGGCGCGGGCGACCTCGAGCATCTCCCTGGTGATGTGCGGGATAATTAAGGTCTCGGAGCGCTCCTCGCCCCGGCGCTTATTCGGGTTTTGTTGAATTGGCAAGGCGCTGCTCCTCCTCTCTCATAAAGCGGATGCGTTCGGTGCGGTGGCTGATGAGGTCGAGCCATTCGGGGATGGAGCTGACGATCAGCAGCGCACAGCAGGCCGCGCACTCATACGGGCTGAACACGCGGAACACATAGGTCATGATGCCCAGCGCGGCGCCGTAGATGATGCGGCTCATGCGGCGGTCCGGCATCGTGACCGGCTCACAGATCAGGAACAGGCCGGTGAACAGTGCCGTGCCGGACAGGACGACATATTTTTCCAGATAGAAGCGCTGGCGGATATATTCCCACGGCAGGCTGAAGGTCGGCAGCTCGTTCAGATTCGGGAAGAACCACGGCAGGCCGATGACAAAGATAAAGAACGGAATAACGACAGAAAGCTTGATGCGCCCGCGCACAAGCAGGAACAGCCCGCAGGCCATCACGACCAGCGCTGCGCTGGTGCCCATGGCGGCGGAGACGTTGCCGGTCAGCAGGTTCATCGTGCTGGCACTGGGCAGACCGCCATCCAGCAGAGTGGCGTTCATGCCCTCGACGAGAGTGGTGTTCACGCTGCCGAACAACGGCAGCTGCGTGCCGGGAATGGGGTACGAAAAGACGTCCTGCGGCCACGAGATACCGGCCACGACGACGCCGACGGCGGCGGGATGGAACGGATAGTGGCCCTCGCCGCCGAACGCCTCCTTGACGAGCACGGCGACGATGACGGCGGAAATAACGATGGGATACGAGATGCTGGCAGGCATCAGCAGTGCGATGAGCGCGGCAAAGCACTCACTGGACGGCTCATGGGACTGGTAGCCCGTGCCGTGCAGCGGGGCCAAGGCACAGTCGCACAGGTAGGCGGTCAGCAGTGCGGCCAGCAGCAAAAGCACCGGGCGCGCACCGTAGTAATACCACGACATGCCGATCAGCGGGACTGTGCACCACAGCAGGTCACTGTAGTAGCTGTAGTTCGCGCTGCGTTCAACTTTTTTACGATTGGGCATAGGGAAAAAGCTCCTTTACTTGCTGTGCAGGACGTTTACCACAGCGGCAGGATCCATGGCATGGAACAGCGAGCTTCCGGCCACGAGCCAGTCGACCCCGGCAGCGATGCACAGGGGGCCGGTCTCGGTGTTGATGCCGCCGTCCACCTCGATCAGGGTATCACAGCCGCGGCGGGTGCGTTCGGCACAGATGGCGGCAATGCGCGTGGGGGTGGTGGGGATGAACTTCTGCCCGCCGAAACCGGGCTCCACGCTCATGACCAGGATCAGATCGACAACGCACAGATACGGGAAAACAGCTTCCACCGGCGTGCCGGGGCGGATGCTGATGCCGACCTGGCAGCCCGCAGCGCGGATAGCGGCGATGACCTCCTCTGCCGTGTCCGGCACAGCTTCGAGGTGGAAGGTGATGAGACTGGCCCCTGCCCGGGCAAAGTCGGCGGCGTAGCGGGCAGGGTCACTGATCATCAGGTGGACGTCGTAGTAGACGTCGGGCATAGCGGCATGCAGGCATTTCAGCACCGGCGCGCCGTAGCTGATATTGGGTACAAAGTGCCCGTCCATCACGTCAAAGTGCATCAGGTCGACACCGGCCTCCAACAGGCGGGTGCAGTCATGCTTCAGGTTGGCAAAATCAGCCGACAGGATCGATGCGGCAATTTTCGTCATAATGTATATACTCCCTTGATAGTCCCTCTTTGTTGTACGTAGTATGTGCAGTGTGCACATATAAAACTATTATAGCCCATTGCGCCCCAAAAAGCAAGAAGCCCGCAGACCGGGTGTCCCGGTTTGCGGGCTGGGGCAAAAGGGCTTCCCCTGAGGGGGAAGCTGTCGCCGCAGGTGACTGATGAGGGGAGAGCTTACGGAGAAAGCCCGTAAACGGGCGGCTGCCGCAGGCTTGCCCCTCATCCGGCCTCGGGCGGGGCCTCGGCCGCCTTCCCCCTCAGGGGAAGGCTTATTTCTTTTCACTGTGCCAATGATGCACAGTCTGCAGCTGGAACTCAAAGTCGCGGGCATCTTTGGCAAGCTGGCTCGAGAGGATGATACCCGAGATAAACAGCAGCAGCGCCGCCACCAGCACAAAGCAGCAGACGATCAAAGTCGGGAAGCGCGGCACAAGGCCGGTCCGGAAATACTCGCCCAGCACCGGGATCATAAAGCCGATGCCGAACACGGCCAGGATCGCGGCCAGAATGCCGAAAAAGCTGAACGGGCGGTAATTCTTGAACAGCCGCGCAATCGTGCCCAATACTTTAAAGCCGTCGGAGTAGGTGTTCAGCTTGCTCTCCGACCCTTCCGGACGGTCACGGTAGTCAATGACAACGTTCTCGACCTGCATATTGCGCTGCAGGGCGTGGATCGTCATCTCGGTCTCGATCTCAAACCCGCGGGACAGCACGGGATAGGTCTTGACGAACTGGTAGCTGAACGCGCGGTAGCCAGTCATAATGTCTTTGATCTTGCCGCCAAACAGATGATTTGTGCAGAACCGCACCAGATCGTTGCCGAAGTTGTGGAACGGGCGCTTGTTCTGGGTGTAGTAGGTGCTGGACAGGCGGTCACCGACGACCATGTCGGCCTGGCGCCCGGTCACGGCAGCAACCATCTCGGGCGCGGCCTCCGCGGGGTAGGTGTCGTCGCCGTCCACAAGGATGTACGCCTCTGCGTCTATTTCGCGGAACATGCGGCGCATGACATTGCCCTTGCCCTGCTGGTACTCATGGCGGACAACGGCCCCGGCTCCGGCGGCCAGCTCGGCCGTGCCGTCGGTGGAATTGTTGTCGTAGACGTAGACGGTGGCGTCGGGCAGGACGCGGCGGAAATCCGAGACGACCTTCTCGACAGTCTTGGACTCGTTGTAGCAGGGGATCAGAACGGCGATTTTATCCATAATAACAGGACCTCCGGGCGGATTTTACATCCAAAATTGAACAAGGCGGCTGACGGTGTAGTAAAGGGAAGGATTCATGCCCTGCAGATACGGCTCCATGGCGAAGAGCGTGCAGAAGCGGTAGACGGCGGTATATGCCACAGCGGCGGCCATGACGGTGCGCAGTGCGGGCAGCGCCGCAACGGCAGTGCCCTCCCCCAGCGCTGCGCGGCGGGAGAGCGCACCCTCGGCGCAGAACCAGCACAGCGCCGCGCCAAGCAGCAACACGGGACTGTAATCCATCAAATAGCGGTAGAGCACCCCGGCCATCTCGCAGTCAACGACGGTTATGACGACCATGGCGGCCGGGCTGCCGTAGACCACACAGGCGGCGACACGGCGGCGGTGCAGACAGCGGCGGAACGCGGGAAGCAGCGGCAGCGCCAGCACCCACAGGTACGGCGTGGCGGCCAGAATGCCGCCCGTGAACTTCTCGCTGATCGTGCGGATGACGGCGTTCGTCTGGACGTCGGTCTCCCGCAGGAACGGGAAAACACCCTGCCAGCTGGGCAGCTCGAACAGACTCGTGAACACAGCCGGGCCGATGCGCACGGTGTTGAAGCCGCGCTGGGTCATATCGTTGCCGGTCAGGTTGTAGTTGGCACCAAAGTCAAAGGGCGAGCCGAACCGCGCAGCGTTGTACCACATGAGCCCGGCAGCGACCAGCACCGCCGGCAGCAGGAACGCGGCGGCCTCCCCTGCCCCAGCGCGGCTGCGCAGCCGCTTCTGCCCGATATACCGCGGCCAGAAGATGGGCACGGCCAAAAACGCAAACAGCTCCATCTGGGGGCGGCATCCGGCGACGAGCGCCACGCAGAGGCTGCCGAAGACGAGCTTGACGACCAGCGCACCGCGCTTTTCCACCGGCGTGCTGGCGGCGGAGAGCCAGAGCCAAAGCCCCAGCATCAGCAGCGCCGCACCGCAGAGGATGGCATATTCATAAATGTAGGGGCGCAGCAACAGATAGTAGAACTGACTGCCCAGCGCTACGGCGGCCACGGCCAGCAGGTACGCTGCGGTGGACGCCTGCGGGAACCACCGGCGCACGGCCTGCCCGACGACGCCGAAGCAGGCGGCGAGGAAGATCAGCCCCAGCAGGACCATGCAGGGCGCATAGGCCAGGTTCTGGATGCCGGTCAGTGCCTCAAACGGCAGCTGGAACAAAAGACACGGTACAATGCCAAAATAGACGTAGTAGCGCCCATTGTAAAAGGCGTGGTCCCAGTGGATGTCGTTGATTTGCGCGGCGTCGCGCGCCCCGGCATCGTAGGGGTTGTCCAGCGCCAGCAGCTCGGCGGGCGGGTCGGCCTCCAGGTCAAGGCGCCCGTTCAGCAGGCTGTGCGCCAGCGCGCCGTACTGCTGGTAGACGAAGCTGACCGTGCTCTCCCCGTCCCAGAACGCGGTGTTGTAATCTTTTGTGGCAAGGCCGGTGTTGCTCGGCTCCCAGAACGGGATGACCACGACGAAGGCAGCCAGCACAAGGCCCAGCACGGCGGCTGCGGCGCGGTCACAGACGTTGCCCGCCAGCCAGCGGCGGTGCCACAGCCCGCTGGCCGGGCGCAGGCCGTAGACGGCCAGCAGCGCCAGAAATATCGCGCAGAAGCGCAAAATCGAGAGATCCAGCGCGCGCGGCGCGTTGGCCGTGATGCCGCGGAAGGTCAGTGCCACCGGGAACTGCGCGTAGGTGGAGCTGTACCCGGCAGCGGTCAGCGTCAGCATCCCGACGGAGCCGGTCAGGTCCAGGCTGATGACCTGGGTGCGCGGGGCCTGCAGCCCCACCTGCCAGCTGCCGAAGCGGGTCAGCTCGGTGTTGGCGGCGTCGGTGCCCTCAATGGTGAAGATCACGGCGCTGTCGGCGTGGAGCGGCTCGGTGTCGTCGCTGACCAGACCGTCAAACCGCAGGTTGTAGATGGGCTGGTCAATGTCGAGGAACCGCAGATAGGTGCGGCCCTCGTCGAGCGAGATCGTGCCGACGCCGCGCCCGACGTTGATGTTGTCGTCAAGGTAATCGACGAGCTGAAACGGCGTGTAGCTGTGGGTGTTGAAGTAGGCCACATTGCCGACGAACACCTCCAGCCCCAGCGCCGTGACGGCCAGCAGCGGGACGACGGCCTTTAACCCTTTGCGCCCGAGGCTGCGCAGCCCGGCGGTGACAAGCCCCGCCCAGCCGGTCATGGCGGTGAGGGCGACGAGCCGGAACGCATGGAAGCCGACGGTCAGCCCGGGGCGGTGGTAGGCGCACAGAGCGAACACCCAGACGGCCAGCCAGAGCCCGGCGGCCCAGGCAGCGTCGCGGCGGGAAACCCTGCGGTGGGATACTACCGCAGGAACCGCACCGAAGATGCCGGAGACGAGCACGGTGAGGAGCAGGGTGATTATAATAAACATAAGAATAATGCTCCTCCTTTTGTGGGATGGGTGATGTGGCAGCGGGAAATGGCCAGAGCCCTTCCGGTCATCGCTGGCGCTCGACCATCTCCCCTGAAAGGGGAGGCTTTTTTCGGGCGTACGCCCGTGAAAGGCGCCCCACAGGGTGGGAAGCTGGCCGAGCTTGCGAGGCCTGAGGGGCCTTACCCTGCGGGAGCTGCCGCTTCACTGCTTTGCATACTTCTCCATCTCGTGCAGCCAGAACTCGGCGGTCTTGTCCCAGCTGTACTTTTTCAGGACCTCGTCGGGCGCGGCCACGGGCTGGGTGGCCAGCGCGTCAAGATCCACATCATAATCATACGGGTCAAAATACCGCGCCGTATCGCCGTACAGCTCGGGCAGGCAGGTGGCGTTGGCCAGCGCGACCGGCGCGCCCAGGGCCAGCGCCTCCAGCGGCGGGATGCCAAAGCCCTCGAACACGGCGGGGTGCAAAAACAGCTTGCAGTGCTTCATCAGCGCGGCGTTCTCGGCATCGGACACATAGCCCGGGTAGAACACATTGTGGGTGTCCTTCGCCTCGGCGTCGTCGCCAAAGGCACGCAGGTCCTTGCCGCCCGCGACGACAAACGTCTTGTCGGGGCTGCGGCGGGCGACCTCTCGGATCCACTTGAAGTTTTTATGCTTTGCCAAACTGCCGAGGGCGTAGAAGTACTCCCCTTTTTTGACGCCGGGCATCTTGTCAAAAATGCTCTCGTCGGGGGTGACGTTCTTCATGTGCTCCCAGCCGTTGTAGGTGATGCCGATCTTGTCCAGCGGGATGCCGAGCTTCTCGCTGATGAGGTGCCGCTGGTTGTCGCTGACCGTGAACACCCGCTGGGCGAACCATTTGGTGGACAGGCAGTGTACCCAGAACTTGAAGCGGAAAAAGCCCTTGTCGGTATCCATGACCAGCGGGCGGATGTCGTGCAGAACCACGACGCTGCGGCGGGTCAGCAGCATATCGCTGGCAAGGCCCACGTAAAACGCATGGGTGCGGCGCAGGTAGGCGGGCAGCACGGCCAGATTGTAAAAATACGGGATGGACTTGAGCGGCACCAACCGGATGTTTTTCAGCTCCGGCAGATGGATGGGCCGCCCGTCGTCGCGGTAGGCAATGCGGACGTCCAGGCCGGTGCCCTCGATCAGCTTGTCCAGCCGGACGACATTCTCATAGACATAGCGCGGGATGCCGGTGATATTGTCACACAGTACCGTGCCGTTGATGACGATAGGGTTCAATCCAGTTCCTCCTTCTCCCAGTGGGAGCAGTCGAGCAGCTCCTGCTGCCAGTCGGCCATGCGGCGCAGGCAGTATTCCTTCAGCTCGCGCTCAAAGCGTTCCTCGCTGAAGGAGCGGCTGTGCTCACGGATTTCCTCTTTGGAACAGGCCACGCCGTCGCGCTCAAACCGTTCGATGCAGTCGGCCAGGCTCTCGACGGTCTGCTCTTTAAACCAGTAGCCGGTCCTGCCGGGCAGCACGCTCTCGCACGCGCCGCCGCGGCCATAGGCCAGCACCGGTGTGCCCGCGCTCTGGGCCTCGACGGGGGTGATGCCAAAGTCCTCTTCACCCGGGAAAAGGAAGCCCTTCGCGCGCAGGTAGTAGCTGCGCACTTCTTCGTCGGACAGACCGCCGCCCTTGAACTCGATGGTCGGCCCGGCCATGGCCCTGAGCTTGTCCAGCTCTCCCCCGCCGCCGATGACGACGAGGCGCTTGTTAAGGCGCGTGCAGGCCTGCACGGCCAGATCCACGCGCTTGTACCAGGTCAGACGGCCCACGGTCAGGTAGAAGTCCTCCTTTTCGACAAAAGGCGACTCGTTGATGTGGCAGCAAGGGTAAATGACATCGCTGTCACGCCGGTAATATTTTTTGATGCGCTGGGCGATATAATGCGAGTTGGCGATGAAATAATCCACGCGGTCCGCGGCGCACTTGTCCCAGATGCGCATTTTGTGCATCTGGCCGGGCATGACGAGCTTCGCCAGCCAGTTGGCGTTGGCGCGGTAGGTGTAGTAAAAATCCCACACATAACGGATCGGCGTGTGGCAGTAGCAGATGTGTACGGCATCCGGGCGGGTGATGACGCCTTTGGAACAGGAGGAGGACGACGACAGCACCAGATCGTACTCGGTCAGGTCGAACGCCTCAAACGCGCGGGGCATCAGCGGCAGCATGGCCTTGTACAGCCTGTTGGAGAAGGGCACCTTCTGGAACCAGCTTGTGCGGATGTCATAGCTTTTAAAGTGCTCGGGCATGTTTTTGGGATCGTACACAAGGGTGTAGATGACGGCATCGGGGAAAACGCGCTTCATGGCGTCCACAACGCGGTCCCCGCCGGCGTAGCCGACAAGCCAGTCGTGAACGATGGCGACCTTGGGCTCCTTTTTGCTCATTACAGACACTCCCGTCCGGTAACGCACAGGGCGTTATTGTAGTTTTTCGTCGTTGACCATCTTGCCGCCGAACACGGTGCGGAAGATGATCTTGATGTCCAGCGCCACGGTCCAGTTTTCGATGTACCAGATGTCGTAGCGGATGCGCTCGGCAATGTCGGTGTCGCCGCGCAGGCCGTGGATCTGCGCCCAGCCCGTGCAGCCGGGGCGGACCTGCTGGCGCACAAGGTAGCGCGGGATCTCCTCTTTAAAATGCTCCACATGGTAGGGCACCTCGGGCCGCGGCCCGACGAGGGACATATCCCCTTTCAGCACGTTGAAGAACTGGGGCAGCTCGTCCAGGCTGAACTTGCGGATAAAGCTGCCGAAGTGGGTCTTGCGCGGGTCGCAGTCGGTGGACCAGCCGGTCTCCTGCTGCACATTGACCCGCATCGAGCGGAACTTGTACATCATGAAGGGCTTTTTGTTCAGGCCGATGCGCTCCTGCCTGAAGATGACCGGCCCGGGGCTGGACAGCTTGACGCCGATGGCCGTGACCAGCATGACCGGGCTGGTCAGAATGATCAGGATCAGGCTGCCGATAATATCAAGCCCGCGCTTGACAGCGGCGTTGAGCAGATTGTCAAACGGCGTCTGCCGCACATTGATGAGCTTGCACTCGTCCAGCACGTCAATGGTGGGCCGGGCGGGCAGATAGTCGCTGTAGAACGGTACCATCGTGATGCGCACGCCGTTTTTGTCGCAGGCGGCAAAAACGTGGGGCAGCAATTCGATCTCGTCAGCCTCCAGCGCTACGACGACCTCATCGACGGCAACCTCGTCGAGCCGGGCGGACAGCGCATCATAGCTGCCCATGTAGCGCACACCAAGACCCGGTTCTTCGATTCCGGCCAGATAGCCGTCCACGACAAAGCCGTAGTAGGGGTTGTGCTCGAGCGCGCGCAGATAGAGCGCGGCGGATTTACCGCCGCCCACCAGCAGGATATGGCGCAGACCCAGCCCCTTGCGGCGGCGGGCGCGGTCTACCCAGCGCAGGATCATACGCTCGATCACGATGCCTGCCGTGCCGAGGATGTAGAACAGCGCCAGTACGATACGGGAGTAGTCGTCCAGGTGCATCAGATACAAAGCACCAATGAAGATCAGCAGTCCCGCCGCGTTGATAACGGCAATTTTGGTGCAGCGCTCGGCCAGGCCGCGCAGCCGCGTGGTGCTGTAGATACCGGCGACCCAGTAGATGAGCACGAGCACCAGCGACGTGGCCAGCCCGGCAATGATGTTGCGCGGGTCCCGGGCAACGGCCAGCGCAGGCCCTGCGCCGCCCGGCTCAAAGTAGCGGACGTAATTGAAACGGATATAGTTGGCAAGCAAAAAGCCGATGAAAAGCAGTGCCGCGTCCGCCAGCACATACAAAAGGCTTTTGAAGCGTTGGTTCTTTTCCAGCAAGAGGTGATGCCCTCCCTACGGTGATAGATTTAAACAATCTATTTTAGCATATTTACGCCGGTATTGCAAATCAGCGGTAAAGCTCCTGCAGCTGATCCAGCGTTTTCTTCATTTCGGCGCGGACCTCCGGCGGGCCGGAGACGACGACGCCGGTGCCGAACCCGGCCACCCAGCCGAAGAACTGCGGGCTGACCTGAATCTCGGCGGTCATCGTAAAGTGCTCGCCGTCGGCGCAGGGCGTCAGGATCGGCGCGGTGCCGAACCGGTCGATCATCGCCCCGGCAAAGCGGTTCTCGCATTGCAGCGTTACCCGCTTGAGCGGGCCGTTGAACATGCCGAACATCTGCTGCATATACGTATTGACGTCAAAATTGGCGTATTCCCCGGCACCCTCGCGGGTCGTGTCGGGCAGCTGGTGAACGTTCTGCATCTTGTCGACGCGGTAGTGCTTGAGCCGCCCCTCGGTGTAGGCGATCAGATAATAGTTGCCGTTCTCCCACACGAGCACCCACGGGCTGACGCGGTAGAGCTGGCCGTCGTGGCGCGGGGCCATCCGTTTTTGCAGGTTCCAGTCGCAGTATTTGAAGGTGACCTGCTCCCCTGCCGTGATGGCGGCGTGCAGCGCATCGACGGTGTACAGAATTTTCTCGTCGGTGCTCTTGATACGCCCGCTGACCAGTACCTTACGGTCCAGCTCCTCCTGCCGGTATGTGGAGGTGAACTGGCCGAGCTTGTCGATCAGGATTTTGGATTTGCGCGCCGTGATGAATTTGCTGGCGTAGACGGCATCGACGAGCAGCTTGAGCTCGGCAAGCTCAAACGGAGCATCGGTCATATAGTAGCCGCCGCCGCGCCCGCGCTGCTGCACGATCTCATATTTGGTGTCGGGCAGGTTGTTTAAGGTGTTCAGGTCATCGTAGACGCTTTTGCGCTCGGCGACGACGCCGTGCTCCTGCAATTTTTCCACCAGCTGGGGAACACTCAAGGGGTGCTTCTCGTCGGTTTCCCGGGCGAGGATCTCCAAAAGAACAAGCAGTTTGCGTTTCTGGCCTTCTTTGCGCGACATAACAGCGGCTCCTTTCCTGAGTCTGGCAGATATAGTCCTATTATACACCCTATAGGGGCAGGTGGCAAGACCGGGAACGGCTGCCTCCCGGGAGGTGCTGCTTTCTTTTGTGACCAAAAGAAAGCAGCAAAGAAAAGTCCCGCTGCTGCGGATGAGGTGCGGGGTTGTGCGCCGCCAAGCGCCCCAGAACCCCCGCTGCAGCCTTCCTCTGCCTGCTGCCTTTCGGTCCGCAGCCTTACCGGCCCAGCTCCCCCAAGATCCACCCTAGATCTTCAAACAGATCCCCCGGCAGCATGGCGGTCATGCTGCGGCGCTTGGCGCAGCGGTCTGCAGCGGCGCCGTGGAGCCATACCGCGCAGACCGCGGCGTCCTCGGGCGTGCGGCCCTGCTTTAGACTCGCTGCCAGCAGCCCGGCGGTCAGACCGGCTAAAATATCCCCGCTGCCGCCCTTGGCTAACCCGGCATTGCCGGTCTCATTGCGCCAGACCGTGCCGTCCGGCGCGGCAACCAGTGTGTGATGCCCTTTCAAAACGGCGACGCAGTGATATTTTTCGGCCAGCGATACGGCGGCACCCTCGCGGTCCGCCTGCACCTCGGGCACAGTCAGGCCCAGCAGCCGCGCGGCCTCGCCGGGGTGGGGCGTCAGGATCGTGTTTGCGGGCAGATCCCCCCTGTACTTCCCCGCTGCCAGTGCGTTCAGTGCGTCGGCATCCAGCACGGCACCGGCCCACGGGGCGTTCCTGCCGAGCAGGGCCTTACAGACATCGGCGGCGCTCTCCCCCAACCCGGGCCCGGCCAGCAAAACGGTGTGCCTGTCCGCGAACCAGCGGCACAGCGCGTCGGCGTCCTGCGGGTGGATGCCCCCGTTGGCCGCCGTGCGGCAGCCGCAGGCGCAGCATTCCGGCGTGCGGGAAAGTACCAGCTGGATAACAGGCTCGACGCTGGCCAGATACACCAGCCCGGCCCCGCCGCGCAAAGCGCCCTCTGTGCAGAGTGCCGCCGCCCCGCGGTAGGCCATGCTGCCCGCCGCGGCCAGCACACTGCCGTAGCTCCCCTTGTTGCTCTCCGCCATGCGCTCGGGCAGCAGCCGTCGCACCAGCTCCCGTGTGATTTCACGCTGCATCTTGCATCCCTCCGAAAATAGATTATAATTAAATATATTATAAGGCATAAAAGCCAAAAGCGAAAGGGGCAGTTTGCATGGTTCCGGCATTAGAGGAAATTCTGGCAGCAACAAAAAGCATGGTCTTTTTCGGCGGGGCGGGCGTCTCGACCGAGAGCGGCATCCCCGATTTCCGCTCGGTGGACGGGCTGTACCACCAAAAATTCAAGTACCCGCCTGAGACGATGCTCTCCCACACCTTCTACGAGACCCACACCGCAGAATTTTTTGACTTCTACCGCCAGAAGCTCATCGTCCATGGGGCAAAGCCCAACGCGGCCCACCTGCGTCTGGCAGCTTTGGAGCGCGAGGGCAAATGCAGGGCCGTCGTGACCCAGAACATCGACGGCCTGCACCAGGCCGCGGGCAGCAAGACCGTGTATGAGCTGCACGGCTCGACCCTGCGCAACTACTGTACGCGGTGCGGCAAATTCTTCCCGGTGCAGTTCATTGAGGATGCGGCGGGCGTCGGCGACGGCGTGCCCCGCTGCGACGAGTGCGGCGGCATCGTCAAGCCCGATGTTGTGCTCTACGAGGAGGGGCTGGACGAGGAGACGATGGAAAACGCCGTGCACGCCATCCGCGGGGCCGACACCCTCATCGTCGGCGGCACAAGCCTGGCCGTCTTCCCGGCGGCGGGCCTGCTGCGCTACTTCCGCGGGGAGAACCTTGTTGTCATCAACAAGCAGCCCACCCCGGCGGACGCAATGGCCAATCTGCTGATCCACGCTCCGATTGGCCGCACGCTGGACCCCGATGCCCCCGTTGAAGTGTAGAAATTACACAAAAATCCATGCTTTTTTTAAAAAAGGCATTGCAAAACGCCGTGGAATTTTGTTATGATAGATTCATATTGAGTTTATAGGCAGAGTTGATAGAGGGAGACGGTTTTTATGGCAAATGCACTGACGGATTTTACCAAGAAACGTGAATTTCTGATTTGCATGGATTCCGACGGCTGCGTGATGGACACGGTGCGCATCAAGCATTCCACCGTCATGTGCCCCGAGCTCATCCGCGTGTTTGCGCTGGATGACCACGCGGATTTCATCACTGCCGCGTGGGATGAGATCAACCTGCACACGATCACCCGCGGCATCTCCCGGTTTGAGAGCGTCCGGCTGGTGTTTGACCGGTTGAAAAACCGCGGCATCGAGATCCCGGGCAGCGAGGATATTGCCGCCTGGGTCGATACCGCGACGGAGCTTTCCACGGCCAGCCTGCAGCGGGAGCTGCAAAAGACCGGCAGCCTGGCCCTGCGCAAGCTGCAGGAGTGGAACAACGCCTGCAACCGCCGTATTCAGGCGCTGGAGCCGACGTTTGAGCCGTTCCCCGGCGTGGAGGAAAGCCTGCGCCAGCTGCACGCCGTGGCCGATGTGGCCGTCGTCAGTGCCGCGAACGAGAGCGCCATTGCCAGCGAGTGGAAGCGCTACGGGCTGGCCCGTCATGCGGATGTCATCTTCGGGCAGGAGGTCGGCAGCAAGGCAAACTCCATCGCCACAATGCTGGCCTGCGGGTACGAGAGCCGCAAGGTCATGATGGTCGGCGACGCCATGGGCGACGCCCAGGCCGCCGCTGCCAACGGTGTGGCCTTTGTGCCGATCCTGCCGGGCCGCGAGGCCGACAGCTGGCGCCGCCTGCAGGAGGAGGCCCTGCCCAAGCTGCTGCACGGCACCTTCAGCCCCGCCTACCAGGCCGAGCTCCTGGCCGCCCTGAGAAGTGCGCTGCACGGGTAAAACTGCGCTTGCCTCCCTCTGCGGGGGAGGTGGCCAAGAAAAGACAAATTTCGCGCCGTCACTCTTGTGACGGCGCTTTATTTATGGTATACTGACTTTGAGTATGTATAAATAAACAACACTGCGCCTGCGGGTGATTCGTAGGGCGGCCTGCCCACACCCCGCCCTACATCCATGCCAAAAAGGGGCAGCGGAGATATTCCTGAAAATTCCGAAAAGGAGCCGACCCATGGACCTTTTACAGCAAGCCCGTGCCGAGATCGACACCGTTGATGCCGAGATGGCCGCTCTGTTTGAGCGGCGTATGCGCGCGGTGGCCGATGTGGTGCGCTACAAGGCCGAGACCGGCAAGCCGGTTTTTGATGCCGCGCGGGAGGCTGCCGTGCTTGACAAAAACACGGCCCGCATCACCGACGAGGCGCTGCGCCCCTACTACCGCGCCTTTCTCAGCGATGCCATGAGCATTTCCCGCGCATACCAGCGCGCCCGGCTGGGCCGCGATACCGCCGCCTACCAAGGCGTGCCCGGCGCGTGGAGCCACATTGCGCTGCGCCGCCTTTTCCCCTTTGCGCGGGAGACGGCCTGCACCACCTGGGGCGAGGTCTTTGACGCCGTGCAGAACGGGGATGCACAATTCGGCGTTCTGCCGTTTGAAAACTCCAACGCGGGCGATGTCTCCACCGTGCTCGACCTGCTGTACACCCACCCCGATATTATCATTGCCCGGATGTGCGACCTGCCGATCCGGCAGGACCTGCTGGGCGTGCCGGGCGCGACGCTGGAGACGGTCAGGACCGTCATCAGCCACCCGCAGGCGCTGGCCCAGAGCAGCGTTTTTGTACAGCAGCACGGCTTTAAAACGTCCACCTGGGGCAACACCGCCGACGCGGCCCGCCATGTGGCCGAGCTGAACGACCCGAGCGTTGCGGCCATTGCCAGCGCCGAGACCGCCGGACTGTACGGCCTGCAGATCTTGTCCGCGGGCATCAACGCCGACGGTGACAACACAACGCGGTTCATCGTGATCGAGCGTGCCGCCGCTGCCCCCGCCATGACCGGCGAGGGCCAGCGGCTGGCGCTGCTGTTCACGGCACGCCATAAGCCCGGCCAGCTGGCCGCGGCGCTGGATCAGATCGGCGCGCGGGGCTTTAACATGGAGTGCATCAAGAGCCGTCCCCTGCCCCATGTTCCGTTTGAATACTATTTCTATGTACAGATCGTCTGCCCGGCGGGCAGCACGGGCGCAGGGTGCCAGACCCTGCTGGACACCCTGACTTCTGTTTGCAGCACCCTGCGGCTGCTGGGTGCCTTCACCCTTGACAGTACGGAGAAATAAGCCATGAAGATAAAGGATGTGCGAAGCATGAAACTGACGATGCAGCTTAAAAGCCGCAGCTACGATATTATTTTGAAGGCTGGATGCCTTGCCAACCTCCATCAGTTCACGAACGTGGCAAACCGCAAGGTCTTTGTGCTGACCGACTCCGGCGTACCCGCCGAGTACGCGCAGACCGTGGCGGCCCAGTGCCCCGATTCCACCGTCTACACGATCCCCCGGGGCGAGGGCAGCAAATGCCTGAAGGTCTACGGTCAGGTTTTGCAGGCTATGCTGGCGTTCGGCATGGACCGCAAGGATCTGCTGGTGTCCGTCGGCGGCGGCGTTGTGGGCGATCTGGGCGGCTTCTGCGCGGCCAGCTACATGCGCGGCATTGACTTTGTCAACTGCCCCACGACGGTGCTTTCGCAGGTGGATTCCTCCATCGGCGGCAAGACGGCGATTGATTTGGGCGAGACGAAGAACATCGTCGGCGCATTCTGGCAGCCCAAGGTCGTGCTTGTCGATTTTGACACGCTCAAGACCCTGCCCCGCCGTCAGGTCGTCAACGGTCTGGCCGAGGCGCTCAAGACCGGCATCATCGGAGACCCGCAGCTGTTTGCACTGTTTGAGTGCGAGCACCCCGAGGATAACATTGAACAAATTGTTTACAGAAGTCTGAAATTTAAGAAAAAGATCGTCGAGCAGGACGAGCGCGAGGGCAGCGTCCGCGCCTGCCTGAACTTTGGCCACACCATCGGCCACGGCATCGAAGCCGTGCGCGGTGTGCGGGGCCGCCGTACCACGGGCCTGTACCACGGCGAATGCGTCGCGCTGGGTATGCTGCCGATGATCGAGGATACGGCCCTGCTCAAGCGCACCCGGGCGATTTACCGCGCGCTGGGCCTGCCCACCCGTGCCGGGGCCAACAAGGAAAAGGTCCTGGCCTACATGCAGCATGACAAAAAGGCCCGCGGCGACCATATCACGGTCATCAAGTGCCCCGGCCTCGGCTGCTGGCGCGCCGACAGTCTGCCCATGACCGAGCTGCCGGCTTTGTTAGGTATGGAATGAGGGAAACGGCATCTGCGGCATGGCTCTCTCCCCCACCGGTCTGCGGGCCGGAGCCCCCTCGCAGAGCGGAGGGAGAGAGCCTGCCGGGATCGCCATTTTTCCATTCATAGAAAAAGCGGGAAGGATATATGAAAAACACCTTTGGAAATGCCGTCAGTATGACGATTTTTGGTGAGAGCCATGGACCTGCCGTGGGGGCGGTGCTCGACGGGCTGGCCGCGGGCCTGCCGGTGGATGAGGCCGCGATTGCCGCGGCCATGGACCGCCGCCGCGCCCGCGGGGATGGGCTTTCCACCGCCCGCACCGAGGCCGACGCCGTGGAGTTCCTCTCCGGCGTGTATGAGGGCCGCACCACCGGCACGGCCGTCACCCTGATGATCCGCAACCTGAATACCCGCAGCGGCGACTACGCCAAAACCGCCGACCTGCTGCGCCCCGGCCACGCCGACTACACGGCCTACGCCAAGTACGAGGGCTTTCAGGACGCGCGCGGCGGCGGGCACTTCTCAGGCCGCATCACGGCGGCAAGCGTTGCGGCGGGCACGATCTGCGAGACGGTGCTGAACGGCCTGGGCGTAAAGGTCTACACCCATATTGCCGAGTGTGCAGGCGTGCAGGACGCACCGCTTTCCAGCGCTGCGGGGCTGGTCATGCCCGACCCGCAGCCCGGACACTTTGCGCTGCTGGATGCGTCGAAGGAGGAGGCCATGCAGGCCGCTATCCGCGCTGCGGGCAGCGAGGGCGACAGCGTCGGCGGCATTCTGGAAACGATTGTGACCGGTCTGCCCGCGGGCATTGGCGAGCCGTGGTTCGACAGCGTTGAGAGCGAGCTGGCCCACCTGATGTTCGCCATCCCGGCCTGCAAGGGCATTGAGTTCGGCGCGGGCTTCGGCTTTGCCGCAATGCACGGCAGCGAGGCCAACGATCCGTTCACGATGCGGGACGGCAAAATCGCCACCGCCACGAACAAGAACGGCGGCATCAACGGCGGCATCACCAACGGAATGCCCATCGTGTTCCGCACGGTGCTCAAGCCCACGCCCAGCATCTATAAGCAACAGCATACCGTGGATTATATCGGCAGGACCGATGCGGAGCTGCAGATCAAGGGCCGCCATGACCCCTGCATCGTGCCCCGCGCCGCCGTCGTGCAGAACAGCCTGACGGCGTTCGGACTGCTGGACCTTCTGACCGTGCGCTACGGCACGTTGGCCCAGAAGCACGGATTCCCCAAAGTGTAAAAACAGGAAGTGAAGAACTATGCAGCAACCGCTGTACGGATTGATCGGCGGCAAGCTGGGCCACAGCTACTCCAAAATCATCCATGAAAAAATTGCAGATTACACCTATGAGCTGCTGCCCCTGCCCACCGAGGCCGAGGCCCGCACCTTTATGGAAAAGCGCGCCTTTGCGGCCATCAACGTGACGATCCCCTACAAGCAGTTTGTCATCCCCTACTGCGACGTCGTTGACCCGAAGGCGCAGGCCATCGGCGCGGTGAACACGATTGTGAACCGTGACGGGAAATTGTATGGGTATAACACCGACTACGCGGGCTTTGCCTATCTGGCCGGGGCCCACGGCGTAGATTTTGCGGGCAAGACCGTGCTGATCTTGGGCACGGGCGGTACGCACTCGACGGTCATGGCGGTCTGCCGCGACGGCGGGGCTAAGGAGATTCTGACCGCCAGCCGCACCGGCAAGGGCGATGCCCTGCTGTACAGCGAGGCCATGCACCGCCCGGACGTGCAGATCATCGTCAACACGACGCCCTGCGGCATGTTCCCGAACGTGGGGCAGTGCCTTATCGACCCGAAGGCGTTCCCCGCGCTGGAGGCCGTGCTGGATGTGGTGTACAATCCCTTCCGCACCGAGCTTTTGCTGCGGGCCGAGGACTGCGGCGTGACCGCGGCGGGCGGCTTTGAGATGCTGGTGGCGCAGGCTGTGTTTGCCGCGGAGCACTTTACCGGCAGACAGCTGGACACGGCAGCCATCATCCCGGCGGTCAGCCGCGAGCTGCGGCACCAGCTGGCGAATGTCTCGATCATCGGGATGCCGGGCTGCGGAAAATCCACCGTCGGCGCGGCGCTGGCAAAGCGCCTTGACAAGAAATTTGTGGATCTGGACGCTGAAATTGAGCGCCGCACCGGGCATAATATCCCCGACATCTTTGCCCAGGAGGGCGAGGCCGCGTTCCGCCGCTATGAGGCGGACGTGCTGGCCGAGGTCGCCAAGGGCAACAGTCAGGTCATCGCCTGCGGCGGCGGGGTCATCAAGAGCCCGGCCAACACCCGCGCACTGCGCCAGAACGGCCCCGTGCTGTGGGTGCGCCGCCCGCTGGAGGCGTTGGCTACCGGCGGACGCCCGCTCTCCAAGGGCGGTGCGGCCTTAAAGCAGCTTGAAGCCGAGCGCACGCCGCTGTATGAGGCCGCCTCCACCGTCGTACTGGAAAATTACGGCTCGCTGACCGCGGCAGTGGATAAGGCGGTACAGCTGTTTGAGGCGGACGAGAGACTGTGAAAGCCTTCCCCCGAGGGGGGAAGGTGGCGCAAAGCGCCGGATGAGGGCAGAGCTTCCGAGGCCCGCCGAGAAGGAGCAGTGCCCGCAAGGTTTGCCCTCATCAGTCCGCTGCGGCGGACAGCTTCCCCCGAGGGGGGAAGCCTTCAGGCGGCGGGCCGATGCTTGGCATCGACCCCTACAACTAAAATGGTTCATAGAGTAAAAAGTATATAAGAAAGAGGCTCCCATGATTATTTCCACTAAAAAAGGTACGCCCCAGGTCGAGCTGGACCGCATTGTCGATAACTTCGAGAAGCAGGGCCTGTCCGTCACGCTGATCCGCGGTACCGACTACAACGTCTTTGGCCTTGTCGGTGATACGACGAAAATTGCCGAGAAGGACGTGCTGGCAAACCCCTGGGTCGAGAACGTGACCCGTGTGTCCGCCCCTTATAAGCGCGCCAACCGCCTGTTCCACCCGGAGGATACCGTCGTGGACATCAACGGCGTCAAGGTCGGCGGCAATGCGCCCATCGCCGTTATGGCCGGTCCGTGCAGCATTGAGGGCGAGGAGCACACCATCAAGATGGCCAAGGCTGTCAAGGCGGGCGGTGCCAACTTCCTGCGCGGCGGCGCGTACAAGCCCCGCACGAGCCCCTACTCCTTCCAGGGCCTGGGCACCGAGGGCATCCTGGATATGGTCAAGGCCCGCGAGATCACCGGCCTGCCTATCGTCAGTGAGCTGATGGACGAGGTCCACATCCCCGAGTTCGAGGAGTATGTGGACGTTGTGCAGATCGGCGCGCGCAATATGCAGAACTTCCAGCTGCTCAAGGCCGTCGGCAAGATGCACAAGCCCGTTCTGCTCAAGCGCGGCCTGGCGAATACCATTGAGGAGTGGATCATGTCCGCCGAGTACATCATGGCCGGCGGCAATGAGAACGTTATCCTCTGTGAGCGCGGCATCCGCACGTTTGAGCGCGCGACCCGCAACACGCTGGACCTGTCCGCCGTGCCGGTCATCAAGGAAAAAACGCACCTGCCCATTATCGTTGACCCCAGCCACGCCACCGGTGATTATAAGTACATCGAGAGCATGGCTCTGGCTGCTGTGGCCGCCGGTGCCGACGGTCTGGAGATCGAGGTCCACAACGACCCGCCGCACGCCTGGAGCGACGGCGCCCAGTGCCTGAAGCCGGATAAGTTCGCCGATGTGATTGCCAAGTGCCGCAAGGTCGCTGCCGCCATCGGCCGGGAGATGTAAATTGGACGCGAAAATTCATGTCAGCCGCTTAGGCGGAACGGCCACGGTGCCCCCCAGTAAAAGCGCAGCGCACCGTGCGGTGCTGTGCGCCGCATTGGCGGAGGGCACCAGCCATATCACGAATATCGAGTACAGCAAGGACATCCGCGCCACGCTTGGCGCGGCGGCCCAGCTGGGCGCAAAAATCACCGAGGAGGCCCACTCCGTGACCATCAAAGGGCACGGGACGGCGGGCGGCTTTGTGACGGTGACACGCCCGGTTTTCTGCAATGAGAGCGGCTCCACACTGCGGTTCATGATCCCGCTGTTCAGCCTGACGGCCCAGAAGGTGCGCTTTACCGGCGCGGGGCGGCTGTTTGACCGCCCGCAGGCCATCTACCAGATGCTGTTTGAGCGCCAGGGCCTGCAATTTGAGCAGACGCCCGAGGGCATCACGATCTTTGGACGGCTGCGTCCCGGCGGGTTTACCCTGCCCGGCGACGTGTCCAGCCAGTTCATCAGCGGTCTGCTGTTTGCCGCGCCGCTGATGGAGTCCGAGAGCAGCATCGAGGTACTGGCCCCCTACGAGAGCCGCTCCTACGTGGATATGACGGTTGACGCCTTGCAGCAGTTCGGCGTCAAGGTCACGAGCCGCGCACGCAAAAACGGCAGTGTGATGTACCGCGTGGCCGCGCCGCAGCGGTATACGGCCAGTGACTTTGCCGTCGAGGGCGACTACAGCCAGGCCGCGTTCCTGGCCGTGCTGGGCTGCGTCATCGGCGGCATCACGGTCACGGGGCTGAACCCCGACAGCCAGCAGGGCGACAAGGTCATTCTGGACATTTTAAAGCGCTGCGGCGGCAAATTCAAGCCCGTCGAGGGCGGGCTGCACTTTGACCGCAGCCTGCTGAAGGCGACGGAGATCGACCTGGCGGACTGCCCTGATTTAGGGCCGATTTTGTTCACGCTCGGCTGCTTTTGCAGTGGTGAGACGGTCATCCGCAATGCGGGCCGCCTGCGCCTGAAGGAATCGGACCGCATCGAGGCCATGCAGACCGAGCTGCGGAAGATGGGCGCGCGCATCGAGGTGGACGGCGACACCGTGCACATCCAGGGCGTGGCGCTCCACGCGCCGAACGCGCCGCTGTCCGGCCACAACGACCACCGCATCGTCATGGCGCTGGCCGTGGCGGCGATTGCCAGCGGCCTGCCCGCCCTGCTCTGCGGGGCCGAGGCCGTGGACAAGAGCTGGCCCGCGTTCTGGAGCGTGCTGCGCGGTCTTGGCGCCAAGGTGGAGCTGAACACCGACAAACAAGAAGAATTTGACATAAAGGCGTGATTTCCTATGCTGGATAAAAGCAAAACCTACCTGATCGTCGGTCTGGGCCTGCTGGGCGGCAAGTACGCGCAGGTGCTGAGCCAGAAGGGCTACCATGTGACCGGCATCACCCACAGCCAGTCAACGCTGGACTATGCCTTGCAGCATGACTACATCCGCGCCGGTAAAAATGCGGATTTTGAGGATCTGGTAAGGGAGGCCGACTGCATCATCTTCGGCCTCTACCCCACCGTGCTGCTGGACTGGGTCAAACAGTACGGCCAACTCATCCGTCTCGGCACGATGGTCACGGATGTGTCCGGTGTCAAGCGCGGTGTGGTCGAGCCGGTGCAGGCCGCCCTGCCGGAGGGTGTGGAATTTATCGCCAGCCACCCGATGGCGGGCCGCGAGACGAGCGGCATCGCCCACAGCGCCGAGGTCAACTTTGCCCCCGCAAACTTCATCATCACCCCGACGGAAAAGAACAGCCAGGCGGGCATCGACTGGTGCCGCGACCTGGCTGTGGAGTTGGGCTTCAAGCGCATCAGCGTGCTGACCCCCGCCGAGCACGACCACATGATCGGCTACGTCAGCCAGCTCTGCCATGCCATTGCCGTCAGCCTGATGTGCGCGTCCGATAACTCGGAGCTGGCGAACTACACGGGCGACTCCTTCCGCGATTTGACGAGAATTGCCCATATCAACGACAAAATGTGGGCGGAGCTGTTCCTGTGGAACAAGGACAACCTGATTTCCGAGATCGATATGTTTGAGAGCGCCCTGCAGGATATGCGGGAAAAGCTCGTCCGCGATGACCGCGAGGGGCTGGAGGAAATGTTCCGCCTGTCCACAAAGCGCCGGGAAGCGTTTGACAAGAAATAAAAAATGCTGCTGTCTCAAGCGGACAGCAGCTTTTTTATTTGGCTCGTGCAGAGGCGGAGTATGGTTACATGTGCAGACGCTTTACGATTTCGTTTTTCAGGGCTCTGCCGCGGAAGATGACAAGGCCCAGAAACGTGATGACGCTTATGATCAGGCAGATGACCCACGGCAGACTGTGGGCGTCCAGCCTGCCGGAATAGTCAATGCGGAAGAACAGCAGAATGTACGGCAGAACGCCGATGCCGATGTTCATGAGCAGATACACGAGCGCGTTTGCTGTAAAGCGGCTGCGCAGGAAGGCAAAAATAAAGTTGCAGACCAGCGCTGCACAGCACAAAATCGGCACGACGAGGTCCAAGCTGTACCCCGTGTAGCCGTTGAACCAGTCGGTAAAGACGAGCAGCGCCGAGACGAGCAGCAGCAGATTGAAGATCTGCCGTGGGCCGTTGAAGCGGCGGCGCAGCACGGCGCGCACCACCCGCAGGACCGCCACGGCCCAGACAGCCATCAAAATGCTGAAATGACGGTGGGGCGTGTCTTCCATCAGCAGGAAATCAAAGGCACCGGCTACGACGATGAGCGCTGACAGTACGAACGCCACGATCTTATACAGCAGGGATGCGCGGTGGATGCGCGGGGCCGTTGCCGGAAAATACGGCTCTCCGGCGGGGCCGGACAGGCGGTTCTGGCACAGCGGGCAGTAGGCAGTGTCCCCGCCGACCCTGATATGGCAATGCGGGCAGGTATTCATCTTTCCACCTCCGTAGCGTACAGGGTAACATCCAGCCCATCCTTGGCAAACTCCCGGTAAAGGCGCTGCAAAATGGCGGTGCTGCGCAGGGCAGAAGCAGTGCCCAGCACAAGGTCGTCCCCGTAGGAGCAGACCACAGTGAACAGTGTCTTACAGCTGGAAAACGCTGCAAAATTGTGGATATAGGGCTTCATACCCTCCGGGATGCTGACCCGGCCCATGTTGGAGACAACGGCGGAGACATGCCGGTCCTCCAGCTTGGTGAAAAACTTGACCGCCGCGTTTTTGATGACCAGCGGAACCGGGCGGATGCCGGGTATATGTTCCAGTTTTTCATACGCATCCATCTGGGCGCGAATGTTCTCGGGCTTTAAAACCTCTTTCAGCTTGGCATCAAAGACCGGGGCAACGGTTTCCAGCGTGTCCTCGGGCGTCAGCGTATGGGCGATGCAGACCGAGTTGAAGAAGTTGCGCGCGGTCTCGCTGGGATAGTAGTTGCGCAGGTTGACGGGCAGGCTGATGCAGATTGGCTTTTTGCGTTCCAGTGCGGGCATATCGTGGTAGATGGCCAGCATGAAAGACGCGCCCAGGTAGCTTGTCATCGAAACGCCCAGCGCGTGGGAGCGTTCCAGCACCTGTTTAGAGCTTAAATGTCCCTCAAAAAACTGCAGCTGGCTGTAGGGCAGAAAACCGTGCGGGCGGTACACTTTGGGTTTTTTAGCGGTTTTCTTCCGCTTGGTGCCCTCATAAAAATTGCGGAAGCTGTCCTGTGCCATATCCCCGGCGGATGCGCTGTTGGGCGAGGGAACGTTCTCCATTTCACCGGGATGGCGCAGCGCCAGATAGTTGCGCACGATGGACTTTAAGTAGAGCAGACCGCCGTTGCCGTCCGTAATGGCGTGGAACATTTCCAGGTTGATCCGCGCCCCGAAATACGTTACGCGGTAGATCAGCTTATTGCGGCGCTCCGGCGTATACAGAGGTGCGCAGGGGGCTTTGGTTTCCGGCTGGGCGGTGGGCAGCTGGTCGGTGGATTCAAAATAATGCCAGAACAGACCGCGGTGCAGCGTGACCTGAAACTGCGGCCATTCCTGTGCGGTGCTGCGCAGGGCCTCATTCAGCGTATCGGGGTCGATCTCCTCGTTCAGCGTGCAGGAGATACGAAAGACCCGCGGGTCGCGCTGGGACGCCGTAGCCAGAAACACCTTGGCGACGTTATCGACTTTATACCAGGAATCGGACATGAGCATGGTCCTTTCTTTTGTGGCTGTACGGGAGCGGCTGCCTTCCGGGAGGTCCTACTTTCTTTACGGATTATAGCCCGCTCAAATGATCCTCTGCACAAATCGCCCCGCGCTCTCCATTGCGACGGCGGCTCTGCGGATCGGCATCTGCTGGAATACATGCCAGCACTCGGGGTAGACTTCCAGCTGGGCGTACACCCCGGCCTTCTGCAGGTGCTCCACAAGGCGCTCACTGTCGGACTTCAGAATTTCGTTTGTGCCTACCTGTACCAGCGTCGGAGGCAGACCGCGCAGGTCGGCAAAGAGCGGGCTGTAGCACGGGCGCGACCAGTCGGCATCGGGGCCGGTGTAGGCCTCGCGCACGGCGGCGATGTACTCCATCGTCAGCATCGGGTCCAGTGTCTTGCAGGTGCGGTAGCTCTTTCCGCTGGCCGTCATATCGGTCCATGGGCTGAACAGCACCAGCCCGCGCGGCTGGGCACGGCCCTGCTCCTTCAGCTTTAAAGCCAGCTCCAGCGCCAGGTTGCCCCCGGCGGAGTCGCCCGCGACGATAACGTCCCGCGCACCGTAGCCCATATACATTAAATAATCCCACATCGCCACGGCATCCTCAATGGCCGCAGGGAACGGGTGCTCCGGCGCAAGGCGGTACTCAAACGAGAGCACGTCAAACCCAGTAGCCAGCGCCAGCTTGCTGGCCAGAATGCGGGCGTACCCCAGCTGGCCGCAGGTGTAGCCGCCGCCGTGGCAGTACAAAACGGCGTGGCGGCGGTCATGGCCGTGCTCCAGGCTGACCCACTCGGCGGGGATGCTCCCCACTGTCAGGCTGTCGCTGCGGATGCCGATGCCCGGCGTGACGAGCCGCGCAAACAGCTCCTCCGCGGCGCGCTGGCGCTCCAGATCCTCGGGCGTCGTCGAGGTGTGGTCGCTGATGCTGTGCACGGCCTTGATGGCCCGCATCATCGGGCCGAGGTCGTCGGGGTTCTGCTCCTGCTGGGGCACCAGCGTTTTGATGACAGCCTCGAGCCGCTGGCTCAAATCATTTTTCCTTCTGGACATGGCAGCTCCTTACAGCTTGGCCAGCAGCCGCGTCCATACGGTGCGCAGCAGCGGCGGATGTGCGGCGGGCAGGCCGCACAGGCGGTAGATTTTGTTCAGCGGCGGGAAAACCCCACGCCTGACATAGCCATTGTAAATCAGCTTCAGCTGGCGGTCCTTCGCCGCACCCGGCAGATGCAGGATGCAGACGGGGTCGAGTGTATAGTTTGTCGATACATAGTAGAAATGCCCGCCCAGCCAGTAACGGAAGATATAGGCATTTGCAGCGCGCACGGGTTTACCGGCCAGCAGACTGCGGTAGGCGGCACCGCACCAGACGGCCTCGTCACCCTCCCTCGGGGTGATGCCCTTTGCCTGCAGTTCTTTAAAATAGTCACGGCACAGCGACATAAAATCGGTCAGCCGCGCCCTGCTGCCCGCGACCAGCTCGCCGCCAAAGTGCGTCAGCGCGTGCGGTGCACCGTCCGGCTCCACCGCATCAAAGCAGCGGCTGATGGCGGCGGTCATCGTCTGGCTGGCGGCGTGGGGGACCTGATACAGCAGCACGGCCTCGTCGCATTCCCGCCACAGATCGTCCAGCGGGCGCTGGGTGAAGGTGTCGAGGTCGAGCATCGCCGCGCGGGCAAAGTCGCGGTTTTCCAGCACCCACGCCATGGCGCAGAGCTTGTAGTAGGCCAGTGCCCAATTGGTGTCGGCGGGCACGCGATAGGTGGTAAACGGGCAGTCCCAGATCTCGACGCCACCCTGCGTCAGCTGGCTGCGGAACGGCTCCGGCACGGGAGCATTCGTCAGCAGGGCCACTGTGCAGGCAGGGTTCTGCGCCTTGGCACTGCACAGCGCCACGACGGTGCAGCGGTCATAGACCGTGCGGCCCAGATTGGCGGCGTCCCCCTCGCGGTAGCCGTCCAGCGTGGCGAATGCGCCGAAAATCAGATTTTCCATGGGCAGACCCCTCCGTTACACACAAATACATCTTTATTATAGTCATTTTGGGGGTAGATGTCTATGGCCATCCCCTGCAAAATGCGCGAGAGCGACGGAAAAATAACTTTTTTGTGTGCAGACCTTGCCGAATTTTGTCATACCCTTTATAATGTTTACAGATGTAAAATTTTTATGAAGCGGCATCGCCACAGGCTGTGCCGCGCGGAGCAGTGTTTTTTATGGCGTTTTCTTCGGTGCAATTTCTGTTCGTTTTTCTGCCGCTGTCGCTGGCGGTCTACTGGCTGTGCCCCAAGTGGCTGCGCAATGCCGTGCTGGCTGCGTTCAGTCTGCTGTTTTTTGCGTGGGCGGGCTTAAAGGGCGCGGCCATCCTGGTGCTGCTGGCCGGTATCAACTGGCTGGGCGGGCTTTCGCTGGGGCGGCTGGCCCACAAAAGGCCGCTGCTGATTTTGTTGATCTTGCTGGATCTGGCGGTGCTGGGCGGCTTTAAATATGCGGGCTTCGCGGCGGAGACGGTCAACGCCCTTGTGCCGGGTCTGCTGCCGGTGCTCTCCCCCGCCCTGCCGCTGGGGCTGAGCTTTTACGTGTTCACGGCCATCGGCTACTGTGCCGATGTGGCCGCGGGCAAGGTGGAATCGGAAAAGAACCCTATCCGTTTTGCGGTGTTCCTCGCGTTCTTCGGCCACGGGCCGTCCGGGCCCATCGTGCGGTACGGTCAGCAGGCCCCGCAGCTGGACCCCGGCAGCGAGACGCGCCGCGTCTCGGCGGACCGCTTCTGCTACGGCATCAAGCGGCTCGTGCTGGGCCTGGCAAAGAAGGCCATCATTGCCGACCAGCTCGCTTTGATTTACGCCAAAGCCGCGTCGGTCCCGGCGGCCACGCTGCCCGCACCGATCCTCGTGCTGGGCTACACGGCCTACATGATGCAGCTGTATTTTGACTTTTCCGGATACAGCGATATGGCCATCGGCATCGGTGAGTTCTTCGGCATAACGCTGCCGGAAAACTTTGAGTATCCGTATCTTGCCTGCTCCGTCGGCGAATACTGGCGGCGCTGGCATATCTCGCTGTCGAGCTGGTTCCGCGACTATGTCTACATTCCGCTGGGCGGCAGCCGCTGCCGCCTGCGCCGCACCTGCCTGAACCTGCTCATCGTCTTTGCGCTGACCGGCCTGTGGCACGGCGCGGCGTGGCAGTATGTGGTGTTTGGTCTGCTGCACGGCATAATTTTGTGCATGGAGCGCCTGGGCCTGCGCCGGGCGCTGGAGCAGCTGCCGCGACTGTTCCGGCACCTGTACACGGTGGTGCTGCTCTGGCTGACGCTGGTGATCTTCGGTGCGCCGGGCCTGTCCGAGGGGCTGGCCGTGCTCAAGGGCATTTTTACATGGCAGAGCGGGGCCAAGGGCTATACGCTGGCGGCCTTTGCGGACACCAAGCTGCTGCTGATTTTAGCGGCGTCCTTCCTGCTGTGCGGCCCCGTGCAGGCGCTGTGCCCCAAGCTGAAGGCGGCTTTGTACGCGAAAAAGGCACCGTCCCCTGCCGGGATGGCGGGGCTGCTCGTGCTGCTGTTTCTGGGACTTATGCGCGTCACGGCAGGCACCTACAGCGCGTTTATTTATTTTCAATTTTAAGGGAGGTGCAGAGCCATGCGTAAAGCGGTCAAAATTGGCTTTATCGGCGTGTTCTGCGCCGTCATCGGGCTGGCGTTCCCGGTGTTCAACATTTTTTCCAAACAGCTGTCGATGGACAGTCACGAAAACCGCCTGATGACCGGCCTGCCGCAGGTGCTGCAAAGCCCGCTGCGGGAGCTGCCGCGCAATCTTGACAACTTTCTGGTCGATAACTCGCCGTTCCGCTATCAGTTTGTGCTGGTGAACGCCGGGCTGGACTACGCGCTGTTCGGCACGAGCCAGAGCGACCAGGTGCTGCCCGGCAAGGACGGCTGGCTGTTCTACAAGGACGGCCCCAACGCCGCGCAGCCGATGGCAAACTATCAGGGGCTGGCAGAGCTGAACGACAGCGCCGACACACTGGCCGAGGCCAGCGCGGGCTTGCAGATCTTGAGTGATAAGCTGGCCGAAAACGGCTGCACGCTGGTGCTGGATCTGACGCCCAGCAAGGACCGCATCTACCGCGAGTACATGCCCGACGGCTACCCCATTGTGAACGAGGAAAACCGCACCGACCTGCTGGCGGCCTATCTGCAGAGCCACACGACAGTGCCGGTGGTCTGGCGGTATGACATGCTGCGCAGCCAGGCGCGGCAGAACGCCGACCGGCTGCTGTACTACAAAACGGACACCCACTGGAACGCCGTCGGCGCGCTCATCGGGCTGGACGGCATTTTTGAGGCGCTGGACATGCCGACGCGCCCGGCGGACAGCTACCCCGTCGAGGCCGGCGGCACGACCACCGGTGACATGGCAAACGTGGCGGCGCTCTACGCCAGTCTGCCCGCCGAGGAGACCTACGTAGTGCCGGGCTATGACCGGATGTTTGAGAAGGACAGCCGCACCGTGCGGGTCATCGGGGATTCGTTCAGCGAGTACTACATGCCGTACCTGCAGGCGCGCTTCACGAACAGCTGGCGCGAGCATATCGACACCTTTACGATGGATGTGGCCGGGCACCCTGGGTGCGACATTCTGATTTTGGAGTTCAACGAGCGCAGCCTTGACAAGCTGCTGGCAATACTGGAGCAGTTTTAAGCGGATTTAAAGGAGACGGCCTGTCTGCGGGAATGACGCAGACAAGCCGTTTTTTTGTGATGTAAGCGAAAATGTACGCGATAGTTGATGGCGTAAAGCAGCGGGGTTTGGTATACTGGGAACAGAAAAATCCGTGAAGGAGGAAAGAAAAATGCTGTTTGCAACATGGGTGACGGCGCTCAATATTTTGGCTTTTGCGGCGCTGGTGGCCGCGGTGATTTATCTGTTTGTGCTGATCGTGCGGGCGCTGAAGAAGTACATCGGCAGCAAGAAGATGCGGGAGGAAAAGCAGGCCGCCAGGCGCACGCTGGGTGAGAGCTTAAAGGAGCACCGCACCCAACGCCACATGACGCAGGAGTTTGTGGCCGAGGCTTTGGGCGTGAGCCGCCAGACCGTATCCAAATGGGAAAACGGCAGCGCCGACCCGAGCACCACAAACTTGCTGGCCCTGGCCAAGCTGTACGGAGTGGAGGCGGAGGATCTGCTGAGGGGTGTGGAGAACAAGGCGGAGTGATGAGGCGGATTGGGGAACGGGAGCTAATGGCGAGGCGGTGCGGGAGGGATAAATCCCTTCCCTACAAATAGCCGGAAGGCTTGCAGTGATGCCTGTAGGGGGCGGCGTCCCCGACGCCCCGCAGGTAAGCAGCAGTCAACGGGTAGGACGTAGGGCGGCCAGCCCTCTGGCCGCTGTCGTTACTCTTTCACCTCAAACCTAAATCCGCCAGAATATCCGTTCGTGCATCCAGTGCCAGCGTGGCGATGCGGCGGATCCGCTCGGGCGTCATATAGGGTGCCAGACCGCTGATGGAAAACGCACTTTCCGCGCGCCCGTCCGCCCCGGGGATCGCCACCGCCACACAGCGCACGCCCAGCTCGTTCTCCTCGTCGTCGATGGCGTAGCCGTTCGCGCGGACCTCCACCAGCTGGCTGCGCAGCTCCTCCAGATCGGTGATGGTCTTGTCTGTCAGCTTCTGCACATTGCTGTGCGTCCAGATGTCCTCGAGCTCGTCGCCGGGCAGCGTCGCCAGAATCGCCTTGCCGACGCCCGTGCAGTACAGCGGACTGCGCAGACCGACACGGCTCGACATCCGCATCGGGCCGCTCTCGGTCTTATAAATGTAGACGATGTCCCGCCCGTCGCGGATGACGAGATGCACGGCCTCGCCGGTGCGCTGGGACAGCCGCTCTAAGTGCGCCTTCGCCACGCCCATGATGTCCATGCTGTCCACAATGCCGCTGGACAGCTCAAACATTTTTAAGGTCAGCCGGTAATGGCCGTTTTCCTCGTCCTGCACGACGTAGCCAAGCCCGACCAGACTGGCCAGCAGACGGTGAACCGTGCTTTTGGCCAGCCCGGTCTCCTCTGCCAGCCTTTGCAGACTGACCCCCGTGGGGTGCGCCGCCAGATGCTCAATGAGCTGAAAGATGCGCTCCACGCTTTGTACGCCGCTTTTTTCTGCCATGATCCCGGCCTCCCGATGAAATTTAACAAAAATTTCATAATTTTGCACGGCAGACAAACTGCGCCTGCCGTTCCGCATTATGGAACGATTATAGCAGAGTTTGCCCGATTTTTCAAGCTCTTTTCCGAATAGCGGAATCCTAGGCGGATGCGACAAAAATCGTGCGCTTTCTTTCACATTTTTGCCCGATTGACGCCCGCCGCCGCTGCGTTTATAATAAAAGTAACCAAGTGCGGGCATCACTGCGCATACTGCGCCGGACTGCCGCACACAATCAGTGAAGGAGAATTGCTATGAATTCTGTTTTGCAGCGTGTTTACGAGATCGGCATTATTCCGGTCATTGCTTTCAACAGCGTGGATGAGGCCCTGCCCCTGTGCAAGGCCCTGATGGCCGGCGGCCTGCCGGCTGCGGAGGTCACCTTCCGCACCGCCTGCGCCGAGGATTGCATCAAGAAGATCCATGAGGAGCTGCCCGATATGCTGCTGGGCGCCGGCACTGTCCTGACCAAGGATCAGGCTGACCGCGCTATGGCTGCCGGTGCTTCCTTCATCGTTGCCCCCGGCTTTGACCCCGAGGTCTGCCAGCACGTCATCGACAAGGGCGGCATCATGATGCCCGGCACCGCCACCGCAGGCGAGATGCAGCAGGCTATGAACATGGGCTGCGAGGTCGTCAAGTTCTTCCCTGCCGAGGCCAACGGCGGCGTGGACAAGCTGAAGAACATCGGCGCTGCCCTCAAGACCTGCAAGTGGATGTGCACTGGCGGCGTCAACGCCAAGAACGTCAACAACTACCTGGGCTACAACCAGATCGTTGCCGTCGGCGGCACCTGGATGTGCAAGAGCGACAAGATCAAGGCCGGTGCCTGGGACGAGATCACCGCTATGAGCCGTGAGGCCGTTGACGTTATGCTGGGCCTTGAGCTGGGCCACATCGGCATCAACTGTGCTGACGAGGCCGAGGCTGCCAAGACTGCCGAGACCATCGCCAACCTGCTGAGCATGGCTGTCAAGCCCGGCAACTCCAGCATCTTCGTGGGCAAGAAGGAATTCGAGATCATGAAGAAGCCGGGCCGCGGCACCAATGGCCACATTGCTATCCTGACCAACAACGTTGACCGCGCTATCTATCACCTCGGCCAGCGCGGCGTCAAGTTCGACATGGACAGCAAGAACGTCAAGGACGGCAAGACCGTTGCCATCTACTTTGCTGACGAGATCGCAGGCTTTGCCTTCCATCTGGTCCAGCGCTGATTTGGCGTAAAACCACCCGTAAATCTGTAGGGGGCGGCGTCCCGGACGCCCCGCTCCCCTATTTTATAAAATTATTAAAGTAAAAGGAGTTCACCATGAAAGTCGTTACTTTTGGCGAATTGATGATCCGTCTGCAGCCGTTCAACTATGAGCGCTTCGTTCAGGCCAACAACCTGGAGTTCAGCTTCGGCGGCGGCGAGGCCAACGTTGCTGTTTCTCTGGCCAACTACGGCATCGATGCAGCCTTCGTTACCAAGCTGCCCGCTCATGCCATCGGTCAGGCCGCTGTGAACAGCCTGCGCCGCTACGGCGTTGACACCAGCAAGATCACCCGCGGCGGTGACCGTGTCGGCATCTACTTCAACGAGAAGGGCGCTTCTCAGCGTGGCTCTGTCTGCATCTATGACCGCGCCAACTCTGCCATCCAGCTGGCCTCCACCGCCGACTTCGACTGGGATGCCATCTTCGAGGGCGTGGACTGGTTCCACTTCACCGGCATCACCCCGGCCCTGGGCGAGAACGTTGTCGAGATCT
>ERZ772882.1084-NODE-1084-length-31810-cov-4.060494_pt1 | contig 31810 bp, 35 predicted proteins | sample MGYA00580576_ERZ772882 | MGnify/ENA primary metagenome ERZ772882 (study PRJEB29015, sample SAMEA2737658) | human gut metagenome | biome: human gut; feature: human-associated habitat; material: faeces | place: China | collected 2012 ... | reverse complement strand
ACGAGCTTGCCGTTGGTGGTCCACCATTCGTAGCCGCGGTCGTTCTTGGCTGCGAATTCAACGGTCGTGCCGTCTTCGGCCATGCCGCCGATGGAGTGATGGAAGTTGGCCTCGGTTTCCTCGGCAACCGTCGGGTTGGAGGAGTAGCCGCCCATGTCCTTGCCCCATGCGGAGAAGCCGTCAGCGGTGCAGGTCATGTAGGCGATGAACGCGCAGGCCGTCCAGGGAAGCGGGGAGTTGTCGGTGACGAAGAGGTAGTGGCAGTAGCCGTAGCCGCCGATGCCCTGATAGCCGTCTTCATAGGCCGCGACCTTGATGTTGTTGACGGAGACGGAGCTGGACTCTTCGACGGAGCGGAGCTTGGAGTAAACCAGCAGGCCGAACTGATCCTTTGCAGATGCGTCAACCAGCGTGTTGCAGATGGGGCCGTCGTCGGTCTGCGCGTTGTAGCTTTCGACCCACAGCTTGATCCATGCCAGAGCGTATGCGCCATCAGCGCCGAGGCCGAGGTCGGCAGCGTCCGCTTCCATCTCGGTGATGGTGGGCTGGAAGTAAGCCTTTTCGTCATCGGACAGAGCTTCGAAGGACTCCTTCATCCATGCTGCGTAGTCGTCGCGGGTCAGCATGTACAGGAAGTTCTTGCCGACGATCTCAGAGTCGATGTCCATGTAGAGGCCGTGTTCACCTTCCGCGACGAAGTCCCAGCAGTTGTCATAGGTCTTGTCGCCGGTGCAGTTGTACATGAAGACCTTGTTGAGGGTCTGAAGGGGAAGGAAGCCTGTGTAGGCGTCTGCGGTCGTGCCGTTGGCGTCTGCCCAGTCCTTCGGGATGAAGGTGTCGAGAATGCCGGTCTGGACCATCTTGCTCTCGATCTGGTTGCCGTCCTGGATGAGGGTCATGGCGAACGTGCCGGTGTCCTTCAGGGAGTCAGCGGTCAGCTGATCGAAGATCTTGTTGTTCTTGGGCTGCTGCCATTCGAACTCCATGTTGTAGCTGGAGTCGATGGACTGAAGGTACTCGATGAAGAGGGGCAGCGCGCTCTTGCCGCGGCTGGAGTTGCCGACGCCGTAGAACATTTTGCCGTTGGACTCTTCAATGGCCTTCTTGGCAAGCTCCTCAAGGGTCATGCCTTCGGCTTCCTTGATGATCTTCTGGGTCTCGGTGAGATTTTCCTCCTCAACCGGAGCAGCAGCTTCGGTCTCGGCGGGAGCCTCCGTCGCGGTATTTTCCGTGGCGGTAGTCTCTTCGGTCTTTGCAGGCTCCGTGGTGGTCTGGGCAGGGGCTGCCGCGCAGGCGGCCATCGCCAGAATCATGGACACTGCAAGCAGAAATGCAAGAATCTTTTTCACGATATGTTTCCTCCTATCAAATTTTACCGGGAACAGTGCTGGCACTGTTTGGATGCTTTCATTTTACCGGTCATTTGCACAAAAGAACAGGGGACAAACCTGCGCTTTTTTGTGTTTGACTGATATGTTTGTGAGAAATGGATGAAAAGATCATAGAGGGTGTGGTATAATTAGGGCAAAAATACGCAAGCGTTATGCTCCGGCTGTAGGGGGCGATGCTCACATCGCCCCTTTGGGAACGACGAATTCGCCGATGGGTTTCGGGTTTTGCTTGCGGCAACTGCGAGGGCCGATGCGGGCATCAGCCCCTACGAGGTGTAAAGAATGGGAAAATGGCGGATATTGACTGTAGCTCTGCTGCTCTTTTTGCTGGCGGGGTGCTCGGGAAAAGCGAAAGAGCTGGACTACGCGCCGGAGGACGGCGAGCGGCTGGTTCTGTATACGTCGCACAAAAAAGAGGTCTGGTGGCCGATCGTGAAGGAATTTGAAACGCGGACGGGCGTGTGGGTCGAGGTGGTCGAGGGCGGCACAAATGAGCTTCTCGAGCGGCTGGACAAGGAGAAGGATGCGCCGCAGGCAGATGTGATGTTTGGCGGCGGTGTGGAGAGCCTGGAGTCATATCGCGATCTGTTTGCGCCGTATACCTGCGCAGAGGCGGACGCGATTTTGCCGCAGTACCGCGCGCAGGACGATATCTGGACGCCGTTTTCGTCGCTGCCGGTGGTGTTTGTCTACAATCCGAAGCTCGTCCGGGCGGGGGAGATCACGACGTGGCGGGATTTGCTGGATCCAACGTGGAAGGGGAAGATCGCGTTTGCGGACCCTTCGGTTTCGGGCTCGAGCTACACGGCGCTGGTGACGATGCTCTGCGCAGTGGAGGGAGAACCGGACGACATTTTGCGGGCGTTTGCGGAAAACCTCGACGGAAAGCAGCTGGAAAGCTCCGGCGCGGTATTATCCTATGTGGCCGGCGGACAGGCGGTGGTCGGTGTGACGCTCGAGGAGACGGCCAGCCGGCACATTGCGGCGGGTGATGAGCTCGCGATGGTCTATCCCGCGGACGGAACGAGCTGCGTGCCGGATGGGTGCGCGATTTTAAATGGCGCGCCGCACGAGGAAAACGCCCGTGTGTTTGTGGATTTTACGGTCAGCCGGGACGTGCAGCAGCTCATTCAGGAGCAGTTTTGCAGGCGGTCGGTGCGAAGCGATCTGGAGCCCGCGGGAGAGCTTCCGAGCTTTGGAAGAATTGCACAGGTGGACTATGATGTGAGCCTTGCGAGCGAGAACCGGGAGTCGGTTCTGATGAGCTGGGCGTTTTATCAGGAAACGGAGGAGACGCCATGAAGCAGCTGCGGTTTTCTTCGTTCCGGCAGCGGCTGAACGCGGCGTTTCTGGCGGTGTCGCTGGTGCCGGTGCTGCTCTGCTCGGCGCTCTTATTGCAGATTTTCCGGCTGCGCATGACGGCCGACCAGCAGCAGAACGCCGGGCAGCAGTTAGACGGCGCGTGCCATGCGCTTTTTTCCATGCAGGAGGGCTTGCAGGAGGCAGCCATCACGCTTGGCGGCAGCGAGACGGTGCTTGGCGCGCTTTCGGGCGGATGGGAGAACAGCGCGAGCGTATACAGCGCGCTCTATGACGCGACGGAGGATGTGCGCAGGTTTGCGCGCTTCGAGCTTTACGACGCGGACGGGACGCTCAGGTATGCGACGCAGACGGTGCATGGCGCGCAGACGCTTCCCGTGTCGTGGGGTATTTTAAAGGAAGCGGCGGACAGGGATACGATCGTCTACAGCGCGAGCATCGACCCGACGGACCTCGATGAGCCGGTTCTGCGCGGGGCGGTGCGGCTGACGCGGGACGGACAGACGGCAGGCTTTCTCGTGGCGGCGTTTTATGAGACGCAGCTTCGCGCGATGTTTGATTCTCTGGCGGGCGCACAGAACGAGATTCTGTTGATGGATGGGTTCTGGCGCGGGGTATATTGCTCGCAGCAGGCGCAGGTGCAGACACTCTCTTACGCGCTGCGCGAGCAGCTTCTGCATGGCAAGGCGCTGACGGGACTGTCGGATAATTTTGTTTATACTGCGCGGCAGGACGAGGCTACGGGGCTGTTTCTGGTTCTCCAGCAGCCGCAGGTCTTTACGCGTGGGACGCTTCGGTTACTCTACACGGTGAGCGCGCTGTGCGCCCTTGGCGGTGTGGCGGTGAGCATTGCGCTGAGCCTGCGGCTGAGCCGACAGATGTTCCAGCCGATCGGAACGCTGCATCGGGCAATCACGCAGGTCGGGAGGAACGATCTGGAGGTGCAGGTCCCAGTGCAGGAGGGGCAGTGCGATGAGCTCGGAGAGCTGGCGCAGCAGTTTAACGGGATGGTGCTGTCTTTGCGGCGCAACCAGCAGGCGCTGCTTGAAAACCAGCAGGCGCTCAACGACGCGCAGATCCGGATGATGCAGGCGCAGCTGAACCCGCATTTTCTGTGCAATACGTTAGATACGATGAAGTGGATCAGCAAGATCAATCAGGTACCGCAGGTGGCTTTGATGTCGACCAATCTGGCGGATATTCTGCGGTTCTGCATTTCACCGGATGAGTTTGTGGAGCTGCGGCAGGAGCTTGCGATTCTGGGGCGGTACGTGGAAATTCAGCGCATCCGGCTGTCGGACAGCTTTACGTTTGCGCAGGATGTGCCAGAGGAGCTGCTTTCGTGCATGGTTCCGAAGATGATGCTTCAGCCGCTGGCGGAGAATGCGATTTTGCACGGACTCTCCGGCGTGCAGGAAGGCAGGCTCACGGTCACGGCGCGGGAAGAAGGCGGTGTGCTCGAGATTTGCGTCCTGGATAACGGGTGCGGCTTCCCGGCGGACATGCTGGGGCCGTATCAGGCGCCGGAGCAGCAGACGGGGCACTTAGGACTATTCAATGTGGATACGATTTTGCGCAAGCACTATGGCGAAAGATTCGGCTTGCGGCTGGAAAACAGGAAAGACGGCGCGGGGGCGTGCATCACGGCGCGGCTCCCGATGAGAAGGAGGGACGCGGATGCTGCGGGTGCTGGTTGTTGAGGACGAGGAGATGATCCGAAAGGGGATCGTGCTGGCGACGGACTGGCAGAGCCTCGGGTGCGTGGTGGTCGGAGAGGCTTCTAACGGAGAAGAGGGGATTGAGAAGGCGGGGGCGTGCAAGCCGTCGCTCATCATTACCGACCTCAAAATGCCGAAAATGGACGGACTCGAGATGATCGCAAGGCTCCGCGAGCGAGGGTGTGAGGCGTATGTCATCATTCTGACGGCGTATGACAGCTTTACCTACGCGCAGACGGCCATCCGGCTGGGGGCAGTGGACTTTCTCTTAAAGCCGTTTCATGACGGGGACCTCGAGAATGCGGTTCTGGCGCTGCAAAAGAAAATCGAGGGACAGAAAAAGAGTGCGGATGTGCAGCTGCCGGAACTCCGCTCGGGCGCGAAGAGCCGGTACGTGCAGGAGGCGATGGACTACATCGGGAAAAACTGCGCGGACGCCGGGCTTTCCATCGGGCAGGTCGCGGCGGGACTGGGCCTGAGCGAGGGACATCTAAGTCACCTCTTTAAAAAGGAGACAGGGCTGACAGTGGGAAGCTATCTCACGCGCTGCCGGATGCAAAGGGCGATGGGGCTTCTCAAGGAAGGGAAACTTCGCGTTTATGAGGTGGCCGAGGCTGTGGGATATAAGGATATTACCTACTTTTCAGGGACGTTTAAAAAGCTGACCGGCATGAGCCCGACGGAATATCAGAACGCGAATTTTTAAAATGGCAGAAAAATCCGGCGCAGTCTGCAACGTTGCAGGCAGCGCCGGTATGTTTTTATATGGGGGACTTCAGTAGAGCAAGCCCCTGCTTTTTGACAGGCCTAGTAATCTTCCCGGGTGCCGTCGCCGTGGCGCTCGCAGAATCTGGCGGAGAAGGACGGGACTTCTCCGGCAGCGTCCAGATGGGAGAGGTCTCCGAAGCGGGACATGCGGAAGATGGCCTTGCCGGGCTCGCGCTCTTCGGTCGAGACGATGGTGACGCTTGAGGGAAGGGCGACGGTATGGTGCCAGAGGACGACGGGTGAGCAGTTGAACAGGCGCGAGAGCAGGACGCACTCGATGCCAAAGTGGCAGAAGAGAAGAATATTTTCTGTATTCGGGCGGAGCGCGGCGTAGAGATGGTCCTGGCGCTCGTAGCCGTGCTTCGCGATCAGGAGGTCAAACTGCTGGACGACGCTGCGGTAGACCGCGTCAATGCCGGAATTTTTGTAGGCAGGAGCTTTCATCCAGTTTTCCGGGTCATAGTACATGGGCTCGCGCGCCCAATGTTCGGGGAGAAAGTCCCAGCCGTGGCCGGTTGGATGGAAGTCGGGACGCGTCTTGTAGCCTGTGTCAAACTCGCGCAGCCACGGACAGACCTCGACTTCCTTTCCGACGGCCTGCATGGTGAGGCTCGCGGTGGCGCGCGCTCTTCCGAGGGGCGAGGTGTAATACGACGCGTCAGGGATCTTTGAAAGGCGGCGGCTGAGCAGCTCTGCCTCGCGCCAGCCCTTTTCGGTCAGAGAATCGCGGGCATAATCCGGCTCCGCGTGACGGATGATGTAGATGTTCATAAAAGGCTCCTTGTGTGCAGTTTCAAAGGACGGGGCTATTGTAACGCGGCGAGGACGGTTTGTAAAGGAAAATGCGCCCGCAGAAATTGCTTTCTGTGAGCGCATGTGGTCAGATTTTCTTCTTGTAATTGCCGTAGATGACCGCGCCGTCCTTGGCGACGATGAAGGCATGGGGGTCGTATTTGGAGATGATGGCGCGCAGGCGGCTGATTTCGTATTTGGAGGCGAGGATGTAGAAAACGTGGACGGGATCGCCGGTATATTCGCCGATACCATCGATACGGGTGATGCCGCGGTGCAGGTCAACGAGAATCTCATGCTCCATCTCAGGGCTCAGGATCTTGGTCACGACGGTGACCTCGACGTTGATGTTCTGCATGTGGAGCTTATCCATGACGGTCGTCGAGACGAAGGAGAAGAGAATGGAGTAGATCGCGGTGGAAAGGCTGAAGGCGGCGGCACAGATGGTGTAGAGCGCGAGGTTCCAGCAGAGGTTCACATGGCCGATGCTGGTGTGTGAGCCGCTTTTGATGAGCATCATGCCAAGAAGGTCCATGCCGCCCGACGTGCCGCCCATCCACAGAAGAAGGCCGATGCCGCTGCCGCAGAGCATGCCGCCAATGAGGCATCTTGCCAGCTGGTCGCCGGAGAGAATGTCCGTGCGCGGGACGAGGGAGAGAAAGAGCGTCGTGCTGGTAACGGAAAGGAGGGTCTTTAAAACGATGCGGTGGTCGAGTCTTTTCCACGCGATCATGAGCATGGGGAGGTTGATGGCGTAGTTGATGAAGCCTGCAATGTCGACTTTGGGCGTCCAGCCGGTCCATTGCAGGAGGAAGGTCCGCAGCAGCTGCGAAAGACCCATGATGCCGCCGGTGTAGAGCCCTGCCGGAACGACGAACAGGTTCATGCCGAGCGCATACAGGAGCGTCCCGCTCAGAATGCCGAGACAGCGGAGCAGCTCGTTTGCAGAGAAACCGCTTTTTTGCATGGATGATTGCATGATATTCCCTCCTTGGCCGCAAATGATGCAGCGCATGCGTATCATAGCACCTCGTACGACAAAATGCAAGGAATCTTTCATATAAAAACCCAAAAAATCCGACCCGCCCCAGAAAGGAGCAGGCCGGATTTTCAAAAGTCTGAGAAAAGCCTCGCAGAGTTTCACGCCCGCAGGCGTGAAATAAAATAGAAATCCATGTTATCCGGCGGCTCCGCCGACCGGAAACATACTCTACGCCTTGCAAGTGTGGAATTTTGCCCCAACGGGGCAAAATTATGCGCGCAGTCAAGGCGCAACCCCTCCAAATCAAAAGGCTGCGCCTTTTGATTTGCGGCTAGAAGCTCCCGCTGCTTCCATGACCGCCGCCGCCCGATTCGGAACTGCCCGAGCTGGAGGATGATTCCTTTTCAATCTTCGTCCGGGTTTCGGTGGTGTGGGTGAACTGGTCGCGGCTGGCCGTGACGTTGAGCGCGCCGACGACATAGGCGTTTGCGTGCGTACCGGCGCGGACGGATTTCATCTTGCCCTTGAGAATGAGGCAGATGATCAGCGCAAAGACCATCGAGCCGAGGGTGATGAGAAGGATGGGACCGGTCGTGCTGCGGCGGACGGGCTCACCGGCGGCTGCCTTTGCAAGGAAGTCCTCACAGCCGGCAACAAAGTGGTTGAGGCCGCCTGTCCAGTCGTCATTGCGGAAATCGTCGAGGTACCAGTCATTGAGCTCGAGAACGCCGTGCTCGTCGAAGGCATAGTCTGCTTTGGGACCGTAGACAAAGTTCGCGAACTGGCGGTTATCCATGCTGAGAAGCAAAATGATACCGTCACGGTCGTCACCTTCGCCGAGGGTATATTCGTGGTAGAACTGCCATGCAGTTTCATAAGGTGAGTCGTAGTAGTCCTCGTAGTTGTCGATCGTGATGACGTAGACACCGACGCCGTAGGTTTCGGAGACGGACTCCGCGTAGCTTTCAAGCTGCGTGTATTCTTCGTCTGAGAGGAGCCCGGCATCGTCGGTGATGTTCCAGAGCTGGCTTTCGGCGAAGACCGAGACGCTCAGGCAAAGAAGAATGGTTAGCGCGAGAAGAATTGTGATGATCCGTTTTTTCATGCCGTGTCCCTCCTTACGCGAACAGCAGATAGCCTGCCGAAATGAGTGCGGTGAGGACGGCCGAGATGGCGGCAAACGTGCCCCAGAACTTGCCTGCGCTGGTGGGAAGGTCGCCGACGAGCTTGCCGGTCTGGCCGTTCATGGCGAACAGGTAGTTCTTACCCTGCCACTTGGTGCTGAGAAGCCAGACGGGAAGCAGCGCGTAATGCACCTTGCCGCGGCAGAGCTTCACATCGTGGGAGACGGGGACGCAGGAATCGTAGCCGGTGACCGTATCACCAAGCGCCGCAACGAGAGAGCCCTCACAGCGGGTGTCGGCGCGTTCGTGGCAGTCTTCGACGGATACATCGTATTTGTCGGCGAGGAATCCGGGCAGATATGCGGTCGAGAAGCGCTTGAGCTCCTTGTAGTCGAAGGGCTCGATGGAGTCCATGTAGTCGTCGGGCATTTTGCTCGATGCGTCGACGGGGACTTTCTCGAAGGAGATGGAGCCCTCACGGAAAATATCGAAGTGGTCGGTCTCTGTGACCTCATAGTCGCCCGAGGTGTAGCAGCGGCTGCGCGTGGCCTCGTACTGGGCAGAGCCCGTGGCCTTGCCGTCGAACATCCAGAACGGGACGTAGACGCCCTTGATCTCCTGCACGTGGTTCTCGTTTGTGAACTGACGCGGGAGGAAGGGCTTTCCCTTATAGTGCGCCTTGAGCGCCTTAACTGCGTCGTCCTTCGAGAGCTTGAAGGGCAGGACGAAGTCTGGCTTGAGGCTGCCGGAGAACTGGCCGGGGACGATGCTGGGGTTTCCGCAGTAGGGGCAGGCGGTCGCGGCGGTCGATTCGTCGCAGATGAGCTCCGCGCCGCACGACGGGCAGGAATAGCTCTTCATGCCGGCAGCGTCTTGCCCCCAGTCGCTGCCAAGATCGGAGGTGTCCCAGCCCTCGGCCTGCGCCTGCTGCTTCTGCTGCGCGGACTTCCGGTCGGCGTCTTTTTTGGCTTCGGTGGCCTTTTGTTCCTTTTCGGCAAAGAGCGCCTCAATTTCGGTGACCTCGTAGCTTGTGCCGCAGTAGTCGCAGGTGAGCTTGCCGGTCGCGCTGTCAAAGTGCAATGGGCCTGTACAGGCGGGGCATTGATAGTTCGTTACCTGAGTTGGCATATCTTCCCTCTTTTCCAGATGATTTGGCTGTGAATCAGGTCAGGTCCGCGTCGTTGAACGGATCGCCGCATTCGGGGCAGAACTTGGGGGGATTGGTGGGATCGGCAGGCTCCCAGCCGCATTTATTGCACTTATAGTGCCGGGGCGCGGTGGGCTTGGGCTTGCCGCATTCGGAGCAGAACTTTCCTTTATTTACCGCGCCGCAGGCGCACGTCCACGTGTCGGAGACGGGCTTGGGGCTTCCGCACTCGGCGCAGAATTTGCCGGTGTTGCCGGTCTTGCCGCAGGTGCACGTCCAGCCTGCTGCCGGAGCGGCCGGAGCTGCGGGGGCGGGCTGCGCGGCCTGCTGCTGGGCCTGCTGCTGCGCGCCCATCTGATAGAGGTTCTGCGCGTTCATGCCGCCCATCTGGCCCGCCATATTCATGCCCATGAACGCCATCGCGGAGCCTGCGCCCTGATTGGACGCGGCCGACTGCATCGCTGCCGCCTGCGCGCCGACCAGATGTGCAGCCGCTCTCGTCGGGTCCATGAACGCCGCGTTGCGCTGCATTTCTTTCAGCATCTGCTCGTCTTCTTCGCTCGCCTTGACGCTGGATACGCCGAACGATACGATTTCAAGGCCGCGCAGGTTGCGCCACTTGGAGGACAGGACCTCGTTGAGCGCGTCGGCAAGCTCCATCGTGTGGCCGGGGAGAGAGGAGTAGCGGATACCCATGTCGGAAATTTTCGCGAACGCGGGCTGAAGGGCTGTCAGCAATTCGGTTTTCAGCTGGCCGTCCAGACGGTCGCGGCTGAATTCCTCCGAGACGTTGCCGCAGACGTTCGTGTAGAAGAGAATCGGGTCGCAGATGCGGTAGCTGTATTCGCCGAAGCAGCGAAGGGAAATGTCGATGTCGATGCCCGCGCGCTGGTCGACGACGCGGAAGGGAACGGGGCTTGGCGTACCGTATTTGTTGCCAATGAGCTCCTTGGTATTGAAGTAGTAGATGCGCTGGTCCTTCGGGGGCTCGCCGCCAAAGGTAAAGCGCTTGCCGATGTTCTTGAAGGTGTCGAGGATACTCTTGCCAAGAGAGCCGGAGAAGATGGAGGGCTCGGTCGAGGAATCATAGACGAATTCGCCGGGCTCGGCGCAAAGCTCCGTAACCTTGCCCTGGTCGACGATGATCATGCACTGACCGTCGGCAACCGCCACGACGGAGCCGTTGGTGATGACGTTCTCCGAGCCTTTGTAGTTGGTGCTGCGCCCGGAGACGCGGTGCAGGCCCTTGACGGCCATAACGTTTTCGGGAATGGCTTCACAGTAGAAATACTCCTTCCACTGGTCGGCCATCACGCCGCCGGCGGCGCCCAATGCTGCGTTGATAAGTCCCATAATGTAACTCCTTTTTCTGAAATCTGAAGCTCTGACGCGCAGAGCCCGCGGCGCAGGGGAGAACGCGTGCTGTGTGCCCTCTGCGGAGGCCGGGTAATGGTGAGACGGTGCGCGGGTGGAAAAGGTTCCCGGAGACGGGAGGACCTTCCATGAGCTATTATAGCAGATAAAATGCGTTTGCGGTATGGTTGTTTGGGCTGTTGGAAGAAAAAATTCCGGGAAGGGCTGCAGGGCCAGAAATTCATGCGCATTTTTATTGGCATTTTGCGTTTCTGGAATGCGGAACGTCCCAAATGGCGGAGTGCACTGAAAATACAAGAAAAACCTGTAAGATCAAGGCTTTCAAGAGACTGTGTCATGTGAACACTATGGATCGACCGGAAACTGTACGGGAATACTCCGCCAGCAGAGCTGGCTCCGTGCCCCTGCGCATTTTCTTTTGGCTATGCCAAAAGCTGCGATGCTTTGCATCGCGGCCATCTGACGATGGCAAAATGCTTGTGGTCGAACCCGATGAGGTCGGTTCGGTATACGGATGACAAAAAAGAAACCATCCGAGAGGATGGTTTCTTTTTGGTGACCCGTACGGGAATCGAACCCATATTACCGCCGTGAAAGGGCGGTGTCTTAACCTTTTGACCAACGGGCCTGGTAGCGGCAATCTGACTCGAACAGATGACAACACGGGTATGAACCGGGTGCTCTACCAACTGAGCTATGCCGCCATATTCAATTTGCTGCTCGCTGAACAGCAAGATGAATTATATAGGATAAAACGCGATTTGTCAAGTATGAAATGGGGAAATTTCTGAAAAATACGGACAGAGGAAAAATGCGCGGAGAGGATGGGGCGATGTGGGACAGAATTTGGTGCTGATTGGGTGCGGAGGGGCTTTGTATGTGCTGGTAGAGCTTTGCTATCGGGGAAGGAGCCATGGGAGCATGTTTCTGCTGGGCGGGGTGTTATTCTGGCTCATTGGACTGATGGACGAAGCCTGGCCGGACGCGCCGCTTGCAGTGCAGATGGCGCTTGGCGCGTGGGGGATCACCTGTGCGGAATTTTTGACGGGGCTGGTTGTGAACCGGGCCTTGGGGCTCGGGGTCTGGGACTATTCTAAGCAGCCACACAATCTGATGGGGCAGATTTGCCTGCCATTTGCGGCCTGCTGGGTTGGGCTTGCGGGGGCGGCGGTGATTTTGGATGATATTTTGCGGTTGGCGCTCTTTGGAGAGGCGTTTTTGCTGCCGCCGGTTTTTTAGATGAGCTCGGCCAGAACGCCGTCTTCAAAGAGGGAGGTGACGCGGACACGGCGGATTTCGTTGCGAAGGTCAGCGGCGTCGCAGTAGACCTTGACGTAGTTCATGGTGTGGCCGGTAAAATAGCCGTTTTCGGTCTGCTCGAAGAGAACGTCGTGCTCGGTGCCGATTTGCTGCGTGAGGAAGGTCTGATGGAGCTCGGCGGCGACTTCTCCGGCGAGAGCGGCGCGGCGCTCCTTTTCGGATTTTTCGATCTGATCCGGCATGGACGCGGCAGGCGTGCCCTTGCGGCGGGAGTAGGGGAAGACGTGGACGGCGGCAAGGCGGCAGGTCTGCATGAAAGAAAGCGAATCGGAAAATTCCTGCTCGGTTTCGCCGGGGAAGCCGACGATGAGGTCGGTAGTGACGGCGCAGTTGGGGAAATGTTCGTGGAGCAGGCGGACGCTTTCTAAATACCGGGTGGTATCGTATTTGCGGTTCATGCGCTTGAGTACGGTGTCGCTGCCGCTCTGGAGGCTGAGGTGGAACTGCGGGCAGAGGTTTTTACAGCCGGAGAGCATAGTGCAGAATTCTTCGTCGATGGTGCGCGGCTCGAGAGAGCCGAGGCGGATGCGGACGTCCGGTGCGGCCTCGCAGACGACGAGCAGAAGCTGGGGAAGACGGCTGCCGTCTTTCCATTCCCAGCCCCAGGAGGAAATTTCGATGCCGTTGATGACGATCTCACGGTAGCCCTCGCGGGCGAGACGCTTTGTTTCCTCCACGGCGGCCTCCAGCGGCATGGAGCGGACGCGGCCTCTGGCGTAGGGGATGATACAGTAGGTGCAGAAGCTGTTGCAGCCGTCTTCGATCTTCAAAAGCGCTCTTGTACGCGCGGCAAGACCGCCGGCAGGCAGCTGCTCAAAGGCGCGGGGAAGGCCGCTCGGTTCAACTTTTTCCCAATGGGCGTGACTGGCTTTATCCTGCGAGGCTTGCTCCATTTGCAGGACGAAGGCTTCGCGGTCGGCCGTTCCGACCATCACGTCGACACCGAGGGCGCGGACCTCCTCCGGGGCGGACTGCGCGTAGCAGCCGCAGACGCCGACGGCGGCGTTGGGATTTAATTTTTGCGCGCGGCGGATGGCGTTGCGTGTTTTCTTGTCGGAGACAGCAGTGACAGTGCAGGAATTGACGATGTAGCCGTCGCAGGGCTCGTCGAATTCGCCGAGCGTATGGCCATGCGATAGCAACATTTGTTGCATGGCCTGCGTTTCGTATTGATTGACCTTGCATCCAAGGGTGTAAAATGAAAATTTCATAGGTAAAACCACCAAACAAGTTTTTTACTGACAAAAAATGTTTGTCTCATTTGTGAATAGCCACGGCTATCTTTTTTGCTTATACTATATATCAGCTTTTATGTTATATCGATTCTCATATGGGCTTTCATACAGCCGACGACCGCGCCATACAATGGTATTATATCCGACAAAGTCTTGCTTGTACAGTCTTTAACAGGAGGATTTTCCGTGAGAGAGTTTACCGTCCAATTCCGCTCCGTGCAGGAGCTTTCCGAGTTTATGGCGCTGGCGAACCAGCAGCCGTTTGATGTGCTGTTTGTGCGCGCGGGTGGCGTGAGTAATGCGAAGTCCATGTTCAGCTGTTTGAGCTTGCAGCTTAATTCGCCGCAGCTGGTGCGCATTCTGGCCGACGGCGTGGATGTGTCGGAGTTCTGCGAAAATCTGCAGCCGTATCTGGCGCAGAGCGCGACGGCGTGAGAGGCCGGGTTTTTATAGAGTGGTAAAATTCCCCTTCGTTTCATATGCTTGTACCAAGCTGAAACGCAAGGGGGATTTTTTATGAAGCGATGGGCTGCGCTTTTGGCGCTGGTAGCGATGATTGCGGGGATATTTACCGGGATGGCACGGGCGGCGGATCTGGAGCTGGCCGCGCCGTCGAGCATTCTGATGGAGCGGACGACGGGAGAGGTCCTGTATGAGGATAATGCCGACGAGAGGCTCCGGCCGGCGAGCGTGACGAAGGTGATGACGCTGCTTTTGGTGATGGAGGCGCTGGAGGATGGAAGGATCGGCTGGGACGATATGGTCACAACCTCCGCGGCTGCGGCAGGAAAGGGCGGGAGCCAGATCTATCTGGAGGAGAACGAGCAGCTGCCGCTTGAGGAGATGCTGAAGTCCGTGGTGGTATCGTCGGCCAACGACTGCGCGTGCGCGCTGGCAGAGCATGTGGCGGGAAGCGAAGCGGCGTTTGTGCAGATGATGAACGAACGGGCGCAGGAGCTCGGAATGGTGAATACGCACTTTGTCAACTGCACGGGACTGGACGATGGAGCGGACGCGGGAGAGCATCTGACGACGGCGCGGGACATTGCCATCATGTCGCGCGAGCTTTTGGGGCACGAGAAAATCAAGGAGTATACGACGATTTGGATGGACACGGTGCGGGGCGGGCAGTTCGGGCTCAGCAACACGAATAAGCTCGTCCGGTTTTACGACGGGACGACGGGACTTAAGACGGGGTATACGTCGAGCGCGGGGTACTGTTTGTCCGCTTCGGCTGAGCGCGGCGGGATGGAGCTCATTGCGGTGGTGATGCACTGCAAGACGTCTCCGGATCGGTTCGAGTCGGCGAAGGCGCTTTTAAACTATGGGTTTGCGAACTACGCGATTGTTGACCCGATGGAAAATGTGACGCTGGAGGCTGTTCCTGTGGTGCTTGGAACACGGGATGTTGTGCAGGTGGAGGCTTCGGGCGCGGGGACGGTTCTGCTTGACAAGGCGCTGGCGGGGTCGGTGACGTGTACGGCGGAATTAGACGAAAGCGCGCAGGCTCCGGTCAAAAAGGGGCAGCGGCTCGGGACGCTCCGGGTAGAGGCCGGGGGAAAGGTACTGCGCGAGATCGAGCTGGTGGCGGCAGAAGCGGTTCCGGCGCTGGGGTTCTTTGATATCTGGAAGCAGATGCTGGGAACGGTCTGCATGGCGGGATGATATGGTAATTGTATGCTTTGCCTTTTTCCGGAGCGTGTAGTATAATACTGTTTTAAAGAACGTATGAAAGCTTCTGAACCGGGAAAGGGTGGTTTCGGATGATCAATGTGGAATTATCGAGTATCTGGAGCTGTGTGTCGCTGCCGCAGCTGTTGTCGTGTGAGAAGGATTTATTTGACGCGCATCTGCATCTGCGCAGCAACCAGCCGAACGCGCCGGAATTTTTGGGCTGGCTCGGACAGCCGGACGCGCTGACGGCGAAGACGGTGCATGCGATCCGCAAGGCCTGCGAGACGATCTCGGGGCAGTGCGACACGCTGGTGGTTGCGGGCGCGGGAGAGGGGTATCTGGCGGCAAAGGCCGGTGTGGAGGCCATCGGCGGGCGGTACCGGAACCTGCTTGACAATCGGATGCGGATTCTCTTTACGGGGGACTCTTTGGCAAGCTCCGACTGGATCGCACTGTGCAGGCTCCTGGAGGGACATGATTTCTGCCTGCTGCTTCTGAGCAGCGAGGGAGTGGAGCTCGAAATGTGCGCAGCCTCGCGGGCGCTTCGGTGGCTGATGGAGCGAAGATACGGGCAGAGCGCGAAAGAGCGCGTGTATGTGAGCGCAAGGCAGGGGTCTGGTCTTGCGGTGATGGCGAAGGAAGAGGGATTTACGTTTCTTCCGATGGACGGCTGCCTCGGAGGAGGCGCGAGCGCGCTGAACGCTGGGACGCTTCTGGTTCTGGCGGCGGCTGGGATTGACCCGCTGGGCGTTTTAGAGGGCGCGGCAGAGGGCTTTTCGCAGTATGATCTGCGGGCGTTTGAAAACCCGGTGTGGATGTACGCGGGCGCGCGGTACGCGCTGACGCAGAAGGGGCGCTCGGCGGAAATTTTAGGCTGCTTTACGCCGGACTTTGGAGCCTTCGGCGCGTGGTGGGAGCAGTATTTTATGCGGCACACGTGTCAGGAGGGCGCGGGCGCGCTGCCGGTGTATGTGGGGCTGCCGGGGGGACTCGACGGGCTCGACACGATGATGCAGGGCGGAGAGAAGCGGGCGTTTGAGACGCTTTTGCAGGTTCCGGAGCGGTGCTTTCAGAAGGTCAATATCGAGATGGACTGGAAGGACTACGATGGGCTCGGCTTTCTGGCGGGCAAGACGCTTCTCGATGCGCAGGAGGCAAGCTTTCAGGCGGTCTTGCAGGCACATACGGACTTGGACGTGCCGGTGATCCAGGTGTCGATGCAGACGCTGGATGCGGCGGGACTGGGAGAGCTGTTTTACTTCTTTGAGCTCTCCGGCGCGCTCAGCGCGTGCGCGTGCGGGATAGAAGCATTTGATGTAGACCGGAAAAGCGCGAGCAGAACGCTTGTAAAAACGATGCTCGGCGGATAAGCGGGGCTATTCAAGAAAAGTTTACGAAGTTTGACGCGTTCCTGGCTTGTGTTTCGGGCAAAAACCTGATAGAATGAATGTGACCATAAAAGACGCTGCGGCCGTGGGAGCGGTGCGTGCAGCGAGTGCAAAAGGAGGAATGCCCTATGGTTAATATTGTGATGGGCCCTGAGGGTTCCGGAAAAACCAAGCTGCTGATCGACGCAATTTCGCGCGCGCTCAAGACGGAGTCCGGCAGCATGGTCTGCATTGAAAAAGGACATACGCTGCGCTTTGACGTGGACCACCGTGTCCGTCTGATCGACGCGAGCGAGTATTCGATCAAGAGCTATACGCTGCTGCAGGGATTTATCAGCGGTCTGCATGCGGGTAATTTTGATATTACGCACGTTTTTATCGACAATCTGTATAGTCTTTCCAAGTCGAAGGACCCGGTTGAGACGGAGAACTTCCTCGACTGGTGCAATCTGTTCTCGGCGGAAAACAAGGTGGCGTTCACGTTCACCATTGCCGATGATCCCAGCAATCCGCCGGAATACATTGCACGGTATATGGACTGAGGCTCACGAAAAAGCTGACGCTTGCAGATTTCTCGTAGGGGTCGATGCCTACGCGTTCGTTGAGAATTCTGACAAAAATCGATAAAACGCTGCTTTGAGAGTATGATAGCGGCCGCCATCTTTGGATGGCGGCCGCTTTTGGCGTTTTTAGAAGATTTGCAGGATGTAGCCCTTGAGGTAGAGAGAGTGGTCGGACGAGAGGGCGGCGGGGTGGTCGCGGGACTGCATGAGAAGCTCGAGTAAATGCGCGTCGCGGCCTGCGTCATGGGCGGCTTCGCGGAGCATGGCGAGAAACAGTTCGGGGGTCATGAACTGGCTGCACGAGCACGAAACGAGAAAGCCGCCGGATTCGACCATTTTCATACAGCGCAGGTTCAGCTCCTTGTAGCCGCGATAGGCGTTATCGAGCGCTTTGCGGCTTTTGGCGAAGGCGGGAGGGTCGCAGATGACGAGGCCGAACTGCTTTTGCTCGTCGGACCACGCTTTGGCAAGGTCGAAGACGTTTTCACAGACGGTGGTGATTTTGTCTTCCACGCCGTTTAACGCGGCGTTGCGGCGAACGAGGGAAAGTGCCTGCTCGGAGACGTCGACGGAGGTGACGTGCGATGCGCCGTAGAGCGCGGCGTGGACAGAGAAGCCGCCGGTACAGCAGCAGAGGTCCAAAACAGATTTGTTTTCGCAATATGGGCGGATACGGCCGCGGTTTTCCTGCTGGTCGAGGAAATGACCGGTTTTCTGGCCGTTTGGAATGGAGACGAGCATGCGCGCGTCGTGCTCGCGGATTTCAAGCTCATCGGGGACGGAGCCGTAGACGCAGGTCTTGATCTGAGGCAGGCCCTCTTTTTCACGGACGGGAAGATCGTCGCGCTCGTAGATGCCCTTTGGCTGGAAGAGATCGACGAGAATGTCTATGATAACCTGCTTCCACGCCTCTAAACCGAGGCAGGTGATCTGAAAGCTGAGGTAATCGGCAAATTTATCGACAGTGAGGCCGGGAAGGCCGTCCGTTTCGCCGAAGACGACACGGCAGGAGTTCCCGAAGCCAAGCTTCTCGCGATTTTGCCACGCCGCTTCGATGCGGGTTCGGAAAAAGTCGGGGGTGATGAGCTCGTGTTGGTCGCGCGTCAGGACGCGGACGGTGATTTTGGAGCGGGAATTGAAAAAGCCGCGGGCGGTGAAACGGAGCTGCTCGTCTAAGACGTCGACAATGCAGCCGTCGGTACAGGTGTCGTCTGCCCAGTCGAGCTCGTTTTCAAAAATCAGCGTCTGACCGGCGCGGACATCGGGGGCCTCGCCGCGGCGGAGGCATACGTTAGGATAGGTCATGGTGTTCTCCTGAAGGTGGATTGCCGGAACCGGCACGATTATTATACCAGACAGGAACCGGATTGGAAGAAAAAAATAAATATTTTTGCTTTTTTCGGGAGAGTTGCCGGGATTCCGGCAACTTTCCTTTTTTTGCGCGGTTAGGGTGAGAAGAGGTTCTCGGGAAAAGGGGGATGGCATGAAGACGGATTTGGAGAAAATCCGGCGGCAGCTGCGGAAGATGGCGTTCGGAAAGCCGAACGACTGCGTGAAGCTGGCGATGTGCGAGGATGTGGACATTGAAAAGCTTGATCTTTCGATGCTGACGGAGATCAAGCGGAGCGAGAAGGGGACGGTGGAGATCAAGCTTCTCGACAGGACGAAGGTGCTCGAGCAGCTGGCGGCGCTGGCGGACGGCGGGAACGATGGGGCAGAGCGGTTCTTGCAGGCGCTGGCGCAGGGAATGGAGCGGTGCGATGACAAGTAGCTTTTCTCCAACGCAGCTGCGGGCGATGACGTGGTGGATGCCGAAAAGCCGGGACAAGGGGTTTGACGCGCTGGTCTGTGATGGGGCGGTGCGGTCGGGAAAGACGCTTGCGATGGGGCTGGGGTTCTTTTTGTGGGCGATGAGCTGCTTTTCGGGAAGGCGGTTCGCGCTGTGCGGGAAGACGAGAGGGGGCGTGCGGCGGAATGTGGTGGAGGAGGTTTTGCCGTGGCTGAGAAGGCTGGGAATGACGGTTTTGGACAGCCGGACGGCGCAGGTGCTGACGGTGCGGTTCGGGCGGCAGGAGAACGAGTTTTATCTCTTCGGCGGCAAGGACGAGGGCTCGGCGGCGCTCATTCAGGGTATGACGCTGGCAGGCGTGTTTCTCGACGAAGTCGTTTTGATGCCGCGATCGTTTGTGGAGCAGGCGTGCGCGCGGTGCTCGGTGGAGGGGAGCAGGCTGTGGTTCAGCTGCAATCCGGAGGGGCCGCAGCACTGGTTTTATAAGGAGTGGATCTTGCAGGCGGATAAAAGAAATTGCCTGCACCTGCATTTTACGATGCAGGACAATCCGTCTTTGAGCCAGACAGTGCGCAGACGGTACGAGCGGCTGTATACGGGTGTTTTTTACCGGCGGTTCATTTTGGGGCAGTGGTGCCAGGCCGAGGGGCGGGTATATGACTTCTTTGACACTGCGAGCGTACGATCGGCGCCGGGAGGCCTTTTTGAGCAGTGGGTCATTTCGTGCGACTACGGGACGGTGAACCCGGCGTCCTTCGGGCTGTGGGGAAAACAGAACGGCGTGTGGTACCGGACGGATGAGTTTTATTTTGACTCGCGGCGCGAGGGGCGGCAGATGACGGATGCGGAATACGCCGAGAAACTGCGGAAGCTCGCCGGGGGACGGACGATCCGGGAGGTGATCGTTGACCCGTCGGCGGCGAGCTTCATGGAGGTCTTGCGGCGCGAGGGCTGGAAGGTGCGGAAGGCGGACAACGATGTGATCTCCGGGATCCGGAGAACGGCGGACGCACTGAAGGAGGGACGGATCGTGATCTGCGACCGGTGCACGGACTGTTTGCGGGAGATGGATTTGTATGTCTGGGATCTGGAAGCCGGCGGCGACCGGGTGGTGAAGAAGAACGACCACGCGATGGACGATATGCGGTATTTTGTGACGGGTGTTCTGGCGGGCTCGGCGGGATTTGCCGCGTGTGTGCCGGAACGGAAGATTTGAAGGGAGGATGAACATGCGGAAAAAGGTGAAAACGGGTGTATGCAAGGCGGCGCAGCTGCGCGATGGGTCCCGGCATCCGTTCGGGATGCTCGGCGGGGTGACGGCGCTGGGCGGCGGAGAGCTGGAGGTATACCGGCAGATTCGAAACGCGGTGCCGATTTTGGACGCGGCGATCGGAAAGCTTGTGCGGCTGACGGGCGGATTTACCGTTTTATGTGGGAACCGGAAGGCGGAAAGGGAACTGGAACGGTTTTTGAAGACGGTGAATGCCGGGCGCGGTCAGGTGGGACTTGAAAGCTTTCTGGCGGCGTTTTTGCAGAGCATGCTGGTCTATGGCAGGGCTGTGGGCGAAATGGTGGTCGGCGGGGACGAGATCACGGCGGTTCTGTGGGGCGATGTGACGAAGCTCTATGTGCAGGAGGGAACGTCGGCAATGGAGTTTGCGTTCGGGCAGTGGCAGGACGGGGAGGTGAAGATCTTTCCGCGGCAGAATCTGATTCTCTTTGCGGCGTGGAATCCGGATGAGGAGAATCCGTACGGCGCGTCGGTGTTCCGGAGCATGCCGTTTCTGGTGGATGTGCTTTTGAAGATTTACAGCACGATCGGGACGAACTGGGAGCGGGCGGGCAATGTGCGCTACTCGGTGGTGTATAAGCCGCAGGACGAAGCGGGGAGGATCGACGCGCAGGAGAGAAGCGAGCAGATCGCGTCACAGTGGTCGCAGGCGATGCAGGAATCGAGGCACGGTGTGGTGCGCGATTTTGTGGCGGTCGGCGATGTGGAGATCAAGGTCATTGGCGCGGACGGACAGATTCTCGATTCGGAGGTACCGGTGCGGCAGATTCTCGAGCAGCTGGTGGCGAAGACGGGGCTTCCGCCGTTTTTGCTGGGGCTCAACTGGGCGTCCACCGAGCGGATGAGCGCGCAGCAGACGGATCTTCTGACGTCGGAGCTGTGGGCCATCCGAAGGACGGTAGAACCGGTATTGCTGCGGATCTGCAGGCTCTGGATGCAGCTGCACGGGTATGCGGAGGATGTGGAGATCGTCTGGGATGAGATCAGCTTGCAGGACATTGTGGAGCAGGCGCACGCGGAGCTTTACCGGGCGCAGGCGGAAAAACTGATGGAGAAACAGGGGGAGACGACATGAAGGTAACGAAGGCGGCAGATGTGGAGCTGAGCGGCGCGCCGAGCAAGGAGCAGCTGGAGAAAATCAACCGGCTGACGAAGACGAAGGTTACGGCGGAGGACGTGTATGTGTTTTCCGTGCGGCTGTGCGACGATCAGGTTGACCGGGACGACGAGCGGTTCTCGGAGGCGTGTATCCGAGAGCTGGCAGCGCTTTTTGTCGGAAAGACGGGGATCATGGACCACGCGTGGTCGGCGGAAAAGCAGGTGGCGCGGATTTTTGACACGGAGGTTCTGACGCAGAACGGCGTGACGATGCTCAAGGGCTGGGCGTATATGCTGCGCGGAGCGGAGACGGACGGGCTCATCCGGCAGATCGAGGGCGGTATCAAAAAGGAGGTCTCGATCGGCTGCGCGGTGCGGCGGAAGATGTGCTCGATCTGCGGTGAGGAGTATGGCGTGTGCGCGCATGTGAAGGGCGAGACGTATGGCTCGGAACGGTGCGCGGCGATTTTGTGTGAGGCGGCAGACGCGTATGAGTTTTCATTTGTGGCGGTGCCGGCACAGAAGGAAGCGGGCGTTCTTAAAAAGCAGACGGGCGGCGAGGGGGCGCTTGACGAGGTCGCGATGAAGCGCTTGCAGAAGGATGCAGAACTCGGAAAGGCGTATCGGGAAGACCTCACGCTGCGGGCAAGACGGGCGGCGATGCTGCTGGAGCTGGGGCTTGACGATGTGCTCTGGCAGCGGGTTTTGCGCGCGATGCCGGCGGAGGATCTGCGGGCGGTGACCATGGGGCTCGAGCGCAAGACGGCGGAGCTCTTTGCGCCGGCACCGCAGATGACAGTGGAGAAGGACGTGGCGCGGGAGCAGAACAGCGCGTTTCTGATTTAGGAGCAGACAAGGCGCTGGGAGAGGTTCCGGCGCGTCTGAAATATTGATTTTTGGAAGGGAGAACAAGCAATGGCAATTTCTTTTGAGGCAATCGGCGAGCGTATGGTGACGTTCGCGGCAGGTACGGGCCTGAAGGAGGGCAAGGTCTGCAAGATGACGGCAAACGGCACGGTCGGCGCGTGCGGGAAGGACGACAGTTTTATCGGCGTCGTTTCGAGCGTAAGAGGAGGCGCTGCCAATGTGGTGATGGGTGGCTACGTGGAGGTCAGCTACGCGGGCACGACGGCTCCGGCGCTTGGCTACGCAGTGCTGGCAACGGATGAAAATGGAGACGTCGTTCCGGCAACGACGGGCAGAACGTGCCTTGTTGTGCATGTCGATGCGGCAAGCAAGAAAATTGGTCTTTTTTTATAAGAGGAAAGGAGAATTACGATGGGTTTTGATCATGTAAAGCTGGAAAAGGGCATGTACCGCGAGAGCGGCAAGACGTTTACGCAGGTGCTCGAGTCGCTCGACCCGAGCGAAAACTACAGAGGCACGGCGCTCGAGGGAACCGACGCGTTCCAGCGTCAGCTCAAGCGCTTTGACATTCACGCGAAGGGCGCGTACTCCGACCCGGTTGAAAAATTCTTCCGCACGATGGACTCGAGTGTTCTGTTCCCGGAGTATATCGCGCGCGCGGTCAAGCAGGGCATGGAGGAAAACAATGTGCTGCCGAAGATCACGGCGAGCACGACGAACATTGACGCGATGGACTACAGAAGCGTGTATTCTGTGCCGTCGGAACAGGATAAGATGCTCATGCAGGTCGCGGAGGGCGCGAGCATCCCGGCCACGCAGGTCAAGACGAAGGACAATCTGGTAAAGCTCAACAAAAGAGGCAGAATGCTTGTCGCGTCCTATGAGGCGATTCGCTTCCAGAAGCTCGACCTATTCTCCGTTACGCTGCGCCAGATCGGCGCGTACATCCAGACGATGCATCTGAAAGACGCAGTGGATGTTCTTGTAAACGGCGACGGCAACAACAATGCGGTATCGACATTCACCATCGGTACGTCTCCTTTGACCGGCAAGGCGGGGACGCTGACCTATCAGCAGCTGGTCGAGTTCTGGGCGCAGTTTGAGCCGTATGAGCTCAATTGTCTCCTGATGAATACCGACGCGATGGTCAAGATGCTGGGGCTGAGCGAGTTCCAGAACCCGCTGACGGGTCTTAATTTCCAGGGCACGGGCGCGCTTTCGACCCCGCTGGGCGCGGAGCTGCTGCGGGCGAGCTGTGTGGATGCGGGCAAGATCATCGGTCTGGATAGACGATACGCCCTTGAGATGGTGCAGGCGGGCGATGTGACAGTCGAGTATGACAAGCTCATCGACCGGCAGCTCGAGCGCGCGGCCATCACGTCGATTTCCGGCTTCGGAAAGATCATGCCGGAGGCTTCGAAGGTGCTGGTGATCGGATGACGATGCTGGAGGAGATTTATGAGGCGGCCAGACAGGCCGCCCCCTCCGGGACGGATGAGACGCTTTTGACGCGGCTTTGCGAAATCTCGGCGGCGCAGTGGGAGGCAAGACTCAAGGACGGCGTGACGGCGGAGGACTGCCGGACGGTGTTTGTATGCGCGGCGGCGTGGATGGCGGTGGTCGGCATTTATACGCAGAAGAGCGTGACGGGGTGGAACATTGAGAGCTTTACGGTGGGAGATGTGAGCGTGAAGACGACGGGGCTCGAGAATACGTCGCAGATGAGCGCGCCGCAGAAGCTCGAGTGGCAGGCCAGAATGCTGATGCGGCCGTTTTGCAGACCCGAAGGGTTCGCGTTCGTGGGGGTGCGCGGATGAAGACGCTCATGGAGAGCATTTTACAGGGCTACGGGAGTCTTGTGACGGTGCGGGAAGGCGAGAGCGCACGGACGTTTCGGGCACTGGTGCAGCCGGTGACGGAAAAGGGCTGGCAGGCGACAAGGAAGGTCATCGAGACGCTCGGTAAGGTCCAGAAGGGACAGTATGTGTACATTGGGCCTGCGGACGTGGAGCTTCGCGCGGGGCAGAGGCTCGAGGCGCAGGGAGAGGAATTTCTTGTGCGGCGGTGCGAAACGCGGTATCTGGCGGATGAGGCGGTCTATGTGTGGGCGCTTCTTGTGAAGGCGGGAGGTGAAGCGGCGTGGAGCAGCTGATCGATGCGGTTCTGACATGGCTGAAGGGCGCGGGCTTTCAGGCAGTGCGCCGGATGCCGGAGGGGGAGTTTCCGGAGCTTTCCGGCGCAGTTGTGGCCGTTGGCCTTGAGAAGGCGGAGGCGACGGACGCGGGGCTTTATTCATATCTGGGCGTGACAGAGATGGGCGGAAAGACGGTTTCGATCTATGGACGGCGGCTGGAGGCGCAGGTTGCGATGGAGGTCGTAAGCCCGGAGAATTTGGGCGCGAAGGCGTGCATGGAGGCTTCCAGTGCGCTTCTGACGAAGCTCTCCGGCGGAATTCCGGGGCTGGCGATTGCGAAGACAGTGATGGAGGGCTGCCGGTTCGAGGCGGATATGGACTGCTACTGCTGCAAGATGACGGTGACGGCGCTGGCGTATGTCTATGCGCTTGCCAATGAGGAAGAGACGGAGTTTACGGACTTTATGCTGAAAGGAGAGGTACGATGAGTCTTGTGTACCATGAAAGACCGGGCGTGTATTCGAGCTATGACGCGTCGTCGGTGATTGGAAGAGGCACGACGGAGCGTGTGATTGCGCTCGTTGGCCAGGCGGAGGCGAAGGCGGGACTTTACCGGCTGCATTCGTATTCGGAGGCAAAGGAGGCGTTCGGAGAAGCGAGTGAGCTCGGGCGCATGGCGAAGATTGCCTATCAGAACGGTGCGGGCACGGTGCTGGCAAGTCCTGTGGCAGCGGACGCGCTGGCGGATTATCAGGCGGCGTTTGCGCTGATTTTTGCGGAGAAGGAAGCAAGCTTCTGCGTGGCGGCGAGCAGCCTTGAGACGGTGCAGAAGACGCTGCGCGACGCGGTGGAGGCGGCTTCCGCGCAGAATGCGGAGTGTATCGGGCTTGTGGGACTGTCCACACCGTCTGTCAAAGACCTGACCGACCGGGCGGCGGTGCTGAACTCGGAGCGCATGGTGCTCGTTGCGCCGGACGTCTACGTCTGGGGCGAGACAGAGGCGGCGGGCGGCTTCATGGCGGCGAGCGCTTTGGCGGGCGTTCTGACCGACCAGTCTGACCCGGCGCTGCCGCTCAACGGACAGGTGCTCTACGGCGTGACGGGTGTGAGCGCGGTGTATGAGGACACACAGATTGACGCGCTGGTCACCGGCGGCGTGACAGCGCTCGAGTGCTGGGGCGGCAAGGTCAGCGTGATGCGCGGCATTACGACGAGAACGAAGACCGGCCAGACCCAGGATGCGACGTTCCGCGAGCTGGGGACGATTCTGATTGTGGACGATGTGGTTCCGGCCATCCGAAGAAGCCTGCGGGCAAAGTTCACACGGGCGAAAAACAATGCGCTGACGAGAAACGCCATCCGAAGCCAGGTGATCGTGGAGCTCGAAGACCGCATCGAGCGCGAGATCATCGAGGGGTATGACAACCTGACGGTGACGGCGCTGGAATCGGACCCGACGACGTGTCTGGTGGAGTTTGAGTTTACGGTTGTGCATGGGCTGAACCGGATTTTCCTGACGGCTCATATCAGTGTTTGAGGAGGAAGAGTATGGCGATTCGGAAAATTCCGACGACGGCGGATATTTATCTGGAAGTGGACGGCGTACGTGTGGCGGTGGTGCAGAGCTACAAGGTGACGGCGAGCCGGGAGAGCAAGGCCATTTACGCATTCGGCCAGTCGGAACCGGTGACGACGATTCGCGGGCAGAGCCAGTATACGCTGGAGCTGACGCGGATCTACGCGACGGACGAGGCGATTCGAGATGGGCTGAGCTTTGCGGATATGGGAGAGTTTTCACTCGTGATCTGCAAGCCGGACCGGAACGTGATCTACACGGGCTGTCAGTGGAAGAGCTTGCAGGAGAGCGCGGAGGTCGGCGGAAACGTGCTGGAAAAGGTAACGGTTGAGGCAGGCCGTCGGGGGGAGAACCTGTTATGAAGGACGAGGCGTTTGTGAGGCTTTTTGCCGGAAGCGGGAGACGGGCGTTGGAGAACGGGCTGGAGCTGTGCGTGGTTCCGGCATATGAGGTGCTGCAATCGCGCAGAGAGGCAATGGACGCGTGCGGGGAGGACGAGCAGACGCTTGGGATCTGGATGAACGCGTGCCTTCTGGCGCGGGCGATTTACCGGGACGGCGCGCGGGCGTTCTCCGGCGGCGAGGCTTTGATGCGGGCAGCCTCCGCAGAGCAGATCGAGCGGTGGACGGAAGAGTACGCGGCGCTCTGCCGGGAGGAAAATCCCGCTTGCAGCGAGGAAAACGCGAAAAAGGCGATGCAGGCGCTTTCTCAGGAGGACTATGAGCGGCTCAAGTGGCGCGTTTTAAGGGCGTTTGGTGTTTTGCCGGGAGAGGCAAGGGCGCGACGGATGACGGATCGGGCGTATCTCTACTGCGCGGCGCAGATGATGCTCGATGAGCAGGAGAAGCTGGACGCAATGTGCCCGAGCTGCCGGGAGCGGGCGCAGAGAAGGCTCTGCCCGGTGTGCGGAGAGGAAATGCCGGAGGAAAACGCAGGGTTTGATGAAAGGCGGTTTGAGGAGCTGAGGGATGCTGGAGTATGTGAGACGGCTTCTTCTGGCGCAGACGAGACTTGCGGCGCAGTTTGACACTGCGCCGCAGCCCGAAATTCGGGAGGTTACGCTGCAAATGGAGAAGAAAGAGCAAAATTCTCCGGAGGAGGATGCGCCCGGACAGGAGAAACGGCCGGGGCTTATGCAGGCGGGCGCGGAGATGGACGGGACAGAGACGTGGTCCGCCGAGCAGGCGCTGCGGGAGATGACGCGGCAGACGATGCGGCTCGAGAGCATGCAGCTGCAAAAATCGGCGCAGGCGCAGCTGGAGCAGACGAGAAAGATGGAGGCGGCGATGACGGAGCTTACCCAGAGGCAGCGCGTGGATATTACAGCCAGAACGCCGGACAGCGCGGCGGGCGGTATGATGGGATGCTACCGGCAGCGAATGGAGGTTGCGGGCATTGCGTCGGGTCCGTCGCAGCGGTCGATGCAGGAAATTTCGCGGTTTTTTGAGCGTGACGCCAGAAGATATGGATAGAAGTTTGAAAACAGCTGACGCTTTTTACATATGGAGAAGGAGAGGAAGACGATGCTGAGAATGCGGTTTGGATCTTTTGTGTGGCCGAATAATCCGCGGACGTACACCATCAGCTGCAAGCGGCAGACGGCGGTGCACAAGGTTCCGATGGGGGGCTTTGTGGTGCAGGATTTGGGCAGGACGGCGACGGTGATGAAGGGCGAGGGCGAGTTTTTCGGCGCGGATGCCTACAGTACGTTTTTGGAGCTGCTGGCGGTTTTTCAGAAGGGCGGGCGCGGGACGCTGGTGCACCCGGTCTGGCAGACGGCAGGTGCGTATTTTACGGAGCTGGAGCTGACGCAGGAGCCGCGAGACGACTATGTAGCCTACCGGTTCACGTTCTGCGAGGCACCGGGCGCGGCAGAGGAAGCGGCTGGCGATGAAGAGATGAACGGCCAGCGGTTTTATGAGCTGCGCGAAGGGCAGACGCTCTGGACTGTCAGCAATGCTTACGGACTGAGCATGACGGAGCTTTTGCGGCTCAATCCGCAGATCGCGAAGCCGAACGAGGTGCAGAGCGGAACGAGGGTGCGGGTGCGATGATCGGAATTGTGACGGATTACGCGGGGAAAAGAACGGCGCTGCCGGCGCTTTTGCAGTGGAGCGTCAAGCGGACGGACGGAGAGCCGTGCGACAGCTTCAGTGTGCAGTTCGCGTGCGGAAGGAAGACGGTATCCGAGCTCGAGGGGGTCACGGAGTTTCAAGCGGTGGAAGCCGGGAAGGTCGTGTTTACGGGAATCGTGGACGATTTTGAGCTCCGGCTCGGAAGGGACGGGGCACTGGCTGAGATCACGGGGCGCGGCATGGCGGGAAGGCTCATGGACATGCAGGTCCCGGCAGCAGAGTATGTGACAGCGCAGCTGGAGGATATTCTGAACGCCTATGTAAGGCCGTGCGGAATTACGAAGATCGAGGCGGACGCGATGCCGCCTGTGCAGCAGTTTGGCGTGCAGACAGGTACGACGTGCTATCAGGCTTTGGCGGGATTTTGCAGGCACAGCGCAGATATTTTTCCGCGGTTCCTCGCGGACGGGACGCTGGTGCTGCGAAAAAATGCGCTGGGGAAGCAGGTTTGGCTCGGAGATGAGATTTTGCAGGCGCAGTATGTGCGCAACCGCTACGGTGTGGCGGCAAGGCAGGTGCTCATCAACACGAGAAACGGCAGCATGCAGGCGGCGGATTACGCGGAGTTCCAAAAGCTTGGCGGCACGAGGGTACAGTACGCGGGCATGACGGGAAACAAGATCCGCGCGAGCTTCCGCACGGCAAAGCAGCGGCTGGATGATGCGAAGCGAGATGAAAAGCTTCTGTATGTGACTGCGCCGGGCGTTTTTCTGGCGGAGCCGTTGGACATGGTTTCTGTGAAGCTGGACGCGCTCGGAATTTCCGGGACGTTTACGGTGCAGGAGGCGCAGTCGGGGTGCGATGAGACGGGCGCGACTTGTACGCTTATTTTGAGGTGATGGAGATGTGGTTATCAAAACGTGTGATGGCGGATAGAGACGCGGAGGACCCGGCGACGCTTGGAACGGTGAGCATCGGAGGAAAAAATCCGGCGGTGGTCACGGACGCGGAAAAGCGGCAGGCGAAGGTCATCTCTCCGGGCGGCTATTGCTGGAACCCGGCGGCGACGGACTGTGTGCTGGTGGTGAAGGGAAATGAGCTGTATGTGGCGGGTATGCCGCAGGAGGGCACGAAGGGGCTCAGGGCCGGAGAGGTAATGCTCTTTTCCAAGGGCGCGAGCGTGAAGGTGACGAACGACGGGAAGATCCTTCTGCATGGCGATGTGTATGTGCAGGGGGATCTTTACGTGAATGGACAGAAAATGGAGGTGCCGTGAATGGAAAATCTGCTGCGAGACGGCGATTATGTGCCGAATGGCTTCGGCGGCTTTACGAGGCTTTACGGCGCGCAGGAGGTGCTGGCGAAAGCACTTTTTAAGCTCACATGCAGGCGCGGAAGCTTTCCGTTTTTGCAGGACTTAGGGAGCAGGCTCTATGAGTTTGGACGGCTCCGGCCGTCGGAACGGGAGGCTGCGGCAAAAATCTACTGCGAACAGGCCTTGCAGGGAATGGGGCTTACGGTGGACGAAGTGAAGCTGGCACAGCTGCCGAGCGGGCAGGCGAGCGTGGAGGTCTGGCTCACGTATCAGGATGAAAAACAGGCGTTGGAGGTGCGGATTTGAAGGAAGTAGACGAGCTTTACGGGAAAATGCTGGCGGTTTTTGAGGAGAAAACCGGATTTACAATGGACGACACGGCAGACCTTGCCGTTCGGCTGTACGCGGCGGCAGCGCAGATACAGACGCTCTACGCCTACAGTGACTGGGCCGTCAACCAGAGCTTTCCACAGACGGCGACGGGCGAGTATCTGGACTACCACGCGGCGCTGCGAGGGATCACGAGAAAGGCGGGGACGAAGGCAAGAGGCTCGCTTCGGTTCCGGCTGGACGCTGCGCGGGAAGACGATCTGACGGTCAATAAGGGAACGGTCTGCGCGACGGCAGGACTTGTCCGGTTCGTGACGACCAAGGACGGTGTCATTCCGGCGGGAGAGCTGTACGCGGATATTCCTGCGGAGGCCGAGAGCGTGGGCACGAGCGGAAATGCGGGTGCGGAGACGATCACGGTCATGACGCGCGCGCCGGAGGGCGTGTCCGGTGTGCTCAATCCGAAGGCCTTTACCGGCGGAAGCGGCGCGGAAACAGACGAGGAGCTGCGGGCGCGGGTGCTCGACAGCTTTATCCGGCTGCCGAACGGCGCAAACGCGGCGTTTTATGAGCTGCGGGCACTGAGCCATGCGGGCGTGGAGGCGGCGGTGGTCATCCCGAGAATGAACGGGATCGGAACGGTCGGCGTTGTGATTGCCGCGCCGGAGGGCGTGCCGTCGGAGGAGCTTTTGCAGGAGGTGCAGGACGATCTGGACGCAGTGCGCGAGATCGCGGTGGATGTGACGGTGCTGGCGCCCGAGGTGCAGTCGGTTGCTGTTACGGCGCAGCTGCTTCCAGAAACGGGCGTGAGCTTTGAGACGGCGAAGGCGGCGGCAGAAAAGGCAGTGGGGGCGCTCTTTACAGGCGCGCTTCTTGGAAGGAGCCTTTACAGGGCCGCCATTTTGAACGCGATTTTTGAGACAGGGACTGTGCAGAACGTGAAGCTTTTGCAGCCGGAGACGGATATTGACGGGACGGAGCGGACGCTTTGCAGGCTTGGCGAAGTGACGATCACGGAGGCGGAGGCATGAGCTACGGGAATGAGCTTATAGCGATGCTGCGGCCGCTTGGCGTTTACAGCTTTCGGGAGGGAAGCTTTTCACTTGCGGAATTGCAGGCGCTGGGCGCAGTTTTGGACGAGGCGGATGCGAGCTTTTCGAAGGCGCAGAAGGAAACGATCGTTCTGTCGGCGGGGGACGAGGGGCTCTCTAAGTGGGAAGCGCTGTTCCGAAGTAGGCCGCCGGCCAAAACGATTGAGGCCAGACGCGCGGCCATTGCGGGCTTTCTCCGGATCAGCGGCGACAGCTTTACGCTCGCGGCGCTCAACCGGTGTTTGTGCGCGTGCGGCGTTGCGTGCAGCGTGGAAGAGACCGGGGAGGTCAACCATGTGAAGGTCTGGTTCCCGGGTGTGATGGGCATTCCGGAGGGGTTCTCGCAGATGAAGATCATTATCGAGGACATTCTGCCGTGCCAACTGGGAATTACATATTGGTTCCGGTACTGCACATGGCAGGAGACGGAGGGCTACGGCCTGAGCTGGGGCGATTTGGACGCGATGACGTGGCACGGGTGGGAGACGTATCACGAGGATTAGAGGAGAAGAAGGGAGGAAGGGACGCGCCGCGTGCGGTACGTCCCTTCTTGGTATTTTGGCGTGCATTGCGGCGGAAGGTTCGATGCTTTTGCTGAAGGTAGAGACGTCTTCTTGCATTTTTTAATGTCGATGATAAATGCTAAGAGATGTGCAAAGATGATACCTTATCTTCTGGAACTGCCTTTTTGTATCCGTTCTGCGTTTGCATTCATTTGTGCCAGCGGAACGACCTGAACCTTGTGTGTTTTGGTGTGCCGGAAAATAATCTGGCTGTCCGGCAGGAACACATCCCCGATCAGAATGTTTCGGACAGTCGCAGCGCGACATCCGCTGTTCAACAGGAAGTTAATAATTACCCAGTTGCGGTATTCGCAGAAATTGCAATCCGGCGCAGGCTTTTTCAGTAGACGCAACAGCTCCTCATCCGTATACGTCTCTTTGAGCGTCTCGACCTGTTTGTAATTTGGAACATCGAGTGTCGTATAACCTTCCTTTGCGCACCAGTGCAAAAATGTGCGGAAGACGCGCAGATAACTGCTGATGGAGTTTTGCGCAAGAACATTTTGACGCATCGAAACGATCATCCGATCAAGGTCAGCTTGCTGTACTGCGCCAAACGTCATTTCCGTATCGAGATATTTTCCAATCGACTTAAAATGCGAACGGTAGGTTTCTACGGTTTTGTCCGATACGCCCTTTGCCATCTGGCTGACCACGAAATCTTCAAACGCGCCTTTCATGGACAGATTTTCATTTTCTTTTCTGAACACAATTTTCATAAAAAATCAGACCGCCTGCCTTTCCAAAAAATCATGGAGAACGTAAGCGGTCTGTGTTGGGGATAAAAAAAGAAAAATCCCTTGAAAACACAGCGTTTTCAAGGGATTGGCAAGCAGCACCCTTTTAGATCCCACGACTTAAAATCTCTTGAAATCTCAAGGGTTT
>ERZ772882.1076-NODE-1076-length-31936-cov-12.367554_pt1 | contig 31936 bp, 29 predicted proteins | sample MGYA00580576_ERZ772882 | MGnify/ENA primary metagenome ERZ772882 (study PRJEB29015, sample SAMEA2737658) | human gut metagenome | biome: human gut; feature: human-associated habitat; material: faeces | place: China | collected 2012 ... | reverse complement strand
AGCAATATCATGTTTAGAACAATTCGTAAAAAGAAAAATGAAATCAGCATTGACACGGCAAAGGCTCTTTTGCAGTCCAGCCGACGTGGCGTTCTTGCCGTAAATGGAGATGACGGATATCCCTATGCAATTCCTATCAACTATGTCTACGATGACGATGCACAGAAAATTTATTTTCATGGAGCACGTGTAGGTCATAAAGTAGATGCACTGCGTGCCTGTGACAAAGTATGCTTCACGGTATATGGAAATGAAATCATCAAAGAAGAAGATTGGGCACCGTTTGTGCAGAGCGTTGTGGTATTTGGCAGATGCTACCTTGTAGAATCCGGTGCAAGAGCAACAACTCTGTTAAAACGATTTGCAATGAAATACTATCCCAGCGAACAGTTAGTTGATGAGGAAATTGCCCATGCAGGAAAGGCTGTGCAAATTTTTGAAATAGACGTGGAGTACCTCAGCGGCAAGGAAATACAGGAACGATAAATTAGAATTTATGGAGAAGACAATGATGGATAAAAAGACACAAAAAATAGGAGTGATTTGTTCAATTGTACAGATTATATTAAGCATAATATGCTTGATTTATAGTGCGATAAATCAAGAAAATATTATAATGTGGGTATTATTTTTATGCTCTGGAATTTTATCGTTAAGCTCGAATATTAGTAGAAACAATAAAAAAGAAGACGAGTGAGGAAGTGCAAATTCAAGTTTGGAGAATTGAGAAAATCGGAATTTGGAGAAGAAAAAATGGAATATATAAACTATATTAAATTAATGAAGAGACAAATAAAAACTTTAGACAGCAGAGAGCGGGCTTATCAAGACAATGTTATTCGACCTTTTTTGCAATCAGTTTTTGGTGATTTGGATATAGAACCAGTGGATATTAAGATTAATTCTGAAATACACCAATATGAACAATATTGTGGAACATATGAAAAGAAGTATAAAGATGAAAAAACTAACAATGAGATAATAAAACTTCTTCCTGCTACACCTGATTTATGCATAACTGATGAATGGCACTGGAACAATTTGGAAGTTCAAGTTAATTATAGAGGAGTTGTAGAAATTAAATCACCTATACTGGATTATATAACAGGATTTGACCCTTCGGAATATAAGTGTTTAACTGAAATTAAACGACATTTAAAAGCAAAGAATAATGCAAAGGTTATTCTTACAGATGGTGTAACATGGGTTTTTTATAATAAAGAACGTGGGTTGGAACCTATTATTAAACCAATATGTTTAGGTGAGTTAAAATATAGATATTCTGTTTCAAAAAATAACAGACGTATTCTTGCAAGAACAAAAGGTGGAAAACCTATTATAGATGATATAATTTTTCAAGAAGATGAAGATGAGTTTATTAGACTAAAAGAAGAGTTAAAAAATTTTATTACACCGATGTGAAAATTCCAGTTTGTCGATGTATAAGGCAAAACTAGTAACGGGTAAACCTCATCAATTTACCCGCTTTTTTTATGCCTTCTATTTAACTATGGGTAGTATTTTGGAGGTTTCTGTGAGGATGGTTTGTCCAAGTTGTAAAAAGAGAAGACCTTCATCGAAAGCACCTGCATCTAAGAACATCTGTGATTACATCTCGAATGCATAGAACAAAGAGACTCAATGTTTCTTTGTTTTATTGTGCTTTTACAAACAAACGAAGCAAACTTTGGAAATTCTTAATTTCATGAAGTTAGAACAAATCTTTTTCGTAAAAGAAGCTGTTTCTTTCATATTACGTAAACAAGATATTTTAGTAAAAGAAGTTCTTAGTTTCATAATGAAGAAACAAGATAATTTCTTAAAAGAAGTTGTTAGTTTCTTAAAGAAGCTGTTAGTTTCATGAAAACAGTCTTCTTGTTAAAAGGGATAAAAAGATGACTTCAACAATAAATAATCACGAAAAAAAAGAAGGGTATTAGAAGGCAGAGAAGGCTCGTGTAAGAGTCTTCTTTTGTTTTTGCTTGAATAATGATGTAAAGCATTTATATATGGATAATTAATGATATTTTGATATTTTGATATTTTAAGTGCAAATATGCTTTATATATAGTTTTTTTGTGCATTTTATAAAATATCAGTATGATATTTTAAGTGAAACGTATTTATGTTGAGTGATTTGTTAAATTATCACAAATATAATAAAATATGCTTTATATAAAGTGCATTTATAATTTTGTTCACAATTCATGAACAATATCATTTAACAAAAAAATGAGTTTTTACAACTTTTTACAGTTTTCTTTACAACTTTTGATTTTGTAAAGTATAAAAAAACTCTGAAACCCTTTAAATAAAGGACTTCAGAGTCTTAAATTTCAAACTGGCAGGGGTAGTAGGAATATGAATGATTTTTAAAATGTGGCAGTGATGCCACCTTTATATTTAGTTAACGTGAAAAACTGTTTACATGGTGGCAAATGTGCCACTTTTTTTTAAAATTTATCAATTTAAAAAATTTGTGGGTTTAAAAGATTTTGTGAGTACACACATGACGTTTCCAATTAAAAATTTAGCATTAAGAATGATAATAAATAAGCTGTAAATTGAGGAGAAATGTTGTTGTCAGAAAGCAAAAAAAGCTCAGGGGTTATCTGATGGGCACTCACATTTTTTTGCATTTTAAAGAATTGGTTTTAGTTATTTCTGTCTGAAAACCAAAAATCTCTAAAATTGATCAAAATACATCATTTTTTTACTTTTTTCTTTTTTGTAAATTTTAAAAATGCTTTATATAAAGCAGATCATGAGCTTAAAAAAAATTAACAAAAAATAAAAGTGGGACAAATATAGGGTTTAATTAATGTATGAACAGATGATATTGCTTGGATATTTGAGGTTGAATTTAGAGAGAATGTATCTTTGATTACAAACATGAATATACCAGTTTATGTCATTTGTTTGAAATAAACGTATAGCAAGCCATGGCTATACATTAACAAAAGGGGGACTATATATGGCTAAAGTAAGCTACGGCCAATCTGGCTACGTCGGTTGCAAAATGAGCGAACGAGCTAAGGAAGCGTATGACAATGGAGAAAGACCAATGTCGAAGTGGAACAAATGGGATATTCTTAACGAATTGGAATATGATTTGGATGATGATACCATCGCCAAATTAAGCAAATACAGTACTCAAACTTTAAAAAATGTCTGCTTGGAATGGACGAGCTGGCATCACACCGGTTCATATGCAAACGAGACAGATTTTTACGCAGTTATGGATGGTAAAAATGCAGATCTAAATCAAGTTTTTAGTGATTTAGATGAAGAAGAAAAAGTGTTGAAAGAATTCAGAAAAAGACAAAAGGAAGAAAAAAGATTGTTGGAGAGTACAGAAGAGAAGTGTTACTTCAGATTCGGCGTATGGAGTGGGACTAAAAAGCATCCGAAACTTGTTTATTATAGAACATATGGCATTAAAAAAGGTGTTTGGATTTATTACATGGATGGCTCTTCTTTGAAAAAAAAGAATGCATCTGGTAATTATGTGAATGTTCTACAGATATATAATCGTGCACCTAAGGGGAAAGCTCATATCTTTAATAGAATAAAAAAAGAACTAAAGAAAAAGAAAGGAGGAAAGTAAGTTATGGGTTTTACCAAGAAAATGGATGACCACTTGTGCCTTGATAATATATTCATGAAAAGAAAAAAGAGAGAGCATGTGTACGATGAGGCGGTCGAGTTGTTGAAAAAAATGTTACAAACCGATGATGAGTTGTTAATTGATGACGTTCTTGAAATTTTTATCTTGATTTTCGAAAGTGAAACTAAAGTGCTATATGGGGATTATTTGATTAGATGTTTATCTAGACAGTATTATGGACTAAATTTTGGGCTAATTGAAAATACCGAAGCAATGGTATATCTTCAACATTATGGTACTACGTACGTCTATGACCAAGGTGATATATTTACATTGGATTGGTTAGATTATTCAAAATTTGCACCAAGAAAATCTGGATATTATTTTGTCAAAGTATATTGTACACAGGTACGGGCACTATATTACGATGCGGATTTAGAAAGTTTTATGGAATTCATAGATGGTAAACAGGTGAAAGCATTATATGACCATAATATTCTTGCGTGGTCGACACTAATTGGTGCGTTACCAATTGATTTGGAACAACATTTATCACAGTTAAAATATGATTGGTTGTCGTAAAATGTAGATTTACGTTAAGGTGGCAATTGTGCCACCTTTTTGGTCGAGATAATAGAATTGTGGCAACAGTGCCACCTTTTTTTGATTGATATAGAAATGAATTAGTGGCAATAATGCCACTTTTTTAATGCTTTTTCATAAAAAATCAGGGAAGTAATACACTTATGAATAATATGATTATTAAAAAAGTGCCTTATATAAAATGCATTTATGGTATTTATCAAAAAAAATAAAGAAAAAATAAAAAAAAGGGCGAAAAACAGGCATTATATATGTGTAAACGTATTACAAATAAATATAATCGATTGTATTGTTTTCAATTTGTTCAACAAATTGATGAAAAGAAAGGACAAACAAATATGGAAAAAGTATTGTATCAGATCGTCGTAATCAACATTGCGGTTCAATACGGTATTGAGATTGCTATTATATTTAGCTATTTTACTTACTTTATTGATAAGCATTGTGATGATGACGGATTTGATGTAGAAAAAGGTGTTTTCATGCCCGCTAAAAGAATCGTTGAGTATCTGCCCTTTTTCAAAGAAAGGCGAGTTTACTATTATTTGAAAGAGATGGAAGATTTAAAGTTATTTAAACGCGTGCGAAATGGGGATAATCCATGGGATCAAACTTATTGGTATACGTATGGTGAAGTTGGATGGTCAATGTTGGAAAATTACTATCCTAAGCAATTCCAAAATATTGCAAAAGCAAATACAAAAAAAGACAAATGTACAATTGCAAAAAAAGGGAATTGTACAAGTGAAGAAAACAACAAATGTACAAGTGCAAATTCTGACAATTCTATATATATAAATAAAGATAAGAAGTATGTAGATAGAATTAATAAAGAAAAAAAGAATAAGGAAATTTACTCAAACATCATTCAACACTTTAATTTGAAATGTGACAAATCTTATAAGTTGGATTCAGATGTGTTTATTGCTTACGTTGATGCACTTCTTGTGAAAGGGTTTAGTGAACAAGATATTATATCGGTCATTGATCAAAAATGCAAAGAGTGGACGAATACGAAGTATGCACAGTATCTTAGACCATCTACATTGTTTGGTGATAAGTTTGAAATCTATCTTAATGATTGTCAAAAATCAAGTGGAAACCATAAAAGAAAGGGGAATGTTATATGAATGATGAAAAATGTAAAAGATGTCTAATGTTTGGCGGAAAAGGTACGTTTAATTACGATAAACTTGAGAAAGACCATGAATTACCTGTCGAGTATACATTTCAATGTAAAACCAGACAAACCTGCGAAAAAATTGTTGAATATAGAAAAAAGAAAATTGCTCATTATAAAGAAATATCAGGTATGGGGAATTTGCTTGATAAGAGTTTGGACAATTTTCAAGTAAATGATGGATGGCAACAGTATTGTAAGGAAGTAGTTCAAAGCTATTTAAATGATTCCAAGCTTGCGATTAAAAAAGATAATCCATTGCCGTGGTTGCTGTTTATGGGAAAGACGGGCACGGGTAAGACTCATTTATGTTCAATCGCAGCGAATGGATTGATGGAATTAGGTAAGCGCGTAACCTACATGACTTATCCTTCCTTGGTTCGAGATATCAAGATGTTTAATGCAGATGGATTGGTAGATAAAGCTAAACATACAGATGTGTTATTTCTAGATGACTTGTTTAAATTTGAGGATGCAAAGTGTAATCTTGAGTTGTTTGAAATTCTTGATTATCGATACAAGGAAGATAAATGTACCATCATCTCAACTGAGAAAAAAGAAGCTGAACTTATGGCGTTGGATGAAGCATTGTTTGGACGTATTGCTGAAAAGGCTGGACAATCTAGGTATTGCACGGAGATTTCGGACAAAGATAATGATAGAAACTTCCGCTTAAAATAGTGGCTTTGGATAACAAGTGAAAAACAACACCAATAAAGTGGATGAATTAAATAAGTGCATACACATCCACTTTATAGAAGTGTTGAATATATACTGCATTGAACATGTGTTCAATATTTGTGGGTTATGGAAAAAAAAGGAGCAATTAATATGGATAATAACAATAATAAAACAAATAACATCAAAACTCAGTCTATTCGCATGAGAGAACTCGATAAACAGTGTTTTGATGAGATAAAAAAAGAAAAGAAAATGAATGCTGAAGAAGTGATGAGTTTGCTTATGGACAAGTATAGAAATGATGAGTTTGTGACTCAACACTCACAACATGAGAAATCTATTGGTGATTTTGAGCGTTACACCAATGCTGTACGTGGTATCTTTCAAGGATTGATTTGCGAATGTGAAAATCAAGAACAACTAATCAGAACTGAAGTTGAGAATGATTTTAAGGCAAAGGAAAAGATGATTTTTGTACTCAACAATAAGGTTTTTAAGCTTGAATCGGATATGAAGGATAAGGATGTCTCGATTTCAAAATCACAAAAAGTGGTTGGTGATTTAAAAGAAGAAAACGCTTTATTGAGAAAAACCAATGATTCTTTACAAGAAAACTTAGAAAATGTGGAATCATTCAAAGAATTGTTTCTTGGTGAGAAAGAAAAAAATGCAGTTCTTATAAAACAACATGAGGAAGAAGTAAGGAAGCTAAATGAAGATAAAGATTCTATAAGTGCACAATTAGAAGATGTTGAGAACAGTAAATCAATTTTGATCGACACACTAAATAAGACACAACAATCACTTGACGATAGTGTTGTTGAAATTGATCAACTAAAAGAAAAGAATCAGTCTTTGTATGAAAGAGTTCGCGAATTAGAAAAAGCATTGGATGAGAACCAAGGCAAAGTGATTCCGGTTGTTAAAATTGTGGACAGAAAAAACAGAAAATTACACCGTAATTTAGTGTAATTCTTATGTTAGGGGAATAGAAAATGAAAGATACGGAATATCCGATCTGGAGAAAGTATGCGTTGACTGTACAGGAAGCGGCTATATATTTCGGGATTGGTGAGAAGAGGATACGGCAGATAATCGAAGATAATCCATATGAATCCTTTATTCTTGAAATTGGGTCGCATGTAAAGATTAAGCGAGTGCTTTTTGAAAAGTATTTAGATGACACAAATTCGATTTGAATTTGTGGAAAAAAGACCGTGGGTACGCTAGAATATGGGTGTCAACGGTCTTTCTTATATATGTCAGGGGGAATATAAATATGCAAGAAAGACGTTATGATAACAAAGGAAGATTGCTTCATACGGGTGAAGTACAGATGTCAGATGGTAGATATCGTTATAAGTATAAAGATGTAGATGGAAAGATGAAGGTTATCTATAGTTTACGTTTATGTCAAAAAGATAGAGCTCCACGTGGTAAGAAAAAAGGTATTTCACTTCGCGAGATGGAAAAAAAGATTCAATTTGAAATGATGCAAGGCATCAATACTGACGGAATGAGTATTACAGTGTTAGAGCTAGTAGAAAAGTATATTTCTACGAAGTTAAATGTTCGAATCAACACTAAAGCTGGATATCAAACGGTGGTGAATATCTTAAAAAAAGATCGATTTGGCCAGATGAAAATTGGTGAAGTTAAAATTTCGGATGCGAAGTGTTGGTTGATCAAACTTCAAAAGAAGGATGGTCGTAGCTATAGTTCAATCACTAGTATTCGTGGTGTATTAAGACCAGCTTTTCAAATGGCACATGACGATGATTTGATCCGAAAGAATCCATTTAACTTCCAATTGGTAGATGTGATCTATAACGATTCAGTGACTCGTGAGGCAATTACTCGAGATGAGGAAAGACGATTTTTGAAATTCGTGAAAGAAGACAAGCACTTTAGTGAGTTTTATGATGGCTTTTATATCTTGTTCAATACAGGTATGCGTATATCTGAGTTTTGTGGTCTAACACTAGATGATGTAGATTTTAAAAATCATACGATTAACATCAACAAGCAGTTGATGAAAAAGAATCGCGAATACTATATTCAAGAAACAAAGACAGAAGCGGGAACGCGTATCATTCCTATGACAAGTGATGTGGAAAGTTGCTTTAAACGAATGATTCAAAATAGACCTAACTTTAAAAGAAAAGAACCATCAGTTGATGGTGTATCGGGCTTTTTAGCTTTTGATAGAAATGGTAGTATTCTATATTCACTTCATTGGAATAAGCATATGCATTATGCAGTTGAAAAGTATAACAGCATCTACAAGAAGGAATTGCCTAATATTACACCACATGTTTGTCGACACACGTATTGTAGTAAGATGGCAAAGGCTGGTATGAATCCAAAGACACTTCAGTATCCTATGGGACACTCAGATATCACTGTGACTATGAATACTTATACACACATTAAACTTGAAGATGCTCAAGAAGAATTATCAAGATTAGGTTGCGAATAAGGCTGGGTTCAAACCATTGGTTTTTATACCTCATTTTATACCAAAACAGGTCCAAACCATGATAAAATATGCCAAAATATGCCAAGTTACGCAAAAAGTGTAAAAGTCAATAAGTGCTTTATATAAAGTAAAAATGCTATAAATAAAGGAGAATTTGAAGATGGTAAAAATTATGTTTATATGCCATGGGAACATATGTCGTAGTGTTAGTGCTGAGTACATTATGAAAGATTTGGCAAAGAAAAATGGGGTAGATCTATATGTCTCTAGTGCAGCTACAAGTCGTGAAGAAATTGGTAATGATATCTATCCTCCGGCTAAGCGTAAACTAAAAGAAAAGGGGATTCCATTTTCTAGACATTACGCAAGACAAGCTACAATGAGTGATTATTTGTCGTATGATTATTTAATTTGTATGGATGAAAATAATATGCGTAATCTAAATCGTATGTTCAATAATGATCCAGATCACAAGATCTATAAATTATTATCAAGAGATGTTTCAGATCCTTGGTACACCAACGATTTTGAAACGGCTTATAATGATATTTTTGAAGGCTGCAAAGCTTGGTTGGAGAAGTTATCATGAAACAGAATCTACATACACACTCTATCTTTTGTGATGGCAAAGATACGATTGAAGAAATGACTTTAGAAGCCATCTCAAAAGGCTTTGATATTCTAGGATTTTCAGGACATGGATATTTAAGTATAGATGATGGTTCAATGCGAGATACTAAGGGGTATATTTCTGAAGTTCAAAGAATTAAATCAAAATATTCTTCATCTATTCAAATTCATTTAGGGATTGAAGAAGATATGTTAGGAAGAATATCTGAAAAAGCTCCATTTGAATATGTGATTGGAAGTAAACATTTTTTAGGTAAGACTGCTGTGGATTATTCAAAGCCTGTATTTGATTCTTTATTTGAATCCTATTCTGGTGACTATAAAAAGATGTGTAAAGACTACTATTCAGATTTATCGAATATGTATGACTGGCAAGAAGTGGATATCATTGGACATTTGGATTTGATTACCAAATATAATGAGGACGAGTCTTATTTTCAATTTAATGATAAAGACTATATGAATATTGTTTGCGATTGTATTGACCGATTGTTGATCAACGATAAGATTTTTGAAGTGAATACAGGAGCTATCGCCAGAGGCTATCGTAAAACACCATATCCATCTAAGAATATATTGGAATATTTATACGCAAAGAATGCACGTATTTGTCTAAACAGTGATTGTCATGATAAGAACTATTTGGATTGTGCTTTTGAATCCAGTTTAGACTTGATTCAATCTTGTGGATTTAAAGAACTGCAGATACTCACAAAAGATGGTTTTGTACCAGTAAAAATTAAATAGAATAAACAGTGAAGGTGTTCTTGTGATAATCAATTAGACCTTCACTTTTCATTTTAGAAAGTTCTTTTGATAAAGCACTTCGTTCTACGTTTAAATAGTCAGCCATCTGTTGACGATCAAACGGAATCTTAAAGGTAGAATTTTGTGTTTCTAGTTTCATAAACGATAAGTATGACAACACTTTATTGCGAATGGTTTTGTTGGAAATATGGAATATGTGTTGTGACAACATCTTGTTTTTATTTGAAAGTATTTGAATCATTTGATCTTTTAATTCTGGGGATTTTTCTAAGGCTTGAACATCTAAAAATTGAATCGTACAATCCTCAACCGCTCTAACATAGACGTGCATAGGTGTTTTGGTTAGGGCATAGCTTTCCGCAAACATTTGATTGGGACCTATATGTGACAATAAGGAAACATTGCCTAAAAAGTCTACAGTTTCTATGACAACACTTCCTTCTTTGACAATGCCAATGGCTTGAGGAATATCTTCCATATGATAAATAATTTCATTTTTCTTGTATTTTTTAAATTGTAAATCCATAAATATCTCCCTTTCGTGGTTTAAACAACATAAATTTAATGTATTATACACTATAATAAGTTCATAAGAAATGAGGATGATTCTATGTTAAGAAAAATAATTCAAATTGATGAAGATAAATGTACAGGATGCGGTATCTGTGTGGATGCCTGTCATGAAGGAGCCATTGGCTTAGTGAATGGAAAAGCGAAATTAATGCGAGATGATTATTGTGATGGACTAGGGGATTGTTTACCAACATGTCCTACAGGTGCTATTTCATTCATTGAAAAAGATACTCTAGCTTATGATGAAGAGGCTGTAAAAAAGAATATGGAAAAGCGCATGAAAGAATCAGGCACCATGCATTCAGGATGCCCTGGATCTATGATGCATACACTGAATCCAGTTGTATCAAGTCCATCGATTGATGTAACAAGTCAATTAACATCTTGGCCTATACAAATTAAGCTAGCACCTATCAACGCACCATTCTTTCAACATGCTAAGCTTTTAATAGCTGCGGATTGTACTGCTTATGCCTATGCCAATTTCCATCAGGAATTTATGAAAAATAAAGTGACTCTAATAGGATGTCCAAAACTAGATGGAGTGGATTATTCAGAAAAGCTTTGCGATATTATTCGTATGAATTCGATTGAAAGTGTAACCATTGTTCGTATGGAAGTACCTTGTTGTGGTGGGCTTGAAAATGCGGTTAAGAAAGCTTTGCAGGAAAGTAAAAAGTTTATTCCTTGGCAAGTTGTCACAATTTCAATAGATGGAAAAATCTTAGATTAAACCTAAAAAAAGTGCAGTTAACGTATCAGATATTGCACTTTTTTCATTTTCTGACACGTTAAACGTTGTTTTTGTCATTTTTGATATGAAAAAAGTATCACCGTAGCGATACTTTAATGATTATTCCTTTGTGATTTCTTTATAGCTAGCTAGACCATAAGCACTATCTGCAAGTGTACCTGCATTGACAATAGCTTGTTCCATTGCTTTTACGGCCATGATTCCAACTAGATCTTGTTCTGCAGGCACTTTATTCGATGTCATCGCAAAAATAGTATCTCCATCACTTGAAGTGTGGACGGGACGGATACATCTTGCATATCCATTATGTGCCATACTCGCAATCTTATTCATTTGTGCTTTATTTAAATCCGCATTTGTGATGATACAACCAATTGTCGTATTCATACCACAAGAATTGATCATCTTTTCAGCTGCCTTTAAGATTTCATCTTCACTAAACAATCTTGTGTTCGTGTTTCGATCATAGATACCTGCAATTGGTTTGTCTGAATTTGGGTAGAAAATATCACCGCAAGCATTTACTGCGACAATAGCTCCTACTTTTAATGAACTTATTTGTAGGGCTGAAAATCCAAGTCCTGCCTTCATCGCATATTGAGGACCAAAGAATTTACCAACACTAGCCCCTGTTCCTGCACCTACATTTCCTTGTTTTGGATCATTTTTTTCAGCTTCTATACAAGCATCATAACCCATTTGTTTGTTTGGATACGCTTTAGAATTACCTACACCACAATCAAATAGACAAGTTTCACATACGATTGGAATATAGATGTTTTTCATGTCAAAACCAATTTCGTGTTCGCTCAAATATTGCATAACACCACTACTTGATTCTAAACCAAAAGCACTACCACCTGATAATGTAACCGCATGAATCTTTTGAACCATGTTCTTTGGATTCAATAAATCTGTTTCACGAGTGGCTGGACCACCACCACGTACATCTACACCAGCTGTAGCTCCTTCTTTACATAAGATGACTGTACAGCCAGTCGCATTTTCTGTATCTTGTGCACTACCAATTTGAAATCCTTCGATCTCATTGATTTGAATTGTCTTCATTTTTGATCTCCTTTAATTCATATAAATCATTTCTACGTACCTTCCAATAAGGCATCCTTTTCCTTACTTTTTCAATGTCGTTTAAATCGATATCTACAACTTTGTATGCTTCTTCTTCACCCAACTCCACTACAACATTGCCAAAACCATCCACAAGAATAGAATGGCCTCCTGAAGTATAGTTCTTATACGTATACTTAGCTGGGGCAACCCCACACAAAAAGACTTCATTTTCTAAGGCGCGTGTTTGAGTAAATAGCTTCCAATGTTTCTTTGTAGCCTGCTCATTAAAAGCGGCTGGACAAAATAGAATTTGTGCTCCATTTTGAGATAGAACTCTGGATACTTCTGGAAAGCGAATGTCGTAACATAATAAAATGCCACATTTTCCCCATGGCGTATCAAAACATTGTAAGTGATTTCCTGGTACAAACACTTCATTTTCACAATAATCTTGTTTGTTGTGGAATTCAAAAAGATGTGTTTTATCATACGAACAAACAATGTCGCCATCGCTATTTAATATGTAACAGCGATTGTATTTGTCAGCACAAATGGAACCAGCCACAATCCATATCCTATGCGATTTAGCTAGTTTTTTTAAAGCTATCAAACTTTCATCATGACGCAAATACGCTGTTTTAAGTGCATCATTATGATAGGGACAATTCCACATTTCTGGTAGAACTAAAATATCACAGTCTGGAATATTTTTTAGTTTAGCTATATTTTGTTGGTTATCCATTGAAACAGACATTTGGTACATACAGATCTTCATATAGATTATGATAGGCGAAAAGTGACTACTTTTCAAGGTGTGCAAAGACTAACATGTGTTTATTTACTACTGATTTGAAATCGTTTACAATCATTTTAGGAGGTTTCTTATCATGTATAAAATTATAGAAGTAAAACAAAGTGTATTTGAAGATAATAATAAAGATGCGAACAAATTGAGAGAAGAATGTAAAGATAAAGGTGTGTTCTTATTGAATGTTATGTCAAGTCCAGGAGCAGGGAAGACAACAACTCTATCTAGAACGTTAGAAAGACTAAAAGATACAATGAGAATTGGTATTATGGAAGCGGATATTGATAGTGATGTAGATGCCAAAACCATCAGTGAATATGGCGTACGCACGATTCAACTACATACAGGTGGTATGTGTCATTTAGACGCAGATATGACTCGTCAAGGATTGCATGAAATGGGGATGGAAGATTTAGATTTGGCTGTACTTGAAAATGTAGGAAATTTAGTGTGTCCTGCTGAATTTGACACGGGATCCACTAAAAATGTGGCTATATTAAGTGTTCCAGAAGGAGATGACAAACCTTTAAAATATCCATTGATGTTTCAAGTGTGTGATGTGGTTTTAATTAATAAAATGGATGTATTGCCATACTTTGATTTTGATGTAGATAAGTGTAAAAAGAATATTTTGTACCGTAATCCAAATGCGAAGATTTTTGAAGTGTGTGCTAAAACAGGTGAGGGAATTGAAGATTGGTGTAATTGGCTTGAAAACGAAGTAAAGGCCTGGAAAGAATAATATGACATATCGAGATAATATTGATAAACTAGCAAGGCGTATCACGGATCGTATTCCAGCTAAAGTAAAAAAATTATCGGAAACGGATCCTGAATATGAGTGCTTAAATGAAATATTAAATGATGAACAATGCGATTTATGTTTGTGTTTTGAAGTGCGTAAACCACTTTCTTTTGAAGAAGTAGTGAAAAGAAGTGGGTGGCCAGCAGGAAGAGTGAATCGTGTATTAAATGAAGTATGCAATATTGGAATGATTGAATACAACTGGGAAAATGAGAATCATCATAAACAGTTTGTGCTTCCTCAATTTGTTCCTGGAGCAGCTGAATTTATGGTTATGAATAAAGATCTTGTAGAAGAACATCCAATTGTTGCGGATTTCTTTGAAAAGATGACGCGATTACCACTTGAAAAGGTAACGCCAATGGTTCCACCTGGAGGAGCAGGCATTGGTATGCATGTTATTCCCGTAGAAAAGGCGATTCATGCAAATCAGCAAGCGGTAAGTGTAGAAAAGATTTCGCATTGGTTGAATAAATACGATAAATACGCACTTTCTCCATGTTCATGTAGAAGACAACAACGTGTTAGAGGTGAAGGAACTGGTGATGTTGAAGCGGATGTTTGTATTGCGGTAGGTGATATGGCTGACTATGTTGTACAGACAAACAAGGGTGGTCATTATTGTACGTATGAAGAGGTTATTGAGACTTTAGAACGTTGTGAAAGAAAAGGATATGTACATCAGATTACGAATATTGATGGAGAAGATAAGATTTTTGCGATATGTAACTGCGCACATGGTGTTTGTAACGCATTAAGAACGAGTCAATTGTTTAATACGCCTAATATGTCGGCCAGTGCTTATAGGGCTCATGTGGATAGTGAAAAGTGTGTTGCGTGTGGAAAGTGTGTGGAAATTTGTCCTGTAGGAGCGGCAAAATTGGGTCAAAAACTTTGTACAAAAGATGGACCTGTATCGTATCCTAAGCAGGAACTTTGTGATGATGTAAAGTGGGGCCCTGAAAAGTGGAACTGGAATTTTAGAGATACAGCTAAAGTCAACTGTTATGAAACGGGAACATCGCCTTGTAAGAGTGCTTGTCCTGCACATTTACCGGTACAAGGCTATATTAAGATGGCGAAAGAAGGTCGCTATATGGATGCATTAAAGTTAATTAAAGACTTTAATCCATTTCCAGCCGTATGTGGAGCTATTTGTAATAGAAGGTGTGAACAACAGTGTACGCGTGGATTGATTGATGAGCCTTTAGCTATTGATGAAATCAAAAAGTTTATTGCTGAACAGGAACTTCATGAAGATAAACGATATATTCCTTTGTGTGAAAATGTCGAAGGCAAATTTTTCACGAATAAGATGGCCATTATTGGTGCAGGTCCTGCGGGTATGAGTGCAGCTTATTATTTAAGAATGATGGGCTATCCTGTCACAATATTTGAAAAGGAAGAAAAACCAGGCGGTATGTTGGTATATGGAATTCCATCCTTTAGATTAGAGAAGTCTGTGATTGAGGCTGAAATTGAAGTGTTAAAGGCTATGGGCATTGAATTTAAGCTTGGCATAGAAGTAGGTAAAGATATTACTTTGGATGATTTAAGAAATGAGGGATATGAAGCATTCTATGTGGCCATTGGTGCTCAAGGATCAAGAAAATTAAATATTCCAGGAGAAGATAATGCGATGGTTGAATCTGGAATTGATTTCTTGCGAAAGGTGAATAAAGTAGAGGATCCTAATCTAATTTTTGGCGATGTGGTTGTCGTTGGTGGTGGAAATGTTGCGATAGATGTAGCTCGCGCAGCTTTAAGAAGTGGGGCACAAAAGGTTCATTTATGTTCTTTAGAACAAGAAGGCGAAATGCCGGCTAGTCCTGAGGAAGTATTAGAAGCTAAAGAAGAGGGAATTCTTCTTCATTGTGGATGGGGTCCAAAGGAAATCTTAGAAGATTCAATTGTATTTAAACAATGTGTAAGTGTAAAGGATGAAACTGGAAGATTTAATCCAAGCTATGATGATAGTGTTTTGGAAACTATACAATGTAGTCATGTATTACTTTCAATTGGACAAAGTATTATTCCAATTCAAGGATTGGATGTAGATGTCAATCCAAATGGAACAATCAAAGCGGATGGTACAACACTTCAAACATCTGTTGAAGATGTATTTGTGGGCGGTGATGTGTATACAGGTCCAAAATTTGCGATTGATGCGATTAGTCATGGTAAAGAAGCAGCTGAATCTATGCATCGTTTTGTTCATAAGGGGCATTCTCTTACAATTGGAAGAGACTTACATTTATTTAATGAATTTGATAAGAATAACGCATTGATTGATATTGATTTTGATCATGCCAAACGACAGATACCTGGTATTAAAAAGGGGTTGGGTGAAAAATCCTTTAGAGATTTACGTTCGACATTTACAGAAGAACAAGTTAAGATTGAAGCCAATCGATGTCTTGGATGTGGTGCAAGTATTGTGGATACCAATAAGTGCATTGGTTGTGGTTTGTGTACGACAAAATGCGAATTTGATGCGATCCACTTAACGCGTGATATCAAAGATGGCGCAAGAATGGTTAAGGCGGAAGATAAGATGAAAGCTATCTTGCCGTATGCGGCTAAACGCCAAATCAAGATTATTCGCAATAAGAAGAAATAGTATGCATGAATTAGGAATTGTTGTACATATTTCAAAAACATTAGAAGAACTTGCACAAGAAAATAATATTACAGATATTCGTAGAGCGACTTTGCAGATAGGAAAAGTAAGTGGAATTGTTCCTGAGTATTTAGTAGATTGTTGGAAATATTATAAGAAAAAAGTTCCTTTAATTGAAAACTCAACACTAGAATATGAATGGATTGAAGCCATTACGATTTGTAATGAATGTGAAAAAACATATGATACGATTCAATATGGAAGAGAGTGTCCATATTGTAAGAGTGAACATACAGTTCTTCTTCAAGGTAATGAGTGCCTCATTAAGGAGATTGAAGCCGAATAAGCGTTGAAAGGCGCTTTTTTTGCTTTTTTAGAAAAATTCCTTTTTTTACGTATATGAGTATGTAGGAAATGCCTACTAGAATTGAGGTGCTCATGCGTAGCGCAAATTTATTAAATGATTTCGCCTTTAAGTATGTGTTTGGCGAAGATTGTAAGGAGGCTAATGATGCCTTAAAATCATTACTTACGGTATTTTTAGAAAGGAAAGTACATCATGTGGTTGTTAAAAACTCAGAAATGGTGAAAGATTTCAGTAAAATGAAAAATCCAAGATTGGATCTGTTGGTTGAGTTTGATGATCGAACGATGGTGGATTTAGAAATGCAGTTAAGACAAACTCAAGATCATCTGCCGATTCGCTTTAGTTATTATTTGGCTAGACTTCATGGTTCTCAAGAATTGGAAGGAAAATATTATGGAGAGTTAAAGGAAACAATTGTCTTAGTGTTCTTTAATGTGAATTTAATTGATAATAATAGAATGTGTAACACATTCACATTGAAAAATGAGGATGGCTTATCTTTTGTGAAAGAAACAGAAGATCGTATGAAGATACGAACGGTTGAAATGGCAAAGTTGGATGTAAACAAGCCGCTTGAAGAAATGAATGAACAGGAAAAGATGATTTATTACTTTTTGAATTGCCACAAAGGAATCGAAGATAGTAAAATTAAGGTGATGATAGAAAGTGATGGGGTGATTCAAATGTTAGAGAAGCGTGTAGAAACCATATCGGATGATGGTTGGAAGAAAATAATAGCAGATTTTCAAAAATTGCATGAAAATGAAGAACGAATGGAACGACAGCTCGAACTTGAAGAGGCTCATAAAGCACAAGAAGAAGCAAAAAAGGCATTACAAGAAGCGAATAAATTAAACCAAGAAGCTGATAAGAAAGTAGAAGAAGCTGAAAAGAAGTCGGAAGAAGCTGACAAGAAAGTAGAAGAAGCAAATAAACAAGTGAAACAAATGGTTCGTAAGATGTATAAAGATGGTTTTAGCATTGACCAAATTTCTGAATATTGTTCACTAAATGTGGATGAAATTCAGGTGTTGATAAAATCATAAATTTTCTGTTGCATTTAAAAAAATGTTTGTTTATAATAAAGCCATCCTTTGTAGAGGCAATGAAAAGAAGAAGTAGTCGTGGATGCTGCTGATAGTGAGTTCCTGATGGTGGAAATGGAACAGTAAGCACAGGGTGAACGTGTCTTAGAGCTAAGCTTTCGAAGATTGAGGAAGCTTCGGATACTCCCGTTATGAGTTAAGGGCTTGTACATTCGTGCAGGAAATAAGGTGGTACCGCGATTTTATAGTCGTCCTTGTATATTCAAGGACGGCTTTTTTTATTAGAAGGGAATGGTAGATATGAAAAAAGGATTTAAATTAATTTCGGCATTTTTAGTAAGTTTTATGATTATGATGTCTAGTATTATGCCTGCATTTGCCGATGAAACAGATACATCAACAACAGGCGATTTATTAGACAAGATTCAAGAAAGAGGAGAATTGATTGTAGGTACATCTCCTGATTTTCCACCTAATGAATTTATTGACTCAACAAAAACAGGACAAGCGCAATATGTAGGTTCTGATATTGAATTAGCAAAATATATTGCGAAAAAGATGGGTGTTAAATTAACAATCAAAGCCGCAAGTTTTGATACAGTTTTGGCAAATCTTCAAACTGAAGAAATTGATTTAGCAATTACTGGATTGGCTTATACACCAGCACGTGCGCAACAGATGGAAATGTCTATTGGATACAATATGACAGAGGATACTGGTGGACAGGCTGTTATTATCGCAAAAAAAGATGCAGATAAGTATAAGAAGTTAACAGATCTAACTGGCTTAAAGGTGGCTGCTCAACAAGGATCAATCCAGCAACAATATACAGAAGATCAAATTCCGGACGCAAAACTACAATCTATTTCAAGTATTGATGATGGTGTTGCACTATTAAAGAATGGTACGGTACAAGCTGTTGCATGCTCTGAAGGTACAGCTGATGAATATATTGAAAAGAACTCTGAACTTGCGGAGTTAGATGAATTATTCAATATTGATCAAGATTATGCAGGTAATCGTGTAGGTGCTCCTTTAGGTGAAAAGAGATTGATGAAAGAAGTCAATAAAATTTTAAAGGAAGTCAATAAAAAAGGTTTATATGAAGAGTGGTATAAAGCGGCAAAGAAACAGAGTAGTGAACAATTTACTTTAACAGCGACTGGATTCTTTGGAACATGTGTTCAAATCGTTCAATATTGCTGGCCACAATTATTAAAAGGTTTAGGAATCACTTTAGGACTTGCTGCTATTACTGTTATTTTTGGTACAATTATTGGTGGATTATTTGCCCTAGTAAAACTATCAAAGAATAAAATCGTACAAGTGATTGCGGGTGTATATGTAGAATTGATTCGTGGAACACCACTATTACTACAATTATGGTTGTTCATCAATATTTTCTCTTATTTGACAAATGGAAATATGCCGATGATCGTTAGTGTTATCATTGCGTTGATTATTAACTCAAGTGCATATGTGGCTGAAATTATTCGTTCAGGTATACAGTCAGTGGATAAAGGACAAAGAGAAGCGGCCAAATCACTTGGTATGTCAAATGTACATATGATGACTAAAATCATTATTCCTCAAGCTATCAAGAATATCTTGCCTGCCTTAGGTAATGAATTCGTTATGATGATCAAGGAAACATCTTTGGCAAGTACATTCTATATTGGAGAATTAATGACTGTTAACAGTGTTATTAAATCGGCTACTTATAAATCCATTGAACCATTAGTAATTGTTGGTTTGATCTACTTTATTGTTACATATTCATTATCAAAATTAATTAAATACATGGAAGGGAAGTTGAGTGTCAGTGACTAAGGAACTAATTGTTGTAAAAGACTTACATAAAAATTTTGGAGATCTTGAAGTATTAAAAGGAATTGATCAAACAATCCATCAAGGAGAAGTTGTTAGTATTATTGGACCTAGTGGTTCAGGAAAATCTACTTTCTTACGTTGTCTAAACTTATTAGAAAAACCATCTAGTGGACAAATCATTTTCGAAGGTATAGATATTGCAGCTGAAAATGTTGATATTGATACACATCGTAAAAAGATTGGAATGATCTTCCAGCACTTTAATGTATTTCCACATTTAACAGTTTTAGAAAATATTACCATCACACCAATTCTAGAACTTAAAACACCAAAGGCCCAAGCTGAAAAAGAAGCAATTGAATTGCTTAAAAAAGTAGGCTTGGAAGATAAGAAGGATGAATATCCAAGAAAATTATCTGGTGGACAAAAACAGCGTCTAGCTATTGTTCGTGCTCTAGCTATGCATCCAGATGTAATTTTATGTGATGAACCAACAAGTGCATTAGATCCAGAAATGGTAAAAGGTGTACTGGAAGTCATTAAAGAATTGGCAAATCAAGGAATGACAATTGTGATCGTAACACACGAAATGGGATTTGCCCGTGAAACAAGTGATCGCGTATTATTTATGGATGAAGGTATTATTCAAGAACAAGGAACTCCAGAAGATATCTTTGAACATCCACAAAATCCAAGAACCATCAAATTTTTATCGCAAGTACTATAAGCTTGGGCACATGCTCAAGCTTTTCTGTACGACAGGCAGTCGTGCTTATAGTTGATAATCAATCACCGATTATCAACTGTTTTATTTTAGAGACAATAAAGTACAAGATACTCGTAACACTATGCAAAAGTCATTGAAGTAAAACAGTCCCAACAAGGTTGAAATACTTTGTCTACTAAGGATATAGCCAAGTAGTAAGCCATACTCAATGCATTCTCGTGAGGGAGTGTGTGAAGGGAGTTAAAGCGAGAACTCAGGCACCAATCTATCAATGCACATGTGGCGTTCAGTATTGATGATGCTGCGGAAAAAAGCAGAAATCCTATGAATAGATACCAATGACTATATCGATATCTGTTAATACTGGATGTGAAAGCAGGAAGCATGAGTTCAAGGGAAGGCACAGATGATCCTGTGAGGTCTCCGTATTTAATGGACTACCATCTATAAGCGTAGCGAAGTGACGGATAGTGTACGGAGAAGTCAGAGTTACTAATAGTAGCGAAGAAGTTATAGAAATATAATGGAGCGAAGTGGTAACACCTTGTGAGCTTTGAGTAGATGTAGTTGTGTAAGTGCAAATTTTAAGAATATTCGTATTAACCTTAAAAGATATTACATGACAGTGGAAAGGAGATAAGAAAAGACATTATGAATGAACCATTAAAATTCAAATTATTTAGTGTGTATGGAAAAATACTACACAAAGATGTTCTTACAGAAGCTTTTCGTAAAGTGAAGAAGAACAAGGGATGTGCCGGTATTGATAAAGTCAGTATCAAAGTGTTTGAGGAAAATTTAGATGAAAACATAGAGTTGATTTTGAATGAACTTCGAACAAAGACGTACAAGCCTTCTCCAGTAAGACGAAAGTATATACCGAAGAAAAATGGAAAGTTAAGACCTTTAGGAATACCAACTATTAAAGACAGGGTCGTGCAACAAGCACTGGTCACTAAACTTGAGCCCTTCTTTGAAGAAAACGTATTTCACGACAATTCCTGTGGATTCAGACCTAACAGAGATGTTAAGTTAGCCATCAAGAAAATTGTGTCTAGATTAGAAAGTGGATATCTATATATCTATGATTTTGATATAAAAGGTTACTTCGACAATATACCTCACAAGAAACTTATGAAAGTTATCAACAAGTATGTGTCAGATGGAACAGTACTAGACATGATTTGGAAAACACTTAAAGCAGGGTACATGGAAGATGAAATACGATATGAAACCGCAAGTGGTACACAACAAGGTGGAGTTATTTCTCCACTATTGGCGAACATCTATTTGAATGAACTTGACTGGGAACTAACAAAAGCAAATCTTGAATTCGTGAGGTATGCTGACGATTCGATAGTCATGTGTCAAACAAAGGAAGATTTGGAAAAAGCCAAAGTCATAGTTCATGAAACGTTACAACGTCTAGGCCTTGAATTGGCAGAAGATAAAAGCGATGATATTGATTTTCACGAGAAAGACTTTGATTTCCTAGGTTTTACGTTCAACCATTTAAAAATGTCTAAAAATAGACATGTCTATTACACGTTTGGACCATCCGTAAAATCGTTAAAGAAGTTTAAGAGTGATATTAAATCTGTCACCAAGAAGAGTTGTGCATACTCCTTTGAGAAGTGGACAGAGATTTTAAACCCAGTCATAAGAGGTAAGTTTAATTACCTCCTTATTCCTTTTCAAGTTGCACGAGAAATCAGACTGTTACTTAATGAACGCGGGCGAGTTATGCATGGCATACCTGCTCTTGATATAACCAAATTAGATGGTTATGTGCGTCAAAGACTACGAGTAAGTTTCTCATGCCGCGGAAAGAAACATGGTGGACAAGCACAAGGTAAATTATTAACTGTCAAATATGATAACAAGTTTTTCATAAAATGCATGGGTCTAGTTACAGGTGCGTATATGAAGGCTCAAATAGTTTTCCCTGGAATTAACATTGATTATTTTATTTTATTGATGGATTCCAATAAAAAGAAAAGAACCTCTTCTCAGAGTAAAAAGAGGTTCTTTCAGTATGCATACACTAAATAAGTCGAATCACAACATTTAAGTCTTTTCTAAAATGTAACTCACATTGGTAAGCCGTATGCCTTAATAGGGCACGTATGGTTTGATAAGGGGCGGCAGAATTTAAACTCTGCCGCCTACTTTCTTATGGTATAATTTAATAAATTGGAGGAAATTGATATGAATTCAGAATGGTCATTAGACGTATTGTACAAGGGATTTGATGATCCTAAATTTAGTGAAGATCTAACATCTTTTGAAAAGAAGGCAAAAGAATTGGATGAACTTTCAAAGACTTTAAGTCATGAAAATGAAAAGAAAGATCTTCTTCAAATTGTTAAAGTATTAGAAGAGTTTGAATTATTAGAAAAGCATTTGAGTTGCTTTGGATCTTTGAGTCAATCCACAAATACGGCGAATGCGAAAGCGGCAGCAGCCATTGATAAAGTAGCTACTATCGCAAGTACAGCCAGTAAGGCTATGGCAGTATTCTCTCGCTATATTGCGGATATGAAGGATTTAAACAGCTATTTAGATTGTCCAGAACTTTGTGAATACAAATATTTCTTAAATGATATTCACGAAAGCGGAAAATATTTGTTAAGTGAAGACGTAGAAGAGGCACTTGCCAAAATGAATATTTCTGCAGGTTCTGCTTGGGAGAAGCAACAAAGTCTACTCACAAGTTCATTGGAAGTGGAATATGATGGTAAAAAGTTACCTTTGGCATCTGTTCGTAATCTAGCGTATGATGCAGATAAAGAAGTTCGTAAAGCTGCCTATGAAGCTGAACTTAAAAGTTATGCACCTATTGCGGATGCAGTAAGTTTTTCTTTAAACAACATTAAACTACAAGTGATTACCGAAGCTAAAATGCGTGGCTATACAAGTCCAATGGATATGACGCTACACCAGTCTCATGTATCCCAAAAAACCTTAGATGCACTTCTTAGTGCAATGCAGAAATACTTGCCAGTATTCCATAAGTATTTGAAAAGAAAAGCTGAAATGTTAGGGTATGAAAATGGCCTTCCTTGGTATGAATTATTTGCGCCAATTGGAAAATCAGCTACGACAAGTTTTACTCCAGAAACTACAAAAGAATATTTGGTTAATCATTTTAGACCATTTTCTGATGACTTGGCCGATATGATGGAAGAAGCTTTTGACAATAACTGGATTGATTTTTATCCACATAAAGGAAAAGTGGGTGGAGCTTTCTGCTGCAATATGCCGTTTGTGAAACAATCACGCGTATTAACTAATTTTGATGGAGGACTTGGAGACGTAGTTACTTTGGCTCATGAACTTGGACATGCATATCATGGATTAAACATTGAAAGTCATAGACCATTAAATTGGGAGTATTCTATGCCAGTTGCAGAAACGGCAAGTACATTCAATGAAAATATCATTATGAATGCAGTGATTGATGAAACAGAGGATAAAGAAGTTAAACTAGGTTTGATTGAAAATCAGCTTCAAGACTTATGTCAGATCATCTGTGATATTTATTCTCGTTACTTATTTGAAAAAGCCGTATTTGACAGAAGAAGTGATGAGTTCTTATTCAAGGATCAGTTGAATGAAATTATGTTGGACGCACAAAAGCAAGCTTATGGCGATGGACTTGATCCAAATTGTCTACATCCATATATGTGGGTTTGTAAATCGCACTACTATTCTTCAGATCTAAGTTATTATAACTGGCCATATGCTTTTGGTGGATTGTTTGCGCGAGGCTTAGTTGTGAAATATCAAGAGATGGGTAAAGAAAAATTCGTTCCTAAATATAAAGAGATGTTACACACAACAACGGTTGCATCGGTAGAAGATACAGCTAAAGTATTGGGTATTGATTTAACGGATGAAGCATTCTGGATTTCTGCATTGGAAACCGCAAAATCAAGAATTGAACAATTTATCGAATTATCGAAATAATTGCTTGGAAACAAGCAATTTTTTTCTGCAAAAGTTCACAAATGATGATATAATCTATTGCGTTCGAATTTTTTCAAGGAGAGATTTAATGAGTACAGAAATGTTGATGAAAAATAGAGAACGTTTTATCAAAAACGTAAATAGTAATGAGAATGGTGCAGCCGCCCTTTCTTTAAGATTATTTTGTTACGCTAGATTTATGGCAGTAAAAAACCCGTATGCAGAAACGCATGACTGGGTATATGAAAACGAATTGACTAGTGCCCAAGCCAATCAATATGTATTCCGCTTACTGGATGGAAGTACAGAAAAACCGTCTATGGATATGTTAATTCGTAAGTTAAAAAGTGTTCGTTTGGTTCGTGATAGTGAAATGAACGGTAGAAAAATTTATGTCATCAAGTTCACGGATATCGAAATGGAAGAATTGATGAACAAGAGCATTATTGATAAGCCAAGCGAAAAGTTATTAAAAGAAAAGAAGTCTTCTGTAAAGAAAGAAAGAGAAGAAGTAGTAAATTCATCTTGGAAGGACATCTTTTTGAAAAATAGTAAAGGTGAGAATTTACAGATGCTACGTTACTGGTTCTATATTCAGTATAATGCTGAAAAGAATGGCAAGAAATATGTTTCCAGAAGCCTAGCGTTAAGTGAAAGTGCGATTGAATATGTGTATAGGGGTATTCCTAAAAGAATGGAAGTTTTGCAGGATTTATTTGCACAAATGAAACAGATGAAGCTGGTTAAAGAAGATGTAGTTAAAAACGAAATAGTAGTTCGTCCAGCTAAACTAGAAGGTTTAGAAATCAAAAATTATATTAAGGATAAGCCTGTTGATTTAATGAGCTTTAATTACACGAATGTATAAGAAAACGACGAGATTTAGTTCTCGTCATTTTTATATATTTTATAATTGTTTTTGCCTGTTCGTTTTGTTTGATACAAGGCTTGATCGGCATGGCGATACAGTTCCATAAAGGTTGTACCATCTTTAGGGGCAAAGGCAATTCCAATGCTGATGGATAATTTGAAATCTTTTAATTCTTCAATCTTTAATTCATTGACTTTTTGAAGTAGAGACTGAATTCTAGATTCAGCAATATTTTCATCTTGAATTAGAATAATAAATTCATCTCCTCCAATTCTTCCAACAATATCACTCTGTCTAAAATGATTCTTAAAGAGTAAGCCCAAGTTTTCTAAGACTTTATCACCTATGGCATGGCCATAATTATCATTAACAGATTTAAAGGCATCTACATCAAGAATCAAGAAACAACAATGTTCTTTATTATTTAGTTTTTGATCAATGAGTTTTTGCGTTGTTTCCTTATTGAAAACGGAAGTTAATGGATCAATTTCAGATAAATGAATCAAATACTTATTTTCTCTTGAACTTGAATGAGCCAAATACACTATAAGACTCAATACGATCAATCCTAAAAATGTTGCCAATAAAGTTTCATAGTGAGTAATAAATGTATAGGATTCTTGAGCTGCATGAACCGGTACGATATAGCCGACCATCCAATCATTGATTTTTAGTGGGGAATAAGCTAAATATAAAGATTCTTTCTTTTTTGTCTGAATCAAGACAAGATCTGATTTTTGATTCTTAAAGTCGGTTTTGATTTTCTTTTGATTACAGACATTAAATAAATTATCAACTGTATTTAGTTTATGCTTTTTTTCATACTGTTTATTTCTAGTGATTAGATTTCCATCTTGATCGACAATAAAACTTTTTCCTTGTCCTTCAAACAGATCATCAAACAACATATTGCCTAGTTTTGTGACATTGTAAGAACCGCCTACTACGCCAATGACTTGTCTATCTCTAAAGATGGGCACGCATAAAATAACACGTGTTTGTTGATCAACACTGCTTTCTAAAGGATCTGAAAGAGATTGTTTGCCTTGCATAGATTCTTTAAAATATCGACGATGAGCTACATTTTTTATGACCTCATTATCATATAGAGCATTTCCATTTGGATCGATGATCGCCGTTCGATTTAAATCTGTATTATGCATAAAGGCTTGAATTAAAGAAACATTATCCTCTGAAAATAAATCTTGAGATTTAGATAGTTCTTGTGCAAGTACATTTAAATAGGAATAGTTGATATTTAAAATTGTATTTAAATGCTCACTTTGCCTTACAACATTAGTAATCAGAGTTTTTCTAGAATTATTTTCAACCGCAATTGAAACGCCGTTAAAGAAGATCACGATTCCCATAATCAAAGTCAAAATGAAAGTGATAATTGCGACAATATAGTTCGTAATGAATTTTTTTCTTGGAAAATAATGATCTTTCATATGGAAACTCCTTTTTTTAATTATACCAAGAATTATGTTAAAAGAGTATTAAATTATATACAACTAACTATTATTTGTGAAATCAATCACATTTTCGTGTATTATATAAGGTATAAAGAAAATTGCTCCCAACATTAAGAGAATTCTGCGTGAAAGGTGCTTATAAGAAATTTGTAAGTAGAACTATGGCTATGCTCTTTTTGTGTGTGGAGTATAGCTTTTTTCTTTAAGAAGGAGATGAATATGGAAACACGTGTTGCCGTGATGGGAATTATTGTAGAAGATACAAATGCAGTGAATCTATTGAATGAAATTCTTCATGAATATAGTGAATATATTATTGGAAGAATGGGAATACCTTACAAACAAAAACATATAAGTGTAATTTCAATTGCGTTAGATGCCCCACAAAATACAATTGCTGCTTTGGCAGGTAAATTAGGAAATATACAGGGAATTAGTGTGAAAACAGCCTATTCCAATGTGATTAGCCATGATTGAAGCATATCGATTGATTGATAAACTTGAAAGAGAACACTCTTTAAGTTTATTAGAATATAAAACTTTAATTGAAGCTGAAAATGATGCTTTACGCTTATATGCTGCTAATAAAGCGAAAGAACAAGCTACGTTAATATATGGAAATTCAGTCTATGTACGTGGACTTATTGAAGTAGGAAATTATTGTCGCAACGACTGCTTCTATTGTGGAATTCGCAAGTCCAATTTCAATTGTGATCGCTATATATTAGTCGAAGAAGATATTCTGCATTGCTGCAAAGAAGGTTATGAACTTGGTTTTCGCACTTTTGTTTTGCAAGGTGGCGAAGGAATTTATAAAAAGGATTTTGTCACAGATGTAGTTCAAAAGATTCGTAGTGAATATCCAGATTGTGCGATTACCCTTTCTTTAGGTGAAGAAGATAGAGATACATATAAGGCTTGGTTTGATGCGGGAGCCAATCGTTATTTATTAAGACATGAAACGGCTAGTAAAAATCATTATGAAAAGTTGCATCCAAAAAATATGTCTTTTGATCATCGTATGCAGTGTTTAAAAGACTTAAAGGAAATCGGTTATCAAGTAGGATGTGGCTTTATGGTAGGTTCACCTTATCAGACAAGTGAAACTTTGGCGATGGATTTGAAGTTTATTGAAACATTTAAACCTGACATGTGTGGAATTGGTCCTTTTATTTCGCAAAAGGATACACCGTTTAAAGATATGACATGTGGAACTTTGAATCAAACTTTATTCTTATTGTCTTTGATTCGTTTGATTCAACCAAACATTTTACTTCCTGCTACAACAGCTTTAGGAACGATTGATCCTCAAGGAAGAGAAAAGGGAATTCTTGCGGGGGCCAATGTAGTTATGCCTAATTTATCGCCGGTGAGCGTCAGAAAAAAATATGCGTTGTATGATAATAAAATTTGTACAGGCGAAGAGAGTGCAGAATGTAAAGATTGTTTATCAAGGCGTATGGATTCAATAGGATACAAGATCGTAACTGATCGTGGAGATATTAAAAAATAAAAGAGGAGATATAAAAAATGAGTAATTATAACCCAAAATCATTAAAGGCAGAAGAATTTATTAGTCATGAAGAAATTCTTGAAACAATTGAATATGCCGAAAAGAACAAACACAATGTGGAATTGATTGATCAAATTTTAAATAAGGCTCGTCCACAAAAGACAGAGCATGGTGTTCATTGTGAAGGTTTAACACACCGTGAAGCAAGTGTACTTTTAGCTTGTGACATTCCTGAAAAAGTAGAAGAAATGTATAAGCTTGCCAATGAAATTAAACAAGCATTCTATGGAAATCGTATTGTGATGTTTGCCCCATTATATTTATCAAATTATTGTGTAAATGGATGTGTATATTGTCCTTATCACATGAAGAATAAACATATTAAACGTATTAAATTAACACAAGATCAGATTCGTGATGAAGTTATAGCGCTACAAGATATGGGACATAAACGTTTGGCTATTGAAGCAGGCGAAGATCCAGTACACAATTCAATCGAATATATCTTGGATTCTATTAAAACTATTTATTCGATTCAACACAAGAATGGCGCCATTCGCCGTGTCAATGTAAATATTGCGGCTACAACGGTAGAAAATTATCGTAAATTAAAGGAAGCTGGAATAGGAACTTATATCTTATTCCAAGAAACATACAATAAAAAGAGTTATTTAGAGTTGCATCCAACAGGACCTAAACACGATTATGACTATCATACAGAAGCTATGGATAGAGCCATGGAAGGTGGAATTGATGATGTTGGATTGGGTGTATTATTTGGCTTGGAAGGCTATCAATATGAATTTGCCGGCTTAATGATGCATGCAGAACACTTAGAAGCTGTTCATGGTGTAGGTCCACATACAATTAGTGTGCCTCGTGTAAAACATGCAGATGATATTGATCCAGAAGCGTTCGATAATAGTTTGGATGATGAAATCTTTGAAAAGATTGCAGCATGTATCCGTATTGCCGTTCCATATACTGGAATGATTATTTCTACACGTGAATCTCAAGAAGTTCGTGAAAAAATGCTTCACTTAGGTGTATCTCAAATTAGTGGGGCAAGTCGTACATCTGTTGGTGGATATACAGAAGAAGAGCGTCCTCATGATTCAGAACAATTTGATGTATCTGACCAAAGAACATTAGATGAAGTTGTGAACTGGTTGATGGAGTTAGGTTACATTCCATCTTTCTGTACAGCATGTTATAGAGAAGGAAGAACAGGAGATCGTTTCATGTCTTTGTGTAAGACAGGGCAAATTCAAAATTGTTGTCATCCTAACGCATTGATGACTTTATGTGAATTTTTAGTGGATTATGCGAGTGAAGATACAAAGAGAATTGGTTTTGAGTTGATTGAAAAAGAATTGAACAAAATTCCAAATGCGAAAGCTCAACAAATTGCTCGTGACAATGTGGATGCGATCAAGTCAAGCAATCGTAGAGATTTCAGGTTCTAATTATGTCTAATTTAAATAGTACGATAAGCGCGAATCGTACACACATTGGATTTTTCGGTTTAAGAAATGCTGGAAAATCCAGTGTAGTCAATGCGATTACCAACCAGAATATGTCTTTAGTTTCTAATATAAAGGGAACTACGACAGACCCTGTAAAGAAATCAATGGAAATCTTACCGATTGGACCTGTTGTGATTGTGGATACGCCGGGTATGGATGATGAAGGTACTTTGGGTGAATTGAGAATTAAAAGAACGTTAGAAGTTTTAAAAACAATGGATATGGCCGTATTGGTAGTTGATGCGAATGTAGGTCTACAAAAAATAGATTTGGATTTGATTGACATGTTTAAAGAAAATAAATTACCTTATTTTATAGTTTTTAATAAGTGTGATTTGATTGAAGAAAAGAAAGAACTGGCTTCTAATGAAATCTATGTGAGTGCTCTAAACAATGACAATATAGATGGATTAAAGCAATTGTTGGCTAGTGTCGCAAAGAAACAGGAAGAAAAGACAATTATTGGTGATTTAATTGATTCGGGCGATGTTATTGTGCTTGTGATTCCAATTGATCAATCGGCTCCTAAAGGAAGATTGATTTTACCTCAACAACTTGTATTAAGAGATATTTTAGATCATCATGCGATTGGTATGACTTGTCAGGTAGAAGAATTGGATGCAACCCTAAAGAAGGTTACTCCAAAACTGGTTATTACAGATTCCCAGGCTTTTAACAAGGTAAGTCAAATCGTAGATAAATCTATTCATTTAACTTCTTTCTCTATTCTTATGGCACGCTTAAAAGGAAGCTTATCTACAGTGCTTGAAGGGGCCAACAAGTTAGATCATCTGCAAGATGGGGATTGTGTACTGATTAGTGAAGGGTGTACGCACCATAGACAGTGTGGTGATATTGGTACGGACAAGCTTCCAAAATGGATCTTGAATTATACAAAGAAGAATATAACTTTTGAATTTACTTCTGGACAAGGATTTAAAGAAGATCTTTCGAAATATAGTGTTGTGATTCATTGTGGTGCATGTATGTTGAATGAAAAAGAAGTGCAGTCTCGCGTAAAGGAATGTAAGAAACAGCATGTGCCATTCACAAATTATGGCATTGCAATTGCGAAAATAAACGGGATATTAGATCGTTCAGTAGAGGTGTTTTAGATGAAAAAAATATATATATCAGCCGATATTGAAGGTATTTGGGGAAACAGTAATCCGGCAAATACAGCTAAGAATGGATACTTATATTCTGAATATTGTACAAATATGATGAATGAAGTCAATCTTGTGATTGATTTATTGTTTCAAAATGGCGTAGAAGAAGTTGTGGTCAATGATGGTCATGGAAATATGGATAATCTTCTTCCTTCAAAATTAGATCCTAGAGCTGCTTTTGTGTCCGCAAATGGAGCTTATAAGGAATTTGGGATGATGGAAGGTTTAGATGATTCTTTTGATGGAGCATTATTTATTGGATATCATTCTCGATGTAACTCACCAGGCGTTATGGCTCATACGATTTGGGGTACTATGGTACGAAAAATTGTAGTAGATGGGAAAGAACTTGGTGAAAGTGGCATAAATCGATTGTTGGCAAACGAATTTGGAGTGCCAGTTATCTTAGCAAGTGGTGATAGTGAATATGGTAAGCAGGTAGAAGAAGAACTTGGTTGTGTATTTGTGGAAACAAAGAAAACATTAAACAATCAGTGTGCTTTGTGTTGTAGCTTTAATGAGTTGAAGAATAGATATACATATGGTATACAAGAAGCTTTAAAAACAGATGAAAAACCAACTATATCTTCATCTCACACAATGGAAATAACATTCCATCATAGTCGAAATGCGGATTTTGTATCTCGTATGGACAATGTAGAAAAGATGGATGATTGTACGGTTCGTATCGAAAAAGAAACATATAAAGATTTATATGCCTTGATGCGTTTTGTGATTAAAGTATGTAATGCATATGCCTAAAATAAGAAAACCATTCTAGTGTTGGCGTCTAGAATGGTTTCTTTTTGTTTATTATTTTTAGGAGAGAGATATGAATATTGGTTTCTTTCTATATTCATTGCC
>ERZ772882.1069-NODE-1069-length-32163-cov-86.202006_pt1 | contig 32163 bp, 62 predicted proteins | sample MGYA00580576_ERZ772882 | MGnify/ENA primary metagenome ERZ772882 (study PRJEB29015, sample SAMEA2737658) | human gut metagenome | biome: human gut; feature: human-associated habitat; material: faeces | place: China | collected 2012 ... | reverse complement strand
TGATAGCAAGGTTCGTCAGTATCCCAGAATCCCCTAGCTTTAGCTATGGGGAGTATGTCAAAAAGTGTTGATGAACTTCTAAGCGACATCATACAAGATATATTAATGGAGGATAAATAATGAATTTATTTCAAGTAATAGTCCATATAAACGACAAAAACAAGCCGACAGTGTTGGATATTAGAAATATTATAGGCTCTATAGTAAATGGCAATTCAATATATATTAAAGGAAAGCCGTTCTTTATAGAATGTTTTAAGTTATCAGACAAAGTTGTTTTGCAGGCACTATATAATGATATGTGTTGTAACGAAGCAAATTATAAAGATGATATGTTATTAATGATGTCTTTTAGAAAGATAGACGTTAAATTATACAGATTGCAAAAGATTAGCAGGACTTTAAATCCTGCTTTTTTATTTACCCATGTCTAAATTGTTTGCAATGTTAACAAAATTGTATAAAAATATATATTGACATATAAAATAAAATATATTATAATATATACATAACATAAATAAAGGAGCGATTTCAAATGAACATTAATTTATTAAAATATTTTATAAAGGATAGAGGTTTTGACAGAAAAGATTTAGCAGATATGTTAAAGTTAAACGTTCAGACTTTCAACAAAAAAGTTAATATGAGAGCAGATTTCACTTTAATAGAAGTGAAACAGTTATCAAACATATTAAAACTAAGCAAGGAACAAATATTTGATGTATTCTTTGCAGGAGGTTTAAAGCATGAATAATAATGAAAATCCTTCTTACTATGCTATAATACCAGCAAGCGTTAGATACGATAAAGACTTGTCAGCCAATGCTAAACTTCTTTACGGAGAAATAACTGCATTATGTAACAAAGAAGGCTATTGTTGGGCTACAAATAACTACTTCGCAAAATTATACAACGTTTCTGTACGTTCTATACAAACTTGGTTAAAGCAACTAATAAATAAAGGATATATAAAATCTAAATCAGTAATAAATAAGAACGTTGAGTCAGAACGTAGATATTTATATATCTGTGATAACAATTTTGCTGATACCACGAAAAAAACTTCATACCCCCATGAAGAAATCTTCACCCCCTCCCATGAAGAAAACTTCGCACATAATAATACAAGTATGAATAATACAAATAATAATATATCCTCATCTAACGATAAGGGTACAAAAGAAGCTAAGAAGGTTAAGAAAAACAGTACACAAGACGAGGAGTTGTTTAATAAGTTTTGGGCAGAATACCCAAAAAAGAGAGATAAACAGACATCACGAAAAGCATTTACAAAATTAAATGTAGATGTTAAACTGTTTAATCAGATGATGGCTTCACTCTCTCAAGCTAAAAATAGCTATGATTGGCAGAAAAATAACGGTCAGTACATTCCTTATCCGTCTACGTGGCTAAATGGTAGACGTTGGGAAGATGAACTCGCCACTGTGAGCCAGCCACAACCCCATACAAGCGAGAAAAAACAAAGTGAATATAATGAGCAGTCCAAAGATTTTGAATGGTTCTAAGACGATTTAAAGTGATTTTGTAGGAGTTGGCAAAATCATAGAAAGGAGAAAGTTAAAATGATTAACAGAGAAGAAAACGGAGCAGGATTGGCAAGGGTAAAATATAATGGTAAGTATGGAACTGTAGTCGCTTCTTATTACAAAGATACAGATATTAAAGCTGTTATGATTGATTACAAGCTAAATTATATCAATTATAAAGAGCTTGAGTATTCTGACGAAGAAAAAACATATGGATTAGAACTTGATAAAATGATTGATTATAGATTATATTGTTATAATTTGTTGTCAAAAAACAAAATAGATGAGTATGACGCTTCACTAAAAGAAATAGAAATTCCATTTTAAGGAGGAAAGAACATGGAAAAAGATATTTATATAGTATTTATAGACAAGGGAGGTAATGATGTAATTGTTGGTGGTGTGTTCTTTAGTGAAGCACTAGCAAAAGATATGGTTAGTAAGCAAATAAAAGATGATAGTGTTCTTGATTGCTGGTACGACAATTATAAAATGAATAAAAATACAATAATTAATTTGTGGGAGGAATAAAAATGGAAATGATACCTTATAATATTGAAGCTGAAAGCAGTGTATTAGGAAGTATATTAATAAGCAATAATTCAGAAGTGATGGACGAAATAACAAGTATTATCAGTGCAGACGATTTTTACAGAACTGTACACAAAGATATATATTTATCTATGTTAGAGTTATACAAAAATAATACTAATATAGATAGTGTAACACTTATTGACCAGCTAAATAAAAATAAGAAATTGGAAAAAGTAGGAGGTATTGCTTACATCACTAATTTATGCAATTATGTTCCATCTTTTAAGAACTGTGTTAATTATGCTAACATAGTTAAAGAAAAATCTATTCAAAGAAAGCTTTTTAACGCAGGTAACCTTATAACAGGGCTTGCAACAGAAAGTAAAGACATCAACGAAACCTTAGCCGAAGCAGAAAAGATAATGTTTGATATATCCAAAAGTTCAAGCAACGACGATACAATACAAGAGCCAATGGCTAGAATGATGGAAACATTTAAATCACTTGAAGAACGTTCAAATAACCATGAAGAAGGCAAATGCTTAGGAGTTGATACAGGATATAAAGATTTAAACAAAATACTAGGTGGATTTCAAAAGTCTGACTTAGTTATATTAGGAGCTCGACCTGCAATGGGTAAAACAGCGTTTGCTTTAAATATAGCCACTAAATGTGCTGTTAAGTTTAATAAGCCTGTAGCAATATTTAGTTTAGAAATGAGTAAGCAACAATTAGATGAAAGGTTGCTAGGTGCTTTAGGTTGCACTGACCTGCAAAAGATTAGAGAGGGAAACTTGAATAATAAGGATTGGGAAAGATTAACAAAGGCTTTTGATATGTTATCTAAATCGCCTTTATATGTTAATGATGAACCATATTTAACACCACAGATATTGAAAAGAAGGGCGAGAAGATTAAAAAGAGAGAAAGATATACAGTTAATAATTATTGATTACCTGCAACTTATGGCAGGTGATAGACGCACTGAAAATAAACAGCAAGAAGTGTCTGAAATATCAAGACAGTTGAAATTATTGGCTCGTGAACTAGATATCCCAATTATTGCTTTATCTCAATTAAGTAGAGGACTAGAAGCAAGACAAGACAAACGCCCTATAATGTCAGACATTCGTGAGAGTGGAGCGATAGAACAGGACGCAGATGTAATAATGTTCTTATATCGTGATGAATATTATAACGAAAACAGTCAAGATAAAAACATTGCAGAGGTTATTATATCTAAGCACAGAAAAGGAGCTACAGGAACAGTCAAAATGTATTATCATAAAGAATTTTGTGCTTTCGCTGATTTAGAAAAAAATAGATAAAATTATTGACCTAGATTAAAATTCTAGGTCTTTTTTTATTGCATTTATTTGAATGTTATGTTATAATATATGTATCAGATAAAGAAAGAAGGTGTAGTATGGATTTAAAGGAAAAGCCATGTGCGTACTGTGGAAAGATGTTTAAGCCAACAGTGCCATTAAATAAATATTGTAGTAATGAATGTTCAAAATCGGCTAATAAAAAGCCAAAAGTAGAGTTTAAAATAAGATGTGCAATATGTGGTAAAGAAGTTATTGCACATAAGAAAAGCACTCTATACTGTGGGTATGATTGTCGAATGAAGGCTAGATATAAAAGAATTAGTATAGCTAGAAAGGAGAAAAAGCATGATTAAAAAATGTGAATTTTGCGGTAAAGAATTTGACGGTACAGGGTACGCTAAATATTGCAGTCCTGAATGTAGATATGAAGGAAGCTGGATAAAAAGAAATAATGCAAATTCATTTGAGCGTGTTTGCCTAATGTGTGGAGAAAAATTTATAGCACACAGAGCAGATAAAGTTTTTTGTAGTAATAAATGTGTACAAAGAAACCACCAGTTAAAGCAAAAAAGAGCTAAAGAAATTGTAAAGAAATGTGCATTATGTGGTAAAGAGTTTATCACTAATAATATTTGCGTGAAATATTGTAGTGATGAATGCAGAAATATTGTATACACAAACTATAAAGAAAAAGTAAAAAACATAGTAGAACTAAAAAGAGAAAAACGAGCTAAAGAAATAGGCAGTAGACCAAAAGAAAAAGGAACTTGCCAAGAATGTGGAAAGGTTTTTATTAAAAATAGACCATTCCAGAAATTTTGCTCGGAAGAATGCAGAGTTAAAAACGCTAACAAAAGAAACAAAATACCTAGAATAGAGGTATGCGGTATCTGTGGAAAATTATTTGAACCTAATAGACATTATCTTCATTACTGCTCTGACAAATGTAAAATAGAAGCTAATGAAAGAAGAATGAAAAAAATAAAGATAGGGCTGTTGAAAGATACAGAAAAGAAAGAGAAAGGAAAAGAAGAAAGAAAGAAGAAAAGTTAAAAGTTAAGATTGAAAAAATAAATGGAAACGAACTTTTAAATGAAATAAATAAGATATCCAAAGAAACAGGGTTATCTTATGGGGAAGTCAAGAAATGGTATCCTGATATGAATAAGATTAAATTTATGGCTTCTTATCTAGGAAGAAAAGGAATGGACGCAAATGAACCTAGAATAGTTGGGCGAACTAGTATGCTTATAGTTTAGGAGGAAAATAATTGACAAAAGTAAGAAGTAAAAAAGTTATATTCAATGGAATTAAATTCGACAGCAAAAAGGAATGTAAATACTATCAATATCTTTTAGCGTTAAAAAATGCTGGCGATATAAAAGAAATAGAATTACAGCCACGTTTTTTATTAATTGAAGGATTTAGACACGAAGCAAAAGAAAATCCTTTAGAAGCAAAATCAAGCGGTTTTGAACATAATCAAATATGTGGGAAACTAAGAGATACCACTTATACTGCTGATTTTAAAGTAGTATTTAAAAGTGGTAAAGAAATAATTATTGACGTAAAGTCAAGCAAAAAATTTCAAGATGAGGTTTACAGAATAAAGAAAAAGATGTTTTTGAAGAAATATCCAGATGTAGACTTCTACGAGGTATATTAATGAATAAAGATATATATAATAAGTTGTCTAAGTATAAGATAACTAGAAAAAATAAAATTATGTTTATTGAAATACCAATATCAAATATCAGCATGTTCTTGACAGATTTTATTGACTATTTCAATAAAACAGTAGATATGATATATATTGATAATCTAGTATTTAGATACGATAATATAGAACATCTATTACTGTTCTATGGTGAAGATGTAGACGAATACATGGATTTAGTGAAGGAGAAATGAAAATGATTTCAATGTATTTTTATAATCAGATTGCAATGTTGAGAGAGTTCGCCATAAAACAGTTAGGTGCTGAAAAAGTTGCACACATGAGTGATAGTGATTTAAATAAATGGATAGAAGGAGAATATGATTTGTGTTATGGTATAGGTATAAATGGTGATTGTGATGATGAAATTATTTACGCTTTACCAAAAGGGACTTTAGAAAAAGCTGTCTATTTTAGTAGATAAGGAGTAATGAAAAATGGATAAAAGATATTTAAGTTGGAAAGAAGCTAAGGAGTATACATCAATGGGAGATGTAGAGCTTACAACATTGCTTAGAGCTAATAATATTTGTGTTTATCAATATACAACAGGTAGTAAAAGGTTTATTGATAAAAACGATATAGATGAAGCATTTAGCAAGGGAAAGAAAAAGAATAATTATTTTAAAAACAATTATTTATATTATAATAAATTATAATAGGTGATGATATGATATACATTACAAAAGAAGGAAACAGGAAAGCTATATTAAACAGAATACTTGTTGAAGTCGAAAGACAAGAAAGACAATGGGGTAAGGAAAAAGAACTCACCCCACATCAATTCTTAGGGCTTGCTTTAGAGGAACTAGGTGAAACAGCTCAAGCTTTAAATGAAACGTGCTTACCTAGTAAATATATAACTAAGCCAGAGTTAGGCGGAGTTTATAAAATTGAGAACGAAGCCTTTCAGACAATGGCTTTACTATTTAGACTTATTGAAAAGTTGGAGGAGAAAAGATTAAATGAAAGCCTTAATGATAGATGAAAAATATATTAATAGATTGATAGATGATTTTGGATTTAAGAATATAACTTTATATAATGAAGTTGGAGAAAAAGCTTTTAGTGCTATAGCTTATGAATATGACACTAATACCTATATAGCAATAAGAAAACAAGAAGATAAATATATATTAGAATTTCTTGAATTGAGTCCAGATGTATATATTTATCAAGATTTGATTTGTTATACTAAAACTTATACATGTTATTATTTGCCTAGTATATTGCTAAAACTTATAGAATGTGGTATAATAAAAGAATGTGAAATAGAAGATTATAATTAAGGAGGTGTTAAAATGAATAAAGATATTATTAGAAGAATGCCAACAAGATATGAGCAGGAACAATTAGAAAATGAAAAAGACTTACTATTATTTTGTAGCAAGTTATGTGGATGTTTTGTAGTTATTGGTGCAGGTTTGTTAATGGTGGGGTGATAATATGTTAGTAGCTATTATTGCTTTTATGTTTTGCATAGCTTATTTTATTATATTTGCTATGTGTAAAACAGCAAAACAAGCTGATGATATGGCTTATGATATGTATATTAATGAGAAAAAGAAAGGAAGATGTAAGCAATGAATAGAGTTATTTTAAGCGGTAGATTAACAAAAGATATTGATGTAAGATTTACACAAACTGGGAAATGCGTTGCAAATTTTAGTTTAGCAGTAAATAAAAAAGATAATGTTAATTTCTTTAATGTTGTCGTGTGGGATAAATTAGCTGAAATATGTGGGAACAATTTAGGTAAAGGCAGTAAAGTACTTATCGAAGGTGAATTAAGTACTAGAAGCTATGAAGATAGTAGCGGAACTAAGAAAACTGTTACTGAGGTTGTAGCCTATAATGTAGAATTTATGGGCAGTAAAAATGATATACAGCAGACACCACAACAAAAAACAACGCAACAAGTACCACAACATTATAACACATTTGGTGCGGTTCAACAAAATGAAGAAATTCCGTTTTAAGGTAATAAAAAGGGTTGACACTTTAACTAGTGCCAGCCCTTAATTTTTATAATGCTTTTACATCATAACTAATCATTTGTAATTTTCTAATTTCTTCTAAGATACAATCATGTTCTTCGGAAGTTTCCTCTAATAGTTTTTTCCATAAAACATAATCTTTTTTCTGTTTAGTTAAAGCATAACTACAGCAAGCAAGATATAATTCCATTGTTTCTTTTTCCCATTCTAGCCATTTATTTAAGCTTTCTTTTAGCATTTTACATCTATAATCATAGGTTATTTCTTTTGTATTTGCTGAATAAGCTTGAGAAGGTATTACAGAAGTGTTTGAACTGCCATCAATTTTTGGCATTTTGCTATAGTTGTTGATGTAATAGCGTTGGGTTTTAATGAAGTTTCCCATTTCCTCTTTTGTTCTTACTTTGTGTTTATGGGAATACTTATGGAGTGAACAAAATTCATATAGTGCCATCATATCATTGTGAAATATAATACCTTTCATTTGATGATTTAGCACAGTTTTGAATAATAGTTCGTCTGTCCAACCATTAGTACTTATCATTTCTTAGTTTCCTCCTTAGTTGGTGCAGGAGTAGCAACACCATTTACTGCACTAGTTAAAGCATTTACCACATTTGTAGAAATAGGCATTGCACTAGATACAGCAGTATTAGCTACATTACTTACTATCTTTTTACCTGTTTCCGTAAATACTAAATAACCTGCCACAATACCTAAGATAAAACTTGTAGCGTTATTATTCATGGTTTAATACCTCGTTATGCTGTTGCTGTTCCTGTTAATTGTGGAGCTACGAAAGCAGTTGGGCAAAGGTTATTAGATTTAACAGTTGCAGAAGGTGTAGCAGTATTAGCACATAATACATAAATACGTCTGCTTCTAATTTGGTCTGCATAAACAGGTTTGCAACATTTGTTGAGTAATGTTATAGTGTTAGAACCATTAATAATTTCTACTGGTAGAACACCGGCACCGCTAGGGATTGCTTGAGCAACTAATAAACAGATTTTTTGGCTATCGTTAATGCTCATAGTTGGAATAGTAATTTGAAGTGTAGAACCACTGACAGCAACACCTGTGGAAGCTACTAAGTTGGAACATACTTGACAATTATTAATACAACTCATTTTATAAAACCTCTTTCTTGTAAATAAAAAAGGCGGTTTTTACACCGCCTATAAAATCACGTCTTTATGACGGAGCGTTTAGCAACCGCAAGATGTAGAAGTTGTATATGCGGAAGCAGGAGGAATTGGGTATCCACAGTTTAAATAGCCCTGTGCATAGTATGCAGGACGTTTAGGAAGTTCGCAACCTAAGGAAGCGATTTCCTGTTTAAGACTTGTGTACATACCTTCATTTTGACGTTCAATAGCGTTAAATTTATTATCGCTATAGATACGATTTTCTAAAGCTAAGTTTTTGTTTTTAGCTTCTGCTAACTGGTCGCGAAGGTTTTGATATTCGTAAAAGTCGATTTTGTTACCAATAACAGCTAAACCAGCGTTTGTCATATCCTGTGTTTGTCTTGCAGTCTGTTCGACAAGATATTGAGTACGTGCAGAGTCAATAATTTCTTGTTTTTCGATTTCACAACCAGAAACACCATGACAACCGCAATTGCGATTACCGAAGAAACCGCCAAAACCATTACCAGTGAACATCCAGAATAATAGGATAAGGAATATAATTAATCCCCAACCAGTCATTCCTGTGTTTGTTGCATTTTCACCCATTTGTGAAAACCTCCTATATTTATTTTAACTGTGATAAACCTTGTTTGAATTTATCAAAGTTATTTGCATTATTATTTGTATTAGTATATGCAATAGCATTAGTATTTTTATTACCATTTGCCAATGTATCTATACCAACAGCTACATTATTTAAGTTTACACCTAATGCACCAGCTATCAACCTAGCCATAGGATTATTAAGCAAACCTCTAACTTTTGCTAATGTATCTGTGTTTATACCAGCATTTTGTAAAACGTTTATAGCGTCTTGCTGACTATTCACGTTTTGAGCCATTTGGCTTGCTTGTCCCCACACTTGCTGGAGTTTGCTTGATTGTTGAGAATTTAAGCCCATCATCTGTGATAACATCTGTGGATTTAGCATTTTTCAATACCTCGATTTCTTGTTTCATCTGTGCCATCTGATTAATCATCTGTTGCATTAACTGTGTTTGTTCTTGTATAATCTGTTCTTGTGTTTTAGGTGGTGTTATTGCACCTAGTTCAACTAATTTATTATAATATTTATCGCAAATGTTACTAAGTTCTTCATATTTTTTTGTAGTAACACCAACTTTGTTTTTGTTTCCGTAAAAGTCTATATTAAGTATATCGTCATTTTCTATAATGTACTGTGAAGGTAAAGAATAAGGGTTATTGTTAGAATTAATCATTTGCCTTACCGCCTTTCGATACATATATTATATCAGGTATATTAAGACGTGAAGTGTACAAATAAATTACAAATAATATATAGAAAATAGTTTACAAAATGTAAATAATGTGTTATAATAAGATTATAGTTAAAACGAACGCTTGGCAGTGGGTTTGATTAAACTGCTGAATTGTAATTAATAGCTTATTGTTGGGTAGCAACCAAAATAAATATAGAGGTGTTAAGATGTTTATAAAAATAGACACAAAAGATACTGTAGTTATTGTAAATTCTTATGATATAAGTCATATCTACAAAGAAGATGAAAAGATTGAAATATATTATAAGAATAATAAAGAATACATATCAATAACAGCAGGGAAAGAAAGTATAAATGAATTGTTTGAATACCTTTGTAATGAATTGGAGGTAAAAGAATGATAGAACCAAAAGATATTGTAGTTTCGTTTAGAACAAATGAAACTATGAATAAATGGCTTAAAGATACTGCTGATAAATGCAAAGTGTCAAAAGGTTTGTTGGTTTATGCTTTATTGGAACACTCAATAACTTATTTTAAAGATAAGCAAATTGAGTTAATGCGTAAAACAGAATTGGAGGTTAAATGATGTTTTGTGTATTAGATATAAACGATATGAAAATAGCAATGAGAAAGGAGGAAATAAAAGAAATAAGAATTGAAGATAACAGTGTTCACATATATTACAAAGATGGTGAACATAATGGATTTTGGTATAATAACAATAAAGAAGCAGAAAAAAGCTTCTATGATGTATTAAAACAACTTAATGAGGTGAAAAAATGAACAGTGTTATAAGAGAAAACTTCACAAAAGGTAAAATATATAAAGCATATAGCTATATTGAATTTCTTAACAGAATTGAAAATATAGCTAAAGAATGTGGCTTTTATATAGGCTACGTTTATAAATCAAGTAAATATATAAATGTAGTTTTAGATAGTGAAGGTATATCAACAATAGATATGAAATTCAATTATTATAAGTACAATGATTATTATATCTATTTATTGGAGGTTTCTAACGTTGAATAAAAAATACGTTGTTCAGAAAACTGAACAGCTTGAAGAATTAGGTTTTAAACGAACCAAAAAGGGTTACCGCAAGAAAATAGGTAACCTTAAAATAAACGTAGAAAATGATTTAATGACAGTCGTTCAAGATAACAACAAGGTATTCTATCTTAATTCATTTGAAAAATTAGATTTATTAATAGATAGAATGATAAATAAAGATATGATATGCAATATAATAGTTTAAGTAGTGAAAAAATATGACAATTAATTATTATCCAAAAAAATGCCCTATCTGTGGTGGTTATGTAATGTTGACCACTACACAAAAATTAAATGGTAATAGATATGGCAGTGGTTACTGCTATGTCTGTACTAAATGTCATGCTAGTGTTAGCACACACAAGAATAACTTTAGACGTGCTTTAGGAGTGCTAGCAGATAAGCCGACACGTGAAATGAGAAAAAAGTGTCATGAAGTATTTGACAAGATTTGGAAGAAGCGAGGTGGTAACAGAAATTTAAGGAAAGAATTGTATCAAAAACTTGCTGATAGATTAGGCATAAAAATAGAAGATTGCCACTTTAGCTGGCTTTCTTTAGATGAGCTTTACAAGGCTTATGACATCTGTAAGCAGTTAAAATTAGAATATAAATATAAATAGGAGTGTATGAAATGAGTTTATTAGATGAAATGTTAGAAGAAGATTATAAAAGTGGATACGAATTTGTAAATAAAGAAGAAAACGAGTCGTACAAAATAGTAGGCTTGTACAGAAAGAAAGACAATATGACGAAGTTTATATTTTATGACAAAAGAGAGCTGATATTAAATTATGTAGAAATGGATTATGATTTATTCAGAAAAGAAGCTACAAAAGATTTAAATATTAAGCACCATTCTTTATATGCTATGTAATTTATTGCAAACTAAAAGGGTACTAGTAATTAAACTAGCACCCTTATTTTTATTGAGGTAATAAATTTGATGTTAAATTTTTAATGTTATCATAATCTTTACCAAGCTTCAAATATCCACGAATTAAACTTTCTATACCTATTAACTTGTTTAATTCATCTTTACTTAAGTTGTCTCTTATGTTATCTGTTTTGCTTAGTCCTAATTTTTCTCTTAATTGTTTTGCATTCATTCCAAACGCTACTTTATAGGCTAAATCTGTATAGTGTTTATAAATAAACTTTTTATGCGGACTTTCTGGAACAGTTTCTTTTATTTCATCTGTTAAAGTCTTGCGAGCTTCTTTGCTTCTTATGCGTTCCATTAATCGACCTAACTCTTGCTGTTCAATTAATTTGAGTCGTTGTTCCATAGAGTTAAAAGCTTCAATATATTTTATTTTCCACTTTAAAGCTTCTTTTCCACTAAAGCCCATTACCAAGAGTGAAAATCCGTCCCTATCCATTAGATACATTGGATAATGTTTACCACGATTTTCAAATGTGGTTTCATGGTAAAATTTCGCAGCCGAAATTTCGGCAGCCAAAATATCACGAATACTATCAAGCACATGACGGTGTTCTTTTCCAAAGTGTTCAGCAACTTGTCTACTTGATACCACGATTTCATTATTAACTACATCAACCAATTTTAAATCTTTTTCTAAACTTTTTATTTGTTTATCCATTTTATAAACCTCTCTTATTAGAATTATTTTTTATATATTATTATACCATATAATTAAATGTTAATCAATAATTATTTTAATATTGGTATGCTCAAAATTGAGCAGACTATATAAGCAAATTAAAAAGCGGTCAGCAGAAGCCAACCGCCAAAAAATAATTTAAGAAAGGAATGTTATGAAAAAGAAATTTAAAGCTTAGAACAATTATATTGTATCATAATGTTTAGTATCTGTCAATACTTTTTATAAAAATAGCAGTCATAAATTAATATGACCGCTAAGTACAGGAAGGTATTATATGAAATCTACATATATATAATATCACAATAAATCTGTATTGTCAATATTATTTCCTATAACATCTATATTAGCATTTGCTAGATACTCTAGTTGTATTTGCATACCGTTAAAAATTGATTTGCCCATATATGTTGGCTTTTTACGATATTCACACATATAGCTTTTCTTGCTGTCATTCCATACAATCAAGCCATTAAAATTTTCGAATGGATAAATCGTTGCTGTTATGATATCGCCTTCATAAAGTTCAACTTTGTTTTTGCCTGCTGTTCCTATATTAATTTGAAATGGTTCGATTACTTCTACTGCTAATTTTGAGTAATCGTCTACATCTCGATATTCTTCTGTATCAGACGGCATGATATAATTAATGAGTGTAGGCTCTTGTGGTTCACTGCCCACAGGAGGACTAGTGAATGGTTTTTTAGGCACTATTAGTTTATATCCGTATTTAAATTTATCGTCTTTTCCTTTTGCTCTATATATCATTTAAATATACCTTTCTTTATAAGTCTAAAGACTTTATCGTAAGCCCTGCCAACTATATTATTAACGTTCTCTAGTGAGCGGTTAGTTTCCATAGCTACTTGATAATTCTTTAAACCTTTTATAAATTTTAAGTCTAGTACTTTTCTCTTATCCTCGTCTAGGTTCAATTCTTCTATGACGTATATTAGATTAGTTTTGTTTGTGTTTTCTATATATTCTTTTGCTTGCTTTCTATGTTCTAGTATGATTAACACCTACTTTAAATCTAGGTTGTTGTTTTTATCTTGTTCCATTTGTAAATCTGCCATTTGAACACGTTGCAAAGATAAATCTGTATAGTATGTGTTGTTGGTAGGCTTGCGGTACATTACACCACGAGCCTTGCCATCTTTTCGCCTTTTCTCTACGAAAGTAACACTACCATCTGAACGATATCTAGGCATTATTATTTACCATTGTTAATTGTTTCAGCGTTCATATTATTTTGGTCTCCACGTACTACATTATTATCATCACTCATGCTACCAACGTTTGTAGTAACAACGTCATACTGTGATAGATAGTACACAAAACCGCAAACAACTCCGCCAACAGTAAGAATAAGAGTAACAATAATAACCATAAGCCCCATTATTATTTTTTTATATAGATTTATACCCATAGCTATAACAGTGCCTAATTTTTCTAACGTTTCTTTCATTTCGTTTTGGTTTTCCATTTTTACCACTCCTTAACAGTATACATAGCAGTAACACCATTTACTTTATCTTGACCATGTATTATTACTTCTAATTTTTTATGCTCATATCCAACAGCCCAATTTATTTCATTTTTATAAATTGTTGTACCTGCTTTTAATTTATAATATTTTTCTAGGTCTATTTTATAAACTCCAATATCATAATCTTGATTGGGGTTATCTGTAACAATAGTTTTATCTGTTTTTTCTAGTGCTTCTTTTGGAAGCGAAGTTTCTTGATTATTAATTTTATCCACAACTTCATTAGTTGCACTTTCTAAATTTTCAGATTTTATTGTTGTAGTTGCTACAGGTTCAATTTTACCTTGCTCAACTTCATCTATTTTGTAAATTATGTCGTTTGCTTCTTGTTTGTTTACGTCTAAGTCTTTTTGTAGTGTATCATTGTCTTTAATATCTACATTTTCGATTTTAACAGCGTTTACAGGCTCACTGACAGCTTTTTTATTTTGTAGATACAAATACATTAAGACTATTAAAATAAACGCTAAGACAGCCGATATAACGACTGCCTTTTTGTGCGTTTTTATAAAATTTGTGATATTAGTTATCATTTGCGTTAAAGTAGACATAATCTTCGCAAGGAGCTTGAGAGCGTTCTCTTGCTTCTAATCCGTCAAAAAATAATTGATGTCCTTGCATAAATGAATAACGTTGAATAGATGAAATTAAGCTTTCATGAGGATTGTTGGACTGCTCAAAAATTTGTTTAATTTTATTTTTGTCAGCGTCTGAAATTGGTTCTTTAGAATATAAAATAAGTTTATCCATTTATCTTTTTAATCCTTCTTTTGCCCATTTTAAAATATCTTTTAATAAAAATTTAATATAAGAAAAATCAACATCTTTTTCAATTCCGCTTCTATAAATATAGTTGCGAACATCATTATCTTTTACTTCTTCTTCGCTTTCAAGTTTTAGATATTGTTTTTCAAAAACTTCTTTAGGACACCAACTAATATATCCATCTGGATAATAAATTTTATAACCGCTATCGCCTTTTTGATGACCTTTAAAATCTTTCCATGCTTCACATTCTACGGCATGAATAGCTTTTACACTAACATAAAAATCTTTTTTGATATCAGGACTAAAACAATCAACCATTATTTTTCCTCCGAAGATAATAAATTTAATGCGTCTTGCTTTTCATTGATGAAACGATTTCGCAAGCCAACTTTTACAACGGTATAACTACCATTGCACCAATCTTTAGGACTATGGTAATTACCATTAGATAATTGATATGCGTTATCACACTCTTGAATTAAGAAATCATAAATACATTCAATCATTCGCTTATCAAACGCTTTATGGTCTACATAACTTAAATTAGGATATCCCATTAACCTTACTGCTTCCGTGTAAAGTTCGTACATATTGCCAGCACCATATTGAATTGAGCGACTAAATAAAACAGCTTTCATTGCTTCACTGTGTTTTTCCATATCATAATCATGATTTTTTAAAGCCCAATATCCAGCATTATAATACTTATCTCCTGCGTATTCATCTTGAAGTTTTTGAAAACCTTGTCTGTCAATAGTTCCGATAGATTTCCACTCGTTAATGAATTTAGTTGAGTTTACAGGATAAGCATTTTTGAGAACTCGCCCATAATTAGCGTAGCAATCTTCTTTATAATTGCATAACCAATTAACAAAATCTTCAACGATACCACTTTCGGAACTGAACTGATAAGAGCCGTAGCTGATACCGCCTAAATCCCCACTGCCTGTGCTAACTGTTGCAGGATTGCCACCTGCTTCATATTTTAAAACTAAACTATTGTTTAACGTAGTCTTTTCCTCCTTTAGCGGAATTAGGCATTTCTACTTTTAAAGCACCTAATAAACCACCAGTAATAAGCATGAAGCCGTCTGTCTGTCCTTGCCAAAGAGCTATACCATCAAGAATGATTAAACCTATAGCTAGAACTAAGTATACATGAAATATATTTATATTCATTTATACACCCCGTTATATTATAACATATGTTTCATTCGTTCGTCAATACGTGCAAGTTTTATTTCTTCATCTTGCTGTTTTTTTATTATCTCCTGCTGTTCTTTTTCTATTTCTGCTACCTTTTCAATTAAAGTGTTAAACAGCACCGCTTGCTTTTCTATATTGCATACAAGCGGTTCTATCATTGGCTTTATTATAGCCTTTTTAAGTACTGCTATTATAACTGTGGTTAGAGTAGCAACGGAAATAATAACACCAAGAATTGTGGATAAAATATTTATGTCCATTTTACCACCAACATTTAGGTATTTGATTGATTTTTTTCTAACACATCTATTGCATTTTTAAATTCACTTGTAGTTTTTAAAAATGTATATGCTTGCTTAATTATGTTTTCTGAACCATCTACATTAGAAGGGGTAAAACCATTTACTTTTATTGTAGTAATAATATTTGTCTTATCTTTATCGTACACTTCTAAATAAATGGTTGATTTTGTATCTTCTTCGCTTTCGGTAGATAACGTGGTTGGTTTATCTATTACTATAATAGGTGAGATGTTAACTATTTTGAAATAAGCTTCCTTAATTGTATATTGATTTACAATTTTATTTTCTATACCATCTGCATTTATGTTTGTAGTTAAAACATAATCTAAATTAATTGTATAATCTTGCTGTAAAGCCATTTTCAATCCTCCTTAATAAGTAACGCCGTAAATTTCTATAATACCGCAATTTTGCTTCCTTACGTTAAAGCGTGTTGTTGTTGAAGGTATAACCTCTACACATGCATTTCCTCCTACTGTCCAGTATTGAGTTTCTTCTTTTAAAAGTTGAAAATATCCTTTAGTGTTAAACATTATATTAAATTCCCAAATAGGTATAATAACTGTTTTATTCCACCAGCCGGTATCGTCTGTATATTTAATAAGTAAAGCGTCAAATTTTGTAAAAGCTTGCTTTAAAATAATATCTCCATTATTTAATGCCCTAACATCTCCCCCGTAAGCTGTAATCCCAGTTCTAGTATTTTTAATGTTTCTTACGTCTGTACCACCGTTGGCAGACTTCATGGCTTCCCAATCTATTAAACCCGTTAATGTTGGCTGTGTTTTACCGACTGCGCGATTTAATAAACTATGTACGAAAGCAGTTGTCGCAACGCGTGTGCTATTATCACTTGTTCCCGGTGTTGGCGCTGTTACGTTTTTACCAAATGTAAAAGTATTTCTAGAAGGCGAATAATCAAAAATAGTTCCGCCGTTCGTATCACTCCAATTATAACAACCTAAAGCACCGCTATTAAAATAAAAACCTGTATTGTTAGGCGCTTTTATTTGTACTTCTGCACCAGTCCCCATAGTGAGTTGACCTGTAATAGTTCCGCCGCTACGTTTAAGATAATTTGTGTCTATTTGTAAGCCGTTTTTATCTTGCGTAGCTTTAGTAGCGCTTGTAGCATTGCCTGTAAGATTGCCACTAAACCCGCCGCTTGCTGTTACTTTGCCCGGAAAAGATGTATTTCCGCTACCATCTAATATAGTTGCCGTGCGTATTGGTGTATCTGAAAAGTCAACATATTGTCTTATATAAATAGGTTCTTTTCCGTTATCTGCTGTGGCTATTTCTGCATAGCCGCTATCTTCTTTACCGCCTATTCTAATTCTAAAATAGTCATTGATTGCCATTTTTCCAGTTATTAAATCTATAGCGCTGCCATCTGTAGCAGTATTATTTATTTTTTTTGCTGTACCATTAATATTAATGCCCCATGTACCGCTAGCACCACCACCTGTTTTTGTTGGTGCGTAGTTATTATAATTGCTTGAGTCTAAAAATACAGTTTGATTTTCTCCATTATCTCCCCATCTATACATGACCTTATCAGAACCAGAAAAACCAATATATCTATTTACGTTACTAGTATTTGTAAATTTTATAGTAGTTGCATTTTTACTATTTCTTTTAACGGTTAATTGACCACCAAATGTATCATCAACACAGGTTAATCCGTCTGCTGTTCCATTTACTTTTTTTACATATGTTGTGTTTATAGCGTTTCCATCACTGTCTTGTGTTGCCTTAGTAGCACTAGCTACGTTATCGGTTATATAAGCAAGTTTATTCCATGATGTAAAGTTTTCACTATTGTTTTTAGTTCTAGCATAAACTGCTCCATTGTGGCAAAATGCAATTTGAGTAATAACACTTGAACCTTGATTTATTTTAGATGTATTTGTTACAAATAAATTACCACCAGTAACACCGCTAGGAGCATTAACAGCCGAATTAGTAAAAGAATAAACACCTTGATGAATAGCGTTATTTAAGTTTTTAGAAGATGAGTTATATTCTTCTCTAAACAGAATTGAGTTTGAGTCTAGTAAATTGTTATTGTTTTTTAAATCTATAACCGCTTTATTTAAAGCATTATATACTTCATCTGTAACATACTCTTTTTCTGTCCATGTGTTTTTTATTTTTGTACCATCTATATTTATCTGTGGTATAACTTCTGCCATTAACTTAATACCTCCAATGTATTTATATCCAGATGTACTGTTACGTTTTCATCTACGGCAATATATAATTGTTTTTCAATCAAAACATTATTTGAAGCGTCTCTTATTTTTAAATTAGTTATTTCTTTAGTTGCTGTTTTTGCTAATAAAGGATATATAAATTCTATTTGTATTAAATTATCTGATACATCAAATAAAGAAAACTGTTCTTTAGAACATACCTCGCTGTCGTTTATATATACATTATCTATTATAGATTTTACATATTCGGCTACTTTATTTAATGTAAAATCTTTTACACTGTTTGTACCCATTTTTGTTTCTTCACCGTCCACGTAAAAAGGATATTGACCTAATAGCCATGTACCATTTAATTTATATTTCCATTCAGATATTTTATAAGAAGTTTCGCTTTTTACTCCTATTTCTGTTTTTTTATATCCAATATAAATATATAAAATATTAGCAGGCTTAATTCTAGCAAGAAGTAAAGTTAATTCGTTAAACCATAATTTATTGCTTGTTTCAGATTGAATGTATAAAGTATAGTTATTAAAATCTATCCACGATTTATGATTTCCTCTACCTGCTATTTTATCTAGCTGTTGCAGTAAAAAATTAAAACTGAATGGAGGTGCAGTTATTAATTGAAGTATAACTTTTTGCTTTCTAAATTCTAGGCTTTCTGCTGAACTATCAGAATTTATATTAAGTATTGCTTCATATAAAGATATTCCTTTTTCATCAGCATTTATTACAGTTTGCCTATTATAAGCAAGTTTCATTTCGCCATACAAAGTATCTATTTCTTGTTGCTCTGTGTTTATAATATTATCCATTTCTTGTATTCCATTATAAACAATAGGAACATATCTTTTAAGGTCATGTAGCATTTATTGTAACCTCGCCTAATTTTGGTAATTCTTGTTTAAGTTTATCTTCCGTAAGTTCTAAATCTGTACTTTCTCCATTTATTGTTACATTTGTAACGTTTATTATCCCACTAACTGTATTTAAAGCTACTATTATTTTAAATATTGCAACAGTTAAAGAGTATTTATTTAATCTGTCCCTTTCTCCCCATTCCGAACGTAGTTCATCAATATAGCCTTGAATAGCTTGTTTACATGGCTCTTTAATTTGTCCTTGCTCATACGTTTCATCTAACATTACATCAGCAGAAATATTTATTTCTTTTTCTGTAGCTGTTACTACTGTTACATTATGCCCTATTGGTGCTTGCCCTAATCCTGTTGCATAAGGTTCTGGGTCAAAATATTCTTTTACTTGCTCAATAAATTCTGGAGAGCAAGTATTATTTGAAGGGTCTATAATAGATAATTTAACAGTACCACCGCCGTTCCAAGTAGGATAAACTTGAACTTGACCAATGCCGTCATATTCTGTACACCAGTTAACATAGTCTTGAACATTACCGCCAAAAGGTTTATTTCTTAACCATTCAAGCGTTCTTTCTCTTAATTCGTCGTCCGTCTCTAAATCTCTGGCAGGTTTATAAATTGTACTTATAACAATACTACCTAGATTTTTATTATACTCTATAGGTAAAAGCTCGCCTACGTATTCATTGCCTACTGTTCCTTCTGTTTCACATTCTAGTACAAAACTTCCTGTATCTAGCTTTTCAGTACATTTATAATAAATAGGTGAAATGTCTGAAATTGTGCTGTATCTTGTACCAATTTCAATATCTGTTGGTTGTGCGTCTTTATCTAAACACTTAGCCAATCTTTGAGCGTATGTTGGTTGTAGTCTGTCTATTCCATAATCATAGCACCTATAATCTAAGCTGTTGCCACTAGCTGTCATTAAATACGTATTCATATAAAATAGCTGTAATTGTTGGTAATTTTTAGCTATTTCAACTATACAAGGTGCTATAGCGTCGTAAATAACCGAGCCTTGACGCTTGTCAAAATCATCTGGAATACGTGCTAAGCATTGTTGCATTAAGCCATCAAACGTATACTGACTACTATCAAGGTATTCCCATTCATAAGCCAAAAATTATTCCTCCCCTGCTATTTTTACTGTACTTGTTATTTCTCCAACTGTCGTACTAATATTATATCTTATATACATACTGTCTATACCGATTTTAATAACATCAACGCTATTTATAGATAAAACCCTATCATCATATAATATAGCATTTTCAGCATTTTTCTTTATATCTGCTTTTATGTAAGCAAAATCTTTTCCAATATATTTATCAAGACCAATACCATAATTCCAATCATATATCAACCATGCGTAACGTTCGGTTATTAATATTTTATCTACTGCTTGCCGTATTGCTTCTTTACCATCTATTTTGCTTACTAATCTTCCACTGACTGTATCAATCTTGTAAGTTTTAGAGGGCTGTGCTGTTTGTCTAGGAAATGAAATATTTTGTATTTCTGGTATCATCTAAAGCCCTCCATTTCTACACGTTGAATTATATAGTATAATTGACCTTCGTTCATTTTAAAGCAAATTACTCTATCGCCACTTTGAAGCCCTCTCCACACTTCTATTTCTTCCGTTTCGGTATCTGTTTGAGGTGTATCAGGCGCTATATCATTATGTTTATGTGGTTTTGGCAATACATATCTTCTACATAAAGCACCTATTATAATAAAGTCTTGAGGGATATTTTCACTATACCCATCAATTAATATTTCTATTGGGTTAGAGCTTGTTACTGTAGCGTAAACTATACTTGATTTTTCAGATTGTGGATTTTTGTCGCTTGCTATTTTACCCATAAGCTCAATTAATGTAGCCATCTTATCCACCTGCCTTTTCTTGCGGTGTCATTGTTTCTTTTATTATATCAAGTCTTAGCGTATGATAATTTTCATTTTTAAGAGCGTGCGTACATCTACTTATTATATACATTTCTCTTTTAATTGCTTTTTTTCCTTCTTTATCTGTTGTTTGTGTTGTACCTATATCACCTAAAGCAGAAGATATATCAATAAATATGCCTGCTCCTGCTCTTATATCCCATACATCATTATCATTCGGTATCGCTATAGCGTTTATAGTCAATGTTTCTCTTTCTCTGTTGTATAGGCTTAATAAGTTTTTTGCAAAGTCTGTAATTTCTTGTTGTGTTGCTTTTTCGTTCACTTTCTTAGCTAATTGAAGAACACCCCAACGCTTTTGGTTGTCGCTATCTTTTGCTATCTGCTGATTAGAAATAATACGTCCGCTATCGTCTTTACTTTCTGTAAATAGTAAAATCTGATTGTAAGTATCTTTATCTATAGATTTACTATATCTATAATCTGTTGCCATAGAGTAATCACCGATAACATAACCTGTTCTTAAGTTTTCAATGTTATTAAGCTTTATAGTTCCGTAGTCATCATAAATTATATAATACTTCTTTTTACCTCTTAAGTTAGCTTCTACAGAATATTTAAGTATATCATATATGCTTTTCCCATCAAACAACTTAGGAGGTACAACATATTGACTATCTTCTTCTATTTTGTATTGTAGGTTAAACTTAGTACATTCTTTTTCAAACGTCTGTGCTAATGTTTCACCCTTATTGATATAAAAATCTGTATTTTTTAAATATCTTAATTGGTCATAAGCTGTTACTTTAATATTACCTTTTTTATCAGTTTGGGTATTAAAGACATATCCAAAGAATATCCCTTTATCTCCCCATTTAACTTGTAATCTGCTACCACTAGATATTTTTAAAACATCATCTTTTAGAGTAAAGAAGGTTAACTTTCCTGCTTGACCTTCAATCTCTGTAGTTATCTGAATATCTGAAACTACAGACGTTATATCAAATACGTTGCCATTTTCGCTATTTTGTAGTAACATCTGTAGCATTTTACATTCTCCAATCTGTATTGTTCTTAATTGCCGTTCTTAAATCACTAGGTATTTTTAAACTATATCCTATATAGTCACCTAATCCGTCCCCTAAAGTATCTTTGTTAGCTTGATAGATGTCTTTCCAGTTATCAAAACCGCCTGTATATTTTCTGCTTGCCGTTGCAAGGTTATCCTCTGTAGATTTTACCTCGCTAGGGATAACTTTTTCACCAGTCAACATATCATCATTTTGTTTGACAACGTTTTGACTTTTTACAATCCATGAGCCATCATCTGCTGTTTTAATATTTCCGTTTTCGTCTTTTTCAAAATCTAACTTAACAGCACCGAAAGGCTTAAACTCTTTTATTTTTAAAGTGTAATATATATCGTCATGGTCGCCAGCTTCGTTCTTACGCTCAATACTTTCTATAGATACCAACATAGATATATCTAGTCTAGTAACTGTCATCTTCATGATTTTTTTATTATCTGCTGTATCCTTAAAGAAGCCAAAAAAATATTCTGGAGGATAATTAATTCCTTGACCATTTATAAATTGTAATAGTCCCTGCTTAGGAAAATAACTTTCTATTGTTATATCTGCAAGTTTTGGATTTCCTAAAACATTAACTTCACCTAATGCAACTATTTCCTCTGTCTTATTAGCGTACTTATAAGGTATTGTTAAGTCAGAAGGATTTACAGGTATTTTAATAGAACCTAGCTCACTTTCGAAATATATATCAATTTCCGACTTTGAACCGATATACATATTTACTATTGAAGTGCCTGCTCCACCAATAGCACTTAATATTGTACTACCAATATTGCTACCTAAACCGCTCAAGCTATTTCCTAAGCCTTCGACAGTGTTTCCTATGTTGCCTATATTCCCTATAAATCCCATTTAAACACCACCTTGCAAACTGCCGTCGTAAAGTTCGGTTAATCGTGTTTCTAATCTATCTATTACAGTATCTACATCAGCCGTTTCTCTTATATCACCCATTGTAATTGTTACCTGTGGGGTAAGTTGTTGATAATTTAATATTACTTCTTTTCTAGCTAAGTCTGTTATAAGTTGCAAATTTTCTTCCGCTAGTGTTATTTGTTGGTCTTTGTCTAGTTTTCCGCCTTTAACTTTTACAGGTTTAGGCTCTTTACCTGCACCGCCTAAACTATCCATTAGTGGTATTGCTCCGCCACCATAACCGCCACCGCCATTCATTATATCAGATGGCATTAAATTTTCTAAAGCCTCTTGTATCGCCCCTGTTGGATTATTAGCAAAATCAGATATACTATTAGCTAATTCTACACCTTTCGCTCGCCAAGAATATTCGTTCGCTCTCCACGTTATTTCACCAGTAGCAGAAAAGCTAGTCCCAAAAATATCATTAGAAAGTTCTTTTACTGTATTAAAAGCACCTATCAAACCATTGATTTTATCTATAATGAAATTGATTGCACTTGCTACCGCTTCTGCTATATCAGCAAATACACTAGCCATTGTGTTTCTCAATCCATTACTAGCACCTTGCCATGCAATATAAGCACCAACTGCTAAAGCTACTAGCATTACAACAAGTCCAATAGGGTTCATTGCTAAAACTGCGTTTAAAATAGATTGAGCTACTGTAACAGCAGATATTGTACCTCTCCATATACTCATCAATGTATTAGCAACAAAAATTACACCGTTATATATTCCCATAATTGCAGTATGTGCCAAAACAGCACCATTAGCAACAATCCAATAAGAACCATATAAAATAAGGTAAGATATAGCACCTGCTAATGCTCCAGTAACAACACCTAACAATAAATCACCTAAATATTCTAAGGCTGTGTTGAAATCAGTAAAAGCAGTTATTAATAAATAAACACCACCTATAGCAAGCCCTATAGGCAAAATAAAAGAGCCCCACATTTCCAAAGCAGACATAGAAGCCAAAGCCTGTGCCAATCCTAAACTTCTTATCAGCGCTATTGCGGTAGGCAATAATTGTATCATTGTTATTAGTGTTCTAATACCACCAGCAAGAAAACTTATTGCACTAACAGCAATTAAAGAAGTTTTAAATATAGCAAGTAGCCCTATGGTAGTCAAAAGACCGCCGACAAATGGATTTATAAAATCTTTAGTAGCTGTATAAGCTTCACCTATCACACCAACGAACCATCTAATATTATTAACAAGTCCTGCTAGTGCTTTACCTGCTAATGTAACACCCATATAAAATCCGTCAAATATTCGGTTCATTGCTGGTGAGTCTGCAATGGCTGATAATTGTTGCCAAAACGGAGTAAATGCGTTAAATGCTATAGTTCCTAATAATTGCATGTTTTGCCCGAATGTTCTCGGCATGTTTTTGAACTTAGCTTCTATTTCATCAGTAGCGCCAAGTATTGCATTTCTCATTATACTAGCTGTTATTTCTCCGTCTTTGGCTAGGTCTTTTAATTCGCCTTGTGTAACACCCATATACTTAGATATTATTTGTTCTAACATTGGGGCATTTTCAGCTATAGACCTAAACTCATCACCTTGCAATTTGCCACTACCTAACGCTTGACTTAATTGAAGTAATGAAGCCTGTTGCTGTGCTGTTCCTGTTCCACCAATAGCAAACATCTTTTGTATATTTTCCACAAATGGAACTATTTCTTCTGTAGATTTAAAAGCATTTCTAGCTGTTAAGCCTAACTTGGCTACAGTGTCTGCCATTTGAGCATAAGAACCACGAGAACGCAAAGAAGCTTGATATATAGCGTCGCTTAAACCTTGTACGTCATCTGTTATCAATCCTATTCTGGCTTGCGTACTTGCAAATTCATCAGCTAAATCGATAACAGCTCCAGGCACTTGAAATAATGCTTCGGCTACTCGCCATACTGCTTCGCTCATCAATTCAGCTAAAAAATATTGACCGAAAGCGCCTTTAAACATTCTTCCGAATATTCCTACGTTTTCAGTTGCTCTGCTTGCACCACTGCTTATACGTGTCAACGCTCTTTCAATATTGGTAGACATTACCTCTGTATTTTGAGCGACTCTTTGCATTTCTTGAGATAAACCACTAATAGAGCTAGTAATGGAGGAACTGATAGCACTGTTTAAGCTACTTTCTAATTGTCTAGTTGTAGCGTTGGCTGTTTCCATATGTCCAATCATTATATTTAAAGAGTTGGATATTTGCCCCAATCGACCGCTCATTGCGTCCTCAAGGCTTATTCTACTTCGTATTTCAGCCACTGTTTTTACCTCCCTTTGGCTTCTCTACTAGCTTTTTTATCTGCTTCTAATTGTTCATCTATACAAGCTATTACAAATGCTTTTTCTTCATCAGAAAGATTGACGAACTCCGCTGGTTTCCAACGGAGTTTTAAAACTGCATACATACAATATCCAGCCTCGCCATCTTTCTTTATTAGTTTTTTGCGAGTTTAATTTTTTTATTGATACCTGTATCAAAACCACTAATTTCAGAAATTTTCTTAACGAGTGTAGCGATTTCGCCAGCTTTTAAAACTTTTTCTACTGCTTCCATAGGGTCTACGCAATTTAATTGTTTTAAAAATTCAGCGTCCCTGAAATCTGGCTCAACGCAATTATCTACAATGAATAAAAGATTTTGTTTTCTTGTATTAAAGATTACTTCGCCATCTTTTACTTTTGTACATTGTTTGGTAATATCGTCAAGTTGTTTATTAGTAACAGGTTTAATTTTAAAAGGTTCTTGACCTTCAATAACTGTTACTTCTTCAATATCTGTAATATTTCTACCTAATAAAAATTCTTTTAAAGTCATTTATTTACCTCTTAATCAAAATAATCTGGTCTGTCAAAAGCTTGTAATATTTCAGCGCTGTCAAAAGTAAAGTCATAGCTTTCTGTAAGGTTATCTGCGTCAACATCAACTTTTGCAATAACAGCACTATCAATATTAACATTGTTTAACTGAATACGTTGAGCGCCCAAAGACGTTGTTTTATCTTCATTTGTTACTACTATTGTAAAATAGGTATCAACACCAGTATTCATATAATCTATAAGTGTTTGTCTAGGTAAAGAAGAAACATAGTACGCTTCAACGCTTCCAGAACCTTTATAGCCTTTTGCTTTTGTTTGTATACCTCTAAATCCAAGAACAGGTATATCACTTTTTTGCTTTTCAACTTTTGCTTCAAGTGTCTTAATTTCCAAAAGGTTATATACTTTACCTTTTATTGTAGCATAAACTGTGCCTTCTCTACCATTTATGGTATCGCCAGCCAATAAATAACTCATTGATTAACCTCCTTAAGACTGGATAACTACATCACAGTATAGAATTTCCATATTGTCAATAACAGGCAAGTTATAAATATTAGTTACTACTGCGTCAATATTTTCGCCACGTGTTACTGTGATATTAGAAACTAAATCATAATTACTGCCATCTTTCAACACTGTATCTACTGCACCCATGTTTTGAAGCTTTTTAATATAACTAATAATATCGCCTTTGAATATATCTCTACCTGTAGCGCTATTGCCAACTTTACCACAATAGGAAACATCCCAAACATCTTTGATACTTTGGTTCATTTCATCAATGACACGAATAACTTTATTTTTAGAGAATGGGTATGATTTTGTAGGTGTATATGTTCTAAAAGTGTTAATATCTTTTTCTACTTGTACAGTACCATCATCTCTACTAGAGAATAAGAAAGCACCTTCGCCAAGTTTTTCAATGATTTCATTATTAGTATATTCTGGTACAATAGTGTCTACATAGAAATCTGTTAATGCTTTATGTGTGTTGCTCTGTGTAATACTTGCACCTGCTGTAAGTCCACATACTAAAGCTGGAACTTGTTCAGCAGTAAGTTCTTCGTCATCAGCAACGTTTTTTAATCCTTGCTCACTTCTTATAATTCCTTCATAGTCATATTTCCCAGCAGTGGTATCATAAAGACAACATTGTACCTTGCGACCTTCATCATCTCTCATTTGCTGAATAAACTCTTGAGCAGTGGCATTAATATTTGAACCATCTTTAATAACAGCCATACATTGCCATTTAGCGGTTTTTAATAAATTAAAATAGTTATCATAGTTAGACTTGTTGTATGTTCCATCAGAACCGCCTTCGAGTGGCATTCCTGCAATCTCTGCAATAGAACCTTCTTCATGGGTAAATGTAACATAATCATTATCAGCAATTTCTTCTAATGCTGTTACAGTTTGAATATCAACTTTCAAGCCGTCCCATAAAGTAGTTACTGTATATTTAGACTCGTTTATTTTTGATTTTGTTACTTGAATTGTTATTTTATTTCCTGCTGTACCATTGTATTTAGCAGTAGCAGTAAGTGTGCTTGTATCATCTTTTTTAGTAGCTTTAGCACCACCAGAATTAAGGTTATAGAATTTAACCATGTAGCAGTTAGAAAGCATAGCTCTTGCAATCAAGCTTTCTTCTTTGTCTGTTGCTGTGTAGCCTATTTTTTTACGGCTTGTACCATCTGTAAGGTCAGAAGAATAAACGTCAATCAATTCACCTTCTGCACCCCAGCTCATTTCCATAGCAACAGTGGCAATACCTCTATCACCTACATTAATCAACGGTGTTTCTACGTTACTAAAGTTGATGTAAGCCCCTGGTCTTACTTTATTTTGTGTTTGCCAACTTCCGCCCGCACTTGCCATTAATTAGACCTCCGTTTGATTTTCTTTATCGTTTATTGTTAAAGTTCTCATTAATTCTTCTAATTCTTCTTTTCTCACTCTAATTCTAACGTTAAAAGTAAAAGAAAGAACACCTTCGCCCTTGTTTATACTAGGGTCTTTAATCCATGTTTTTATATCCTCTAAATACCACAAGTTTTCATTTAAATTAAATCCTACTTCGTCAAGCGTTTCCTCTAAATTCATTGCTATGGTTAAATCTTCTGCATGTCTATATTCTATAGCAAACAAATAGTCTAACCACCAAAAATTTTTAGTATCTGGTATAGGAACAACTGATATCTGGTTTATAAAAAAATCAGGGTATTCAGGATTAGATATAAGATTTTTATATACAGTATATTCTGGATATAGTTTTTGTAATTGTTTATAGATAGCATTTAATACAGTATCATAATTTATATCCATATTAAGCACCACCTAAACGCTTTATAAAATCTTCAAATTCGTTACTAAATCTTATTGGCATTTCTCGCCTTATATCATCTAGTGAACGTGTAAGCATGTATTCAGCACGTCTTTTTACAGTTCCATACTCAACATAAGAAGCGTAGAATTGACCGTTAGATATTGTTACATAATATATATTGCCTGCGATTTTTAAGCTTTCTCTTGTTGCTTGCTGTTCTATTTCTGCAACAATTTTACCATCTTCACCAACAACTTTCTTTATCTTTTGGTTACCTACAGCCCAACTAGCCCTTAACGCACCTGTATCAACAGGTGTTCTACCCTGTGCTAAATTAACAACCTTGTACCCCTCTTTTATTAAGAAATCAGCCAGCCAATCCTTAAATTCAGTCTTAGCTTTTTCATAATTCCGCTGAAATCTTCTTATCTGTGTTAAATCCATACCACCCATTATAACCGTTCCTTTATGGTCATTATAAATTGCGTACGACTTAAATCTTTGTATGGTTGCCCACTGTTTCCTTTATAAGTAGCAATGATATTATTTTTGTTATCTTTCTTATAAGCGGTTACATAATCATTATTTTGTATATCTACATCATTGTTGCAGTATATTTTTAAAACTGTTATAATTGGTGCTGTAGCTAGTGCGTTGGTATCTGGATTATCTATTTCTTTTAATTGTATATCGCATTTTACATCAGTGTACAGTTCTTTTAATTCTTCTCTGCCTGTTTCCTTATTATAGAAACGTCTGCTGATATCAATTAAATCGTTATCAAAATACCTAAGATATGAGTTTATATTTATCATCTGCTCATTACCCTATATCTATGCAATTCTTTTAGAATGTCAGTATTAAAAGATAAGATATTAAGATTAGGGCTTTCGCTAGCTGTGTCAAACTCTACTTCTTTGGTATCCTCTTTGATACGTTTAATACTTTCACCACTTTGCAAATTGCTTTCATTTGCATAAGTTGTAAGTATAGAAGTCTGTACCATTCTAGCTACTACAAATTTTAACTGTTTAGGAACTTTTCTATTTAGATAATTTTCAACCTTTTGCAAAGCTTCTTCGGTTGTTAAATCAATAATAGAAGTATACTTTTCTAGGTTATCAAACGCACCCACTAGGAGTGCGTTAACAACTTGTATTACTTCTTCTTTTGTTAGATATTTGCTATCCATAACATCACGCTAATGTGGCTGTAGCAATAAATAATCCGTTAGGGTTATATAAAGCAGGTACAAATAAACCGCTTGCTTTTGTCCATGTTGCTACAGGGTCTGGTGTAGTCCATTTTGTAATAGTTACATACTGCTGACTAGATTTCATTGTCCAAGGTCCTTGTTTTTTCTCTTCTTGTGTTACACCCCAAAGACCTTTTCCGTATTCATTAATGATAGAAGTTTGAGCCAAGAAGATAATTTTATTTTCATCAATATAGCGTTTAGAAGCTTCTGTTCCGTTTGCTTTAACATATTTATACTGCTCATCATATGTTGTAATAGTGAAACCAAACATTTCATTCATGAGTGTATTAATTTGCGCAGTAGTTAACAATGTACCTTGTCCTAGTGTACCCATGATTGCAGTTTGAATATATTTGTTAGTTCTCAATTTACCTAAAGCTTTTGTAGACATAATACATTCTTTAATGTTTTGACCCATGCTTTTTGCTTTATCGTAAACTTTTTGGAACTCTGCCAAAATGTCAGCACTTTCGCTCATATCGGCAATAGAAAAACTTGTATTACCGCTAGGGACTCCGTAATCCAAAGTAATATCAATATGATTTTCTTTGATTTTAACCTTACCACTTTGTAAAAGTTCGCATTTCATTACTTCTACACGTGTTAACACGCTTTCTGCTAAACGTCCCATGTCATCAAAAACATAGTTTAAAATAGCGTTATCACTAGATACACCATTGCTAATATATTGGTCAACTAATTCGCTTAAGTTGATTTTTTCTTTAATCAACATTTTTTCAAAGTTAACTTTTTCAAATGTAGGACGTTCGCCAATTCGTGCCTCTGTATCAAATCCGTGTACTAAAGCGATAGAAGGTAATTGCATTTGGTCAGTTAATCTATAAAAACTTGCTTTTAAATTCTGTGTTTTTTCATTTGGGAAAATTCTATCCCCTAATCTATCCCTATTTGGGGATAAGTTTTGAGAAAAGTTTATCAATTCCTCATTTGTCAGTAATTTTTCAATATCCATTATTCAACCTCCATTATTACTCATCTCTTGTTGTTTCTGGAGCGTCAGACCAGTATAAACCTTGTTTAGCAAAAACCGCCTCCGCTAGTTCCTCAATAACTGCTGGTAATCTATTTTCGTAAACTCTTCCAGCTACGATTAAAGAACCAATAGCTTCGCCGTGTGTAACGTCTACATCTTCAAAAACGATACCTTTTGCACTTCCGTCGTTGCTAGGATAAACAGTGCCAGCTTTAATATATTTTGTTCCATCATCTTCTGTTGTAACTGCTGTTTCTGTATCAAATTTCCATGTTTTAAGTAACAAGCCAACTTCACTTTCTAAGAAGTTAGGCATTTTTCTTGATTTTTCTGTATATGTGTATCTTGCGTTTGCCATTTATTTACTCCTTATTTTTAATGTATTTAGCGTTATATTTTTCAGCCATTTGCTTACCAATAGATATTTCAGGTGGGTTTCCTTCTTTTCCACCTTGTCCGTCTGCTGGATTTAATCCTGCAAAGTTTTTTTCTTTTGGTTCGGTTTTCTGAACTTTGAAGGCGAAAGAAGTTGTTTCATCTTCCATTAAAGCCTTAACTCTATTAGGAATTTCTTTTTCAAAATTGTCAGAATTGATATCATCTAAATTTAGAAGCTTCATACCAACATTGACGCTTTTGATATCATTTTTATAAAGTTCCTGTAGTGCAAAATTATTAATTTTTTGTTTTTCTAATTCTTTTGCTTGCTGTGCTTTTAAATCTTCAATTTCTTTTTTGTATTTTTCTACATCTACACCATCAAAGCTTTTAAGCTTATCTACAAGTTCTTTATTCTGTTTCTCAAGAGTTTCAGTTTTTTGTCTAACTCCCTTAACTTCTTCCACGTGTTTAAAAGTTTCACGAAATTCTTTATTAAATCCGTCAATGTCCGCCCCATCTTGTCCTAACTTGTATTTTTTAATCATTTCCATGATATCCATTTATATATAAACCTCCGTATACTTTTTTATAGTGGTTAGTTCCACTTAGAGAATTATTTTTTGATACTATATTATAACAAAATTTTATACATTTGTCAAGCATTATTTTAACTTAAATTTTGCATTTTTTCCCATTCTCGATATGTTATATTTCTATCTATTTCATAGTACGTACCTTCTTTTGTTTTTGCAATTCTTGTACCTTGTAAATCTTTGAAATACGGAGCTGTTGTACTTCTGCAATTAGGGTGTAATGGTGGGTAATTTACCCCTGTTTGCTTTTTGCTCATATCAAAAACTTTTCCGTCCATATCTCTACAAATTTGCGAAGTTTTATAGTCTAATGTTGCCATGTATTGATATTTCTTAAACAATCCGCTTCCACTCATTGCTTTATAATTAGCTTCATTTAATACGTGTAAATATTCGGTTCTTGCTAATCTTTCTGCATTAAAATAAGATGTATTCATTCTTTTTTGTATTGTTTTAGCAAGCTGTTTAGGATTTTGACCTTGTATTATTGCTTGTGGTAATTCTTGCTGTATAACTTTAGATAATTTATCTCTATTGCTCCATATACGTTCCGAATAGTTCTCACCTAACCAACTTTGAGATACCGCTTGTTTAACTTTTCCATCTTCTAACCTATCTACATCATATCCAAAACCTGTACCAACCTGCATATCGTAAATCTTTTTATAATACATAGCTTTAT